>Ga0172382_10000397_pt1 | contig 81500 bp, 64 predicted proteins | sample Leawel138RmetaG_FD_122245 | JGI IMG/M metagenome (GOLD analysis project Ga0172382, IMG submission 122245) | Leachate microbial communities from a municipal landfill in Southern Ontario, Canada - Leachate well 138R metaG | ecosystem: Engineered > Solid waste > Landfill > Unclassified | place...
CATCGGGGTTCTGCACACCGGCAGTGGCGGTCGGCGCCACGTTGGCCGGGCTGATCGTCACCGTGACCGGGATTTCGGTGACTGCGCCGTAGGCGTCGGCGACCGCGACGCGGAAGGTGTCGGTGCGGTCGGCCGTCGACGCGGCGGTGGCCGCGGCGCTGTGGCGGGCCGCCGCCGTGGGGGTGTAGATGAACGTGCCGTTGCCGTTCACGGTGACACGGCCCCTGGCGGTGTCGACCGTCGACGCCACGAACGTGAGACGATCCCAGTTCGGGTCGGTCGCATTGGCTTTCCCGGTCACCACGCCGGTCGCCTGCACCGGTGTGTTGACCGTGGTGGCGCGGGCCCTCGGTGCGCTGTTGAGCGGCACAATCGTCAGGTTCACCGTCGACGAGGTGACGCCGCCGCGTCCGTCGCTGACCGTCACCGCGAAGCGGTCGGACCGGACGAACGGCACGAACCGCGCCAGCAGCCGAGAGAAGGACGTCGGTGTGTAGGTGAACGCGCCGGTGCCGTCGCCGGTGACGCGTCCGAACGTGGGTCTGGCCGCGGTGTAGCGCAGCTGGTCGCCGTCCGGATCGAGGCCGGTCACCGCGATATTCGTGACGCCGCTTAGCGGGTCGGGTACGCCCACCGACGTTGTCACGCTGGGTGCGGAGTTCGGCACCTCAGCGGCGGCCTCGCCGGGCTCCGAGGATCCGCGCCGCGCGGACGACATCAGCGCCGCGACGGCCTGGGTCTGCGCCGGCGCGGGGTCGCCGCTGTCGGTGCCCTCGCTCTCGGTTTCCTCCGCGGCGGCGGCCTCCTCGTCGGCGTCGGCGATCTCGTCGGTTTCCTCACCCGACGACGCTGACGAGACCGTCTGCCCGGCAACGTCATCGCGTGGGTCTTCGTCATCGCTCGGGTCTTGGTCAGCGTCGACCGACTCAGCCGATGCGGTGACCGCGTCCTGGTCGGTGTCGCCGCGTTCCGCGGCCCCGCTGCTGGGATCCCCGGTGTCCGACGCCGACGAGGGCGCATCTGCGGTCGCTGTACCGGTCCCCCCGAGCAGCACCGCGGCTCCGATGCCCGCCGACACCGCCACACCGGCGACCCACCCGACGCGTTGCTGTGCCGACACGGGACCCCCTCCCACTTCAGCCTGAGGGTAGCCCTGGCGTTAGCCGGACAGTGCCGAATCACCAAATCCCGCCGCATCACGGCGCCGGTTCGAATCGGCTCCGGGTGGACCCTCTACCATGTGTCAGCCGCGTGATCGACGCCCCGTCCGGCCGCGCTGCGCATTCACCTGTCACCGATGGAGGGCCATGCCGAGCTGGATCGCGGATCTCGTAAGCCTCGACGGTGATGGAGAGACCTTTTGTAGCACAGCGTCTTTCGGTGCCGGGAACCGTCTCTTCGGCGGGTTGATCGCCGCGCAGGCCCTGGCCGCTGCCGGGGCGACCGTGGAATCCGCGAGGTTGCCGCAGTCGCTGCACGCGTACTTCATCAAGGGCGGCCGCGTCGGGGTCGACGTGGAGTACGTCGTCGAGCGCACCCGTGACGGTAAGTCGTTCAACACGCGACGGGTGACGGCGAGCCAGGACGGCGTCGCCATCTTCGAGATGCTGGTCTCGTTCCATCGATCCGAGCCGACCGCCGACTGGCAGCGGAGCCGGCAGCCGACCATCGCGCGGTCAGAGGTCACCAAGGCGACCCGGCTACCGGAGCGGTGGGCCGATCACTTCGAGGTGCTCACCGCCCGCGATGGCATGGACGACTGGCCGGTCCAGCCGATGTGGTTCCGCAGCCGCCAGCCGGTCGAGGACGATCCGCTGTTGCGGGCGTGCGCGCTGACCTTCATCTCCGACGTGGGCCTGGTGGCGGTGGCCCGCCCTCCGGGTGAGGCGCAACTGCCGGGCCCCGGCGGGGCCGCCAGCCTCGACCACGCGGTGTGGCTACACCGCCCCTTCGACCCGCACCAGTGGCATCTCTACGACGCCGAAGCGGTCAGCCACAACGACGCCCGAGGCCTCGCCCGAGGATCGATCGTCGACGAGCACGGGACGCTGGTGGCCAGCGTCGCGCAGGAGTCGCTGTGGCGGATCTGATCAGGTCGCCCGCACCAGTTCGACGACGGGGATGACCCGCGTCGTGCTGCGCTGATAGTCCCCGAACTGCGGTTCGACCGCGACCTGCTTGGCGTAGATCTCATCGCGTTCGGCCCCCTGCAGCGGCCGCGCGGTGGCCCGGAACGTCTCGGTGCCCAGCTCGACGGTGACGTCGGGGTGCGCCACCAGGTTGCGGTACCAGTCCGGATGGGTGTCGGCGCCACCCTTGCTGGCGAAGACGAAGATGCGGCCGTCGTCGAGCAGCGGCACCAGCGGCGCGATGCGCTCGGTGCCCGACTTGGCGCCGAAGTGGTGCACCAGCACCAGCGGCTTGCCCTCGAAGATGCCGCCGGCCTTGCCGCCGGTGGCGCGGAACTCGTCGATCACCGCGCGGTTCATCTCGTCGAACGCCTGTTTGTCCATGACTGCTCCCTCTGTACCCGGCCTACCCCCTAACTACCTCACACGTCGGGCCACCTATTCCCGGGCCGCAGGAGCCGACCGGCGGGAGATCCTCTGTCGAGCTTCACACAGCGCCAAGCTGGTCGGCCAAGAACCGGACGGCCAGATCCCACCACTGCCGTGCGTGTCCCATCGCGCAGTGGTCGTCGCCCGGGTAGAGCTTGAGCAGTGCGTTGGGGGCGTACGTCGCGATGTCGATCGAGTCCCGGGTACTCGCAAGCGTGTCGGAATCGCCGTTGATCACCAACAGCGGTGCGGTCATTCGCGGGTAAAGGTCCTTCAGCGACAGCGCCCGCAGCTTGGTCAGCAGGTCGGCGGTGCTGCGGGCGTGCGTGGTGTTCGCCATCGTCCACATCATGATCTCGGGGGTGCCGAAGGCTCCCGACGGCCGGAACGTGCGGTCCGCCGGCGCCCCGTTGGCGACGACGGCGCGCAGACGCGGATCGGCGGCGGCCATCCGGGCCGCCCAGTATGCGCCGAAACTGAGCCCCAGCATGCCGATCCGGTCTGCGTCGACGCGGGGGTCGGCCGCCAGCCGGTCGATGACCGCGCGATACACGTTCTCCGCGGCGACGGTCAGCGGTTGCCGGTAGGTGTAGGTGCCCGGCATCTCCATGATGAACATCCCCAGGCCGTGCCCGCGGAACTTCAGCCACGGCAGCAGGGTCTCGGCCACGACGCCCTCAAGTCCCTTGGCGCACAACACGGTCGGCGAACCACGGACACCGAGCGGGAACACCGCGGCGCCCTCCACGACGTCACCGCCGGGGACGGGGACCCGTAGGTGCTCGATGCTCAGACCCATCGCCGGGGCCAATGCCTCGGTGAGGACATCGCACAGCCGCCGTGACTGCGCGTGCGCCTTCAGTCGCTGCGGTGTCCAGCCCGGCCACGCCGCCGCGAACTTGTACGTGACCACCTTGATGAGCGCATCCACCGCGATCGCGGCGTCATCGCCCGCGCCGCCGCTGTGCAGTCGGAACGTCGTCACGGCGTCCGGTGACGCCACCGGCCCCCGGTCGGCCAGGATCGACACGGCGGGGGTGAGCAGCTCACCCAGTGCGGACGTGTCGACCGGGCCGGCGAGCATCTGCGCGACGGTGGGCCCGCCGAGCCGGGCCAGGGCCGCGTCGGCGACGCCGGCGTGGTCGGCGGCGATAGCCTGCCAATGCCCCGCCCAGGAGCCGTCACGGAACGAGCGGCACTGCGCCAATTGCTCTGCGAAAAAACGCTTGTCAATCCCACCGAGGTGCGTGACACGGTCTGCGAACAGCGCGGGCAGGAAGTACGCCGTGCCCCATCGCGACGCCGCCCACTCGGTGGTGCGGGTCAGCGCACAACCGCTGGTGACCAGTCGGCGGGCGACGGCGTGTCCGGCCATGTACGCATCCCGTCGCTAATCCACCGCCACGGCAGCGACGATGTCGAGTCGCGCCGCACGGACCGCCGGGGGAACCGCCCCCAGCAGGGTCAAACCGAATGCGGCGCAGGCGAACAGCATCGCAAGCGGGCTCGGCCGGTACACCACGTCGATGCTGAGTACATTGCTCAGCGCCGCTGCAGTCAGGTACTGGTTGACCACCCCCAGCACCGCTCCGAGTGCCGCACCGACGACACCGATGCCTGCGGCTTCGGCCAGCACCGTCCGCAACGCGAAGCGGCGCGACGAGCCCATCGCCCGCAGCATCCCGAGTTCACGCCGCCGTTCCAGCACCGACAGCATCAGGGTGTTCAGCAGCGCGACGCCGGCGACGAAAACGACGATCCACGCCATGATGTCGATGAGCGCGGTGCCCTGGGCCATCGAATCACCTACGGCTGCGGCCGCCTCCTGCCCCGGGTACACCAGGACGTCGGCGGGGACGCGCCCTCGGATCGTCGCCGCCACCTGGTCGCGGTCGGCGCCGGGTGTGAAGTTGACCGCGAGGACCGTTGACCCGGGTCGGGCATACCATTCCCGCAGCAGCGTCAGGCTCATCGAGACGACACCGCCCAGCAGCGAGAAGAACGGGACGATCTCCAGCACCCGCACCCGCCTCTGCCCGGTGGGCGTGGGCAGCGTCAATTCGTCTCCCACCCCGATACCGAGGCTGCGCGCGATGTCCCGGGAGACGACTACCCCGTCGCCGGCCAGAACCTGCTCTCGCACTTGATCGTTCATCGCCTGTGACGGCGGCGCCACCGAGCCGCGGGCGAGCCCCTGCATGATGATCCGTTGACCGGCGAGCGTCGCGTACGCCATCTGCCCGGGAACGACCTCGGCCACCCCGGGGATCGATGCGATCGACGCCTCCGCATCCTTCGGGAGGATCGGCGCGGTCGGGTACACACCGGGGCCGGAGACGCTGACGTAGAGTCCGGCGTCGCCGAGCGAGGCGAAGCTCGCGTTCGTCGAGTCGATGGCGTTGGCGTTGGCTCCGGTGCTCTGCACCGTGATCGACACCGCGATCAGTACGGTCATCAACGTGGCCCACACGCGGCGCGGGGACCGTTCGATGGTCGCCGCCGCCAGCGCGCCCGGCGCACCGAAGGCCCGCGCGACCGCGGCGGCACCGGCGACGAGCGGGCCGGCGAAGGCGAAGCACAGCGCGATATCGCCGGCAGCGGCGAGCCCGACGGCCGCCACCGACACCTTGCCCAGATCGCGGGACGCCACGAGCGCCGCGACCGCCACGAGGCCGACCCCGACGACACCCACCACCAGCCGCGCCCTGCGGGGGACGGCATCGGCGGCCGACACCCCCACCGGGGCCAGCGCCTCGACCGGCGCAACCTTGTACACCTGGCGTGCCGCCAGCATCGCGGCGGCCACACTCACCACGACACACGCCGCCAGCGCGACGGGAATCGCGTATCCGGGCAGGATGTACTCGGTTCGGGTTTCGTATCCCTGCAGCAGGGCCGCGGGAAGGGCACCGATCGAACGCATGCCGATCAGGACGCCCAGCGCGGCCCCCAGCAGCCCACCGACCAACCCCACCGCTGCCGCCTCGGCCAACAGGTCTGCGACGATCTGACGTCTCTTGGCGCCAAGGGCGCGCAGCAGCGAAATCGCCGGTCGCCGTTGGGTGATCGCCATGCTCATCGCGTTGAAGATCAGGAAGCCCGCCACCACCAGCGCACACGATGCCGCCGACAGCAGCAGAGTGCTCATGATCGACACCGCGCCACCGGATTGGGCGGAGCGGAACATCGGGTCGGTGACGACGGCCCGTCCATCCACCGCCTCCGTGACGCCCGCGCGCACGGAAGCCGGGTCGGCGCCGGGCCGATCGACCACGAGCACCGAGTCGATCATCCCGGCACGGCCCATCAGCCGCTGCATCAGCGGCAGCGGGCCGACGATGAAGTTCCCCCCGTTGATCCGTTCCGCGTCGGCACCGGTGATGACCGCCGCGACCCTGACCTCGCCGGTGCCCAGAGCGATCACGTCGTCGACCGCGTGGCCGGTCCGGGCACCCACGGCGACCATGCCGGGTTGGGTCACCAGCGGGCCGATCTGATCCTGAACGGCCCGCTGCAGGTCGCTGAGCATGGCCCTGATGCTGTCGTCGACGCCGAGCACGACCACCCGTTCGCCCGGCGGACCGATCGACGTCCGCAACATCGGTATCGCCGCAGCCACCCCGGGCACCTTCGCCACGTCCGGCCGCACCGACTCCGGGAACCCGGTGTCGGTGACGCCGGAGACCTCGAGGGTTGCGTTGCCCCCGATACCGGCGGCGAGCCGGTCCGACGATCCCGTGATCGATCCGGTGATACCGAAGACCGCCACCAGCAGGGTCGCCGAGATCGCCACCACCGCCAGTGACATCGCGGTGCGGCCGGGATGTCGCCGCAGTTCGCGCGCGTTCAACACGCGCATGCGGTCGCCGATCATGTCAGCTCGCCACCGGCCAACACGTCGGAGCCGATGCGGCCGTCGGTCAGGGTGATCACCCGGTCGGTGGCCGATGCCGCGCCGAGGTTGTGCGTCACCATGACAACTGATCGTTCGTCCTGGTGGGCGATGTCGGTGAGCAGCGCCATGATGGCCGCACCCGTCTTGGTGTCGAGGTTGCCCGTGGGCTCGTCGGCGAGGATCAGCGGTGGGTCCATCATCAGGGCGCGGGCCACCGCCACCCGCTGCATCTGCCCTCCGGACAGCTCCGAGGGCCGGTGCTCCGCGCGATCACCGAGTCCGACGACCGCGAGCAGATCCAGCGCGCGTGACTTGACCTTCGCCATCCGGGACCCGTCGAGCAGCTTGGGCACCGCGACGTTCTCCCACGCCGTCATCGTCGGCAACAGGTTGAAGAACTGGAACACGAATCCCACGCTGTGTCTGCGGAATTCGGACTGGGCCTCGTCGTCGAGGGCGGCGATCTCCGCGCCCTGGAACCGGATCGACCCGGCGTCCGGCCGGTCCAGCGCACCGAGCAGGTGCAGCAGTGTGCTCTTGCCGGCACCCGACGGGCCGACGACGGACACGAACTCCCCACCGCACAACGACAGGGTGATCCCGTCGAGTGCGCGCACGGTCTGACCACCCACGCGGTAGGTCTTGGTGACGTCGGTCATCTCGAGCATGTGACTGCCCGGGTCACGATGTCTGGAGAACGACATCCGCGTGCCCAACGGTCGCCGGCTGCCCATCCGGGTCTGCGGTCTTCATCTCGGTTCCCTCCTCGGTCGATTCGGGCGTCTGCGCGGCCAGATACTCGGCGAGCGCCCCGATGGTCGGGTAGTCGAACACCGCCGTGGCGGTGATGCTGAACCCGCTCCCGAACTGTCCCACCAACCGGTTTCGGAGCTCGACCGCCATCAGCGAGTCCATGCCCAGTTCCAGGAACCGGCCGGTGGCCGCCGGCGGCTGCGCCAGGCCCAGGATCTGCTGCAGTTCCCGCTGCAGATGTTCGGTGACGAAGCTGCCGCGCTGCGCCTCGGGCACGTCCTGCAGCTGTTTGAGCAGGGCGCTGTCGCCGGGACCGGCCGCGACCGCGCTCGGCAGCACGTGGTCGAGAATCGGTGGACGGGTGGCGCCCAGCAGCTTGGCGGCGCGCTGCCAGTTGGCCTTGAGCACGACCGCCGAAGCGATACCGTGTGCGACGATCTCGCCGAGGGCGTTCAAGGCGGCAGTCGGCTCCAGCGGAATCAGGCCCTGCGCACCGAGATTGGCGCGTGCCGCGTCCGAGGTGGCCATCCCGCCCTGGGCCCACGGACCCCAGTTGACACCGGTCGCAGGAAGACCGCGCGCCTTGCGGTGCGCCACCAGCCCGTCGAGCACCGCGTTGGCGGTGGCGTAGTTGGCCTGGCCGGGGGAACCGAGCACGCTCGACCCCGACGAGTACACGATGAAGAATTCGAGCTCGGTGTCGCGGGTGAGCCGATGCAGATGCCAGGCCCCGAACGCCTTCGGCGCCAATGTCGTCCGGAAGCGTTCCGGGCTCTGCTGCGGCAGCAGCGCATCATCGAGCACACCCGCCAGGTGGGCGACACCTGCGAGCGGCGGCAACTCTGTCCGGATCCGCTCCAGCAGATCCCGCACCGCAGACTCGTCGCCGACGTCGGCGGCGAAGGTATGGATCCGGCAGTGGTAGCGCTCCGCGATCTCGCTGATCGCGCGCTCCGTCGCGGCGTCGGGCATCCGGCGGCCGGTCAACACGATGTCCCCGGCGCCGAGTTGGGCCAGGTAGGCCGCGGCGTGCAGGCCGAGGGCGCCGAGCCCACCGGTGATCAGATAGCTCCGATCGCCGTGCGGCTGCAGCGGTTTCGGCATCTGCAGGATGATCTTGCCGGTGTGCCGCGCCTGTTGCATCCGGCGGAACGCCGTTGTGGCCTCGGCCAGCGGGTAGGCCTCGAACGGCAACGGCGCTGTCTCGCCCCGTGCCAGGCTGTCGGCGAGGTCGGCGAGCAGGAGCTGGATCCGGTCGGGATCCTGCTGCATGACGGCGTCCAGCGCCAGGACCTCGTAGTCGATGTCGGGCCGCGCCGCCGCCATCTGCTCGGGCGACCAGATGTCCCGCTTGGCGATCTCGGCGAAGCGGCCGTTCCGGGCGGTCGCCCGCACGGTCGCCGCGACGAACCCGTCGTTGGTCAGGCTGTTGAGCACCACGTCGACGCCCGCACCGTCGGTGTCGGCGAGGATCTGGTCGGCGAAGTCCGTTGTGCGCGAGTCATAGACGTGGTCGACTCCCATCGCCCGTAGCATCGGGCGCTTGTAGCCGCTTGCGGTGGCGAACACGGTCGCACCACGCTGCCGGGCCAGCTGGACGGCGGCCAGGCCCACGCCGCCGCTGGCGGCGTGGATCAGCACGCGGTCACCGGCGCGCAGCGCCGCCCAGTCGAACGCCAGTCCGGCGGTCAGCACCGCAGCGGGTGTGGTCGCCGCGGCGACCGCGGAGATGCCCTCCGGCACCGGCGCCAGGAACTGAACCGGCACGTTGACCCGGCTGGCGAACGCGCCCACCGCGAAGCCGAAAACCCGCTGCCCGACATCGAATCCGTCGACATCGGGGCCCGGCGCCGTGACCACGCCCGCGAGTTCGCCGCCGATCGGCCCGGGATCCCCCGGGTACAGGCCCAGAGCGTTGAGCACATCGCGGAAGTTGAGACCGGCGGCCTCGACCCGCACCTGGACGTGACCCTCAGGCGGCGCCGTCACCTCGGTCTCGGACACGCGCAGGTTGTCGAGCACACCGCGCTCGGTGGGCGCCAGCACGTAATCGGTGCCACGCGGGATCGCGAGTTGACCGCTGCGCGACCACGGCAACAGCCGCGGCACCAGCAGCCTGCCCTGCCGCAGTGCGAGTTCGGGTTCGTCACCCGGGGCACCGAGCAACCGTGCCAGTGCGGGGCCGGCGTCCTCGGATCCATCGAGGTCGACCAACAGGCAGCGCAGGCCCGGTTCTTCGGCGATGAGGGTGCGACCCAGCCCCCACAGCGCCGACTGCACGGGATCGACGGGTTCGCCGGCTTCGGCGGCGACGGCGCGTTCGGTGACGATCCACAGTCCGGCAGCCGGTTTCGCGCCCAGCGCCGACAGCGAGTGCACCGCCCCGAGCACGTCGCGGATCTGGGCTTCCAGCCGGGCCGCGAAGTCAGCCGACGGTTCCTCCGGCCGTGCCCGCCCGGTGACGCCGAGTACGACGCCCGCCACCGGTGCGCCGCGCTCGTCCGCGAGCGCGAAGAGTCGCCGCCAGTGCTCGTCGTCGGCTGGGTCGAGCACCACGCGGCCGTCGCGGTCGGGATCCCAGATCCGGTCGAAGCCGATCCGGATGCTGCCGGGCACATCGTCGGCCAGCGCGTCGAGTCCGGCGACCAGCCAGGTGCTGCTCGGGCCGAGGGCGCCGTCGTCGCGGACGGGCGGGCTGGTTTCGCGCCAGCCGACACGGTAGATCAGCCGGGTCGCGTCGGCGCCGAGCCCGCGCAGCAGCGCCTCCCGGGGGGCGCGCTTCACCGTGAATTCGCGGATACCGCCGAGGTTTCGGCCATCGTGATCGAGGAAGTCGAGGTCGAATACCTGAGTCTCGCTGTCGATGCCGCCGGTCTGCCACCTGGCCCGGCAGTAGAACCGCCGGGGCATGCGCTCACGCACTTCCACCCGCCCGTACCGCAACGGCAGGAACAGTTCCGGATCGGCGTCGGTCTGTGCGGCCGCCGCCAACAGTGCCGCGCCGGCGATTCCGGTGCACAGATCCAGCAGCACCGGATGGATCGGCTCGCGGCCGAGGTGCTCACCCAGTTCGGCGCCGACTGCGATGTCGCCCACCGCTTCTCCGGTGCCGACCCACAGCGAGCGCAGTGAGCTGCACCAGGCGGGTCCCCAGGCCAGATCGTTGTCGGCGAAGGCGTCGAACAGCTGCTGCGGGCGCGTGCGGGTCAACCGCTCGATCGCGTTGTCGACCGGGTCCGCCGCAGCGTCGGGTGCGGCGTCTCCGACACCGGCGGCGACGGTCCCCGACGCGTTGCGCGACCAGTCGGCGTCGCGATCGCCGTACGGGCGGCTGTGCACTTCGAATGTCCACCCGTCGGCATCGTCGGTCCGGCGCAGCATCAGCTGCACCTCTCGCGAATCCTTGTCGCCGAGGATGATCGGCTCGTAGAAGAACACCTCCTGCACCCGTGCGGGGGTCGGCATCGCCGCCAGAGCCATCGCCGCATAGGTGGCGCCGGGAACCACCACCGTGCCGTAGATGACGTGGTCGGACAGCCATGGCTGCGTCTTCACCGACAGTCGGCTGGTGTGGACGATGTCGCCGGAGGCGAGGTCCTGCGCCGAGCCCAGCAGTCCGGATCCGCCGCTGCCATCGGAACGGATGCCGGCCGTCTTCGGCCAGTAGGAGCGGTGCTGGAATGGGTAGGTCGGCAGCGGCAACCGGCGATGCGGCCCCCCGTCGTGCCCGGTGAAATCGAGCCGATGGCCGGCGATATAGGCAGCGGCCACCGCCTCGGCGAGCTGCCGCCGCGCATCGGGCCCCTTACGCAGAGAGGGGATTGCCCGCGGAGTGGCCGCGGACTCCGGCCAGACGCGTAGGGCGGCCGCGATGAGGAACGGTTGCGGCCCGATCTCCATCAATACCGAACAACCCAGGCCGGCAAGGGTCCGCACACTTTCGGCGAACTGCACCGGCTGGCGGGCGTGGCGTCGCCAGTACTGCGCATCGATCACGCCGGGCCCGGTGACCACCGCGCCGGTGCGGTTGCAGACCAGCGGGCGTGTCGGTGCCGCGTACGCGAGACGTGCTGCGCAGGACTCGAATTCGTCGAGCACCGGGTCGAGCAGCGCGGAGTGGAATGCGTGACTGGTGTCCAACCACGTGGTGCGGATTCCCTCCCCGCTGCAGCCGGCGACGATCTGTTCCAGGTCGGACGCCGGGCCGGCCAGCACGGTGTTCGGCCCGTTGTAGGCGGCCACCGACACCTGGGGGAACTCGTCGGCGAAGTCCTCGACAACCTCGGCGTCGGTGAACACCGCCACCATTCGGCCGCCCTCGGGCAGAGCGCCGAACAGCCGGCCGCGGTCGGCGACCAGACGCGCGCCGTCCTCGAGGCCGAAGACCCCGGCCACGCAGGCAGCGGCGTACTGGCCGACGCTGTGCCCGAGCACCACATCGGGCTCGATTCCCCTTGCCTGCCACAGCCGCGCCAGGCCCATCTCGATCGCGAACAGCGCCGGCTGGGCATACGAGGTGTGCCGCAACGTCTGCCCGTTGTCGCCGTCGGTGTCGAAGAGCACCTCCAGCAGCGGGCGCGGTAGCGTGTCGCCGATCGCCTCGGCACAGCGGGTCACCGTGTCCCGGAACACGGGCTCGGTGTCGAACAGCTCACGCGCCATCCCCGGGTACTGGCTACCCTGCCCGGTGAACAGCCAGGCCGTCTTCGGCGGGTCCCCGCACACACCGCGCACCGCACCCGGGCCCAGCCGGTCTTCGGCCAGACCCTCCAGCAGGTCACGCGCTCCGTCCACCGAGTCCACGACCAGCGCGGCGCGGTGCTCGAAGTGGGACCGCCCGGCGCCGGCGGTGTAGCACACGTCGGCGATGTCGGCGTCGGGATGCGCGGTCAGCCAGGATTCGTAGCGGCGCGCCAACGCGGTGAGCGCCTCGGGCGACCGCGCCGAGATCGGCAGCACGCCGGCCGGTTCCGGTGCCGTCGCCGACTCGAGCCCGGCGGCGCCATCCTTCCCGTCGGTCGGGGGTTGCCGAAGATCGGCCGACTGCGCCGGCGGCTCCTCGAGGACGACGTGCGCGTTGGTCCCGGAGAATCCGAAGGAACTCACCCCGGCGCGCCTCGGCCGCCCGTCGGCCCGCCACGGGGTCGGCTCGGCCACCACCCGCACCGCAAGCCGGTCCCACGGAATGTGCGGCGACGGCGTCTTGAAATGCAGATGTCTGGGCAGCATCTCGTGCTGCAGCGACAGCACCACCTTGATCAGGCCGGCGACGCCGGACGCCGACTCGAGGTGTCCGACATTGGTTTTCACCGACCCCATCAGCAAGGGCCGGTCAGGGTCCCGGCCGGCGCCCAGTACCGCCCCGGCGGCCTGGACCTCGATCGGGTCGCCGAGCGACGTTCCGGTGCCGTGCGCCTCAAGGTAGTCGATATCGCTGCCGGAGAGGCCTGCGCGGGTCAGCGCTGCGGCGATGACCCGTTGCTGTGCACCGCCGTTGGGCACCGTCAGCCCGCCGGAAGCGCCGTCCTGGTTCACCGCGCTGCCGCGGATCACCGCCTGGATCCGGTCGCCGTCACGCACGGCGTCGCTGAGCCGTTTGAGCACGAGGATGCCGCAGCCCTCGCCGCGCACGTAGCCGTCGGCGGCGGCATCGAAGGTCTTGCAGCGGCCGTCGGGCGAGAGCATCCGGGCCCGCGAGGTGGCGATGGTGGTGGCCGGGCTGAGCAACACGTTGACCCCGCCGGCCAGGGCCAGATCGCAGTCGCCGGACTGCAGGCCCTGGCAGGCCTGGTGCACGGCGACCAGCGAGGAACTGCATGCGGTGTCGACTGCGACCGCCGGGCCCTCCAGCCCGAGCGTGAACGACACCCGCCCGGCGATGACGTTCAGTGCGTTGCCGGTGATGAACTGCGCCTCGATGCCATCGAGGGAGCCACCCGACAGCAGGTGCGAGTACTCGTTGGCCCCCACCCCCACATAGACCCCGCTTCGACTGCCACGCAGCGCCGCCGCGGAGTACCCGGCACGTTCGAGTCCCTCCCATGCGGTCTCCAGGACCAGCCGCTGCTGAGGATCGATCCAGACGGCTTCGCGCGGGGAGATCCCGAAGAACTCCGGATCGAATCCGTCCACCCCGTCGAGGAATCCGCCGTAGCGGCTGTAGATCTTGCCCGCCGCCTCCGGATCGGGGTCGTAGAACTCGTTGATGTCGAAGCGGTCGTCGGGGATCTCCCGGATCAGGTCCGCACCCTCGGCCAGCACCGACCAGAACGCGTCCGTGTCGTCTGCGCCCGGAAAGCGGCACGCCATTCCCACGATCGCGATCGGGTCGTCCGTTCGCACCGTCGACGGCGTGTCGGACTGGGCCACGGTGTGTTCCGAGAGGCCGAGGACATCGCCGAGCACGTATTCCGCGGCGTCGCTCAGGTGCGGATGATCCATCGCCAGGGTCACAGGCAACTCCTTGCCGAGTCCCTGCTCGAGGCGGCGGCGCAGTTCGATGGCCATCAGGGAATCCATGCCGAGGTCGAAGAAGCCGGCCTCGTCCCGGATTTCGGCAGCGTCCACGCGCGTCACCTCGGCCACCGCGGCGCGCAGGTACTCCAGAACGAGCTTCCGGCGTTGCTCGACGGGCGCGAGCGTGAGCTCCTCGACGAAACGGGTGGTACCCGACGGCGCCGGCGCCGAGACGTCGGGAACGTCGGGCACCTCACGTTCGAGCTGTGAGAGAAACGCACGTCGCCGCTGCAGTTGGTAGACCGGAAGGAAGGTGGCCCAGTCGATCCGGGCCACCACCGCGTGGGCCGTCGACGCCGCGATGGCGTCGGCCATCCCCGCCAGAGCGTCGGCGGGCGCCAGCGTCTTGACCCCGCGCCGACTCAGCTGTTCCCGTGCTTCCGCATCGGCCATACCGGCCGCCCAGGGACCGAAGTTCACGCTGATGCCGGGAATGCCCCGGGCGCGCAGACTGTCGGCCAGACCGTCGAGGAAGGCGTTCGCCGCACCGTAGGCGGTCTGACCGTGGCTGCCCCAGACCGAGGCGATCGACGACGTGGACAGGAAGAAGTCCAGCCCCATGTCTGCCACTGCCTCACTCAAATAAGCCGCTCCCCAGACCTTTCCCGCGAACACCCGGTCCACCTCGGCATCGTCGAGGGTGCGCAACGGGCTCGTCCCGATCTCGCCGGCGGCGTGCACGACGCCGGCCAGCGGTGGGAGCTCGGAACGCATGGTGCTCAACAGGCGCGCGACGTCGTCGCGGTCGGCGACGTCCGCTGTGACGACCAGGACCTGGCAGTGGAACCGTTCCCGGATGGCGTCGATGCGCTGCTGTGCGGTGTCACTCGCCGGTCGGCGGCCCGTCAGCACCAGGTGGCCTGCGCCGCGCGAGGCCAGATACTCGGCGATCTCCAGTCCGAGCGCGCCCAGCCCGCCGGTCACCAGATAGGTTGCGTCCCTGCGTAATTCCAGCGCGGTGGGGTTCGGCTTCTCGGTCCGCCGCGTGAGCCTTGCGACATGGATTTCCCGGCCCCGGACGGCGATCTGGTCTTCGCTGGTCGGTGCTGCCACGATGTGGTCGATCAGGGCTGACCACTCCTCGGTGTCACCCGTCGTGACGTCGGCCAGCCCACCCCAGAGTTCGGGGTGCTCGAGGGCGGCTGCGCGACCGAAACCCCAGAGGCTAGTCTGCGCCGGTTCGACGGTGTCGTCGCCGAAGATCCGTTGTGCCCCAGCGGTGATCAGCCAGATGGGGGTACGAGCGTCGGCGGTGGCGGCGAGTTGGAAGAGCTTCCGGGCCGCGGCCAGGACCCGATGCTGCATCCATTCGAGCGTCCCTGCCGCCGACCCACCGGATTCCTCGAGCGCTGCGAGGTACAGGATGTGCGGGCGTGGTTGGCTCACCGTCGCGCGCAGCGCCTCCTCGGCCGGCGCCGCGTCGGCGTCCGACCCCGGTAACCCGACGATGTGGTAGGGATGTCCCCGCCGCTCCAGCACCTCGGCAATGGGCTGGGCCGCTCGGGAATCGTGGGTCACCAGAAGCCAGGTGGTCGCCTCGGTGGTGGGCCGGGCCGCGCCCGGAGCCTCGGATTTCTCCCACCGGATCTGGTAGCGCGCATCGGCGATGGACTGCGCACCGCGCTGCTGCCGGTGCCGTGCGGCCAGCTTGCTGAGCACGTCGACGGTCTGCGCGCTGCCGGTGGGGCCGTCCAGCAGCGCTGCGAGTTCATCGATGCGTTCCTCGTCCAGGAACTGGACGGTCTCGGTGTGCACCGGGTCGGTCGGTGCGGTCCGGGCCTGGCCTTGCGGAAACCAGTAGGCCCGATGCTGAAACGGGTAGGTGGGCAGATCCAGCAGTCGGCCCCGCCCGTGTTGCCGTGCGGCGGTGTCGGGGCGATGTCCGGCGACGTAGGCCTGGGCCAACGCCTCGGTGATCTGACGGCGGTCGGACCCCTTGCGGCGCATCGACGCGGCGACGCGCGGCGCAGTGACGGTCCCCGGCCAGGTCCGCATCGCGGCGGCCGTCAACACCGGTTGCGGGCCGATCTCCATCAGCAGCCGGCAGCCCAGATCCGCGAGGGTGCGCACGCTCTCGGCGAACCGGACCGGCTGCCGCGCATGTCGGCGCCAGTACTGCCCGTCCAACCTCGCGTGCCTGCTCAGAACCTCACCGCTGCGATTGCACACCAATGTCCGCTGCGGCGTGCCGAACTCGAACCGGTCCGCACAGGACTCGAATTCCTCCAGCACCGGGTCCAACAGCGCGGAATGGAAGGCGTGGCTGGTGTCGAGCCAGTCACAGCGGACGCCGGCGGCACTGAAGCCGGCCACTGCCCGCTCCAGATCCCCGGCCGGGCCGGACAATACGGTGTTGTCCCCGTTGTAGGCGGCCACCGACAGCAGCGGAGAGTCAACGGTGCAGCTCTCGACGCGGTCGGCGGGGGCGAACACCGCCGCCATCCGGCCGCCCTCCGGCAGGCTGCCGAACAGGCGTCCACGCTCGGCCAGCAACACCGCGCCGTCCTCAAGACCCATGACGCCCGCGACGCAGGCCGCCGCGTACTGCCCGACGCTGTGGCCGAGCACCACGTCAGGCTCGATCCCCCATGACTGCCACAGCCGCGCCAGGCCCATCTCCACCGCGTACAGCGCCGGCTGAGCGTAGGAGGTGTGCCGCAGGGCCTCCCCGCCGTCCGCGTCGAACATCACGTCCAGCAGTGGGCGTTCGAGGACGTCGGCAGCCGCCTCCGCGCACCGGGTCACGACCTCCCGGTACACGGGTTCGGTGTCGAACAGTTCCCGGCCCATGCCGGGGTACTGACTGCCCTGACCGGTGAACAGCCAGGCGGTTTTCGGCGGGTCCCCGCACTCCCCGCGCGCCAGCCCCGGGCCCGGACGGTCCTCGGCGAGCGCGCCGAGCAACTCATCCACGCTCGACCGGGAGTCGACGACCAGCGCGGCGCGATGGCGTAGATGGGACCGGCCCACCGCGGCGGTGAAGCACAGATCCGGCCATGACGCGTCGGGGTTGGCGGCAAGCCAGGTGCGGAGCCGGTGCGCGGTGGCCGCCAATGCGTCCGGGGTCCGGGCGGACAGCGGCAGCATGCCGAATCCCCCGGGGGCCGCGGGCTGCGGCGCCGCTCCGGCACGGTCTGCGCGCGGTGCCTCCTCGACGAGCACGTGGGCGTTCGTACCGGAGAATCCGAACGAGCTGATGCCGGCGACCCGGGACCGGCCGCTGCGGGTCCACGGGACCGGGTCGTCGACGATCCGCACCGGCAACCGGTTCCACGGGATGTGCGGCGACGGACTGCGGAAGTTCAGGTGCTTGGGCAGCACCTCGTGTTCGAGGGACAGGATCACCTTGAGGAGGCCCGCGATGCCCGACGCCGCTTCGAGGTGACCGATGTTGGTCTTCACCGATCCGATCAGCAGCGGCCGATCCGGCTCGCGTCCCACGCCCAGCACCGCACCGGCGGCCTGGACTTCGATCGGATCACCCAGCGGGGTTCCCGTCCCGTGTGCTTCGAGGTAGTCGACGTCGGCGGCGGTGAGGCCCGCATTGTCCAACGCGTCGGCGATCACGCGTTGCTGCGCGGCACCATTGGGAACGGTGAGGCCACCGGAGGCGCCGTCCTGGTTCACCGCGGTGCCGCGGATCACCGCCCGGATGCGGTCACCGTGGCGGATCGCGTCGGCGAGTCGCTTCACCACCACGACACCGCAACCCTCGCCGCGGACATAGCCGTCGGCGGAGGCGTCGAACGTCTTGCACCGGCCGTCGGGTGCCAGCATCCGCGCGCGTGAAAAGTTGATCATCGTCGCCGGGCTGAGCAGCACGTTGACGCCTCCGGCCAGCGCGACGTCACACTCGGCCAGCCGCAGCGCCTGGCACGCCTGATGGACCGCCACCAGCGAGGAGCTGCACGCCGTGTCCACCGCGACGGCGGGGCCCTGCAGCCCCAGGCGGTAACTGATCCGGCCGATGGCCGCCGCGGGTGAGGTTCCGGTGCCGAGGTAGGCCTCGATGGCGTCGTGGGTGAGATTGTCGGTGAGCATGCCCAGGTAGTCATGGGTGGACAGACCCATGAACACCCCGGTTCTGGTGCCTGCCAGTGCCGAGGGTGCGGTCCCGGAATGCTCGACCGCCCGCCACGCGGTCTCCAGCAGCAGCCGGTGTTGCGGGTCCATGAACATCGCCTCACGCGCCGACACCCCGAAGAACGGGGCGTCGAAGCCTGCGACGTCCTCGACGAAGCCGGCCCGCCGGGTCACCATCTTGCCCGCGGCCTCCGGGTCGGCGTCGAAGAACTCGTCGGCATCCCAGCGGTCCTGCGGCACCTCCGAGATCGCATCCCGCCCGCCGCGCAGGACATCCCAGAACTCGTCGGCGTCGGCGGCACCCGGGAACCGCAGCGCGTACCCGACTATCGCGTATCCGTCACCGGCGCCTTCCAGTTCACGCACCCGCGCCCGCAGGACCTCCATGGCCTGCAGTGCCCGCTTCTGCAGATCCGTCATTTGCGGTCACCCATCAACTCGTCGAGGCTCTTGAGCTTCATCGCGAGCGCCCAGTCGCCCTCGACGCTCAGCCTTCCCATGAAGAACAGGGCACGCCGGTCCGCTCTCCCCTCCACCAGTGCGATGAAATCCCTTGTCTCCATGCGGATGATGCAGTGCGCGTCACCGTCGCCGTCGATCACCCGGGGGTTGTCGGTCAGGTCGACGAGGAACGTCCGTGCGTCATCGCCGTCCAGTTCGAATTTGTACACTCCGCCGAACTCGCGGGCCGCGTCCGGGTTTTCGTCGATCATCGTCGCCGCGCGGTCCATCAGGTCCTTCACCGTGGTCATGGGTCTGCCTTCCTGCAGTCAGGGTGTTGAGCTGTCGAGCCGGGTGAGCGCCGCGGCGTCGGGTGTCGGGAATTTCGTCAGGGGGTGGCCGGCCTCGATCGCGGCCAGTTCGCGCGCATAGAGTCTGCGCAGCAGGATGATTGCGGCGTCGGAGCTACCGAGCCGGTTGAGCGAGCGGTCGGGCAGGACCCCCTGGCCGAGCAGGACGACACCGTCCTCGATCAGCACCTGGTCCGGGCGGTCCTCGATGTCCTCCCAGCGTTCCCGGCCGCTGAGCACGGCGCGGATGATGTCGTCGACCGGCCGCAGCTGGGACAGGTATTTTCGGCCCTCCCGCACGCCCGCCGCCACCCGGGCGCCGACGTCGGGCGGCAGATGAGCCGCGATGAACAGAAAGAACATCATGTGGTTCTCGTCGTCGATCGGCACATTCCACAGGAAGCTCTTGAAACCGCGCAGCACTCCGGCGCCCGAGTTGAAGTACAGGGTGTTCGGCATCAGCAGCGCGAGCCGGCGGACGAACCCGTTGCTGAATGTGCTGGTCTGGGTGAGGCCGAAATCGGCGAGTTCAGCGCTCATCTCCGGGATCTGGCCGGCGTTGCCGTCGTCCTGATAGATGCCGGTCTTGTGCACCCAGTACTGGTGTACGTCGTCGACGGTGTTCTCCAGATCGTGGAAGTAGTTCCATTTCCGGTGTTCGATGACGTGGAAGCGGCCGTACTCCTCCAGTTCCGGCCAGCGCGGCAGCTCCGGCACCGGCGACTCACCCAGATAGGTCCAGATGAAGCCGAAGTACTCCTCGACGGGATAGCTCGCGATGCGCACCTTGTCCGCGAAGCTTCGCCGCTCTGCCGGCTGGTCCACGCACTGACCGGCGCCGTCGTACCGCCAGCCGTGGTATCGGCAACGCACGCAGTCGCCTTCCACGGTGCCGACCGCCAGCAGCACCCCGCGATGTGCGCAGCGGCCCGCGACGATGTGGGCGACGCCGTCCTCACCCCGGTACAGGGTCAGCTCCTCGTGCAGGATCTTCAGCGGCACGGCGCGTCCCGCTTCCAGCTCCTCGGAGGCGTAGACCGGCTGCCACCGCTGCCGCAACAGGTGTCCGGCCGGGCGCCCAGGGCCGGTGTGCTCGAAGTCCGGGTCCTTGAGACTGTTCATCTGGTTCTCCTCCCGTCAGGCGCAGTCGACATGCAGCGCGGAGACCGCGCCGATGAAGCCGGCGACGATGCACTCGATCGACGGGTGGTCGAACAGCGTGCTGTCGTAGGTGAGCGTCCCGGTGATCTGCCGGTTGCGCGTGCTCATCGCGGCGGTCAGCTCGCGCCGGGCGATGACCCGCTCAGGTGGCACCCGGGTCAGCCGGAATCCGCCTGCGGCGAACTCGCCCGGCACCGGGTCGTCCATCAGGAACACGGTTTCGCCGATAGCCGCCGCCGACGGCCCGTGCTCAGCCGCGAGCGCTGCGATCACGTGCTGCGAGGGCGCATCCTGGTGTGACAATGCGCCCAGCACAGTCGTTTTCATGTTCTGCACCATCGCCGCCAGGCCGCCGCCTTCCGGGAGGTCGATGCGCAGCGGCACGGTGTTCATGAACGGGCCGAGCATGAGTTGGGTGACGGGATCGTTGCGCCGCGTCACCGGCGAGCCGAGTACCACGGTCCGCCGCCCGGCGTAACCGCCCAGGGCGGCGGCGAATCCGGCGAGCAGCACCGTGTAGAGCGACGCATGCTCGCGAACGGCCAACGCCCGTGCGGCCGCGGCGACCTCGGCCGGAAACTCGAAGTCCAACTGGCCGGCGGCGCGTCTGGAGCGACCGGTGCGCGGGTGGTCGGTCGGCAGGGCCGGCGGGAGCTCGCCGACAGCGAACTCGCGCCGGAAGTGGTCGATGCGTCGCTGCAGCGCGGCACCGGTCAGCCAGGATCGTTCCCAGATCGCATAGTCGGCGTAGTGCAGGTCACCGTCGAGCAGTGGGAAGTCGGGCAGGCCCGCCGAACTGGCGACCAGCCCGCCGATCTCGCTGAGCAACAACCGCATCGTGTATCCGTCGGCGAGGATGCGGTGCACCCGCAACCGCAGGATGTGGTTGCCGTCGTCGATCCGGCACAGCTCGGCCCGCAGCGGTGGACACGTGGCGAGATCCGGCTGATCCGGCCAGACATCATGCTGCAGCGCGGCGGCACCGTCGAAGATCGGCACCTCGGGGGTGTACGAATCGAGGATCACCTGCGCGGCCGACGCGCCGGACGGACGGAAGACGGTGCGCAGCAACTCGTGTCGATGCGTCGCCGCCTGGATGCCACGCACCACCAGGTCCGGGTCGAGGGGCCCGGTGATGCGGATCGACACGTCGATCCAGTGGGCAGGGGAGCCGCGGTCGTCACATTCGGTGCGCCACATCAGCTCCTGGGCGTAGGAGAGGGGCGGCGGCCCGGTGCGCGCGACCGGCCGCAGCAGCGGGGCCTCCGACGTGTCGACCCCGGTGTCGCCCTCGATCCGGTGGGCCAGGTCGGACAGTGTCTGATCTTCGAAGAGGGCCTCGAGGGGCAACTCGACCCCGAGAAGCTGGTGTATCCGGGAGCGCACCTGCGCCGCGAGAAGTGAATGACCGCCGAGCTCGAAGAAGTTGTCCCCTGCCCCGATCTGCTCGAGTTGCAGTGTGTCGCTCCAGATCTCTGCCAGCGACTGTTCGACGCCGGAACGGGGCGGGACGTATTCGATCTCCTGGTCGCGGGTGATGGTGACCTCCGGCAGCGCTGTCCGGTCGAGCTTGCCGTTCGGTGTCAGCGGCAATTGCTCGAGTGCCGTGAACGCCGACGGGACCATGTGGTCGGGCAGCTGCCTGCGCGCGTGAGCGCGCAACTCCCCGACCGGGACGGGGGTGTCGCCGGTGGTGAAATAGGCGACCAGTGCGGCGCCGTCGGCGTTCGCCTCGCGCACGACGGTCACGGCCTCGCGCACGCCGGGGTGTTCGAGCAGCACGCGGTCGATCTCGGCGGGTTCGACCCGCAGACCACGGATCTTCACCTGCCGGTCGGCGCGGCCCCGGTACTCGATCGTCCCGTCCCAGCCGAGCCGGACCATGTCGCCGCTGACGTACAGCCGCTCGGCGGGATTCCACGGGGCGGGTACATATTTCTGCGCGGTCAGCGTCGGATCGCCGACGTATTCGCGGGCCAACGCCGGGCCCGCGATGAACAGGGCGCCGCCGACGCCCGGCGGCACCGGCCGCATCAGCCGGTCCAGCACGTACATCCCGACATTGGCGCGCGGCCGTCCGATCGGCACGATGCTCTGGGCGTCCCCGTCGGGCTCGCCGACCGGGTGCAGGCTGACGATGCCGGTGGTCTCCGTCTGCCCGTACATGTTGATCCACGAGGCGCCGCCGCCCAGCTGTTCGCGCCAGGCCCGCACGACGCCGGCCCGCAGCGGCTCGCTCGCGGTGAGCAGCAGCCGCAACCGGTTCCGGCGCGAAGCGGTCCTCTGCCCGGCATCGGCTGCCGCCACCACGTCGATGACGCGGCGTACCACGGTCGGGACGAGGTCGGCGACCGTCACCGCCGACTCGCCGATCCGGCGCAGCAGCGCAGCAGGATCGCGGCGTTCCTCGGTCGTGGCGATCACCACCTCGGCTCCGACCGCGAAGGGCACCAGCATCTGCCGGATCGACGACGAGAACGAGATCGAGGCGGTCTCGAGGTAGACGTCCTCACCGGTGATACCGAGCTCGCGGCCCAGGGTTTCGGCGTACTCGACGACGCTGCCGTGGGTGACCGCCACCCCTTTCGGCCGTCCAGTGGAACCGGAGGTGTACATGATGTAGGCCAGATCGTCTGCGGCCGCGAGATTTTCCAGTCGCTCGGCGGAGCACAGCCCGGCCTCGGCGCCGTCGACGTCCCGCTCGTCGAGGAGCAGCGCCACCCCGGCCTCACCCAGCATGTGGTCGATCCGGTCCTGCGGATACGTCGGGTCGACCGGCACGTACACGCCGCCTGCCTTCAGGATGCCGAGCATGCCGACCGCCATCGCGGCGCTCCGCCCGACCCGCAGCCCGACGGCCGCTCCGGCCCCGACGCCGAGCGCACGCAGCCGGCGGGCGAGCCTGTTGGCGGCGGCGTCGAGTTCGCGGTAGGTCAGCGAGCGGTCCGGGGCCCTGACCGCCACCGCATCCGGGGTACGGTCCGCCGTCATCTCGAACAGCTCCGGCACCGACCGCGCCGTCGGGGCCAGGGGCGATCGCGTGACCGCGTAGTGCGCTCGCTCGGCTTCGGTCAGCATCGTCACCTCGGACAGCCGCAGGCGGCGATCGCTCACCAGGGCGTCGACCACCTCGCGGAAGTGGGCGATCAGCCGCTCGATCCGGGCCTCGTCGAACAGCTCGGTGGCGTACTCCACGTGTCCGGCGAGCAGTTCGTCGTCGAAGAACGTCAGCGTGAGATCCCTTTTGGCCGTGTGGGTGTCGATCTCTGCAACGTCGAGGCCTAGACTGCTCAGCTCCGCGGCCCCCGCAGCCGGCTGCACCACGAGCTGCACTCCGAAAAGCGGGTTCCGGCTGGCGTCCCGGTCCGGGGCGGTCGCGGTGACGATGAGGTCGAACGGCACGTCCTGGTGTGCCAGTACCTCCGACATGCGCCCGCGGATCCTGTCGATCAACTCCGTCATGTCGGGGTCACCGTCGAGCCGGATCCTGATCGGCAGTGCGTTGACGAAGAGCCCGATGAGGTTCTCGGTTTCGAGCCTGCCGCGATTGGCGGTCAGCGTGCCGATCACCAGATCGTGTTGCCCCGAATAGCGTTCCAGCACGGTGGCGAAGGCCGCCAGCAGCGGCACCGACAGCGTGACGTTGCCGGCCCGGCACAGATCGCGCAATGCGTCGGCACGTTCCCGTCCCAGGTCGAAGCGGATCCGCGCGCCGCGGAAGGTGGGGGACTTCGGCCGCGGCCGGTCGGTGTCGAGCTCCAGCGGCGGTGCGCCCGCCAGATCGGCCTTCCAGAACTCGATGTGGGCGTCGAACTCGGGACCGGTCAACTGCTCGCGTTGCCACCGGGCGTAATCCGCGTACTGGATCGGCAGGTCGTCCAGCGGTGCCGGTTCCCCGCGCTCCAGCGCCTGGTAGGTCCGGCCGAGGTCGCCGAGCAGCACACGGAATGACCAACCGTCGGTGACGATGTGGTGCATCGTCACGACCAGCACGTGCCGCTGGTCCCCGACCCCGAACAGTCGCGCCCGGAGCAGCGGGCCGGCGCCGATGTCGAACGGAACGCTGGCTTCCCGCACTGCGGCGGCGGCGATGTCGGCCTCGTCACCGATCTCCTCGAAGGCCAGCTTGATCGGTTGAGGAGGTGTGAGTATCGCCTGCGGGGCGCCGTGGCGGCTCTGGAACACCGTGCGCAGCGCCTCATGTCGGTCGACGACGGCCTCGAGGCTGCGCTGCAGCACCTCATGATCCAGTGCGCCGCGGATGTCCACTCGGATGGCGACGTTGTATGCACTCGAAGACGGAATCAGCTGATTGAGGAACCACAGCTGTTCCTGTGCGTGCGACAGCGGCACGTCGCAGGGCAGCGTGCAGCCGTGCGGCACCCGGGGAATGGGCGACTCCCTCCGCGACGGATCCGACGAGGCGTCCAGCCACAGCGCGTGCAGCGCCTCGGCCAGCGTCGACACGGTGGGATTCTCGAAGAACAAAGAGGCGGGCACCGGGGTGCCCAATGCGGCCTGCAGCCGTCCGCGCAGCTCCATCGCGATCATCGAGTCCATACCGATGGTCATGAATTCGGCGGTGGGGTCGATCTCCGCCGGGGCTACCCGCAACGCGTTGCCGAGCTCGGTGCGGGTCAGCTCGATGATGCGGTCGATCCGCTGCTCGTCGGACATCCCGGTGAGCCAGTCGCCGGTGTTCGACTCGGCCGCCGGGGATTCGACGCCGCCCCCGGCCGGCAGCGTGTGCACCTTCGTGGTCGGGAACCAGTAGGCGCGGTGTTCGAACGGGTAGGTGGGCAGGTCGAGTGTCCGGCGTCGTCCGAGGTGACCGGCGAAGTCGAGCCGGTGACCGGTGGTGTACGCGACGCCCAGCGCATCGGTGAAGCAGCGGTGGGCGTCGGCATCGCGGCGCAGCGAGGCGATGGCGGTGGGTACGGGCGCGGTCTCGGGCCAGTTGCGCAGCGCCGCCGCGATGAGGACCGGTTGCGGGCCGAGCTCCATGAGCACCGCGCAGCCCAGATCGGCCAGAGTTGCCGCACTGTCGGCGAATCGGACCGGCTCGCGGGCGTGCCGCCGCCAATACGGCGCATCGAGCCGGGTCTGCCGGGTCAGCACCTTGCCGGTGCGGTTGCAGACGAGCGTCAGCTTCGGTGCGCGGTATTCGAATTGCGCTGCGAAGGACTCGAATTCGTCGAGTGCCGGGTCCACGAGAGCGGAGTGGAATGCGTGGCTGGTGTCCAGCCGGTCACAGCGCGACCCCGCGGCGGTCAGCTCGGCGTGGACCTGTTCGAGATCGGGTGCGGGGCCTGACAGCACGGTGTTGGCGCCGTTGTAGGCGGCGACCGACAGGCGGGAGTGCTCGGCGGTACAGCGTTCGACCCGGTCTGGATCGGCGAACACGGCGAGCATCCGCCCACCCGAGGGCAGATTTGCGAAGAGCCGGCCGCGTTCGGCGATCAGCCGGGCGCCCTCGTCGAGGCCGAAGACCCCGGCGACACAGGCCGCCGCGTACTGGCCGACGCTGTGGCCCAGCACCACGTCCGGCTCGACGCCCCAGGACCGCCACAACCGTGCCATCCCCATCTCCACGGCGAACAGGGCCGGTTGGGCGAAGGCGGTGTTCCGCAGATTGTGCTCGGCCTCCGGCCCGGTGTCGAAGATCACCTCCAGCAGCGGCCGCGGCAGCAGACCGTCCAGCACCTCGCCGCACCGTCGCAGAGTCTGCGCGAAAACCGGTTCGTGGTCGAACACTTCCCTTGCCATGCCGGGGAACTGGTTGCCCTGGCCGCCGAACAGCCAGGCCGTCTTCGGTCGGTCACTGCAGACGCCCCGCACCAGTCCGGGAGCCGGACGCTCTTCGTGGATCGCCCGCAACAACCGTCGGGCCCGCGGTCGCGAATCCACCACCAGCGCTGCGCGGTGCTCGAAGTGCGACCTCCCCGCCCCGGCCGCCGCGCAGATGTCGACGATCGTCGCGTCCGGATCGTCCTCCAGGTATGCGAGATGGCGAGATGCCAGCCGCACCAGCGCTTCCGGCGTGCGCGCCGACAGCGGCAGCAGGTGGTACCTACGGTGGGGCGCCTCGTCGGGTTCCTCGGTCGGTGAGGCGACGGGCGCCTCCTCGAGGAGCACATGTGCGTTCGTGCCCGAGAATCCGAACGAACTCACCCCGGCAATGCGCGGTCTGTCGTTGCGCTGCCACGGCGTCGCCTCCGCGACGACACGGACCGGAAGCCGCTCCCACGGGATGTGCGGAGACGGCCGCCGCAGATGCAGATGCACGGGCAACGTCTCGTGTTCGAGCGACAGCACCACCTTGATCAGCCCGGCGATGCCGGAAGCGGCTTCCAGATGGCCGATGTTGGTTTTCACCGAGCCGATCAGCAGCGGACGGTCGGGGTCGCGGCCGTCACCGAACGCGGCCGCCGCGGCCTGGACCTCGATGGGATCGCCCAGGGATGTCCCCGTCCCGTGCGCCTCCAGATAGTCGACCTCGCCGCCGCCGAGGCCGGCCCGGCGCAGCGCGTCGGCGATGACGTGCTGCTGCGCAACGCCGTTCGGCACGGTCAGGCCGCCGGAGGCGCCGTCCTGGTTCACTGCGCTGCCGCGGATCACCGCCCGGATCCGGTCGCCGTCGCGCAGCGCGTCCCCGGTGCGTTTGAGCACCACAACCCCGCACCCTTCGCCGCGCACGTAACCGTCGGCGGCGGCGTCGAAGGTCTTACACCGTCCGTCCGGGGCCAGCATTCGCGCCCGGGTCAGGTTGATCATCGGGACCGGGGTCAGGATGACGTTCACCCCACCGACGAGCGCCGTGTCGCAGTCGCCGTCTCTCAGCGCCTGGCACGCCTGGTGCACCGCCACCAACGACGAACTGCACGCCGTGTCCACGGCCACCGCCGGCCCCTGCAGTCCCATCCGGAAACTGACGCGCCCGGCCGCGGCGGCGGGCGAAGTGCCGGTGCCGGAATAGATGTCGACGTCCTCGTAGCCGGTGTGCGCGATCAGCATGCCGAGGAACTCGTGGGTGGACAGCCCGAGGAAGACGCCGGTCCGCGTGCCCGCCAGCGCCTCCGGCGCGATGCCCGCGTGCTCCACCGCCGACCACGCGGTCTCCAGCACCAGGCGGTGTTGCGGGTCCATGAACATCGCTTCCCGGGCCGACACCCCGAAGAACGGCGCATCGAAACCCGCGACGTCGTCGACGAACCCAGCTCGGCGGGAGACCATCTTGCCCGCGGCATCGGGGTCGGCGTCGAAGAACTCGTCGACATCCCACCGGTCGGCAGGGACTTCCGAGACGGCGTCGCGGCCTTCGGCCAGCACATCCCAGAACTCGCGCGCATCGGCGGCACCGGGGAAACGGACCGCATACCCGACCACGGCGAAGCCGGACTGCCCGGTCACGATCGTCCACCGTCCAGGATGTCGTCGACGCGCTGCTGCAGTAGATCGACCAGTGCGGCCTCATCGAGTGCGTCGATCTGCCCGGCGCTGTAGACCCCGGCGTCGGGGCGGTTCGAAGCCGCCCGGTGCCCGGCGCCCAACTTGGCGTCGCGGATCAGACCGGCCAATGACGCGATGCTCGGATGGTCGAGCATCGACGTGGGCGGAAAGGTGAAGTCGAACGCCGCGGACAGGACGTTCACGAGTTCCACACCCTTGAGCGAGTCGATTCCCAGCTCCGTCAGTGGTGTGCTCCAGGTGAGGTCGGAGATCGACAGCTCCTGCCGCAGCCAGTCCGCCAACTGCCGCTCCAACATGCCGGGCTGGCTGAGTGATTCGAGATCGAAGTCGATCGTCGCCTGGCGCGCCGGCGAGGCCTGCCAGTCGTGTACCACGGGCAGACCGGAGCGGCCGAGTTCGTCTCTGCACCTGGCGCGTTGGATCTTTCCGCTCGATGTCTTGGGCATCCCTCCGGGACGGAGCAGCACCACGCGCTGCAGCGCCAGCTGATGATCGCGGGCCACCGCCCGCCGAATCGCGTCGACGATGTCGTCGCCCACGATCGAATCGACCAGATCCCTGCGGATCTCGCTGACCGAGACGAGGTCCACCCGACCGGACCGCTCCACGCCGATGACCGCGCCGGCATCCGGTTGCAGCGCCGGATGGCTGCGCTCGACGGTGTACTCGATGTCGTGCGGGTAGTAGTTGACCCCCCGGATGACGATCACGTCGTTGAGCCGGCCGATGACGAAAAGCTCCCCGTCATCGACGAAGCCGAGATCGCCGGTGCGCAGGTACGGCCCCTCCCCCGTCGTCAGGCACGCGCCGAAGGTCCCGGATGTCTCGCCGGGGTTGTTCCAATAACCCTGTGCCACACTGTCACTGCGCACCCATATCTCGCCGAGCGTGTGCGGCTCGGCGACCCGCCCGTCCGCACGCACGATCTGCACCTCGGTGCCTGCGGCCGGGCGCCCCGATCCGACCAGCCGCTTGACGCCGGGCCCGTCGTCGATACGCGGCCGCACCTGCCCGACGTGCAGCTCGGATTCGTCCACGGTCAACTCGGTGGCCGGCTTCGACCCGTCGCTGCCGCTCACGACCAGCGTCGCTTCGGCCAGACCATAGCCCGGCGACAGACATTCCGAACCGAAACCGTTGAGCGCGAACTGGTCCCGGAACTGGTGCAGGGTGTCGGGGCGGACGGGCTCGGCCCCGTTCCACGCGACCCGCCAGTTCCTCAGGTCGAACGTGGTCGCACCGGCGGCCCTGGCCGCGTCGACGCAGGCCTGATAGCCGAAGTTCGGTGCGCCCTGGTGCGTTCCGCCGTAGCGCGAGATCGCCTCCAGCCAACTCAGCGGGTTCCGGACGAAGGTCGCCGGCGCCATCAGGAACTGCGGACGCGCCGACCAGATCGGAAGCAGGACACCGGCGATCAAACCCATGTCGTGGAATACCGGCAACCAGCTGACCCCCGTGGCGTGGTCGTCGAACGCCAGAATCTCGCGCAGCGAGTTCAGATTGGCGGCGAGGTCGCCGTGGCGGACCATCACACCGCGCGGGGATCGGGTGGAACCGGAGGTGTACTGGAGGAACGCCACCTGATCCGGATCCGGCAGCGCCACACGCCCGTCGCCCGGCCGTGACGGAAGCACATCGGTGGCGATGACATCGACGACGCTCGGGGCCGCGCCGGCGTGTGAGTAGAGCTCGGCGCGGTGGGCAGCCGAGGTCAGCACACACCGCGCTGCGCTGTCCTTGAGCACCGCCGCCAATCGTTCAGCGGTCCGCCGTGACTGCGGCAGGGCTGCGGGCACCGCGATCGCACCGGCGTAGAGGCAGCCGCAGAAGGCGCTGACAAAGTCGAGGCCCGGCGGGTACGAGAGGACAACCGGCGCCCCGCCCATCCCGCGGTCGAGCAGGCCGGCCGCAACCGATCGTGCGCGATCGTCGAGCCGGCCGAAGGTCAACGAGTCGGCCACCTCCAGCCGGTCGTCGAGGAACGACAGGATGCGCTCGTCCGGGAATTCGTCAGCGTGCCGGCGGAGGCGGCGGGACAGCAGATCTTCGAGAAACATGGCGCTCAACCTCGGCGGCCGTGGGTTACGTCAGTGTCGACGCCTCGTAACGGGTACGAGTGAGATCCGATCTGGAGCATGTCCACCGGGACACGATCGCGAATCGGCATTGAAGACTTGTTGAGGCGATGTTGAATCCCCTGGACAGCCCGTGAACGAGGGAGCGGCCGCAGTGCTTGTCGGGCACTGGTCTGCCGCCGCATCCGGCGCGTCGACGGCCGGTACGCACCGGTGCATCGACAACAATGGGAGTGATTCCCGGCGCTGAACTGCTCCGGGAGCGAGGCGCGGCCCATCGTCCGCGACAGCTGTGAGCGGGCCGAGGACCCCCCAAGAACGCCAGCTCGGTCACCATGGCGCTCCGGCCAGGCTCACCCGGTCAGACTATCCGCGCCGGGGGCGCGCCGGACGAGTTTGAATGACCGCATCGTAAATTTCTGCGGTCGCCGCGCGGAACTCTTGGCGGCACCCACATCGTGCGGTCGACGATGCGCGGGCGACTCCGCACGCTCGAGGCATGATCGAAAGAGATCAGCGATCCGCGACTTCGGGAGGGCATCGATGCCGTCGAACACCGCCTCGCCCCCGCGATCGTCACGCCGTCGCCGTCGCATCCTCCTGGCGGCCGTCACCCTTGCGATGGTGGTCGGCTCCGTCCCGACGGTGTCCTTCCCGGCCGCCGCCCAGGTCCCGGAATTCGACCTTCAGGCTCACCGCGGTGGCCGCGGCGAGACCACCGAAGAATCACTGCGGGCCTTTGCGAAGTCACTCGAACTCGGGGTCAGCACACTGGAATTGGACGTCGTCCTGACCAAGGACGGTCAGCCTCTGGTCTGGCACGATCCTGTGATCCAACCCGAGAAGTGCACCGACACCGGACCCGCGTTCGCCGCCGACGCGCAATACCCGTACGTCGGAAAGCTGGTGCACGACCTCACCCTGGCCCAGATCCGCACGCTCGACTGCGGGAAGCTGCTCGACGGTTTCCCCGACGCGGAGGTCGTGACCGCCAACAAGATCGCGACGCTGCCCGAGGTCTTCGGCCTCGCCGATTCGTACGCGGCCGGCGTGCGCTTCAACATCGAGACGAAGGTCGAGGCGGACAAACCCGAGACCTCAGCCGGACCGCGCGAGATCGTGGACGCGGTACTCGCCGCGGCCAGGTCGGCGGGCAAGCTGGATCGGGTCGAGATTCAGAGCTTCGACTGGCGCACGCTGCCGTTGGTGCGCCAGCTCGAGCCGTCGATCCCTCTGGTGGCCTTGTGGGACGAGACGACGTGGGTTCCCGGCTCGCCGTGGCTGGCCGGGATCGACCCCGCGGTGGTCGGCGATCCCCTCACCGGCGCCACGATGGTGGGCGCAGGCATCGTGTCTCCCGGCTACTCGATTCCCTATGGCCTGACGCCCGACGACCCGGGCTTCGCGCTCGTCGCCGACAGACCCTTCATCGAACGGGCACATGCGATGGGCTTGAAGGTCATTCCGTGGACAGTCAACGACGAAGACACCATGCGGGCACAGATCGCCGCCGGCGCCGACGGCATCATCACCGACTACCCAGCGCTGCTGCGCGACGTGATGACCGAGTTCGGTCTGCCGTTGCCACCGCCATACCGCCGTCACTGACCCAAGCGGTACGCCGAATTGGCGACCGCGCTGCGGGTCCGCAAACACGTCAGGCCCCCTCGAAAGGGGGCCTGACCCAGCGTGGCAGGTGCAGGATTCGAACCTGCGTAGGCGTTAGCCGACGGATTTACAGTCCGCTCCCATTGGCCGCTCGGGCAACCTGCCGGGTGCTGCATCGCGCTGCAGAGCGCGCACAGCAGGATACAACGAGGACGGTGCCCCGACACAAATCGTCCGGTGGGGGCCGGTGGTCGACAGGCCACGGCCAGCGGCGAAGATGGACCAAGCACCGACACCACGAGGGAGGGACGAGTCCAATGGCGGATTCATCGTTCGACGTCGTCAGCAAGGTCGACCGCCAGGAAGTCGACAACGCGCTCAACCAGGCCGCCAAGGAGCTGTCGACCCGGTTCGACTTCCGCGGCACCGACACCACGATCGCGTGGAAAGGCGAGGAGGCCATCGAGATCGTCTCCTCCACCGAGGAGCGGGTAAAGGCCGCTGTCGACGTGTTCAAGGAGAAACTGGTCCGTCGGGACATCTCGATGAAGGCGTTCGACGCCGGCGACCCGCAGGCCAGCGGCAAGACCTACAAGGTCAGCGGCACCCTCAAGCAGGGCATCTCCAGCGAGGACGCCAAGAAGATCACCAAGCTCATCCGAGACGAGGGCCCCAAGGGCGTCAAGGCGCAGATTCAGGGCGACGAAATCCGTGTCAGCTCGAAGAAGCGTGACGACCTGCAGGCGGTCATCGCGTTGCTCAAGGGCGCCGACCTCGACGTCGCGCTGCAGTTCGTCAACTACCGCTGACGCAGCACACCGCTGATGCCGGCCGCGGTGCCGGCGTCGATCTCGTCGAACAGCCGCAGCAGCCGTCTGATCAACGCGGTGAACCCCGGCTCGAACTGCGTGAGCAGCGGCGGGAACGGCGGAGCGATGGCGTGGCCGGCGTCGGTGACCGTCCAGCCGGAGGCCCGCAGTGCCTCCACCACACCGGTCAGCCCGTCGCGCGTCGCCGTCAGCCGGCTGCCGCCGGTGTCGAGGGTCTCCTGCACGGCGGCCAGCCGGTCACGCAGCTGCACCTGCGCGGCGAGGTTCCGTTCGGCCTGTGTGATCGTCCCCTCGCCCGCTGCGCCCCGCCACGCGGCGCGCAGCCGCCGCACCGATTCGCGCTGCTCGGTGATGAGCGCGTCGAGCTGCCCGATCTTGGCGCGCAGCTCCGTCGCCGCGGCCGTCAGGCTCGCCAGGTTCGATGCCTCGACCCTCGATACCGTGAACGGCAACAGCCACCCCCTCAGCAGTCGAATCCCATTATCGCCGCCGCCGGGTCACGGTCGGTGCACCTCTTCCAAACCCGCCCTCACGCCCGCTCCCCGTCCTAATGTGATCTCCCATGGCACCAGCGCAACGTGAACCCAAGGTCGTCGTTCTCGGAGGCGGATCGTGGGGAACCACCGTCGCCTCCATCTGCGCCAGGCGCGGGCCGACACTGCAGTGGGTGCGTTCCGCGGAGACCGCGGCCGACATCAACGAGAACCATCGCAACTCCAAATACCTTGGCGACGAAGTGGAGTTGGCGCACACGCTGCGCGCCACCACCGACTTCACCGAGGCCGCCGAGTGCGCCGACGTGATCGTGATGGGGGTGCCGTCACACGGCTTCCGCGGCGTGCTGACCGAACTGGCGGCGCACCTGCGGCCGTGGGTGCCGGTGGTGTCGCTCGTCAAGGGTCTCGAGCAGGGCACCAACTATCGGATGAGCCAGATCGTCAACGAGATCCTGCCCGGCCATCCGGCCGGGATCCTGGCCGGGCCCAACATCGCCCGCGAGGTCGCCGAGGGCTACGCCGCCGCGGCCGTGCTGGCGATGCCCGATCAGAGTCTGGCCGCCAACCTGGCACAGTTGTTCCGCACCAAGCGCTTTCGCACCTACACCACCGACGACGTGGTCGGCGTCGAGATGGCCGGCGCGCTCAAGAACGTGTACGCGATCGCGGTCGGTATGGGCTACTCGCTGGGCATCGGTGAGAACACCCGGGCCATGGTGATGGCCCGGGCGGTGGCGGAGATGTCGAAGCTCGGCGTCGCGATGGGCGGCAACCGCGACACGTTCGCGGGGCTGGCCGGCATGGGCGATCTGATCGTGACGTGCACGTCGCAGCGCAGCCGCAACCGGCACGTCGGCGAGCAACTCGGCCAGGGCAAGACGGTCGAGGAGATCATCGCGGCGATGAACCAGGTGGCCGAGGGCGTGAAGGCGGCCAGCGTGATCATGGAGTTCGCCGACAAATGCGGCATCTCGATGCCGATCGCGCGCGAGGTCGACGGGGTGGTCAACCACGGCTCGACCGTCGAGCAGGCCTACCGCGGGCTGGTGGCCGAGAAGCCCGGCCACGAGGTGCACGGCTCGGGCTTCTAGTTCGGCCTAATTGAAGTACGGGTTGGTGCCCTCGGGACGCGCCAGCAGCGGGTTGACCGCGTTGACGATCCACGACGCAGTCGGGCTGACCACGAAACCGGACTGGTTGCGGCTGTCCACGCACGCGGTCAGCGTGCCGTCACCGCCGCAGCTGACCGTGCCGAAGCTCAGCCGGGTGTTCGGCGGCAGCGCGTTGACCGGACCGCCGAAGATCGGCGCCGGCGACGACGCCCATCCGGGCACTCCGCCCGAGACGCCGCTGACCAGGTTCGCGTTCTGGGGCGCGCCCGGCAGCACGCCGTTGCAGCCGTAGCCGCCCGAGCGCTGCAGCATGCAGGTCAACCCGTTGGAGCTGAACGCGTACGCGGAGCCTTCGAGCACCGCGAAGTCTTTCGGGTTGACCGGCGGATACGCGTTGATGTCCGGTGCCGGCGGGGGCGGAGGCGGTGTCGGCTGCGCCGCAGCCAGACCGGACACGTTGAGGACACCGGCCGCGGCAACACACACGGCACCGACGACGAATCTGCTGCGCACCATCACAGCCTAGATGTCGCCACAGGGACCGGCAGTGTTAGCCAGTGGGTCAGTACAGGCCAGGGTGTCGATAGGTGTCCGGACCGGCCATCGCCTCCAGCCGCGCGATCCGGTCGGCGATCGGCGGATGCGTCGCGAACAGCTTGCCGATCTTCTCGCCGGACCGGAACGGGTTGGCGATCATCAGGTGCGCCTGGTCGGCCAGCTGCGGCTCGGGCGGCAGCGGGGCGCGCTCGACGCCGGCGCTGATCTTGCGCAGCGCGCTGGCCAGTGCCAGCGGGTCGCCGGTCAGCTCGGCGCCGGACTGGTCGGCCTGGTACTCGCGGGACCGGGACACCGCCAGCCGGATCACCGTCGCAGCGATCGGTCCGAGCAGCGAAACCAGGAGAATTGCAAGCGGATTCGTGCCGCCGTCACGGTTGCCGCCGAACATGCTGGCGAAGAACGCCAGGTTGGCCAGCGCGGTGATCACCGACGCCATCGCGCCCGCCACACACGAGATCAGGATGTCGCGGTTGTACACATGGGACAGCTCGTGGCCGAGCACCGCGCGCAGTTCCCGCTCGTTGAGCATCTGCAGGATGCCGGTCGTGCAGCACACCGCGGCGTTGCGGGGGTTGCGGCCGGTGGCGAACGCGTTGGGCGCCGCCGTGTCGCTGATGTAGAGCCGCGGCATCGGCTGGCGCGCGGTGGTGGCGAGCTCGCGCACGATCTTGTACATCACCGGCGCCTGCATCTCGTTGACCGGCTGGGCGTGCATCGCCCGCAGCGCCAGCTTGTCGCTGTTGAAGTACACGTAGGCGTTCATGCCGATCGCAAAGAGCACGGCCAGGAACATGATGTTGCGCCCGAACAGGGCGCCGACACCGACGATCAGACCTGAGAACAGCACCAGCAACAGGAACGTCTTTGCCCTGTTGGCGTGCGGATGCCAAGTCATTCGGGTGTCCTCCTCAACAAACCTGCATGAGTCTTCGCGACGTCAACGACCGATCGCCCCACTAAGGTTCCGGGGAGGTCAACCGTGCCGGTTGATCGTGTACTGCACCAGCGTGGCCAGCGCCTGCCGGCCGGGCCCGGCGGGAAGCTGCCCGAGTTCCTGCCCGGCTTCGCGGGCGTACGCGGCCACGGTCTCCTTGGCCTTCGTGATGCCGTCGGAGGCACGCAGCAGCCGCAGCGCCTCGGCGAGGTCACCGTCGTCGGTGACCGGGGTGGCCAGCAGTTCCCGCAGCCGGTCGGCGTCCGGGCCCGTCTCACGCAGCGCATACAGCACCGGCAGGGTGTGCACGCCCTCGCGCAGGTCCGTGCCGGGCACCTTGCCCGACTCGTCGGGGTCGCTGTCGATGTCGATGATGTCGTCGGAGATCTGGAACGCGGTGCCCACGATGCCGCCGAGACGGGCCAACCGCTCGATCTGCTCGTCGTCGGCGCCCGAGAACGTCGCCCCGAACCGGCCCGACGCCGCGATCAGGCACGCCGTCTTCTCGTAGACCACCTTCAGGTAGTGGTCGACCTCGTCGACGTGGTCGGCGGCGCCGCGCGTCTCCCGCATCTGGCCGGTGACCAGCAGCGCGAACGTGTCCGCGATGATCCGCACGGCGTCGGGGCCCAGCCTGCTGACGAGGCGGGACGCGGTGGCGAACAGGTAGTCGCCGGCCAGGATCGCGATGTTGTTGCTCCAGCGGGCGTTGGCGCTGGGCGCACCACGGCGGACCTGCGCCTCGTCCATGACGTCGTCGTGATACAGCGTCGCCAGGTGCACGAGTTCGATGACCGCGCCGGCGACGGTGACCTGCCAGGCGTCCGGCTCCGGACCCAGCTGCGCGGACAGCACGGTGAACAGCGGACGGAACCGCTTACCGCCGGCCTGGAACAGGTGCTGGACCGCCTCGGCCATCAGCACGTCGGCTTTGCCCAGCTCCTCGGACATCAGCGCCTCGATGCGGGCAACTCCGTCGCGGACATCCTGAGCGAATTCGGCGTCGCCGAAGTCCACTCCCGCCACCACGTTCGCCGGTGTCCTCACACAGCCAACATACTGTGAAGCATGACCTCAGCGGCGGGCAGGAGCGCAGCGACCGGGGATTCGACAGCGGTCGATGTGGTCGTCGTCGGAGCCGGACCTGCAGGTTCGTCGGCCGCGGCGTGGGCCGCGCGCGCCGGGCGCGACGTGCTGGTGATCGACTCCGCGCAGTTCCCCCGCGACAAGGCCTGCGGTGACGGGCTGACCCCGCGGGCGATCGCCGAGCTGCGTCGGCTCGGGCTGCAATCGTGGCTGGACGGCCGCATCGCGCACCGCGGACTGCGGATGTCCGGGTTCGGCGCCGACGTCGAGGTGGCCTGGCCCGGACCGTCATTCCCGTCGATCAGCAGCGCGGTGCCGCGCACGGAACTCGACGAGCGGATCCGGCTGGTCGCCGTCGACGACGGCGCGAAGATGAAGCTCGGCGTCAAGGCCGTCTCCGTGGAACGCGGTTCGGGCGGCCGGGTGACCGGCGTGGTGCTCGATACCGGCGAGGTCGTGCGCTGCAGGGATTTGATCGTCGCCGACGGCGCCCGGTCCACGCTGGGGCGCGCGCTGGGACGGGAATGGCACAAGGAGACCGTCTACGGGGTGGCGATCCGCGGCTACATCGCGACCCCGCGCAGCGACGAGCCGTGGATCACCTCGCATCTGGAGCTGCGCTCCCCCGCCGGCGAGGTGCTGCCCGGGTACGGCTGGATCTTCCCGCTCGGCAACGGCGAGGTGAACATCGGCGTCGGCGCGCTGGCCACGGCGAAGCGGCCCGCCGACGCGGCGCTGCGGCCGCTGATGAACTACTACGCCGGGCTGCGGCGCGACGAGTGGGGATTCTCCGGAGATCCGCGGGCCGGGCTGTCGGCGCTGCTGCCGATGGGCGGCGCCGTGTCCGGGGTGGCGGGCCCGAACTGGATGCTGATCGGTGACGCGGCGGCGTGCGTGAACCCGCTCAACGGCGAGGGCATCGACTACGGGCTGGAGACGGGCCGACTGGCGGCGTCGTTGCTCGGTTCGGGCTCGTACTCGGCGGCCTGGCCGGCGCTGCTGCACGGGCACTACGCGCGCGGCTTCTCGATCGCACGGCGGTTGGCGCTGCTGCTGACGTTCCCCCGCTTCCTGCCCGCGGCGGGGCCGCTGGCGATGCGGTCGTCGGCGTTGATGAAGACCGCGGTCCGGGTGATGGGCAACTTCGTCACCGACGAGGACGAGGATGCCGTGGCGCGGGTGTGGCGGGGCGCGGGCACGCTGTCGCGCCGGATGGACGCCCGCCGCCCGTTCTCGTGACGCGGCCGTCTGCACCGCGAGCACCGCGAGCGCCGCGAGCACCGCGAGCGTGCGTGTCTGCGGCAGACACGCCGTGCGAAAGCACGAGAACCCGCACGCTCGTCGGGCGGCGGGCGTGACTTCGGTGTTCCGCGCCCCGATGCGCTCACGGAGTGACGGCGTCGATTCGCAGCCGGCGCTCGACCGGGCATTTGCGTTGGGGCTCTGCGGATTCGGCGACGACCGTGATGCCGAACGGTTGGAGCGGCGGGTGCGGCGGTTCGCCGCGGTGCCCGACGGGTCGTTCGTGTGGACGCGCGACGGTGAGGGGTGGTACTGGCTCGGCCGTCTCGACGGTCCGTACTTCTACGACGCCGACGGCGAGGTCGTCGACCTCGTCCACGTCCGGAGCTGCCGCTGGCGGCCGGACCCGGTCACCGAATCACGTTGCCCGGCAGCCGTTGTCGCGACTTTCGAGCGTGGCGGCCGCAACTTCCAGCAGATCCATGACGCGCAGGTGGGCGAGGAGTCGCTGCGGTTGTGGGACGACCGCTCGGTCAGGTGAGCTGGGCGAACCCCGACCGCAGCACCGCCATACTGGCCGAGGTGATCTCGCCCAGGTCGTCCACACATCCGTTTCGGCCCCAATGCTCCACTGCCACAACGAGAGCCGCGGCCAGCGCGGCGCCGGCGACATCAGCGACGAGGTCGATATCGGCGGTGCCGGCGTAGCGGGTCCGTATATGCCCGGTCAGCACATCGGCGAACGACGACTGCACCACGCGAAGATGGCCCGCAATGCGCTCGGCGCTGATCAGTTCGGATCGGGCCGTCGCGGCCTGGCGCACCACTTCGAGGTCGTACGGAAACTCGGCGATCGCCGCGCGGACCGCGTCGAACACCGACTCCGATCCGGGGCGCCGCGCCAATGCCGCAGCGAGCCATTCGACCTGGGTCTCGTAATCCTGGAACAGGACCGCTTCCTTGGTCGGGAAGTGGCGGAAGAAGGTGCGCTCGGTGACCCCGGCCGCGCGGGCGAGCTCGGTCACCGTCACATTCGCGAAACCTCTGGCCGCGAAACTCGCCAGCGCGGCGCGCCGCAACGCCTCCCGGGTGGACCGTCGTCGCTGCTCATGCAGGCTCGGTGTCGCGGTCACAGGACCAGAGCCTACGCACAGACGAAGATTTATGTCAGTACTGACACATATTTATGTCAGTACTGACATGATCGGTCCATGAGCGACTACGACGCGATCATCATCGGCGCGGGCCACAACGGACTGACGGCTGCGACGGTGCTGCAGCGGGCCGGTCTGCGCACCGTGCTCCTGGAAGCCAACACCTACGCCGGCGGCATGGCGGCCACCGTCGAGCTCATCGACGGGTTCCGCTACGAGATCGCGGGGTCGGTGCAGTTCCCCACCCCTGCCGTGGTGGCCAAGGAACTCGGCCTGGACCAGCTACCCACCGTCGACACCGAGGTGATGTCGGTCAACCTCGGTGACGACGGCGACGAACCGATGATCTTCTACCGGGACCCGATGCAGTTCATGACCCACCTCGCCGAGAAGCACGGCGAGGACGCGGTGGCAGGGATGGCGGGATTGCTCGGCTGGAGTCACGGGCCGGCGCAGGCGCTGGGCCGCTTCGATGTCTGCACACCACCGAAGACGATCGACGAGATGTACGCGTGCGCCGCCGACGAGGACCAACGCAGAGCGATCCACGACGTGCTGTTCGGCACGGCGATGGACGCCATCGACCGCTACCTGCCCGACAGGCACCGGCACGCGGTGCTGCGCAGCATGCTCGCCTTCCTCGCCGTCAACTCGACCTACCGCGGACCGTATACGCCGGGCAGCGCAACATGTTTGGCGTTCGCCCTCGCCGTGCCCGATGACTCGACCGCGATGATGACGAAACTGCAGGGCGGAATCGGCGCGCTCTGCGACCACCTGCTGGACCAGTACCTGCGCTGCGGCGGCGCCATCAGATACCGGGCGAAGGTCGACGGGATCACCGTCGACGGCGGACGCGTCACCGGCGTGCGGTTGCGGGACGGCTCCCGCATCGACGCTCCTGCCGTGATCTCCACGCTGTCACCGGATCTCACACTGAACACCATGGTCGGCGCCGAGCACCTGCCCGCCGATCTGACCGCCCGCCTCACCGGGCGCGACCACCGGGCGTCTTTCGTGCAGATCCACTTCGCGCTGGACGGACTGCCCGAATTCGCGCCTCCCTACGACTTTCTCAACGAGCCCGGCATGCAGGGATCCATCGGCATGTTCAACTCTCCCGAGGAGCAACAGCGACAGTGGGAGGAGTGCCGGCGGGGCGTCATACCCGACAACCCGTCCATGGGCATGCAGATACCGTCGGTGCACGACCCGGCGATGGCGCCGCCGGGTATGCACGCCGCCAGCGCTTTCGCCTACGCGTTCCCCGTCGAGACCCCCCGGGATCAACACGGCCGCCTCAAGAACGTGATGGCCGAGAAAGTCATCGACAAGATCTGCCGGTACGCCCCGAACTTCCGCGACGTCCAGATCCGCCACATCACATTCGCGCCGTATCACATGGACACGATGTTCGCGGCTCCCGCGGGCGACTTCTGCCACGGCCTGCTGCACCCGGATCTGATGGGGCCCAACAGGCCCGGACCCAAGGGCTTTCTGGACATGCCCGTACCGATCGACGGCCTCTATCTCGGTGGCGCCGGATGTCACGGCGGGCCCGGTATCACATTCATCCCCGGCTACAACGCCGCACACCAGGTGCTCGCCGATCGCGTCAGTGCAGCGAGTGCGCGAACCCGCTGACGTCACGGATGCTGGCGGCGAACACATCCGGCATCGCGGCCCCGAACAGCAGATCCCCGCCGTGACAGGTGCCCGCGACGATGCGACCGACCGCAGGTACACCGGCGCGCAACAGCCTGCGATAGTACTGCAGGCCCTCGTCGCGCAACGGGTCCAGCTCGTTGACCGAGATCACATGCGGCGGAAGGCCTTTCAGCTCGTCGTCGTCGGCGACAGCCGCCCAGCACGCCGCATCGCCCACGTTCGCACCCTCGGGGTCGTACAACGACCCGAGCAGCGCGAGCTGTTCACGACTGACGAAGTAGCCGTCGTTCTCCACCAGCGACGGCAGATCCTCACATGCCTGCAACCACCGATTCGAGATGTAGGGGCACTGCGCGTAGAAACCCGCGATCTCGTCGACCCATCCCTCACGTTTCGCCTTGTGCGCCAACGTCAACGTCAGGTTCCCGCCACCGGATTCGCCGGAGACGACGATATGGCTGATACCGAGTTCGTCCCGGTTGGCGCTGACCCACCGGGCCCCCGAGGCGCAGTCGTTGAGGCCGGCCGGATACGGGTGCGGACCGAGCTTTCCCCCGGAATTGCGGAATTCGACGCCGACGACGACGAGGCCGGTGGCGGCGAGGTGCTCACGCAGCCGGATATAAGCGAGGTCAGCGGCACTCGCGATCGCCATTCCCCCGCCGTGCAGATGCACGATCCCGGGCAGCGTGCCCGCCGCGTGAGCGGGCCTACTCACGAACACCGTGATGTCGTTGCCGTCGACGCCGGGGATGGTGCAGGTGGTGGTGGCCACCCCGTCGGGCGCGGGTAGTTCCGCGGCCAGCACCTCGAACACCGCGCCCATCCCCTCTTCGCTCATCGCGGCGAAGGCGTGGCGCTCCTCGAGTGGTGAATCCACCGACAGACCGCTGGCGGGCAGTCGGCCTTCCAGGCCGAACCGGGCGAAGACCTCGACCATCCGCGGGTCCGCGCGGGGATCGGTGCCGAGCGTGGAATCGGGATCAGCGTGGCGTCCGAGCAGCATGAGCGTCACGCTAATGCTGTCGCGCAGGCGAAGGGGCACTTTCGTGTGCCGCGAGCGTGCGCGAGAGCGAGTTCCACACGCAGGGGATTCCAGCAGCGGGCGCGCACTCACCAGGGTCCACATGAAGTCAAGCAAAAGGTGTGCCGGCGCGTGTCTCGGGTACTTGGATGGGATCACGGGTATCGAAACCCGGACTCAGCACTCAGGGGGTGCCCGTCACCGATGGACAACCGCGTAAGCGGCTGCGAGCGCCTGGTACTCGGCGAACCCGGTCGTCGATGCCGATGAGCGCCGACGGCAACGGTCGCCACGGGGGCTCCCGCATCCTGGGCACTGTCAAACAGCGCGGCGCCGTGGTCGTCGACGGGTTACGGAGTCGGCTGTGGCCCGTGCCCGCACTCGGGGTGGTGGCCGCCGTCCTGGCCGGCATCTCGATCCCCGAACTCGACAGCGCCGTCGATGCGCAGCTGCCTCAGACACTGGCTGGCTACCTGTTCGGCGGAGGCGCTGACGCGGCGAGGGAGGTCCTGGGCGCCATCGCGACCTCACTGATCACGGTCACCTCGCTGACCTTCTCCTTGACCCTGGTCACGTTACAGCTGGCCAGTTCTCAATACACCCCGCGGCTGTTGCGGACATTCGCAGCCGACCGGTTCGTCCAACGAACCCTGGCACTGTTTCTCGCGACTTTCGTCTATGCACTCACGGTTCTGCGCACCGTCCGCAATGACAATGACGGAACCGCGGAGTTCGTTCCGCAGATCGCGGTCACGGTGGCCTACCTGCTGGCCATGGCCAGCGTTCTGGCGCTGGTGCTGTTCCTCGGGCATCTGGTGCGCCAGATACGGATCGAGACGATGCTCGACCATGTCGCCGACGATATCGAGCAGACCGCAGGCCGGCTGCTCGACCGGATCGACGACCACCCCGCTGGCAGCGATGTGCCCGTCCCGCCCGCCGACGCGTCGATCGTCACCGCGCGCTCCTCGGGCTTCCTTGTCTCGGTCGCCGAGCGAGCCCTGCTCGAGGCGGCCGTCGACGCCGACGTGGTGATCTGGGTGGACCGCCCGGTCGGATCGGACATCACCGCGGGTGTCCCGGTGGCGCTCTGCTGGCCCGCACAGAACGGGGACGGACCCCTCCACGGAGACCGGTGGATCTCGGTGCGTGACCGGGTCGCCGGCGCCCTCACCGCGGGTAACGAACGCACCGCGACCCAGGACATCGGCTACGGGTTCCGTCAGCTCACAGATGTGGTGGTCCGTGCGCTGAGCCCGGGCATCAACGACCCCACCACTGCCGTGCACGGCCTGAACTCGAGCAGCGCAGCACTGTGCCGACTCGCCCGATACCGCCTGGGCCGCCGGATTCTGTGCGACGAGAACGGGGCGGCCCGGGTGGTGCTGGCACAACCTGACCTGCCCGACCTGCTCGACCTCGTGGCCGGCCAGCCGTTGCTCTACGGGGCGAGCGACCCGGCGGTACTGACGCGATTGTTGTCGATGCTGCGCGAACTCGCCTGGGTGGTGGTGCTCCCCGAGCACCACCGCGCGATCGCCGACCGGCTCCGCCGTCTGGAGCGGGCCGTAGCCGAGCAGGATTTCGACCCCGTCGAGCGGCAACGGCTGGATCAGCTGGCGCGCAATGTGCGGGAGGCACTCGGTCGTCGCTGGCCTCCCGGTTGAGTCTCGTCAGCTTCAAAGTCTCGTCGGCGCAGCAGTGTCGGCCGATCTCGTCAGCGCCGACGGACCGCCGACCTCGTCGTCGGAGAAGGCGCTGAGAGAACCGTCGCCCCCGGTATCGAGCCGTGCCCCAGCCAACGAAGTCACACGCGGTCGGCCCGGCACGTATCAAAGCGCCTTCTGTGGGTACGGATATGGCATGGTGCGTTTGACAGCTGTCTTCGTGGGAGTGGTGGCCCTGCTGGTCGGGATCCTTGGACTGATCACTCCGGTGTCGGTCTCCCCCTATCGGCAAGTCGTGAGTTGTGGGAGCGCGATCGCCCCGGACCTGTCCGAGGCCCGATCACTCGACGACACCAGTGCCGCGAACGTCCCGGTGGCCGGCGAGGTCGTGGTCGACACGGACTACACGCAACTCTGTCGCATGGAACTGGAGGATCGGAGGCTGTGGACCATCACCGTCGCGGTGGTGGGGGCGCTGGCGATGAGCGCCGCCGGAATCCAGCGCGTTCTGGCGTCGCGAAAGACGCCGGCCCGCTGAGACCTTCATCAGCAGCACCGTGAGCGTGCGGGTCTGCACCGCGACACGCCGTAAAATCTGCGCAATACCGCACGCTCGCGACGGGATTCACCCAAGCTCTCCCCATGGATGCGCCTCTGGAACCGGTCATCATCGCCGAACACGGCGGTCTCGTGGTGGCCGAACGAGGGGCCGAGGTGCTGGTCTTCGACCGTGGTAACGGGCCGTCGGAAATCACGCTGTTCGTCCTCGTCGTCATCACGCTGGTGTTCGGCGGTTTCGGTGTTATATCGGTGTTCTCGGATGTGTCGTCGGGAATCACATCCCGGCCAGGGTTGCTCGGCGGCGTCATCCTCGCCGTCGGAATCGTCGCGGCAATCGCGATGTACTTCTGCGCCAAGGGAATCCGTAGCAGAAGGCGACGACCGCTGACCGCGTTCATCCCGGTGGCTGTGTTCGACCGGGCCCAGCAGACCTACCGGGACGGCGGGGGCGCGGTGATCGCCCCGCTGGATCAGGTGCGGTTCGAGCGAAGAATGCAGCTGACCTCCAGCTCGCCGAAGCTGGTTGCAGTAACCCCTTACGGGGAACGGATAATCAAGCGCGGCAACCCGTTCGGCGGCAGCATCGGAGACCTCGACCAAGTGCTCAATGACGTCGTTCACGGCCACCGCGGTTGACGAGCGTGCGCGATGTCGGGGTTTCCCGCGGCGAGTCGGCCGCAGACACGCACGCTCGCGGGTAATCTCGCGGGTAATTAGGCCTTGGTGGCGGCGTGCAGCGCGACGATGCCGCCCGTGAGATTCCGCCAGCGCACGTCCGACCAGCCGGCCGCCTCGATGCGGGCCGCGAGCTCGGCCTGATCCGGCCAGGCCCGGATGGACTCCGCCAGATACACGTAGGCGTCCGGATTGGACGACACCGCCGACGCCATCGCCGGCAGCGCCCGCATCAGGTACTCCTTGTACACCGTGGCGAACAGCTTGTTCGTCGGTGTGGAGAACTCACACACCACCAGCCGCCCGCCCGGCCGCGTCACCCGCGCCATCTCCCGCAGCCCCGCCGAATGGTCGACGACGTTGCGCAGACCGAAGCTGATCGTCACCGCGTCGAACACCCCATCGGCGAACGGCAGCCGCGTCGCATCCCCGGCCACCTTCGGCACGTCGCGCGCCGCGCCGGCCGCCAGCATGCCCACCGAGAAGTCCGCGGCCACACACCACGCCCCGGAGCCGGCCAGCTCGACGGTCGACACCGCCGTCCCGGCCGCCAGGTCCAGCACCTTGTCCGACGGACTCAGCTGCAGCGCCTCACGGGTGGCACGCCGCCAGAACCGGTCCTGTCCCAGCGAGAGCACCGTGTTGGTCAGGTCGTAGCGCCGCGCGACCCCGTCGAACATAGACGCCACTTCATGGGGGTCCTTCTCCAGCGAGGCGCGGTTCACGAAGCCGAACGTATCAGGCAGGCGGCTGGCAGTCGGCTGTGCGCTCGGTGTGACAGGGAATGCCGGGACCCCCGACGGGCATTGATCCCGGCATGACCGAAAAAGTCTGGTTCATCACCGGTGCGTCCCGGGGGTTCGGCCGCGAATGGACGATCGCGGCGCTCGACCGCGGCGACAAGGTGGCCGCCACCGCCCGCGACCTGTCCACCCTCGACGATCTGACCGCGAAGTACGGCGACGCGCTGCTGCCGCTGACGCTTGACGTGACCGACCGCGACGCCGACTTCGGCGCCGTCACCCAGGCCCACGACCACTTCGGCCGGCTCGACATCGTCGTCAACAACGCCGGCTACGGGCAGTTCGGCTTCATCGAGGAACTCTCCGAGCAGGAGGCGCGCGCACAGATCGACACCAACGTGTTGGGCGCGTTGTGGATCACCCAGGCCGCACTGCCCCATCTGCGGGCGCAGCGCAGCGGCCACCTCATCCAGGTGTCCTCGATCGGCGGGATCGTGGCATTTCCGAATCTCGGCATCTACCACGCGTCGAAGTGGGCACTGGAGGGCTTCTCGCAGGCGTTGGCGCAGGAGGTCGCCGAGTTCGGGATCCACGTCACGCTGATCGAGCCGGGCGGCTTCTCCACCGACTGGGCGGGGGCCTCGGCCAAACGTGCGACGGCGTTGCCCGCCTATGCCGAGGCACACGCCGCCACCGAACGCACCCGGCAGGCACGGACCGCCCGGCCCGGTGATCCGCAGGCCTCGGCGCGCGCCCTGCTCACCGTCGTCGACGCGCCGGATCCGCCGCTGCGGGTGTTCTTCGGCGAGCTGCCCCTGGAACTGGCCAGAGCCGACTACGAGAGCCGGCTGGCCAACTGGGAGAAGTGGCAGCCGGTGGCGATCGAAGCCCAGGGCTAGGGCCGGCCATGACCCGCGGTGACCACCGCCGCCCGCACCCGTTCTACGGGGTGGCCTTGTCGGCGGCCGCGCTGCCGTCGTGCTGGGCGGCGTCGCTGATCACCGCGACGTGGCTGGCGGCGTCGATCTACGTCGGCGCGGCGTGCGCGGCCGCGGTCGGTTTCGTCATGACGCTGCGCGACCTGCCGACGTAGCCGCAAGCGCGGCTCATCGCACCCTGATCTCGACCATCGGCACCTCGGTACCCGGCGGAGCGACCCGCCCGTGCAATGCGCCCTCGATGACCGTCCGCAGCGACTCCCATGCCCGCGGATGCCGTTCGATGTAGCGGTTCAGCGCGAGGTCGGCCTCACCGGGTGACAACCGTCGGGCAGTCGCCGCGACGCTGCGCCTGCCGCCCACCGAGATCCTCACCCGCGCATCGGCCATGACGTTCCGGAACCATTGCGCCTGTGCCCCGAACCCCGAGGCGAGCACGTACACGTCGGGGGAAGGATGGTCGATCACCTCCAGGACCACGTACCGTCTGGCCCCGGTGGTCCGGCCGATGTGCTCGAGCATCACCAACCGCGACCCGAACACGAAACCCAGCCCTGCCCGGTACACCCAGATGGGTGCCCGCACCAACGCGCGGGTGTGCAGCACCCGGTCGGCGAGGTTCGCGATCCAGGATTTCACTGCCATGAGAGATGCTGCGGCTCAGCCGAATTCGAGCAGCGTGTAGGCGCCGCGGTAGTTTCTGGTCGGCGTGAACTGCCAGAACGCGGGGAACACCCGCTCGAAGAGGAACCCCCGGCCGCGTGGCATCGGCAGGTCGTGCACGGCGGTGATACCCGGCACCGTGTGGACCAACTCCGCCAGTTGCGCCGGCGACAGGCTGAACGGCATCGGCGGCACCCGGTAGCGCGCCGACGAGCGCATCCCCTTCGGCGCGATCTTCTTCACCATCGTCGGCGGCAGGTCGAAGATCATCTGCCCGCCCGGGAACCGGCTGGCGCAGGCGGTGATCAGGTCCATCGCCTCGTCGGGCTGCAGGTACATCAGCAGGCCCTCGGCGGTGATGAACACCCCGTCAGTGGTGTCGACCGCATCCATCCAGCTGTAGTCGAGCGCGGACTGCGCGAGGGTGGTGATGCGGGGTGAGTCCGGCAGCAGTCGTCGCCGCAACGCGATGACCGGTTCGAGGTCGATGCTGACCCAGCGGAACCGGGGATCCGGAATCGCCGCGTCGAGCCGCCAGAAGCTGGTCTGCAGACCTTCGGCCAGCGCGACCACCGTGGCGGCGGGATGCCGGGACAGGTAGCGGGTGGCGGCGCGGTCGAACGCCAGTGAGCGCAGCGCCATCTCCTGGCCCTTGCGGCGGCCGAACTTGTCGAAGTCGAAGTCGATCGCATCGACCAGCCGGATGGCCATCGGGTCGTCGATGATGGCGTTCGGGTGCCGCGCCTGGTAGGCGCGGCACTTCAGCGTCAGCAGCGCCGTCTCCGAGACGCCGGCCAACGCACCGGCATCGATCTTGCCGTCCTGGTCCACGCCGACGAACCTACCCGCCGGTGCTGTCAGACCAGGTAGATCGGATCCGCCGTGGACAGCAGACCCAGCCGGGCGTCCACGGACCGCTAAGCGGCACGCAGCCGACGGGCACCCATCACGGCCTCGTAGTGGCCGAGCAACTCGTCGCAGATCACCGGCCAGGTGCGGCCCAGCACGCTCCTGCGGGCGGCCACCGAGTAGCGGCGACGCTCGGCGACCAGATGATCGACAGACTCCGCGAGCCGACTCTCGAACTCGGCGACCGGCAACAGCAGCCCGGTGCGGTAGGGCGCGACCAGGTCACGCGGGCCGCCGGCGTCGGGGGCGATGACCGGCAGGCCGGAGGCCATCGCCTCCTGGACCGCCTGGCAGAACGTCTCGTGCTCGCCGGGATGGACGAACACGTCCATGCTCGCGTACGCGGCGGCCAGTTCGTCCCCGTACAGGGCGCCGGTGAAAACCGCCCGGGGCAACTCGGATTCGAGCTTGGCACGGTCGACACCGTCACCGACGACGACGATCTGCAGATCGTCGCGGGCGTGCAGCGCGGCCAACCTCTCGACGTGCTTCTCCGGCGCCAGCCGGCCGACGAACCCGATGATCGGCCTGCCGTCCGGCGACCAGGACCGCCGCAGCCGCTCATCGCGCGCCGACGGTGCGAAGCCCGTCACATCGACCCCGCGAGCCCATTTGTGAACCCGGGGAATGCGGTGCGCAGCAAGGTTTTCCATCGCCGACGTGGACGGAGCCAGGGTGCGGTCGGCTTTGCTGTGCAGGCGGCGGGTCCACGCCCACGAGGCGTGCGAGAGCATGCCGATGCCGTAGCTCTCGGCGAATCCGGCGACGTCGGTCTGGAACACGGCCACCGTCGGGATGCCGAGGCGACGCGCGGCGTGCACCCCGCCCCAGCCGAGCAGCGCCGGCGACGCCAGGTGCACGACATCGGGATCGAACCCGCGCAGCACCCCGACCATCCGCGGCCGCGGCACGCCCAGCGGCAGGGACGTGATCTTGGGGAACATCATCGACGGCACCCGGTGCACGCGCACTCCCTCGTACACCTTGTCGGCCGCGGGTTGACCGCGCGGGGTGTCCGGGGCGATGACGAGAACTTCGTGACCGGTGCGGCGCAGGTGCTCGATCACCCGGAGCACCGAGTTGGTGACGCCGTTGACATTCGGCAGGAACGATTCGGCGACGATGGCTACGCGCACACCAGTGACGGTGACAGCACCACCTGTCGGCGAGGTTGCGGCCAGGGATATGTCACACGAATTGCCGGTGCGGCGGCAAAAGCATGCCTGCGGCCGCCACACCAGCGAGGATGGACCCATGCACTGGATCCGCCCCCTGGCCGCGCTGTCGGCGTTCGGGCTGCTGCTGACCGCCGTCGGATGCGCCAAGCAGGTCACCGGCGTGGCCCGGGTCGATGCCACCGGGGCGCCGCTGGCGGTCACCGAGGACGGCTTCGGCATCGTCGCCGGCTTCGACGACGCCCCCGTGAAGATCGAGATCTACACCGAGCCGCAGTGCACCCACTGCAGCGATCTGCAGCACGAATTCGGGGAGCAGCTCGCCGACAGCATCAGCGTGGGCACCCTGCAGGTCACCTACCGGCCGCTGACGTTCCTCGACGATGACTATGACGGCTACTCCGCGAAGGTGGCCAACGCGCTGTTCCTGGCCACCGAGGCCGTCGACAATTCCGCGGCCACCGGAACCCAGCTGCAGCGCTTCGTCGAGGAACTCTGGATCAACCAGGACCCCGGCGGCGCCGTCTTCACCGCCGACGAACTGCGCGACATGGCGGTCAGCGCAGGCCTTCCGGAGGCGGTCGCCGACCACGTCGCCACCGACAGCGAGGCCGTCGACGTCGCCGAAATGGACGACACCAACTTCGGCCTTCTGTTCGACATCGACCGCGTGGACACCGGCACCCCGACGGTGTTCGATCTCGACGCCGGGGAGAAGCTCGACATCTTCGACGACGAGTGGCTGAGCAGCCTGCTGCGGTCCAACTAGACGGCGGCGCGGCGCCTGCCGCGGCGTTCGATGAGCGCGGTGCCGCCCAGCGCGGCACCGGCCACCAGCCAGCCGACCACCGCGATCGAGCCGGCCGGGATGATCGCCAGCGCGGCGTTGCGGTGCTGCACCCGCACCAGATCCGGGTTGTTGGTGTCGTATTCGACGTAGATGCGCATGCCGTCTTCGAGCTCGGACGGATAGAGCACCCCGAGTTCCGGGCGGTAGGTGATCCTGTCGGGGGTGACGAACTCGATCGTCGAGCGGCGCTGACCCGCATCCAGCACGGTGGCCTCGGCCACCCCGAGGTGGCGTTCGATCTGCCGGTCGTTGCGCCAGGCGCCGAGCACCAGCAGCACCGACTGCAGGGTCACCAGACACGCCGCGACGACGATGCCGATCCGGATCCGACGCCATACCCGCGCGCTGCGGGACTCCCCCGGTTCGCCGTACAGGTGCGGAACAGCGTACTGCCACAACGCTTTCAGGCGTCGCAGGAGCTCGGTCACAGGTTGGCCCTGATCGACGCGTGCAGCGCCCGCAGCGACGACCTGTCGGCCTTGACCTCCAGCACCCGCATACCGTCGAAGTCCTCGTCGAGCGCACCCGCGAGTTCACCGACCTCGATCTGGCGGCTCTCCACGTGATATGCCCGGCACAGCGCACCGACGTCGACGTCGTGGGGCGTGCCGAAGATGCGCGACGACACGTCGGAGAACCGCGGGTCACCCTGCTCCAGCAGCTCGAAGATGCCGCCGCCGTTGTCGTTGGAGACCACGATCGTCAGCTTGCGTGGGGTCGGCTCCGTCGGCCCGATCAGCAGGCCGGAGCTGTCGTGCACGAACGTCAGATCCCCGATCAGCGCGACGGTGCGGCCGCCGCTCCGTTCGTGCGCCAGTGCCGCCCCGATGGCCGTCGACACCGTCCCGTCGATACCGGCGACGCCGCGGTTGGAGCGCACCTTGACGTCGGCGGTGTGGAACCCCACCAGCGCGATGTCGCGGACGGGGTTGGACGCCCCGAGCACCAGCTGGTCACCGGGGCGCAGAGCGTCGGCGACGGCCGCCGCCACATGCAGCCCCGTCGTCAACGGATGCGCGGCGAGCTGGCCGCGCACCGCGTCGACCGCGTGACGGTTGGCCTCGGCGCACCTCCGCAGCCACGCCTGTGCCGGCGCACCGGCGGTGACCGCGCGGGTTCCGGTGGCCTGCGAGTTGCCCGACACGTCCGGCCAGCGCGGGCCGGTGGTGAGCGCGAACACCGGAACCGCCGGATCGGCCAACAGAGCCGAGACCGGGCGGTGCAGCGTGGGCCGGCCAAGCATGATCACCTGCTCGGGCCGAATCATCCTCAGCGCCAACGGATGCAGCGGGGTCTGCGCAGCGGGTGCGGTGGGTTCTGCGACCGTGGGCAGATGGGCGAGATTCGGGTGCACACCCGCCCCGTGCCCGGCGATGACGACCGTGTCCGGCGTCAGGTCGATGTCCAGCGGCTGGTCGAACGTCACCGGCGGGGTGTACGTCCACGGCCTTCCGTCGGGACGGCCGTCCGGCGCGTAGGGCACCGCGGGTTCCTGCGCGTCGGGGACCAGCGGCTCGCGCAGCGGGACGTCGAACTGCACCGGGCCCGCGTTGGCCGACCGGGCCCCCGTGGCCGCCACCACCACCCGGCATGTCGCCGAGCGCCACTGGCCGTTGAGCGCGGAGAAGTTCAGCGCCGAGGCCCCGCTCTCCGGGGCCAGGCCGAGGCTGATGTTGGCGCGTACCTGGGTGCCGAAATAGCCGAGTTGCTCGAAGGTCTGGTTGGCGCCGGTGCCGAGCAGCTCGTAGGGCCGGTTGGCCGACAGCACGATCAACGGCACGCGGGCGTAGTTCGCCTCCACCACCGCCGGCCCCAGGTTGGCGACTGCAGTCCCCGACGTCATCGCCACACATACCGGGGCCCGCTCGGCCACCGCCAGCCCGATCGCCAGAAAGCCCGCGGTGCGCTCGTCGATGCGGACGTGCAGCCGCAGCCGGCCGGCGCGGTCGGCGTCGTGAAGCGCGAAGGCCAGCGGAGCGTTGCGCGACCCCGGGCACAGCACAACGTCGCGGACGCCGCCGCGGATCAGTTCGTCGACGACCACCCGGGCCTGCGCCGTCGAGGGGTTCACCACTACAGGGTATCGGCGAAGAAATTGAGGATCGCGGTGTTGACGACCTGCGGCTTCTCGATGAAGCCCAGGTGGCCCGTGCCCGGGATCTCCAGGAACCGGCCGTTGGGCAGCGCGTTGGCGACCTCGCGGCCGAGGTAGGACGGCAGCACCACGTCGTCGGCGAACCCGATGACCAGGACCGGGGTGGTGACGCTCTGGTAGGCCGACAGCCGGCTGCCCTGCGGCGCGATGTCCAGCTGGGTGCGCATCCCCGGCGTCGGCTTCTGCGGCCACATCGTGAACATGTCGATCCAGTCCCGCACGGCGTTGTCGTCGTTCAGCGTGTTGGGTGAGAAGCTTTCCAGCAGACGGACTTTCGCCTCGAATTCGATGGGGAGCTCGATGCCGGACTCGGCCAGTGCACGCTCGCCCTGCCAGAAGAAGTCGCGGGTGCGGTCGTGGCGTCCGCGGGTGGCCATCAGCACCGCCGACTTCACCAGCTCGGGGCGCGCCACCATCAGTTCCTGGGCGATGTAGGAGCCCATCGACAGCGCGACGATACGCACCGGGGCCAGCCCGAGGTGCTCGATCAGCGCGGCGGTGTCGCCGACCATGGTCTCGGTGGTGAAGCCCGACGCGTTCTCGGTGGCGCCGATCCCGCGGTTGTCGAACGTCACACACCGGTAACCGGCGCGGGTGAAGACCGGCACCTGATGCAGGTGCCAGGTGCGCCCGGCGCCGCCACGACCTGCGATGAAGAGCACCGGATCCCCGGAGCCGCGATCGTCGAATGCCAAATTCACCCCGACGACGGTACTGGAAGCGTCCGTAGCGCCGAGATTGCGCTCACGGTCGCTCAACGCGCAGGGGTCACGACCCTCCGCGCAATTTCGCCGGCTCCGGGCGGGAGCGCCGCGCACGGATCCGTTTGAGGGCGGCGTCCCAGAGCAGGCCGGTCGAGGCGGCCAACGCGGCCGGCTTGGCCATCTCCCGGCCCATCATCGCGGTGGCCAGCGCCTTCGTCGACGCCGACGCCTTCGACATGTGCCCGGAATCGAACGGCGGCTGCGGGTCGTACTCGATCGACAGCTGGATGGCCTTGGCCTTGGACTCCCCGGCGATCTGGCCGGCCAGCCACAGCCCCAGGTCGATACCCGCCGACACCCCGGCCGCGGTGACCGTCTTGTCGTCGGCGACCACCACCCGCTCGTCGCCGACCGGCTGCACGCCGAACGTCTTGAGCACCGGCAGCGCCGCCCAGTGCGAGGTGGCCCGCTTCCCGTCGAGCACACCGGACGCGGCCAGGATCACGGAGCCCGAGCAGACCGACGTGGTCCAGGTCGACGTCCGGTGGGCCCGGCGCACCCAGTCGAGCACCTTCTCGTCGCGGGCGTGCTCCATGGTGGCGAACCCGCCGGGGATCAGGATGAGGTCGGGCGACGGGGTCTCGTCGAAGCTGTGCGTGGCGCCGACGAGCAGCACGTGCGAGTCGGCGGCGATCGGGCCCGGCTCGTGCCACACGAACCGCACCTCGACATCGGGAAGCCAACGCAGGCTCTCGTAGGGCCCGATGAAATCCAGGGCGGTGAACCCCGGGTAGAGCATGATGGCGACCTGCACGGTGCACTCCTCTGTGGTTAGGCGAATGTTCTGCGGTATTGGTCCGGGGAGACACCGAGGCGCCGAACGAAGTTGCGGCGCAACGTTTCCGCCGAGCCGAAGCCGCAGCGGGCGGCGATCACCGTGACGGTGTCGTCGGTCTCCTCGAGTTGCCTGCGGGCCGCTTCGGTGCGGACCCGCTCGACGTAGGCGCCCGGTGCCTCACCGACTTCCTCGGTGAAGACGCGGGTGAAGTGGCGCGGGCTCATCGCGGCGAGTCGGGCCAGCTCGGCGATGCTGTGCGCGCCGCCGGGTTCGGCCTCGACGGCCTCCTGGACGTCGCGGATCGGGGTCCGGCGGGCGCGCGGCATCCATACCGGCGCGGCGAACTGCGTCTGTCCGCCCGGCCTGCGCAGATACATGACCAGGTGGCGCGCCACGATCTGCGCGGTCTCGGTGCCGTGGTCGTCCTCGACGAGAGCCAGCGCCAGATCGATGCCGGCGGTGACACCCGCGGCGGTCCACACCTTCTCCGAGCTGCGCACGAAGATCGGGTCGGGATCGACTGTCACCGAAGGGAATTCCGCGGCCAGCTGGGGCGCGTAGGCCCAGTGCGTGGTGGCCACGCAGCCGTCGAGCAGCCCGGCCTGCGCGGCCAGCACCGCACCGTTGCACACGCTGACAACCCGGCGTGCCCGCGCCGCGGCGGCGGTGATCCAGTCGATCAGGACCTGGTCCCGCCGGGCCGTGTCGGCGCCCCAGCCGCCGGGAAGCACCACGGTGTCCACCGCCTCGTCGGGACCGGGCAGCGGGTCGGCCGCCAGCGTGAGACCGGTGCCGGTGCTGACCGGCGCGCCGTCGACCGCCACGACGCGCACGTCGTATCCGTCGCCGAGGCCGCGGGCACCGACCGACAGCGAGGCGCCGGTGAACACGTCGAACGGTCCGACGACGTCGAGCGCCTGCACGCCGGCGAAGCCGACGATGACCACGGTGCGCACCATGGGTTCAGTGTTGGCCAGTGCGGCGATGGCGTCCAGGCCATGCACCCCACAGATCAGGACACGAGGGGGAAGCACTCCCGTACGCGCGCGATCCACCACTGCCTGCGGTCCGGCGGGGCGGCCAGGGCCGCGATCCGGTCGAGGTCGGGGGTGACCGGCGCCGCGGGCAGGTATCCGTCGACGGGAACGACGGGAGCGGCGACGTCGTCGACGAACAGTCCCCCGGTGCCCAGGCCGCAGGCGTGGTCCAGCGTGGGCAGGCTTCCGGCGGCGACCAGGCCGACCCCGATGCCGACCGCGGAGTCCAGCGCGCTGGACACCACCACGGGGATGTCGATCTGCGCGGCGATGTCCAGCATCGCGTGGACGCCGCCGAGCGGGGCCACCTTGAGCACCGCGACGTCGGCGGCGCCGCTGCGGACGACGTGCAGCGGGTCCTCGGCCTTGCGGATGCTCTCGTCGGCAGCGACGGGGACGTCGACGCGTCGGCGCACCTCGGCCAGCTCGGGCACGGTCCGGCAGGGTTGTTCGAGGTATTCGAGCGGCCCGTCGGCGGTCAGTGCCCGCGCAGCGGCAACCGCCTCGTCGACGGTCCATCCGCCGTTGGCATCCACCCGGACGGTGGGCACCGCGTCGCGCACCGCGTTGACGCGCGCGACGTCGTCGGCGAGTGTCTGACCGGGCTCGGCGACCTTGACCTTGGCGGTGCGCACGCCGGGGAACCGGGCCAGTACCCCGGGGACGTCATGGGCGGCGACCGCGGGCACCGTGGCGTTGATCGGGATGCGCGGGCGCCGCACCTCGGGGAGCGGGCGGTAGGCCGCCTCGATTCCGGCGGCCAGCCAGTGCGCGGCTTCGGCGGGCCGGTACTCGACGAACGCGCCGAACTCACCCCAGCCGGCGGGGCCGTCGATCAGCGCGAGCTCGCGGGTGGTGATCCCGCGGAACCGGACCCGCATCGGCAGCGCCACCACGTGAAGTCGGTCGAGGACGTCGGCGAGTTCGGGCACCGCTTCATCGTGCCTCAGCAGCCGGAATGCGCAGGCACCGGCGCGGCCGCGGCTTCGGACCCGGCGTCGGGGTCGGCGGCCCACAGGGGTTCCAGGACCGCGCTCGGCCTCAGACGTTGGCGCGGTCGCGACCCTCCCAATGCGGTTTGCGCAGTTCCTTTTTCAGAATCTTACCGGTGGGGTTGCGGGGCAGCTCGTCGGTGATGTCGACGGTCTTCGGGCACTTGTAGGCGGCCAGCCGTTCGCGGGCGAACGCGATCAGCTCGGTCTCCGTGACTTCCCGTTCGAGCACCACGACGGCCTTGACGACCTCACCCCACCTGTCGTCGGGGATGCCGATCACCGCGACCTCGACGACGGCCTCGTGCTCGGCGAGCACCCGCTCCACCTCGATGGAGTAGATGTTCTCCCCACCCGAGATGATCATGTCCTTGAGCCGGTCCTCGACGAAGATGTAGCCGCCGTCGTCGACGCGGCCCACGTCGCCGGTGCGGAACCACCCGTCCTCGGTGATCGCCTCGGCCGTCGCTTCCGGCTTGTTGTGGTAGCCCTTCATCAGTTGCGGTGAGCGGAACCACAATTCGCCTTGCTCCCCGGTCGGGACGTCCTCGAGGGTGTCCGGATCGACCACCCGCAACTCGGCGTTGGGCACCAGCGTGCCCGCGCTCGACAGCCGCTCTTCCCGGCCCGGGTCGCGGTGCGCCTCCGGCAGCAGATGGCTGATCACCCCGCACAGCTCGGTCAATCCGTACGCCTGCATGAAGTCGGTGTTGGGCCAGGCCTGCAACGCCTGACGCAGCAACGGCAGCGGCATCGGCGACGCCCCGTAGGCGAACGTCTTGAGCGAGCCGAACAGTTTCACGGCGTCCTCACCGGCCTCGAGCACCTTGGCCAGTACCGCGGGCACCAGGAAGGTGCGGTTGGCGCCCTTGAGGATGGCGCCGGCCAGCGTCATACCGTCGACGTCGCGCGTCATGACGCTCGGGACTCCGTCGTGAATCCCGAACTGCACGTAGGACGATCCGCCGACATGGAACAGCGGCATCGACACCATGTTCTTGTCGCCCTCGTCGAACTCGAAGCCTTCGTGGGCGTTGACGGTATGGGCGATGATGTTGGCCTGCGTCAGCTCGACGCCCTTCGGGCGGCCGGTGGTCCCCGACGAATACATGATGATGCAGACGTCGCCGGGCTCGACGTCGGCGGAACGCCCGACCGGTGAGGAGGCCTCCAGCATCGCCTCGTACTCGTCGTCCCCTTCGGGTTTGACGGAGATGACGTGCTCGATGTGCTCGAGCCTGTCGCGGATCTTGTCGATCGACGGCTTGAACTCCTCGCCCACGATGAGCAGCTTGGCGCCCGAGTCGTTGAGCACATAGTCCAGTTCGTCGGCGGCCAGCCGGAAGTTGATGATCGCGTTGGCGGCCCCCAGCGAGGCGGCGGCGAAGGTCAGCTCGACGCACGCGGGGTGGTTCTTGTCGAGGAACGCCACGACGTCGCCGCGTTTGACGCCGCGGTCGGTCAGCGCACCGGCCAGCCGGCGGACCCGGTCGTTCCACTGCGACCAGGTCCAGGACCGGTCCAGGTAGTCCATCGCCTCGTCATCGGGTTTGACCTGCGCCCAGTGGGCGATGCGCTCGTCGAGAAATCGGGGTTCGGGCAGATCGGCCATGGTTGAAAGCGTGCCACGCCGACGATCGCCGCTGACCGGATTCGGCCAAACCGGATCAATTGACTCAGTGCACCAACGGCGCCAGGTAGGTGCGCGCATACCGGGCGACGGCCTCGTCGTCGCCGACGTCGAGAACGTCGCTGCTGACCTGCACCAACGACGCCGCGAGCCGGATGTGTATCTCGGCGACCGCGAGCAGTTCATCGTCGGGCATGCCTGCTCCTGCCGCCCGTAACGCTTTCGCCATCGCCGTGGCCGCGCTGACCAGGAACAGCCGCGCCTCCTCGACCATCTCGGTGGTCGCGGTGAACTCGCGGTCGAGCTGGAGGAATCTGCGCATCACCGGCTCACCGGTGAGTAACCGGACACCCTCTGTGAAGGCCGCGACCGCCGCCTGCTGTGGCCCCGAGTCGATCGCCACGGTCTGCAATCGCGCCATCGCGAAATCGAAGGTCTGCCGTCCCAATTCGGTGATCAGCGCGTCCCGGGTGGGGAATCTCCGGTACAGGGTGCTGCGGCTGACCCCGGCCTGACGCGCGACCACGTCCATGCTCAGCCGACCGACACCGACCAGCGCGACCTCCTCTGCCGCCGCCTTGAGGATGGCCGACTCCTGCTCGGTGGGAGTGTTCCGGGTGCGGGTGCGTCGCATCGGCCCGTCAGCCCGCCGGGCAGCGGCCGGGAGGCGGCGCGAACGAGTCCAACGCGACGGAACGGTGCAGCCGGACCAGCTTCTCATATTCGATTCTGTTGCGGGCCAACGGGATCAACAGAACCCTGTCGGGAAGCGTGCGCCAGGCCAGTTGCAGAAGGCGGCTGTAGAGCGCGAACTCACGGTCGTGGCGGGCGTCCCACCGGAATCCGGTCATCTCCCGGATGCCGGGGTGCAGGATGCCGAACGAACAGACGGTCACCACACGTCCGGCCAACGGCCGCAACGCCATCCAGCCCGGTGTCAGCGCCAGCCGCAGCGCCGGAGGGAGGACCAGCGTCGGCAGCGGCAACCTGGTCAGGTTCTCGGTGACCTGGCGCAGGAAAGGATTCGATGCGAGCTCGTCGCCGACCATCGCTTCGTAGTACTCGGCGGCCTCGGCGTAGGTGGCCGGGAGTTTGGCGTTCTTACCCGGCAGCTCCAGCGACCGGAACCCCTCCAGCAGTTGCTGATACGCCGCCTCGCGCTCGTCGTCGGTCAGCGTGATGCCGGTGCACGGGGTGAACGAATTCAGCACGACGAACAGGCCGCTCACCGCGATCCAGTTCCACAGGTGCGGATCCAGCGCGCTGTATCGCACGTCGGCGAACTCGCCGGTGCCGCGGCCACGCACCTCGCGGTGCATCCGCTTGAGCCGCTCCCCCTCGGCAGCCCGGTCGGTGGCGTCACCCCAGATCGCCAGCAGTGCCGAAAATCCGCTGCGCACACCGCGATCAGCGAAGTTCGTGGCGAACCGGCCGGTCCTGTCGACCGCGGCGGCCACCGGCACCAGCGCGACCTCGTCGAACGCCGCGGCGCCGAAGAGCCCGCTCAGAACGCTGCCGGAATGCTTGCGGAACTCGTACATCACCTTCGGCCGGACATGGCCGGTCGCCTGTTCCGGGGACTGCTCGACGACCGCGACCATTGCGCCTCCCGACGTTGCCGTTGACACAAAGACTAGCTTTCTGTGTCAACATGTCAATAGCCGGCGCGCTCGGGGAACCAATGTTGCGCGAGCGTGCGCGATGTCGGTCATATGAACGGCGTGTCGGCCTCAGACACGCACGCTCGCGGTGGTGTGGGGCTCGCGGTGGTGTGGGGGCTACGCCCCGGCGCACACGCCGGAGTCGCGGATCACCGTGCCGTAGACGTTGGCTGTCGCGATGTTCGCGTTGATCTGCCCCGAGGGCATCCGCTGTTTGATCTTGTCACTGATCTGGGTGAACTGATACCACAGCCGGTAGATCGAATCCCCGTGGAACAGCGGCGAATACTCGCTCTGGTCCGGGTAGTTGACGATGAACAGGGTGTGGGCGCGTGGGTCCAGGAACGCCGCGGACTGGTCGAGGTTGGCGGCGACGGTGTCACCGGCCTCGGTGACCCCGGGCCGCGACCACTCGTCACGTTGATCGCCGAGGAAGCGTTGGAATCCGTACACCTGGCCCATCAGTTCGCCGTACTGGGCGTTGATCCACTGACACGATTCCCGCTGCGCGGTGATCTGCTCGGGCGTGACGCGGATCTGCCACAGGTTGTACGGGAACAGGGTGTAGTCGGGTTGCCAGTCCGACGGGTGCGGGGTGAACACCGGCAGCGTCGGCGCGGCCGGTTCGGCGTGGCTCACCGGAGCCACCACCACCAGCCCGGCCAGCAGCGCCGCCACCCACCCCGTCCATCGGAACACGGCTACGCTCCGCCGAATTCGGGGCGCAGGATCGGCGCCAGCGCCGCCAGCGGAATGTGCGCCTGCACGGTGCCGCCGTCCATCGACCACTGCATGATCCCCGGGGTGAAGTTGGTGGGCGAGTCACGGCCCACCGGGTAATCGGGCATGTAGATGACCAGTTCGTCGGGTGTCAGCGCCCAGGCCTTGTAGCCGCCCGAGTACACCTTGTCCGGGGTCCACCGGTCGGCGACGAACGGGTAGCTGCCCGGCTGATGCGGCGGCGGCGCGTCATCGAGCGCCCGGACGATGAACGGGTGGGCCAGCGGCGGGATGGCGCTCAGCGCGACGCCGGGCTTCAACAGGTCGGCCAGTTGCAGCCTTGCGCCACTGGCCATGTCGAACGTGAAGGTGCGATAGGCGTTGTTGAAGTCGGGCCCGTCGGCATGGTAGGTCTCCCGGAACACCGCGGACATCACGTCGCCGCGGCGGAAGATCTGGTAGTTGCCCTCGCCGTAACTGTCGGCGACCATCTTCACGCCTACGGTCTTCCAGTTGTTCACCAGAGTGCTCAGGTAGTCGCGCACCACCGGCCCGGCGACCGGGTCGTCGACCAGCTCGGCCGGGATGGCCACCTTGATGTCGCGGACCGCGTTGCGCTCCGACTGCACCGTGGTGTGGCAGTACTGCCCGTTCCAGCTGCCGCCGAGTCCGTCACAGAACGCCACCGCCGACGCCGACGCGGTCGGCGCCGTGGCCAACAGCGTGGCTGTCGCGGCCGCCGCGGCGAAGGCGCGGCGCATCACGGCCGGCTCACGGCAGCTCGACCTTGCTTGCGCGCCAGCGCCCGTCGACGTGCTCCATGGTCATCTTGACCCTGCTGCGGTCGATCCGCGGGTCAGGGACGGAGGTGTTCGACACCGACTGGTCGACGAACAGCAGCACCACCACCTTGTCCTTGGACTCGGACTGGATCGCCGAATCGACGACGACTCCGTGCGCAGACGCCTTGTTGTCGATGAGCAGCTGCCGGAGCTGCACGCTGGACTGCGAGTACATGTCCTTGAACTCGCCCGTCGCCCCGTCGAGCACCTGGTCGAAGTTCTCGTCGACTTTCGCCGAGTCGATGCTGGTGAGGATCTGCGCGTACTGCACGGCGGCCGCCTGGGCCTGCTCGCCGGCACGGCTGACCTGATTCTGCTGCCAGAGCAGCCAACCGAGATAACCCGCCGTGGCGACCGCGCCGATCGTCACCGCGGCGATGGCACCGGCCAAGACACGTCGGCGCCACGACCGGTTTCCGGCCTCCGGTCCCGGGTCCCCGGATGCGCTGTCCTCGGGTTGCTGGTCCTCGGCAGCGCTGTCCTCGGTGCCGTCCGGCTCCTCCTGCGAGGTGGTGTCCTCCTCGCCGTCGGTCTTCTCGTCGTCGAGATCTCGGTCCGTCGTGACAGACAATTTCGGCTCCTCACCACTGTGTCGGTTCTCGAGGTCGGTCATCGGGGCGGCTCTATCGGTAGCGTCGGGCCACCGTAGGGGGTGGGAATCGTGTAGCGCCCCTTGGGCGTCGGGTCCGTGGTGCGGCCGAGATCGGCTCCCGCGGGCGGCCCGGCCGTGTCGTCGCCGGCGGGCCGCGGTGCGTTCTTGGCGCCGCGCACCAGCACACCGGGATGGTCATCGCGGCAGTAGGTGTACATGAACGCTTCCGGGTAGTCGGCCGACGACGGTGGCAGCCGCGGAGTGCCGTAATCGCACGAGTACCGCGGATAGATGTCGCCGGTGGCCCACAGCCCGTTGTCGTGCATGATGCTGCCGATCGCGTCGAGGACCGACGTGCGGTGGGCGGGGAACAACGCATTCAGGGCGGGCACTCTCAGATAGAGCAGCTGCGAGGTGGACGTCAGGCTGCCGAGCAGCTCGACCATGGTTTCGGAGTTGTCGGCGAAGAGGTTGTCGACCTCGGCGAGGGTTTCCGGGGTCTGCTCGGTCAGGGTCCGGAAACCCTGCCGCATCCGGTTGACGCCGTCGAAGACCTGGTCCAGGTTCTGTGAGGCGACCTCGATGCCGGCGTTCTTGTCGGCGGCCAGGGTCAGCACCACACGGCTGGTACGCAGCATGCTGCTCGTCTCGGGCAGCACCGAATCCAGCGTGGTGAGAAGGAAGGTGCCGCCGTCGATGATGTCGGCGAGCTTCTGCGGACCGGCTTCGCTCATGCTCAGCTCGCGCTTGATGAGCTCCAGCTTTGCGGGGTCTGCCTGGGCGAGCGCGCCGTCGGCGTTGGCCAGCAGGTCGGCGAGGCTGACCGGCACGACCGTGTTGTCCTGGGACACCACCGCACCGTCGGCGAGATAGGGTCCGTCCCCGCTGTCGGCGACGAAGTCGATGTACTGCTCGCCCGCCGGCGACAGACCCGACACCCGCACCGAACTTGCCACCGGGACCGCCGCTGACGAGTCCACGCTCACCACTGCGTTGACGCCTGCCGGGGTGATGTCGAGGCGCTCGACCCGCCCGATGGGGACGCCGCGCATCGTCACGTTCTGGTTGGGCAGCAGTCCCGCGGACTCGGGGAGCTCCACCGTCACCCGGTAACTCGACGCGAGCGGATTCACCTGCAGCGCACCGAAGAACAGGTAGGCCGATGCCACGACGAGGGTCATGATCAGCGCCGCGGTCGACAGCCACGCCCGACGGCGGTAGCCGAACCGGGCCACCCCGACGACTGCGTCGGCCACGCTGCCGATCATCGGGGCGCCTCCGGTGCAGGCGCCCCGGGTGGCGGTGCGGGCGCAGGCACCGGCACGATCAGGCCCGGCTCGGTCGGATGCGGCATCACCGGAACCTGCGGCACGCCGGGCCCCTTGCCGACGATCCGCTCCTGCAGCCGGTACAGCGTGTATTGGAGAGACCCGACCAACTGGTGCCAGTTGTACCGCTTGGGCCCGTGCAACCCGGAATCCCCGGCGAACCCGATGTCCGGGATCGAGCCGAGCACCAGGCGGTCGATGCTGGCGTTCACCGCGATCGCGTTGCTGGTGGTCGATTTGATGAACGGGGGCATCAGCTTGTTCAGCGAGTACAAATCCGCCCCCGGCGCCAACACCACGTCGTTCCACGCGCCGGCGATCTGGTTCGCGTCGGCGATGACGCTGCGCCCGCTGGTGTCCGAACCGGCGATCGACGGGAACCTGCGGAGCAGCTCGGCGGTGGCGCCGACCTGCTGAACCAGGTCGGCGATCTCATCGGTGTGGGCGGCGAGCGTGTCGGTCGCGGGGCCGGCGGCGTCCATCACCTCGCCGAGAGCCGCGTTCTTGGCTTCCATCTGGGCGGCCAGCCGGGACGTCTCGGTGATCGCCGTGGAGATCTCCCCGGAGCGTGCGTTCATCGTGCCGAGCGTGCTGTTGGTCTTGCGGATCAGGTCACCGAAGGCCCGACCCTGGTCGCCGGTCGCCTTGCCGAGGCCGTTGATGATGTTGGTGAAGTTGCGGACGGCGCCGCCGTTGACCAGGATCGCCGCCGAGCTCAGTACAGACTCGACAGTGGCTGCGGCCGTGGTGGATTCGAGGCCGATGGTGTCACCGTCGCGGAGCAGGGCCGCGCCCGGCTGCACCGACGGCGGTGGCTTGATCGCGATGAACACGTCACCGAGAGGGGTGGCCGACCGCAGTTCGGCGGTACTGCCCTTGGGCAGCTGCACACCCTCGCGGATACGCAGCGTGGTGACCGCGGTGTAGTTGCGCGCCTGCATCGACTCAAGCTCACCGACGTCGGCGCCGGCGAGTTTGACCTTCGCCATCATCGGTACGTTCAGCGCATTGGAGAACACCGCGGTCAGCGTGTAACCGCCGGAACCACCGCTGGGTGCGGGCAACGGCAGGCTCGCCAATCCCTCGGTGGCACAGGCCGATACCGACAGACTGGTGGTCACCAGTAACGCCATCAGGCCTTTCGCTCGGATCGCCATCACTTCTGCCCCATCGCCGCGAGACCGTCCAGCACGTAGCTCAACCCGAAGTCGGGTCCGAAGTCCTGCAGGGTGCCGCTGCTGCACCCGAGCTGCCGCAGCCCCATCATGTTGCACATCTCTTTGACGGTCTGGGTGTCGAACAGCACCTTGTCGGTGAGCACGTGCACCCGCACCGCGCCGTTCTTGTTGTCGATCGCGTTGTAGATGTTGTCCAGCGTCAACGGGGCCAGATCGAGGAACTCGGCGAGATCCCGCTGATGCTCCACCGTGGTGGTCAGCGCCGTGTCACCGTTGGTGACGATCTGTCTGATCGCGTCCCGGTGGGTGTGCAGAACCTCCCCGAGCTGGTTGATCACGTCGTTGAGCTTGCGGCCGGTGGAGCCGGAGCCGAAGTTCTCGTCGGCCAGGATCTGGCTCAGCGCCCGGATGGTGGAACCGAATTCGCGAAGCGTCGCATCGTTGTTCGCGGCCGCCTCGAACAGCGTGCTGACGTTGCGGATGATCGTGGTGAGCTGATCCCTGGTCACCTCACCGCGATCGGAGCTCAGCCGCAGCGCGTTCGACAGCTCCCCGAGTGCGTCCTTCATCGCCTGGCCGTTGCCGTCGGCGATGGCCGCGCTGGCGTCGACCACGTCTCTGACGGGCCCGTTGCCCTTGCCGTCGCCGCGCAGTGAAGTCGACAGTTTGTCCAGAACGTCGAGCACACGGGCGAATTCGACCGGCGTCCGGGTGCGGTTGAGCCCGATCGTGTCGTGGTTCTGCAACATCGGGCCGTCCCCCCGGTAGGGCGGGGTCAACTCGATCTGCCGGTCGGTCAGGATCGAATTCGAGATCGTCACGGCCATCGCGTCCGCAGGGACCCGGACGTCGCCGTCCACCGTGAACTCGACCTCGACGTATCCACCCTTGGTGACGATCTTGGTGACCTCGCCGACCGGCATACCGAGCACGGCGACCGTGTTGCCCTCGTAAAGCCCCGCCGCGCTGTCGAACTGCGCGGTGACCGAGATCGTGTCCATTCTGTCGCCGAGGTAGGACCAACCGACGGCAGCCACCACGACGACCACCGCCACCGCCGCGACGGCCAGCGAGACCAGCTTCGACCGGGTGCCCATCACTTGCAGTCCTTGAGGTACTCGATCATCCCGAACTGCTTGGCGCGACCGCTGATCGCGCACATCCACGAGTCGACGAGCAAGCCGTTGGCGGCGTTGAAGTCCACGGCGTTGCCCGAGCCGGTGGCGTTGGCGAGCCCGCGCAGTGCCAGCGGGCCGGACTGCAGGATGTTGCGCACGAGGTCGTCGTGTTGGCCGAGCATGTCGGAGAGCTCCCGGACGTTGACCAGCAGGGCTTCCAGCTCGGGACGGTCCCCGATCACGATGTCGCTCAAGGTCTGCACCAGGTCGGTGATCGCGGCCAACATGGCGTGAAAAGACGCCCGCCGCACCACGAACTCACCGACCAGATCGTTGCCCTGGCGGACCATGCTCGCGATGTTGGACTGCTGGCGCTTCAGCGTGGTGCTGACCACGTCGGTGGTCTCCAGCAGCGCCCCCAGTTGGTCGCGACGCTGCGCCAGGATCGTCGACAGGGTGTGGGTGTTCTGCAGAGCCTGCGGCACCACTTCCGGTAGTCCCTGCAGCTGCCTGCCGAGGATCGCCAGCGACTCGGCGAACTTGTCGGAGTCGACCTGCTCGAAGGTCGTCGCGACATCGGTCAGCGCTTCCTGAAGGTCGTACGGCACCTCGGTGTGCGCCAGGTCGAACCGGCGATCAGGCAGCGAGCCCGGACCCTCGGGCTCCAGCGAGAGATACCGCGAGCCCAAGATGGTGGTGATCTTGATGACCGCGCGGGAATCCTCGCCGAGGGCAACATCGTTGCGCACCGTGAAATCGGCGACGACGTGGTCGCCGGCCAGCTCCATCCCCGTGACCTCGCCGACCGGAATTCCGGCGACCGTCACCGGGTTTCCCGGCTGAAGCGCCGCCGCCTGCAGGAACTGCGCGGTGTACTTGCGGTAGCCCACGTCGGCACCCTTGATCAGCAGCATCGCGCCGATCAGCACCGCGACCACCGCGACGGCCGCGAAGCCCAGCCACGCGCTGTGGTAGCTCTCCAACGGCCGCCGGGGCCACTTCCTGCGCTCAGCCATTGGCCATGTTCCTGCACTTGGGGGTGTAGCGGGCATCGTTGCCCGGGGTCGCCGCGTCGACGATGATCGGGACGACATCGTTGAGGCCGGGAAAGAAGCCCTGGATGTTCAGGTCGCACGCGTAGGCGTTGGCGTAGGCGCCTTCGCCCGTGATCCGCGCGAAACCTTTGAGCAGCAGCGGCAGGTTGGCCCCGGTGAACGCGAGTTGCGGTTCGATGCTGACCATGTGCTGGGTGAATCCCGGTTCACGGGTGATGAGTTCGTTCAGCGACGGATACACCTCGTCGCTGATGGTGGACAGTTGCCGCACCACCCTGGCCATCGACCCGGTCGAGTCGACCAACTCCTGGCGCTGACCGTCGAACGTCGTCACCGCCGACTGCACCTGGGTGAGCACCTGGTCGAGGCTGTCGTTGTGCCGGGCCAGGTTGCCCATCACGGCGTTGAGGTCGGTGATCACCGTGCCGAGCTCCTCGTCGCGGCCGGCCAAAGACTCTGTCAGCTGCGAGGTTTGGTCGACGAGCCCGACGATCGAGGCTTCATCGCCCTGCAGAGACTGGATCACGCCCTGGGTGAGGTTGTCGGCGTCACGGGGGTTGAGCAGGCTGAACAGCGGCTCGTATCCGTTGAGCAACGTTGTCACGTCGAACGACGCCTCCGAACGCTCCAGCGGGATCACCGAATCTGCGGGCAACGGACGGGGATCACCCGTGTTGCCCAGGGACAGCCCGAGATACCGCTGCCCGACGATGTTCTGGTAGGTCACCGACGCCACCGTCGTCCCGAGCACCTGCTGGTCGTTCTGCACCACGAACGACACCTTGGCCAGGTCACCCTGGAGTTCGATCTTCTCGACGCGGCCGACGCGCACCCCGGCCATCCGGACGTCGTCACCTTCACGCAGCCCGAACACGTCGGTGAACACGGCGGCGTAGGACGCCGTCGACCCGGCCACGTCGCGCCGCAGCGTGACGTAGACCAACCAGGTCAGCGTGACGGCCACGACCATGAACAGTGACAAACCGACAAGTGCGCCACGGTATTTCATCGAACTCCCTCGCTGACCGTGGTTCCCCGGGCCACCGGGCCGAGCAGCAGCTGGGTGGCGACGGTGGCGGGCTGCCCGGTGATGTAGCCGAGCTGATCGAGTTCGTGGCGGCTGCCGACCGGACCGACGTTGCCGCCATAGCCGGCAGGCGCGGCCTCGGCGGGCAGCGGAGCGGGTCCTGACACCGGCGGTGCAGCCGGCGGCGGGGGCGGGTCACCCGGTTTGGGGGCGACCGGCGCCGGCGGGGACAACGGAACCGGCGGCTGCGGCACCGGGACCAGCGCCGGATTCGCGGTACCGGGCACGGGCGGGGACGGACTCAGCCACGGCGGCAACGGCGGATTCGGGTCCCGCAGATCGGGATTCGGGTTCACCAGCGGCGGACCCACCGCGACCAGGTTGCCGTTGGGACCGACCTCGGTGCCCGGCGGTGGCTTGAGGTCCGCGGGTGGCTGGTAGTTCTGCGGCAGCAGAACATCCGGCAGCTCGGGGCGCGTCGGGACCAGCGGCGCGGTGAAACAGCTCGGCCCCTTGAGTTCGCCGTACTGCGGGCAGTCCGCACGGGTGTACGAGTAGGTGGGCGTGAACGACAGGTTCACCCGCATGTTCCCGACGTCGCGATCGTGCATCCAGACCTCGTCGAAGAATTTGCGCGACAACCCGTTGAGCTTCACGAAGGCCGGCACCCAGTGGTGCGAGGTCTGCGCCAGGTTGCCGATCACCGGGGTCAGCTCCGTGGTGATCCGCACCATCCGGTCGGTGTGGTTGTTCAGCGCCGTGTGCGTGGTGCCCACCGTGTTGATTCCGCCGTTGATGAACGTGGTGAGCTGGGCGCTCTGCTCGACGAGCGTCTGCATCGGCTCGACGGCCTGGTGCAGCGCGTCGACCAGTTCCGGTGCGGTCTGCTGCAACCCGCGGGTGGCGTCGACGAGAGCCGACACCGTGGTCGGGCCGGGATCGGTGGCAACGATCCGGTCCAGCTCGTCGACCAGACGGTTGAGTTGCGCACCGCTGGTGAGCAATTCGGTACGGCGGTCCTCGGTGGCGGCGTTGACCGCGGCCAGGATGCCGACCGTGTCGTCCTCGCGACCCCGTCCGGTGGCGGCGAGGATGTCGCGCAACTTGCTGATCGTGGTCTGGAACAGCACCGTCGGCAGCTCGGTGTCCTCCGGGATCCGGGCGCCCGACTGGATCGGCGGGCCCCCGCTGCGGTCCACCAGTTGCACCGACGACACCGCGAAGACGTTGCTGGGCACCACCCGCGCGGTGACACCCGCCGGAATCGACGCGGCGTACTCGGGTTTGAGGTCGATGTGCACGAAGTTCGGGTCGCCGTATTGCGCCGGGGTCACGTCGTCGACGGCCCCGACCAGCACCCCGTGGTACTTGACGTCGGACCGCTGCGGCAGCCCGTCGCCGACATTGACCAGCGCGGCGACGACGCGCACATGCGCGTCCATCCGGCCGGTCGACTTGACCAGCAGCGCGCCGGAGACGACCACTGCGATCACCAACAGCGCGACACCGCACGCGAGCAATTGCCTGTCGGTGGGGCCGCGCCCGTCCATCTCAAGGGAATTCGCCACTCAGCCCCCGAACCTCGCGCCGGCGTCGACCGACCACAACGCCATCGTCAGCAGCATGTTGACCATGATCACGACGGTGATGCTGGCCCGCATCGCATGGCCGGCGGCGACCCCGACGCCGACCGGCCCGCCGCTGGCATAGAACCCGTAGTAGCACTGGATGGTCGAGGCGATCCACACGAAGATGACGGTCTTCAGGACGGAGTACAGGATGTCCTGGCCGGAGAGCATCAGCGTGAAGTAGTGCAGGTATGAACCCGCCGAACCGCCGCTGATGATCTGCACGACGATCTGCGTGGTGAGGTAGCTGACGGCCAGGCACAACACGTAGAGCGGAATGACGGCGACCACCGAGGCCATCAACCGGGTGGTCACCAGGTACGGGATCGGCCTGATACCAAGCGATTCGAGCGCGTCGATCTCCTCGGCGATGCGCATGGATCCCAACTGTGCGGTGAAGCGGCAGCCTGCCTGTGTGGCGAACGCCAGTGAGGCGGCGATCGGCGCAAGCTCGCGGGTGTTCACCAGCGATGAGATGATCCCGGTCGCGGGACCGAGGCCGAGCAGGTCCAGGAAGTTGTAGCCCTCGATGCCGACGAGCGCCCCCACCGTGATCCCCAGCACCACAGCCACTCCGGCGGTGCCACCCCCGACCACCAAAGACCCGTTACCCCAGGCGATGTCGGAGAGTAACCGGACGAATTCCTTGCGGTAGTGCCGCAACGCCACCGGCAGCCCGTGCAGGGCTCGGACGAAGAACACCAACGTGTGGCCCAGCCGCACCAGCGGCGTGGAGATCTTCCGATAGGCACGGACCACCGGCGCGACGAGCGTGGGGGTGAACGAGGACGCTGTCATCGACTACAGCCCAACCCGGGGGAACATCATGATGTAGAGCTGACTGATGGCGACGTTGACGACCATCAGCAGCAAGATCGATTCGACGACGGCCGCGTTGACCGAGTTCGCCACACCGGTCGGGCCGCCCTGGGTGGCCAGCCCCTTCTGGCAGGAGACAACGGCGACGATGGCGCCGAAGATGACGGCTTTGACCAGGGCCACGATCATGTCGCCGGTGGTGGCGAACGACGCGAACGTGGCGACGAAGCTGCCCGGCGCGCCGTTCTGGAAATAGACGTTGAACAGATAACTGGCGAGGAAGCCGACGAAACACACCACACCGGTGAGCGCCACGCCGATCATGATCGCGGCCGCGAACCGTGGGACCACGAGGCGCCGGATCACCGAAACGCCCATCACTTCCATCGCGTCGGTTTCCTCACGCATCGTGCGCGAACCCAGGTCGGCGGTGATCGCAGATCCCACCGCCGCGGCCATCAGGATCGCGGCGGTCAGCGACGCGGCCTGGCGGATCACCGCCAGGCCGCTCGCCGCGCCGGCCAGTGAGGTGGCACCCACCTGCCCGGCCAGCAGAGCGAACTGGATCGACAGCGTCACGCCGATGGGCAACGCCACGAGAACCGTCGGCAACACGGCCGTCCCGGCCATGAACGCGCCCTGCCGGATGAACTCCTGCCACTGAAAGCGCCCACTGAAGAGGTCGAGCAGGAAATACTGGACGGTGCGCACGCCCAACACGAACTGGTCGCCGACTGTCGTCAGCGACGCCAGCGGGTGACGTTTGACGTAACCGCCGGCCCAGTCGGTGATGACACCGACGCCTTCACCCTTCGTATCGCTGCTCATCCGCTCTGAACGACCATTTACTTAATGCCTTCAAGTTCGTACGTTCCGGTCCGGACATCCACAGGGCTTTGCGCAGCTCGGGCCGCTAATTGACGTCTGCGGCAACCGCCAAACCTCACCGCGTCCCCGCCCTGTCGGCATGAGTATGCCCATTAGCTTCACGGATAGGCAAGGATTCAGCAAAATCCCACCGGACACCCCGGGCGACCCGCTCCGGATGGTGACACGAGTAAATGCTCGCGTTCAACTCGCGTTCTGGGCGCCCCACTCATCCGATCAGTCCGCATCCGGAGATTCCGCAAATCCAGGCGCTCGCCAGCAGCAGTGGCCACATCAGCACCATGACCGCCAGCGCCGCGTAATCGGCGAACACGGTGAACTGGGCGCTGAGCGCGTTCTCCAGCTGATCGACGAGTTCGATGTGCAGCACGGTGTAGACGAAGCCGATCACGACGTAGCCGAGCACCAGTCGCAACCCGACTTCGACGACTTTGGCGGCGGGATCGTCCTCGTCTGCCAGGTACCGCCGCAACCGGCGCAGCACGTCACCGGCGAAGCACTTCATCGCGGCGAGCCGAAGCAGTCTTCGGGCGGCGTCGGCCAGGGCCGCAGATAGTTCAGCGCCATCAGCGTGACCTCGTCGATGAACTTCTCGCGCTCGATCGACGGTTGGTCGAGGATGTAGCGGACACAGAGGTGTTCGACCATCCGCACCAGCATCCACGCCGCGACATCGACGGTGACGTCGGTCCTGACCTGGCGTTTGTTGATGGTCAGATAGGCCACCGTGAGCTCACCGATGCGTTGCTCGAACGCGACCAACTTGCTGCCCGTGCCCAGGCGCGGGGTCTGCTCCATCACCGCGCGGAGAAACTCGGGGTGGACGTCGAGGGCCTCGATGAGCGCGGCGATCGACTCCCGCACGTAGTCGGGCGCCGGCTGGTCCAGCCGCTCGGACACCCGGGCCGCCACCCGCGCGGACAACTGGTCGCTGAACCGGTCGATCACCGCCGCGGCGATCGCGTCCTTGTTCGGAAAGTACTGATAGAGCGAACCCGGGCTGATCCCTGCCGCGGCGGCGATGCGGTTGGTCGAGGCGCCGTCGAAGCCGTGGGCGATCAACATCTGCTCGCCGGCGTCGAGGATGCGGTCCACCATTGCGCGGGACCGCTCCTGCCGGGGCGCCCGGCGCAACCGGGACGCGACGTCGCTCGTCATGCGTACGCGAATTGAACGCGAATCATCGCTCGTGTCAGCATGGCGAAATGGTGACACACGTAGCCACTCCTGCATACCCCCGGCGTTTCATGGAGGGCGAACGCCGAAACCGGCGCATGGGACGTCCGCTGCGGATCCTGACCCGCACGGTGCGGCTGGACCCGGAACTGACCGCGCTGATCGGCAAACGGTTGATGCACCGCGACGAAGTCGGCGCGGCACTCGTCGCAGCGATGAAGCCCGACGAGGCAGACCGCCCCGACCGGGTCAGCATGGGGCAGTTCAAACAGGCCCTCGAACACGGCGTCGAGGCCGTCCCCGACTGTCCCGCCCCGCTGCGTGAGTTCTTCTCGGTCGTCGAAAACACGCCCGCCTGGGTGGATTTCGATCTCGTCAACCGCGGCGCCGCGGCGTATCGGCGCCTCGGCACCAATGCCGCCGACGTGATGCTGCAGTTGTCGCTGATCGGCGGGTACCGGTTCGGAGGACCCACCGATCTGCTGGTCGAGACGGGCGGGCTGACCGGACGCACCACCGTCCGGCGCCTCGCGGAGACGCAGAAGTGGGCGGTCGCGGTCTCCCAACCCGACGCGATGCGCCGCGACGGCGAGGGTTTCAAGCTGACGGTCCATGTGCGATTGATGCACGCGCTGGTCAACCATCAGTTCGAGCGCAACGGCCGCTGGGACATCGACCGCTGGGGCCTGCCGATCAACCAGACCGACCAGGCGGCCACGCTGGGCCTGTTCAACGGCGCGCTGCTGCTCGGGGTGCGGATGCTGGGCGTGCGGGTCAGCCCCGAGGAGTCGCGCGCGATCATGCACATGTGGAAGTACGTCGGCTGGCTGATGGGTGTCGACGAAGACTGGTTGTGCGACACCGAAGCTCAGCAGCACCGGCTGAACTACCACCTTCTGGTCACGCAGTCGACGGTGAGCGAGGCCGGGCCGGCGTTGGCCAACGCGATCGTCGACGCGCAACGCCTGCTGCACTACCGCAATGCCCCGGGCCTGCGCGGGGCCTACCACCGGGCCCGGCTGCTGAGCATGCTGCGCTACTTCCTGCGCGCCGAGGGCATGGACGATCTGCAGCTGCCCCGCGCCCTGCCCTGGGCGGTGCTGCCGGTGTTCGCCCGCAACACCGTTCGCTACCAAGTGCTTTCACGAACGCGTCACGGCAGGGCGTACCTGGAGAGGTGGGGGCGCCGCTCCAGCGACAGACTGCTGGACAAGTACTTCGGCGAGCAGCAGCATGACGTCGGTCGACTCCCCTGCTGAGGGTGCCCTCGGGCAGGGGCTCATCGATCACTCCGATTTCTCCCCGACTATCCGAGCCACCCGAGGCTGCGGCCGCGCAGGCTGGCGGTACGGGCCCGCGTCGTTCAAGTGGTTCCCCACGCGCGCCGGGGGTGGCTGCGCGAGCGGGGCCGCGTCCCCCGCCCGCTTCTGACCGTCGCCGAACCTGCATTCCACGCGCAAAAGTTCGTCAAAGTGCCACGTGGAGCGCAATTTCGCCGGGACCTGCTGACTAAAATTGGAACACGTTCTAGTCTGTTCGGCATGAGTGATCAGCTGCGCCACTTTCTCCACTCCGGCCACCTCACCGTCGGCGCGCTCAAGCGTCACAAGGACAAGCCTGTGCTGTTCCTCGGGGACACCACCCTGACCGGTGGCGAGCTCGCCGACCGGATCAGCCAGTACATCCAGGCGTTCGAGGCGCTCGGCGCTGGTACCGGCGCGGCGGTCGGCCTGCTCTCACTCAACCGGCCCGAGGTGTTGATGATCATCGGCGCAGGTCAGACCCAGGGTTATCGGCGCACCGCCCTGCACCCGCTCGGCTCGCTGGACGACCACGCCTATGTGCTGTCGGACGCCGAGGTGACGTCGCTGATCATCGATCCCAACCCGATGTTCGTCGAGCGTGCCCTCGGGCTGCTGGAGAAGGTGCCCTCGCTGAAGCAGGTCCTGACGATCGGCCCCGTCCCGGCGGAACTGTCCGATGTCGCCGTCGACCTGAGCGCCGAAGCCGCCAAGTATGCGCCCAAGCCCCTGGTCGCCGCCGACCTGCCGCCCGATCACATCGGTGGGCTCACCTACACCGGCGGCACCACCGGCAAGCCCAAGGGCGTCATCGGCACCACACAGTCGATCACCACGATGACCACCGTGCAGCTCGCCGAATGGGAATGGCCGGAGAACCCGCGCTTCCTGATGTGCACACCGCTCTCACACGCCGGCGCGGCGTTCTTCACGCCGGTGATCGTCAAGGGCGGTGAGCTGATCGTGCTGACCAAGTTCGACCCGGCCGAGGTGCTGCGCGTCATCGAGGAGCAGAAGATCACCGCGACGATGCTGGTGCCGTCGATGATCTACGCGCTGATGGACCACCCGGATTCGCACACCCGCGATCTGTCGTCACTGGAGACCGTGTACTACGGCGCCTCGGCGATGAACCCGGTGCGCCTGGCCGAGGCGATCCGCCGGTTCGGGCCGATCTTCGCGCAGTACTACGGCCAGTCCGAGGCGCCGATGGTGATCACCTACCTGTCGAAGAAGGACCACGACGAGAAGCGGCTGACGTCGTGCGGACGTCCGACGCTGTTCGCGCGGGTGGCGCTGCTGGGCGAGGACGGTCAGCCGGTGCCGCAGGGTGAGGTCGGCGAGATCTGCGTGTCGGGCCCGCTGCTGTCGGGCGGCTACTGGAATTTGCCCGAAGCGACGGCCGAGACGTTCCGGGACGGCTGGATGCACACCGGCGACCTGGCCCGCGAGGACGAGGACGGCTTTTACTTCATCGTCGACCGCACCAAGGACATGATCGTCACCGGCGGGTTCAACGTGTTCCCCCGCGAGGTGGAAGACGTTGTGGCCGAGCATCCTTCGATCGCGCAGGTCTGCGTGATCGGCACCCCCGACGAGAAGTGGGGGGAGGCGGTGACGGCCGTGGTGGTGCTGCGGCCCGACGCCGACCGCTCCGAGGCGGCCGTCGAGACGATGACGGTGGAGATCCAGGCGTCGGTCAAGGAACGCAAGGGGTCGGTGCACACCCCCAAACAGGTGATCGTCGTGGACTCGGTCCCGGTGACCGCCCTCGGCAAGCCGGACAAGAAGGCGGTGCGGGCGCGGTTCTGGGAAGGTGCGGGGCGTTCCATCGGCTGAGCCGATGATCAGCAGGAGCCGGCTGAGCCGATAATCAGGCAGAAGCCGGCTGAGCCGATGATCAGCAGGAGCCGGCTGCGTCGACTCCCGCCAGGATTCGGTCCAGCAGTTCACCGGCGGTGCGGGCCGCCTGCTCGGCGTCGCCTGCGGCGATCTGATCGACGAGCACGCCGTGGTCGACCATCTCCACCGGCACGTGGCGCGTCGTCGCCACACTGGCCGTGACCACCTCGATCAGACCGCGGTAGAGCTCGGTGAGGGTGCGGTTACCCGAGCCGCGCACCACGGCGAGGTGGAATTCGGCGTCGGTGCGGGCGAACGCGTCGGTGTCGTCGGTTGCCGCGCATTCGTCGCGGCGGGCCAACAACGTGCGCATCTCGGCGATGTCGGCGGGCGTGCAGTGGGCCGCGGCCAGACGCGCGCCTTCGACCTCGAGCGCGCGGCGCACTTGCAGCACCTCACGCAGCTCGGCCCCGCAGAGCCGGCGCAGCGCGCCGGACACCTCGCTGGTGGCCCGCACGTAGGTGCCGTCGCCCTGGCGGACTTCGAGGATCCCCGCATGCGCGAGCGCACGGACCGCTTCCCGCACGGTGTTGCGTCCCACCCCGAGCGACTCGACCAGCACCGTCTCGTTGGGTATCCGTTCGCCGACGCGCCACTCGCCGCCGGCGACGGCACGCCGGAGTTGCTCGATGACCTGGTCGACCAGACCGGTACGACGGGCAGTACTCAGTGGCACCCTGTTAAACCTTTTCGTCCAATCATAGGATGTATGGCACTGTAGCAAGGTGCGGACCGAACGGCAGGAAATCACCACGGACCCGACGCTCGACCCGGCGAGTCGCGTCCCGACGGTGGCCGGAGGTGCGCTCCTGGCGGTTGCCGTCGTGCTCACCGCGCTGAACCTGCGTCCCGCCGTCACCAGCATCGCGACGGTGCTCGGGGACATCCGCGCCGAACTGTCGGTGTCGGCCACCTGGGCCGGCCTGTTGATGACGCTGCCCGCGCTGTGTTTCGCAGGCGCCGGCTTCGCCGCCCCATGGCTGGCCGCCCGGGTCGGTCTCGGCCGCACCATCTCGGCCGCGATGGTCGCGCTCACCGCGGGCCTTGCGTTGCGTGGGGCCGCCGGACCGCACGTCATCATCGGCGCCACGCTCGTCGCCTGCGCCGGAATCGCGCTCGTCAACGTGCTGATACCGGTCGTCATCAAAGGGTCCTTTCCCGCGCGGATCGGACTGATGACGGGGATCTACACCGCGGCCCTGCAGGGCGGCGGGGCGCTCGGGTCGGCGGTGACACCCGGTTTGGAGGAACCGCTGGGCGGCTGGCGGGCAGCGGTGGCGGTGTGGGCAGTGGTGTCCCTGTTGGCGCTGATGGTGTGGATTCCGGCGACGGGGCGCCACCGCGGCGCGTGGGCGGCGCACAGCCTGCCCGCCGGCCGGCGTTCACTGCTGCGCAGCCCGCTGGCCTGGACGATCACCGTGTTCTTCGGCAGCCAGGCGTTCATGGCCTACATCGTGATGGGATGGCTGCCGCAGGTCTTGGTCGACAACGGCGTGGACCAGGTGCAGGCCGGCCTTCTGGTCGGCCTGATGTCACTGATCGGCGTGCCGATCTCATTGCTGATCGCGCCGATGGCCGCACGCAGACCCAGCCAGAGCGGGTGGATCGTCGCGGTGGGCATGTTCGGCTTCGCCGGCGCCATCGGGTTGATGGTGGCACCCGCCGCGCAGCCGCTGCTGTGGAGTGTGCTGATCGGGATCGGTATGAGCGCCTTCTCCATGGCTCTCGCGGTCCTCGGGCTGCGGGCCCGCACCGCCGCGGACACCGCGCAGCTCTCGGGCATGGTGCAGGGCTTCGGCTATCTGATCGCCGGCGCCGGACCGTTTCTCTTCGGCCTGCTCCACGACGTGTCGCACGGGTGGACGGTGCCCTGGATGATGTTCCTCGCCGTCTATGCGGTGCAGATCGTCGCCGGAGCGCTGGCCGGGCGGGCCCGCTACGTCTGAGCGCGCGGGGCACAATCACGGCATGCGGACCTGCCCCGGGGATCACCTAGGCCTGGACTTTCCCACCGACGCTGCGTCGTTGGGCGCTGCGGGTCCCGACTTCCTCACCGCGGCGTTGCGCCGGTCGGGGGCACTGGCCGGGGACGACGCCGTCGTCGCCGTCGACGAGTTGACCGAGTTTCGCGGCGGCAGCACCGGCCGCAAGGCGCTGCTGACGGTGTCCTACCGCAGTACCGGCCGGCTCCCGCGTGAGTTGTTCGTCAAGTTCTCCCGCGATTTCGACGATCCGGCCTGCGATCTCGGGCGCAGTCAGATGGCGCTGGAGGTCCGCTTCGCGTTGCTCACCCGGGCCCCGGGTTTTCCGATCGCCATGCCGCGCTGCGTGTTCGCCGACTACCACGGCGCCTCGGGCAGCGGTGTTCTGATCACGGAACGGATTCCATTTGGAGACAACGGAATAGAGCGCCAATACGACAAGTGCGCCGACCATGCGATGCCCGAGCCGGTGCAGCACTACACGGCGTTGTTCAGTGCGCTGGGCCGTCTCGCCGGTGCCCACAAGGCCGGCCGCCTCGGCAACGACGAGGACTTCGCGGTCGACATGCGCCTGCTGTCGGTCGGCCGGCGTGCGCCCTACACCGCCGATCAACTGCGGCGCCGCGTCGACCTGCTCGCCGAACTCGGCGCCCGTCACCCCGGCCTGGTACCGGCCAATGTCGTTTCACCGTCCTTTGTTTCACGGCTTCACGACGACGTCGGCGTCATCGCGGGGCGGGTCGACGCGCTGTGGGACCGGCTGGCCGCCGACGCGGACCACCTCGCGCTGTGCCACTGGAACGCCAACGTCGACAACGCGTGGTTCTGGCGCGACGGGGACCGGCTCAGCTGCGGGTTGCTGGACTGGGGGTGCGTCGGCCAGATGAACCTCGCGATGGCGATCTGGGGCGCACTGTGCAGCGCGGAAACTGCTATGTGGGACAACCACTTCGACGATCTGGTGAATCACTTCGTCGCCGAGTATTCCGCCGCGGGAGGACCGGAACTGGACGCGGCGACACTGCGTGAGCACGTGATCGCCTACGTCGCGATCATGGGTACCGCCTGGCTGCTCGACGTGCCGGGGTATCTGCTGAAACTGCTGGCCGGGACGGTGACCGGCCGGTTCGACCCGCGGATCGCCGGCGATGAGCAGGCCCGTAGCCGGCTGCTGATGATGACGAATTTTCTGAATCTGTGGGAGAAGTCGGACGTCCGCGCGGTGCTTGAGGGCTGACCACTCATCGCGCGCCCTGGCAGGATGGGTGGGGTGAGCGACCTGCAAGCGGTGCTGTTCGACTACTCCGGCACGCTGTTCCGGCTCGAGGAAGACGAGAGCTGGTTCGCCGGGATGGAGCTCGACACCCCATTGAGTCCGGACGCCAACCGCGAGATCGACGGCCACGTGCAGGCCGAGCTGATGCGCCGGCTCACCGCGCCGACCGGCCATTCGGTGTCGATGACCCCGGACGCCCTGGACGCCTGGTTGAACCGTGACCTGGCGCCGCACCTGCACCGCGAGGCCTATCTGCACGTGCTGCGTGAGTCGGGGCTGGCCCACCATCACGCGGAGTCGCTCTACAGCAGGGTGATCGACCCCGCCTGTTGGACGCCCTACCCCGACACGGCGACCGTGCTGGACGGGCTGCACCGGCGCGGCATCAGCACCGCAGTGGTGTCCAACATCGCGTTCGACGTGCGTCCGGCGTTCGAGGTGCTCGGGGCGGCCGGCCACGTCGACGAGTTCGTGCTGTCGTTCGAGGTCGGCGCCGTCAAACCCGATCCGGCGATCTTCCAGACCGCACTGGACCGGCTCGGCGTGGCCGCCGACCGGGCGCTGATGGTCGGTGACAGCGACGAGGCCGACGGTGGCGCGCGCACGCTGGGATGCGCGTTCGCGCTCGTCGACCCGCTGCCCACCGCAGAACGCAAGGACGGTCTGGTCGCCGCGCTGTGGGCCAACGGCATCCAGCTGTAACTTCGATTCCATGGCGAGCAGCGAACGCATCCGGCCGCCGTGGTGGCTGAAGTACGTCAACAAGGTGATGATCGTCCTCAACCGGACGGGACTGTTCAGCGACGGCCCGGTGGTACTGACCGTGACCGGACGCAAGTCCGGCAAGCCCAGGTCGACGCCGATCACGCCGTTCGAGGTCGACGGCCGGCGCTACGTCGTCGGCGGTCTGCCGGGGTCGGACTGGGTCCGCAACGCGCAGGCGAATCCCGAGGCCGTGCTGGTCCGCGGCAGGACGCGGGAAGCGGTGCGGATGGTGGAGCTGCCGACGCAGCAGGCCCGCCCGCTGCTGAGGCGGTTCCCGGTGCTGGTGCCCACCGGCGTCGGGTTCATGAAGAACGCCGGGCTCGTCACCGGACCGCACCCCGACGAGTTCGAAGCGCTGGCCGGGCGCTGCCCGGTATTCCGCTTCGATACCGTTTGAGGCGTGAGCGCCCCTGGGACCAATCCGTTCGACGCCAGCCTGTGGGAGCCGGTGGCCGGCTTCGAGGACCTGACCGACATCACCTACCACCGCCACGTCGTCGACGGGGCACGCAAGCCGACGGTACGCATCGCGTTCGACCGCCCCGAGGTGCGCAACGCCTTTCGGCCGCACACCGTCGACGAACTCTACCGCGTCCTCGACCACGCCAGGATGTCCTCGGACGTCGGCGTGGTGCTGCTGACGGGCAACGGCCCGTCGGCCAAGGACGGCGGCTGGGCGTTCTGCTCGGGTGGCGACCAGCGCATCCGCGGCCGCAGCGGCTACCAGTACGCCTCCGGGGAGACCGCCGAGACGGTGGACCCCGCCCGTGCGGGTCGGCTGCACATCCTCGAGGTGCAGCGGCTGATCCGGTTCATGCCCAAGCCGGTGATCTGCCTGGTCAACGGCTGGGCCGCCGGGGGCGGGCACTCGCTGCACGTGGTGTGCGACCTGACGCTGGCTTCACGTGAGCACGCCCGCTTCAAGCAGACCGACGCCGACGTCGGATCGTTCGACGGCGGGTACGGGTCGGCGTATCTGGCCAGTCAGGTAGGTCAGAAGTTCGCCCGCGAGATCTTCTTCCTCGGCCGCGCCTACACCGCCGAGCAGATGCACGCGATGGGCGCGGTGAACGAGGTCGTCGACCATGCCGATCTGGAAAATGTCGCGCTGCAATGGGCTTCGGAGATCAACGGCAAGTCGCCGCAGGCCATCCGGATGCTCAAGTACGCCTTCAACCTGCCCGACGACGGTCTGGTGGGCCAGCAGCTGTTCGCCGGTGAGGCGACCCGGCTGGCGTACATGACCGACGAGGCCGTCGAGGGCCGCGACGCGTTCCTGGAGAAGCGCGACCCGGACTGGTCGCCGTTCCCCCGCTACTTCTAGGGATTTCGGTGTAGTCGGTCACCCTGAGCGTGATGTTCTGTTCGGGGACATCGCTGACAGTGATATGTCTCGGGACATCGCTGACACCTGAGTAGGGCCTGGCAACGATGGTTCATGGCCCAGAAGGTGACGGCGATGGACATTCGCATGGCTGCGGCAATGGCCGGTCGAGTACCCAACGTGGCGGCGTTTTGCCGCGACGAGCAGATCAGTCGGCAAACGTTCTACAAATATCGGCGGCGCTTCCGTGACGGCGGTATCGAGGGGCTGCAGGAGCAGTCCCGGCGTCCGCTGACCTCGCCGGGACAGACTCCGGTCGAGGTCGAAGACCTGATCGTGCTGCGGCGAAAACAGCTGATCGAGCAGGGCCGTGATCACGGCGCTCAGTCGATCGTGTGGTCGTTGCAGCGCGAGGGTGTGGCGGTGCCGTCAGTGTCGACGGTGTGGCAGATCCTGACCCGGCGGGGAGCGATCACCGCGCAGCCGCAGAAACGCCCGAAGTCGGCGACCAAGCGGTTCGTCTTCGATCGGCCCAACGAGTGCTGGCAGTCTGATTGGACCGGTTGGGCGCTGGCCGACGGCACTGCGGTGGGTATCGCGGGCAGCCTCGACGACCATTCTCGCTACGTGGTAGGGCTACGCGCCGGTGCCGGTGATGCCGACGGCAAGCTGGTCTGGTCGGTCATCGTGGCCGGCATCGCCGAGTGCGGGATACCATTGATGTCGTTGTCGGACAACGGAACCGTCTACACAGGACGCTTCCTTTCCCGTGAATCGGCCTTCGAGATCAACCTGCGTGCCCTCGGAGTGCGCACCATCAACTCCACGCCGTACCACCCGCAGACGTGCGGCAAGATCGAACGGTTCTGGCAGACGTTGAAGAAGTGGTTGTCGGCGCGTGATCCAGTGGCCACCGTCGACGAACTCAACGAGCTACTCGAGCAGTTCCGCCAGTTCTACAACCACCAACGGCCGCACCGTGCGCTGCGTGGGGCCACCCCCGCCGAGGCGTTCGCCGCCACCGCCAAAGCCCGCTCCGCCCAGCAGCCCCTGCCGGCACCGGTGTTCGTCAGCCACCGCACCGTCGGGCAGGAATCGGGCCAGATCTACATCGGGCCCTACCGGATCAACGTCGGACTGCGCTGGGCTGGTCACACCTGCGATGCCATCCGCGACGGGGAGCACATCACCATCTTCAGCGGCAACCGACTAGTCCGAACACTGATCGCCGATCCCACCCGCAACTACCAACCCCTCGACAAAACCACCCGTACCTACCGCGCCCGCGAACCCAAACCGGCACCATGAGTGTCAGCGATGTCCCGAGACAAAAGTGTCAGCGATGTCCCGAGACACCACATCACCCTGAGCGTGACCAACTACACCGAAATCACACGGCCTGGACGCTGGCGCGGTAGCGCAGCGGCGACATCCCCACCTCGCGCTTGAACGCGTTGCTGAATGCGCTCTCCGAGGTGTAGCCCAGCCGGAACGCCAAGGGCCCCACCCTGGTGTCGCTGTCGCGCAGCGCGTGCCGGGCGAGCTGCATGCGCCAGGCGTTGAGGTAGGTCAGCGGCGGCACACCGGCGACAGCGCGGAAGCGCTCCGCGAACGACGTGCGCGACATCGCCGCGGCTCGCGCGAGTTCCTCAAGCCGCCAAGGCTTTCCGGGTTCGTCGTGCATCGACGTGACGGCGGGACGCAGCCGCTCGTCGGTGAGCAGTCGCAGCCATCCCGGCGGCAGGTCGTCCGCCTGTGCGAGGTAGGCCCGCAGCACCTCCAGGAGCAGGAGTTGGCCCTGCTGCTGCACGGCGAATGCCGACCCGATGCGATTGCCCGTCACCTCGTCGAGCACCCGGTTGAGGATCGCGTGCAGGTTGGTGGCCTCGTCGGCCGACGCCCGCACCAACCCCACCCGCGGCAGGGCCTGCGCCAGCAGCGCCGCCCCGGTCGGGTTCACGTCGACGTGGCCACCGATGATGACGTCGGCCTCACCGCATTCGGCGCCGTCGACCCGCACGAAGGCATCCCCGGACTGCTCGACGTCGAGCTTAGTCGCGGGCGCCGCGCCCGGACCGCCCTCGAGCACCACCTGTGTGCAGCCGTTGAGAATCGCGACGTCACCCGGTTCGAGGTCGATCGGGCCGTATCCGTCGGTGGCGAGCCGGACGCGGCCGCAGACCACCCCGATCATCTTGACCGGATCCTTGATCTCCAGCCTGCAGAACCAGTCCCCGCGCACCGAGAACCCGCCGGACACCATCCCCGCCACCTCGATGAGGTCGAAGACGTCCGACAGCTGATCACGCTTCATATTCGTACTATCACGCAGAAAATCCGAACTTTCAACCATTCAGAGTACGACC
>Ga0172382_10000398_pt1 | contig 81483 bp, 80 predicted proteins | sample Leawel138RmetaG_FD_122245 | JGI IMG/M metagenome (GOLD analysis project Ga0172382, IMG submission 122245) | Leachate microbial communities from a municipal landfill in Southern Ontario, Canada - Leachate well 138R metaG | ecosystem: Engineered > Solid waste > Landfill > Unclassified | place...
CTGCTGGTCTGCGACGTGTGGGAGCACGCCTATTACCTGGATCACAAGAACGACCGCGCCGGCTTCCTAAGCGCCTGGTGGGAGCGGCTGGTCGACTGGTCTTTCGTAGAGCGCCAGTACGGAGCCTCCACCGGCGAAGGCGAGGCCTGGCGCTTCGCCTCCGTCGACGTCGCCGCTGTCGGCGCCTGACGCCCAGCGGCGAGCGAGGGCGGCGCGGGGAGGCGCCGCCCATTCGCGCTCACTCTTTGTCTCGCGCCCGGGCTCAGGCGGCTCGCTTCATGCGCGGATCGCGCAGGTCCAGCGGCGGGGTCACGTCGTCGACCCGCACGATGCGCAATTCGCCGTCCGGCGCGTACCAGCGGAACGAATTGCCAGGGCGAAGGCCGAGCAGGGCGGCGCCGACGCTGCTGGTCGCCGAGATTCGCTGGCTGGAAATCGCCTCCTTCGGGGTCACCAGCCGCACCACGCGCGACTCGCGGCTGGTCACGTCTGTGTACTCGACGCAGGAGCCGAGCCGCGCGAGATCCGGAGGCACGGTGGCGGACGGGACCACCTTGGCCCGCTGCAGTTCGCTCCAAAGCAGGCTGAGGCCCGGCGTCGGCCGCACGCTGGCGCAGACGATGTCGGAGAGCAGCACGTGCTCCTCCTCGGGTACGAGGATCTCGGGGTTGGCGAGGGGCAGGTTGTCCAAGAGGTGCATGACGGCTCCCGTGCGAAGACGCGAACATTCGAGCGGGCGAGCCCGCGAAGGGAATGAGGGGCGCCCGGACCGGCGCGCCGGTCCGGGCTAGCAGCCTTCGACGAGCCGGCCCGCGTGCAGGAGAGGTCGAAGCGATATCAGCCCGAGCATCATGTCGCCCAAGATATGGCTCCCAGCGTCGCGGCTTTCAATCGTCTTCACAAGGTTCTCCGAGCAGCGGGCTTGTGATCACCGGCTCGTGATGACTTGACGCGAAGATCGGCGACACCTGAGTCGCAGGTAGGCTTGTTTCAAAGTCTGACGATTCGTTTTCGACGACCGGAGACTCTCCGCCCGGAATGAGAAGGCGATCCTGTAAATGCTGCGCGCCAGTCGGCGCGCTCGCCCAGCGCCTCCAGCAGCCGGCGCAACATCTGCGCCTCGTTCGGCCGATCTGCCGTTCGGGCCGACAGGCCCTTCGCCGCCAGCGGCTCGGCGGCGGCCGACGAAATGCAGACGAACTCGAGGCCTTGCCGGGGCCCGACCAGCGCTTCGGCCAGTCGCCGGCCGGCCCTGGGCGAATGGACCAGCACCGCGGCGAAGGGATCGGCCGCATCGTCCAGCACCGCGGCGATCTCGGCATCGTCCATGACCGATGCGGTCTCGTAGACGACGCAGGTCCGCGTTTCGACGCCGCCAGGGGCGAGGGCGCCTGCGAGGTCGCCGGCCGGTTCCCGCGCGCCGGCCCACAGCAGGTGGCCACGGATCCTCGCGCGGTGATCCAGGATCAGCCGGGCCAGGTCGCCGACGTCGCCGCTGGCCGAGCGCACCTGCGGGAAGCCGGCGACCAGCGCCGCCTGGGCGGTGGCGTCGCCGACCGCGAACACCGGCAGGTCCCGCCGCCGTTCCCGGCGGGCGAACTCCCGCACGCCGTTGACGCTGGAGAAGGCCAGCGCCCCGACCCCGGAAAGGTCGCGTTGGCCGTCGACCGGCCGGACCTCCAGCAGCGGACGCAATTCGGGGCGCAGGCCGAAGGCCCGCAGCCGGTCGGCCGTCCGCAGGGCGGCGGGCATGGTGCGGGTCACCCAGACACGTGGGGCGGGGCGGTTCATCCGGAGCGCTTTCGCCGCAGCCCTTCGTCAGGCGTCCTGCACCGCCAGCACCTTCAGCGTGCGCGTGCGTCCGCCCGCGTCCTTCCACTCGAAGGTGTCGCCGGGCCGCAGCCCGATCAGCGCCGCGCCGACCGGCGTCAGCACCGAGATGCGGTTATCGTCGATGCTGGCGTCCTTGGGCAGGCTGATCTGCAGGTCGCGCACCTGGCCGGTGGCCACGTCCTCGTAGGTGACGCGCGAGTTGAGCCGCACGTAGTTGCGCGCGGCCGCGCCGTTGCGCACCACGACGGCGCGTTCCAGCTCGTCGGCCAGCAGGGCCACGCCGGGCGCCTCGTGCGAGGCGGCGTCGACGAGGTTGTAGAGGGTTTCGTAGTCGGCCTCCGTCAGGTGGACGGCTGGACGCCTGCGCGCCTTGGTCTTGGCAAGCATGGGATTAGCCTTTCAATCGGCCGCCGGGGCGGCTCAGGCCGCGCTCGGAGGCGTGGGGGTCGGATCGTGCGGCGCGGGCGCGGCGGGGCGCGGCCGCAGGGGCACGACATTGGAGGGGGCGTCCGTCGGCCGCGGGCGCTCGGCCCCGCCGCCGGATCGGTCTTGTTTCTGTAGGTCCTTCGAAGCGTCGTTCATGTGCTCACCTTCCCCCGGGGCAATTTCGCGCCGGCGCTCGCTCAGCCAAAATCTAACAAATGGGAGGTGTCCCGAGCCTGGATCGTGCTTCGGATCGCAGACTCGGGTCAGCCGCCTGAGATGAGGCGCCCGTGGCGAAGGTTCTTGCGGCGATGGGCGGCAGAAAAACGCATGATCACCTTAAAATATAGGTGCTGCGCCCGTCAGGGTCAAACCTTGGGGCGGTGAACCGCGACGACGAACAGGCGCCGCTCGCCGCAGCGCCGGTCGAGCCACTGGATGAACTGCCCGGGCGTCAGGCCGACCAGCGCCGAGCCCAACGGGCTCAGCACCGGCAAATCGCACGGGTCCCCGGTCGCCTCGGCGGTCAGGCGCACGTTGCGATCCTCCAGGTTGGTCAGGTCGCGGAACGTGACGAGGGCGCCGAGGCCGGCCACGTCCGGCGGAACGGACCTGTCATCGCGCACCTCCGCGCGGGCCAACTCGTCCAGCAGGCCGCCGGCCCCGCGCGGATCACGCGCCATCGCCAGCACGGCGATCGCGTGCAGGCGCTCGTAATCGCTGCGGCCGATCAGGATCGGCGGCTTGGCGGCGGGGCGCACCCGCACGCCGTCGTTCTGAAGATGGCCGATCATCGCCGGTAGACGGCCTTCAGGCGCTCGCCTTCCAGTAGTTCGGCCGCGCTCCGGGCGCCCTGGGCGCGGAGCTTGTTGGCGGTGTCGTGTAGCGCCGCACGCATGGGATCGCCCGACTTGCGTACGGCCGAGGCGAGCGCCTCCAGGGCCAGCTCCAGGTCGCGTATTCTGGCTTGATGGTCGTGCAGGTTCATGGCGGTGGCTCCTCCGTCGGTCGGGGCGTCGCCTGCGGGGCGCGCGCCGGAGACCCGCCGTGCGGGACGGCGGTCGCATGGGCTCTGAGTGGGAAGAAGGGTGACGTCCGTCCCCGGGGCCGGGGCGCAGTCGCGCGTGGGCCCCGGGGCTAGCAGCCTTCGACGCGACGGTTCGCGTACGCCAGGCGGGTCAGGATCGGATCGAGCGTCATCGAGGTTGAAGATGGTCTCGCCCGGGCCCAAGTCAACAGCCTGCTAGAGACTCCGCGGCGGTGCAGCCTGGTATGGCCAAGAATTGACAACCAGGCGCCCCGACACCATTCTTTTCGTGACATGATTTGTCGAACGATATCGATCGCCTTTCGGCGCGAAACTAGAGGTCTCGTCAAACCGGTCTGACCCCGAACTCTTGGCACTCGCCACGATGAGTTCGGGGGCGTTCTTGTCGTTCGCTACCTAATTCTTTCCCCTTGTAGACGCTCGCAGGACGAGCGCACGGAGTCATGCCCAGACCATCGACACGCCCGCGGTCCACGGGCGAGGGCGCGATGCGCCCATGGACGACCGCCGTTCCGACACCGGGAGCCGGATCATGATCGCGGCTGCAGCGATCCTTTCGACCGCGGCCGCGCTCGGCGCGGTCCGCTTCGTCCTGTTCCTGCGCGCGACCCGCGCAGGGGCCTTCGACGACCCCGTCGGCTCCACCCTGGCGACCTGGCTGTCACGCGGCCGGCGCTGCTGATCCACACCTATCGCCCGCATGAGGCCCCAGAACCCGAGATGCCGCTTCACGACGCCTCTGACACCGCCGACAGGATGCCCGCCATGCGCAAGTGGCAGCAGTGCCTGCAGACCGGGCGCTACTGGTGACAACGGGGTTTCGAGCGCGGATCAAGGCCCGGTCGCCGCCTTCGGGCGGCTCTTTCCTTTTGCGGCCCTAGCGGGCGGTGTAGCCGCCGTCGACCACGAGCTCGGCGCCGGTGACGAACTTGGACTCGTCCGAGGCGAGGTAGACCGCCGCCCAGGCGATGTCGTCCGGCTCGCCCAGCCGCCCGAGGGGGTGCATCGAGGCCACCGCCGAGCGGCCCTGCTCGACATCGCCCATCGTCTGAAGATGGCCCTCGACCATCGGCGTCCAGATGAAGCCCGGGTGGATCGAGTTCACCCGGATGTTGTCGGGCGCGTAGATCAGGGCGTCGTTCTTGCTCATCAGCCGCACCGCCCCCTTGGAGGCGTGGTAGGGCGGCACGTCGGCTGCGCCGATCAGGCCGTAGATCGACGACAGGTTGATGATGCTGCCGCCGCCGGCCCGCTTCAGGTGCGGGATGGCGTGCTTGGTGCCGAAGAAGACGCCCTTGACGTTGACCGCCTGAACCAGGTCCCACTCGGCCTCGGTCAGCTCGTGGGTCGGCTTGTTGGCGCCCGAGATGCCGGCGTTGTTGACCAGGACGTCGAGCTTGCCGAATTCGGCCGCGGCGGCATTCACCACCTGCTCGACCTCGGCCTCCCTGGTGACGTCGCAGCGCCAGCAGCGGGCCCTGAAGCCGCGGCCGACGAGTTCGGCGGCGAAGGCCTGGCCCTCGGCGTCCTTCACGTCGGCCAGCGCGACCGCCGCACCTTCCTCGGCCATCCTCAGGGCGATCGCCCGGCCAAGGCCCACCGCCGCGCCGGTGACCAGCGCCACCTTGTCCTTCAATCGAGCCATGGACCCTCCCTAGGGTCTGATCCGCCGCGGAGGTTAGTCCGCCTCCGCCTTGACGGATTGATACGCCTCAACGCACGCTAGGCGTCGGGCGCGCATGATGTCGCTGCGTCCACCACGCGGGCGCTCGCTGGAGGAGGGTGATGACCCCCGCGCCGAACCGCAAGTCCGCCTGGCCGCTCGCCGTTCTCGGCGCCGCGCTGGCGCTCGGCGGCGGCGCCGTCCTGATCGGCCTGTTCGTCGTCCTCTACGCGGACAACGAGGTGCTGAGCCGCCAGGCCCTGCGCATCGGCCTGGCCGGGACCACCCTGATCTCGGCGATCGCGCAGATCGCGTTGTTCGCAGGCCTATGGCTGATCTGGCGGGCGTCGCGCCGCCGCACCCCCTGACCGGCGTGTTGATCGGCCGCAAGTTTGGCCTTAGCCAGCGTAGGCGTTTCGCCTCTCGGAGACCTGGAATGCCCACCCTGTTCCGGGATCGCCCGGCTCGTAAGGCCGTCCCGCTGGCCGGCGCGGCGGTGGCCTTGCTCGTCTCCGCCTGCGCGACGACGCCCAAGACGGCGGCGGATGGGGCCACGGTCGCAACGGCCCGGGACGAAGAGGTGCTGGGGCTGGTCGGGCCGCAGACGCCGGTGCTGCTGCGCGACATCGCCCAGGCGCCCTATGCGGCGCCCGATCCCAGGACCTGCGAGGCGATCGCCCGCGAACTCGCGGGGCTCGACGCCGTGCTCGGGCCGGACGTGGATGTCGCGGACGCGGACGGCGAGGACCAGATCGGCGAGTGGGCCCGCGGGGCGGTGCGCGGGCTGGTGCCCTACCGCGGCGTAGTCCGCTTCCTAACCGGCGCCGGACGGCGCGAACGCGAGCTCGCCCAGGCGGTGCTGGCCGGAACCGCCCGGCGCGGCTACCTGAAGGGGCTGCGCGAGAGCCTGGCCTGTCCGTTCCCGGCGCCCGCGCGGCCTTCCGCGGACCCGGCGTCCTGAGCCGACGAGAAGGGTGCGAGCCGTGTTGATCCGACTGGCGCTGATCGCCGTCTCCGTTCTGATCCTTGCGCGGCCGGCCGCGGCGGCCGAGCTGTCGCCCGCCGAGGTCGCCGCCCTGGCGCCGGTGTTGGCCCAGGCCGAGGCGCACGGTCTGGCCGAGCCGGGGGACGGTGCGTTGCGCGCCCGGCTGGCCTCGCCCGATGCGGCTGTGCGCGCGGCCGCGGCGGCGCCGCTGCGCGAGCGGGTGCTCGCCTACGCCGCCGCCCAGCGGTCCGGGCGAGTACCGCCTGCGAGCGTCGACCGCCGCTGGGCCTTCCGGCCGGCGACCTTCGACGCCGCCCGCGCGTTCGAGGAGGCGCGGGCGGCCGGCCGCCTCTCGGCCTGGCTCGCCGAACTGCCGCCGCCGCATCCGGGCTATCGCGCCCTGCTCGCGGTCCGGGCGCGCTATGCCGCCCATGTCGCCTCGGGCGGCTGGCCCAGGCTGACGGACGAGGCCGCGCTCGCCGAGGGCAAGTCCGGCGAGGCTGTGGCCAGGCTGCGCGCCCGGCTGGCCGCCGAGGGTTACGCCAGCGCCGATCCGGAAGCGACGCAGTTCGGGCCTTCGTTGGCGGCGGCTGTGAAGGCCTTTCAGGCGACGCACGGCCTCGCCGTGGACGGCGTCGTGGGGCCCGCCACGCGCCAGGCCCTGAACGTCTCCGCGGCCGAGCGCCTTCGCCAGATCGACCTGTCGCTGGAGCGCTGGCGCTGGCTGCCGCGCCCGTTGCCGGCCCGGCGCCTGGAGGTGAACGTGGCGGGCGCCGAAGCGGCGCTGATCGACGGCGGCGCGCCGGCGCTCAGGATGCGGCTGGTGGTGGGCGCCGCCGCCAGCAAGACCCCGCTGTTCGCCTCGACCATACATTCGGTGGTGTTCAACCCGCCCTGGAACGTGCCGACCTCGATCGCGCGCAATGAGATCCTGCCGAAGGCCGCGCGGGACCCGGGCTACCTTGCGCGCAACCGCTACCGCTGGGTCGGCGGCCAGCTGCAGCAGGCGCCGGGGCCCGGCAACTCCCTGGGGCGAGTGAAGCTCGACTTCGACAACCCGTTCGGCGTCTACCTGCACGACACGCCCTCCAAGGCCGCCTTCGCCCGGCCGCAACGGACGTTGAGCCACGGCTGCATGCGCATGGAAAAGCCGCGCGAAATGGTTGCGCTGCTGCTGGCGCCGCAGGGCTGGTCGGCGGCGCAGGTAGACAAGGCCATCGAGGCCGGTTCGACCCAGCGGGTACGGCTGGCCCAGCCGACCCCGGTGTTCGTGACCTACCAGACCGCCTGGGTGGACGCCGACGGCCGCGTGATCTTCGTCCCCGACGTCTACGGCTGGGACGCGGCCTGGCCGCCGCGCTGGACCGCCGCGCCGCGCTGGCCTCGCTGGAGCCGCAGCTCGAGATCGAATGCGCATTGGTGGCCGGGGAAGGTTGACCAGGGTCAAGGCTGGCGCTGGCGCATAGGCGCCTGCTGGACCTCCACCCCGAGGGCCGAGCCATGAGCCAGAAGCGCATCCTGATCGTCGGCGCCGGCGTCGGGGGGCTGTCGGCCGCCTGCTATGCGGCGATGAATGGCTACCGCACCACACTGCTGGAGATGCACAGCCGGCCCGGCGGGGTCTGCACCTCCTGGACGAGGGGCGACTACGTCTTCGACGGCTGCATTCACAACCTGGCGGGGACCAGCCCCGACAGCCGCCTCTACGGTCTCTGGCGCGAACTCGGCGTCGTGCCGCGGCTGGCGATGCGCGGCTACGACGAACTGGTTGCGGTCGAGCGTCCGGATGGGCCGCCGCTCGTGCTCCACACCGATCTCGATCGGCTCGAGGCGCACCTGAAGGCGCTGTCTCCGGTCGATGCGCCGGTCGTCGACGAGCTGATGGCGGGGGCCCGCTGGTTCCGCGGCTTCGACCTCCTGGGCCTGGCGATGGCCTCGCCGGCGGAGCGGATCGCGGCTCTGGCGCGGGGCGCGCCGATGTTCCGCAAGTGGGGGGCGCTGACCCTCGAACGCTTCGCCGAGCGGTTTTCCGACCCGTTCCTGAGGCGCGCCTTTCCCACCGTCGTCTACGACTGGCCAGGCCAGACGATGCTGATGGCGCTCTACTTCATGGGACGGGCGTCGGTCGGCGACCTCGGCTGGCCGGAGGGCGGAGCGCAGGCATTCTCGCAGGCCATCGCGGACCGGGTCGTGTCGCTGGGCGGAGAGATACGCTACGGGACGAGGGCGCAAACGGTGCTGGTCGAGCACGACCGGGCGGTCGGCGTGCGCCTGGCGGACGGCGTCGAGCTCTTCGCCGACGCCGTGATCTGCAACGGCTACGGCCCCGACGTGATCTTCGGCCTGCTCGGCGGCCGCTTCACCAGCCGGGCGGTCCGCGACTACTACGCCCATCCCGAAGACAGGGTGGAGATGGGCGTCCACGTCTGCCTCGGGGTTCGCCGCGACATCTCGGCCGAGCCGCACGCCATCGTCCTGCCGCTGGAAGGGCCGGTGGTGATCGACGGCGAGCCCCGCGAGCGCCTCTATGTGGAGTGCTTCGGCTTCGACCAGACGCTGGCGCCGGCCGGCGCGGCGCCGCTGAAGGTGGTGCTGCCCACGAGTTGGGAGCGCTGGGATCGGCTGTCCCGCCACCCGGTCGCCTACAAGGCCGCGCAGGCGGAGATCGCCGAGGCCGTGATCGGCCAGCTGGAGCGGCGCTTTCCTGGTCTGCGAGACCAAATCGAGGTGGTGGACGTGGCGACGCCCGTCACCACCCAGCGCTTCACCGGCAACGGCCGCGGTTTCCGGCCCGACCCCGCCGTCCTCGTCAAGGCGCTGTTCGCCGGCCGGCGGCTCAGCCAGACGCTGCCTGGACTCTCGGACTTCTACATGGTCGGCCAGTGGGCCGGACCGCCCAGCCTGCCGATGGTCGCGGCCATGGGGCGGGACGTGATCCGCCAGGTCTGCCGCCGCGACGGGCGTCCGTTCGCGGCCGACCCCGGCGAGGCTAGTGGCTGAACAGTACGAACTGGGCCGCGTCGGTCAGCAGCGTGCGGGTCACCCCGCCCAGCAGCCATTCGGCGAAGCGGCTGTGGCCGTAGCCACCGGCCACGATCAGGTCCGCGTCGATGCCGGCCGCCAGCAGCTGAATCTGCGCCCCCGCCTCGTCGTCGAAGCCGGCGATCACCTGCGGCTTGGCGGGTGCGCCGTGGCGGCGCAGCCAGGCGGCCACTTCGTCGACCTGGAACTGCCCGGCTTCCGTCTGGTCTTCGGGAACGACCGCCACCACGCGCACCTCTTCGGCGCGGGTCAGCAGGGGCAGGGCGTCCAGCGTCGCGCGACGGGCCTCGCGCGTGTCCTTCCAGGCCACCAGCACCCGCTGGCCCGACAGTTCGCCGCCGTTGGGCGGGACCACCAGCACCGGCCGGCCGGCCGTGACGATCAGCTCGCCGAGGTCGGCCGAGCGGTAGCCGCTGCGGTCGCGATTGGGGACGCCCCCGGCGACGATCAGGTCGGCCGCGCGCGCCGCCCGGGCGAGCGAGGGGGTCGGCAGGTCGACGACGCGCCGCCATTCGTGGTCCAGGCCCTCGGCGGAACGCTCGAAGGCCTGTTCCGCCAGCTCGAGGTCCTTTTCGATCTGCTCGCGCATCAGCGTGAGCCAGTCGGCGCTGGCGAAGCCGTAGGGATCGGCCATGGTCAGCGGTTCGAACATCTCCGCGCCCAGGCCGATCAGCCGCGCCCCGCATTTGCGGGCGAGAGCCGCGGCCGCCTGCAGGCGCGGCTCGGCCTGCGGTTGCGCATGCACCAGCAAGGTCTTGTAGGTCATCTCGCAGCTCCCCGATCGCGAGCGAAGGCCGGCAGCATCAGCACCCCGCCTAACCTCGCACGCCTTGACTTGGATCATCCTGGCGCCTGGCGGCCCGCTCGAACAGCAAAGCTTGCGCGGATCGGAGTTGGGCGGCAGCGTCAGTGCGACATGAGCACCGGGATGCCGGCGTCCTGCAGGACGGACCGGGTGGCCCCGCCCAGCACCATTTCCCTGGCCTTGGAACGACCATAGGCGCCCATAACCAGCAGGCCGATCTTTCGCTCGGCCAGATAGGCGCTCAGCACCTGGCCGATCGGCTCGCCGCCCGCATCGACCTCGTCGACCTCGGCCGCGACGCCGTGGCGCGCGAGATGGCGGATCACCTGGGCGGCGGTCCCGGCCTTCACGCTCGCCTTCTCGCCGGTGATCACCAGGATGCGGACCCGGCCCGCGGCGGCCAGCAGAGGGGTGGCGTCGGCCAGCGCCCGGGCCGCCTCGCGCCCGCCGTCCCAGGCGACCGCAACCGTCTCCAGCCGACCTTCGTCGCGCAGGGGATTGGCGTCGGGGACCAGCAGCACCGGCCGGCCGGAATGGAACAGCATCGCCTCGGCGACCGAGCGGTCGTTGGCGGTGGTCTTGCCGTAGGGGACCATGGCCAGGTCGAAGGTGCGGGCGTCCTCGGCCAGCCGGTCGGCCTCGAAGAACAGCTCCACGGGCTCGATACGCCGCTCGACCGCGACGCCGAGCGGCTGGGCCGCGGCCTCGAAGGCGTCGGCCAGGCTGCGGGCGTTCTCGGCGCTGCGCGCTTCCTCGGTGCGGACCAGTTCCTTGAAGTTCAACAGCATGTCGGCCAGCCGGTTGCGCGGGGCCGCCACGCGCACGACGGGCGCCACGGCGGTGACCTGACCCCCGAGTCGGGCGGCGAGCCGGGCCGCGTTGTGTAGCGCCTGATCGGGCACGCGGTCCGGATAGCTGACCAGCGTCAGCATCAGGTCGCGGTATCCGGCCTGGTCGCGCGTGGCGGCGCTGTCCGACGGGGTGGGGCTGGTCAAGGCGCGGTTCTCCTCAGGCTCAGGCGTAGGCGTGCAGCTCGACGTCCCGCGGCAGTCCGAATGCGCGCACGGCCGCCGGCAGACGAAGGGCCATCCGGGCGGCCTCCCGCATCGAAGCGAACGCGGTGGCCTTGGCCGGATCGGCCACCCACTGTAAGGCGCCATCGGCGTTCACGGACAAGTATTTGGCGGGCTCCGCAGGGCCGGCGGGGCGGGTCACGAGAGCAGGATGATCGGTCACGTCGCTTCTCCTTGGACGCCGGCACGCTAGGCCTTCCCGCCGGAGCGGCGCCATTCGTGGCCGTTCCCTAAGTAGCCGTACGGAGGGGCCGAATTGCGCTGTGCGATGGACAGCGGCGCCGATCTGCGCTTGCACTGCGACGATGACATTCCGGCGAGCCCCGAGGCGACATGGTCAGGCCTGAGCCCATTGCCGTCCCGCAGGACCCCGCGGCCGAGACGGAGCTGAAGTTCCTGCTTACGCCCGAGGCGCTGGAGACGCTGTCGTCGCATCCGGCGCTGCGCGGGCCCGGCCAGTCCGAGCGGCTGCGTTCGGTCTACTTCGACACTCCCGACCACCAGCTCCGCGACCACGGCCTCAGCGTCAGGGTGCGCGAGACGCCGCGCGGCTTCATCCAGACGGTCAAACGCCGATCGGGCGCCGGCCGTGTGGACCGCGACGAGTGGGAGGTGGCGACCACCGGGCCCACGCCGAACGCCGCCGCGCTCAGGCGCACCCCGGTCGCCGCGGCGCTGGAAGGCGAGCTGGAGAAGCTCAAGCCTCTGTTCGCCACCGACGTGACCCGTGTCCGCCGCTACTGGACCGAGGCCGACACGGTGGTCGAGATCAGCCTCGACCAGGGCGAGATCATCGCCGGCGACCACACCGAGCCGATCCTCGAACTGGAGATCGAGCTGAAACAGGGCGAGCCCGAGAGTCTGTTCGGCCTGGCCAAGGACCTCATCCACACGTCCCCGGTCCCGCTGTCGTACGAGAGCAAGGGCGAGCGGGGCTATCGCCTCGCCGGCCACGACGGCTTCGTCGCCCACAAGGGCGGGCAGGCCGAGGTGCCGCCGGGCACGCCCGCGGCCGAGGCTTTCCGCATGGTGGCCCGCAGCGCGCTCGCCCAGGTCGCCGCCAACGCCGAGATCCTGGTGCGGCGGCGCAATCCCGAGGCGCTGCACCAGCTGCGCGTCGGCCTGCGCCGGCTGCGCGCCGCCTACGCCATGTTCAAGCCTCTGCTGCTCGGCGAGGAGGCCGAGCGGCTGAAGGAGGAGACCCGCTGGCTGGCGGGGGAGCTCAACGCCGCCCGCGACCTCGACGTCTTCATCGACCGGACCTTCCGGCCGGCCGAGCGGGAGGAGGGCGACGATCCCGCCTTCCAGGCGCTCGGCAAGTGGCTGACCCAGGCCCAGGGGCGGGCCTATCAGCGGGCCCTGGCCGCGGTGGACTCCGGCCGGTTCGCCAGGGTGCTGCTGGACACGGTCGCCTGGGTGGAGGTGGGCCCCTGGTGCCGCGATCCGGCCTCGCAGGAGCTGCGCGAGCAGCCGATCGAAGAGTTCGCCCGCCCGCGGCTGCAGCGCTACCACAAACGGGTGCGCAAGGCCGGCAGGGAGCTGCGCCACCTGGACCCGGCGGCGCGCCACGAGCTGCGCATCGAGGCCAAGAAGCTGCGCTACGCCGCCGAGTTCTTCGCCTCGGCCTACGAAGAGGGCGGGCGAAAGCGCCGCGCCGCCTACATCGGGGCGTTGAAGCGGTTTCAGGACGCCCTGGGCGACCTCAACGACATTGCCGTGGCGCGTCGGTCGACGGCGGCCCTGGTGCGCGACAGCAGCGCCCGGCTCGCCTACGCCGCCGGCGTGCTGGTCGGCCGGCGCAGCCGCGACGAGGCGGCCTTGCTGGATGGGGCGGAGGCCGCCTACCAGGCCTTCCGGGGGGGGCGGCCGTTCTGGGACAAGCACGCGCGCGACCATTGAGCCCTGGCCGCGAGAGGCGGCGCCGTCGGGTGACGCTTGCGCTGGCGGCGGTTTCGCGGAAGGCTCGCCCCTACGGCCCCGCTCCACGGCGGCCGACAGGCTGACCGGAACTGCTGTGGACACCATCCACCGCCTCACGCGGCAGGAACTGTACGACCTCGTGTGGTCTCAGCCGCTGAAGCACCTGGCGCAGGAGCTCGGCATCAGCGGCAATGCGCTGGCCAAGATCTGCGACCGGATGCTCGTGCCGCACCCCGGCCGAGGCTACTGGTCGACGCGCCGCGACCGTCGGCGCGAACCGCGTCCGCCGCTGCCGCCGGCGCCGGACGACTGCGACGAGGACATCCTGATCTCCTCGCGCCGGGCCGCCTCGCGCCGCGGCCAGCGGCGCATGAGCCTGGAGGCTCGTCGCGATCAGATCGCCGATGCGGCCGCCGAACTGGTGCTGGCCCAGGGCGTCGGCGCGGTGACCATGAAGGCGGTGGCCCGGGAGGCCGGGGTCAGCGAGGCGCTGGTCTATCGCTACTTCTCCAGCGCGCTCGACCTGCTGGCCTTCATGGCCCGCCGTGAGCAGGCGCTGATGGCCGCCATGCAGGAAGCGCGGATGGCGCCGCACACTCGCTACATCGACCGCGCGCAGGCGGCGATGGTCGGCTTTCTGGACTATGTGGCGCAGCGGCGCGGGCTGCTGCAGGCGCTGCTGGCCAGCGGCGAGCTGCGGCGCGCGCTCACCCCCGAGCACCGAAGCCGGATGGCCTCGGCGACCGAGGTCAGCTCGTCCAAGCTGCTGGCCCAGAGCGGGGTTCCGGTCGAGGTCGGGGCCGCCGGCTGGCGCATCCTGCGGGCCGCCGGCACCCGGGCGGGCAAGCTGCTGGCCTCCGGCAAGCTTTCGCGCGAGCGGGCGGGCGCGTTGGCGGCGGCGATCATGGACGGTGCGCGCGAGCGGCTGGTCAGCTGGCCGCAGGCGACCTCGCGGGCGGCCTCAGACGCTCCGTCAGGCCGCAGAGCGCCCCGTCGGTCAGCTCCCGCGTCAGGGCCCGTCCGAGCTCCGGATCCAGCCGGTCGGTGAACACCTGCTCGCCGGCGTCTTCGGCAAGGGCGGCGAGGATCTGCACCGCCGCCACACAGTCGGCGTCCGGCACGTCGAAGCCGTCGCGAAGGCTCACCGACAGCCGGCGCATGATCCGTCCGTAGTGGCGGCGCACGGCCGGATCCGCCACCCCCGCCGCCATGGGATCGCTGAGCAGCAGGTGGATCAGCCGGCCGTGGCGGCAGACGTGGTCGAAGTAGGCCTCGGCGCAGCGCAGCGCGACTTCGCGCGGCCCGCCGCCGGCTCTGAACGCGGCCTCGATCGACTGGCCCATGATGTCGAGATGCGCCACGAGAATCCGGGCGGCGAGGTCCTGCTGGGTCGGGAAATAGGCGTAGATCAGCGCCTTGCTGACGCCGACCTGCTGACCCAGCGCCTCGAGCGGCAGGGGGAGGCAACCGTACTCGACGACCAGCGCGGCGGCGCTCTCGATGATCTGCTGCTCGCGGGCGGCGCGGGTCAGGCGCTGGCCGCCGGACGCGTCACGGCTCATGGCCAAGCCTCTTAGCAGCCGGAAAGGCGGCGGCGTAGCCCCGACCTTGCGGCAGGCGGTTGACTTCGCGGTCAGGACGGACGACGTGCATCGGACTCTCGCGAACCCGTAGCCGGGCCCGGGGGTTTGATGTCCGTATCCAACGACGACGGAGGCGCGCATGACCTCGCTGAACCGGGAAGGGGTGACCAAGGTGTTGGGCCCCGTGGACGAGGGGCTGGCGGCCGAGCTGATCGCCACCGATGCTACGGCCGAGGAACTGTTCGAGGCATACGCCTGGCTGACCAACGACGAGGCCCTGACGGAAGCCCGCCGGCCTTTCCCGACCGGCAAGGTCGGCGAACTGATCCAGATTCTGCAGGCGTCCGAAGAAGACGAGGCCCAGCAGGTCCGCGACTGACCGGTACGGCGGGGCCCGGTCCGTAAGGGCCGGAACCCTTCTCGGACGCCCCGTGTTGCTGGCTGGAACCCTTTGAGAGGCCAGCCCGTGACCGAGACCTTCCCCGAACCGCCCTTCAAGCCGCAGCCGCAACCGATGCCGGGGCTCACCGGGCGGATGGATCCCAGGCCCGACCACGGCGAGGCGACCTACGTCGGCGCGGGAAGGCTGACCGACAGAAAGGCGATCATCACCGGCGGCGATTCCGGGATCGGCCGGGCCGTGGCCATCGCCTACGCCCGCGAGGGCGCCGACGTGCTGATCAGCTACCTCAAGGAGCACGAGGACGCCGAGGACACCAGGCGGATGGTGGAAGAGGCCGGCCGCCGCTGCGTGCTGGTTCCCGGCGACATCTCCGATGCGGCGCATTGCCGGACCGTCGTCGATGAGGCGGTGAAGGCGTTCGGGCGGATCGACATCCTGGTCAACAACGCCGCCCACCAGGCCACCTTCGACAGCCTGGAGGAGATCAGCGACGAGGAGTGGGACCTGACCTTCCGGACCAACATCCACGCGATGTTCTACCTGGTGAAGGCGGCGCTGCCGCACATGGCGGAAGGCTCGGCGATCATCAATACGACGTCGGTCAACGCCGACACGCCCAGTCCCGACCTGCTCGCCTACGCCACCACCAAGGGGGCGATCCAGAACTTCACCGGCGGCCTCGCCCAGATGCTGGCCGAGCGTGGCGTCCGGGTGAACTGCGTCGCGCCGGGGCCGATCTGGACGCCGCTGATCCCTTCGACCATGGGCGAGGACCGCTACCGCAGCTTCGGCAAGCAGACGCCGATGCAGCGGCCGGGGCAGCCGAAGGAGCTGGCGCCCGTCTACGTCATGCTGGCCTCGCCCGACGCTTCCTACATCTCCGGCGCGACCATCGCGGTGACCGGCGGCAAGCCGATCATCTAGCGGGCGGGGCGCGGTCGCGCCGCAGGTCGTTGGGGATCGCGCCGGGAACCCCGCCGACATCCACGCTGCGCTCGGCCGCCTCGCCGGCGGTGGCGGGGCTGCGGTAGTGATGGTGCTCTTCTTCCGGCTCGTCGGGTGGGACACCGGGTTCGCGCTCTCTGGCCGGGTCGAAGCTGCGCTCGAGCCTGCGCTCGGCCTCGCGCGGATCTGGATGGGTCATCGTCTTCCTCCTGAAGACCGCGCCGTTTCGTGAATCCGACTCGCGAGGCCGCTGTTCTGTTCCGGGGTCTGGAGCGCTCCGCGTTTGCCGCTAAGTTCGCGGGCCCTCGAAGACCAGGAGACGAGACCGCCGTGCCCGCCGACCTGCCGCCGCCGACCGTCGAAGCCGTCGTCGTCCAGCCGCCCCGACTGCCGCCGCTGGCGGGCGAAGCGGTGTTCGCGGTCCAGGAGTTGGGCGTCGAGGCGCTGAAGGCCGAGCCGAGACTGGACGCCGCGCTGCGGGCCGTCCCGGGCGTCTCGCTGTTCCGCCGGACGGGAAGCGATGCAGCCAACCCGACCATCCAGGGCCTGTCGCTGCGCGCTATCGCCCCATCGGGCGCCGGCCGGGCGCTGGTGATGCTGGACGGCGCGCCGCAGAACGACCCCTTCGGCGGCTGGGTGATCTGGTCCTCGCTGCCGCCGGAGTCCCTGGCCGCGGTGAGGGTCGTGCGCGGGGCGGGGGCCGGGCCATACGGTGCGGGGGCGCTGACCGGCGTCGTGGCGCTGACCGAGCGGCCGACCGGCGGCGGACTGCAGGCGCTGGAGGCCTTCGCCGGCGAGCGGGAGAGCGCCCGTCTGGCGATCGCCGGCGGCGACGAGCACCTGTTCCTGGCCGTGGCGGGCTCCACCAGCGCCGGCTACACGCCGGTGCGGGCGGGAGCAGGGGGCGCCGACGCCCCGACCACCCTGCACGACTTCTCCGCCTCCGCCCGGCTGCAGGGCGAACTGCTCGGTGGGACGGGCGCCCTGCGAGTCGGGGTCTACGAGGAGCGGCGGGGCGCGGGCCTCGTCGGCGCGCGTTCCGTCGCCAGCGGCGCTTCGGCGGCGCTGACGCTGGCGAGGTCCCCCGGACAAGACGAGTCGGGCTGGCGCGTGCAGGCCTGGCTGCGGTCCAGCGACCTGAAGAACAGCTCGGCGGCGGTGGCCGCCGGCCGCGCCTCCACCACCCCTGCCAACGACCAGTACGCGACCCCGGCGCTGGGCTGGGGCCTCAACGCCGCCTGGCAGGGCCGTTCGGGCCCCTGGTCCTGGGAAATCGGGGCCGACGCCCGCTTCACCGACGGCGAGGTGCGCGAGCGCTTCCGCTTCATGGACGGCGGTTTCAACCGCCACCGCGAGGCGGGCGGGAAGACCCGGGTCGCGGGCCTCTACGGCGAGGCGGCCTATGCGGGCGAGGACCTGGTCCTGACCGGCGGCGTGCGGGTGGACGGCTGGGCTTCGAGCGAAGCGCTACGACGCGAGCGCGACCTCGCCACCGGCCAGGTGCTGCTGGACGCCTCCGCCGATGGCGCAGAGGGGACGACGCCCACGGCGCGGCTCGGCGCCCGCTGGCGACTGGGCGGCGAGGTGTTCCTGCGCGGCGCGGCCTATGCCGGCTTCCGTCCGCCGACGCTCAACGAGCTGCACCGCCCCTTCCGCGTCGGCAACGACATCACCGAGGCCAACGCCTCGCTCGAGCCCGAGCGGCTCTACGGGATCGAGGCCGGGCTGCTGGGCGAGGCGCCCGTGCGCTGGAGCGCCACGGTGTTCCACAACCGGCTGGAGGACCCGATCACCAACGTCACCATCGGCTTCGGGCCCGCGACCTTCCCGGTAGCCGGTTTCGTCCCCGCCGGCGGCGTGCTGCGCCAGCGCCGGAACGTAGGCGTCATCGAGGCCACCGGTGTCGAACTCGACGCCGCGGCCGAGCTCTCGGAGAGGCTGTCGCTGCGGGCTGCGCTCGGGGCGACGCGGGCGCGGGTGGACGGCGGGTCGGCTGCCCCCCAGCTCACCGGCAAGCGGCCGGCCCAGACCCCCGAGCTGACCGTCACCGCCGGCGCGGACTGGCGGCCCGTCGAGCTGCTGCGGCTCTCCGCCGACCTCAGGTACGAGAGCGCCCGCTTCGAGGACGACCTCAATCTGCGCAAGCTGTCCCCGGCCGTGCTGGTCGATCTGCGGGCGGCCTGGCGGGTGAGCGAGACGGCGGAGGTCTACGTCGCCGCCGACAACCTGTTCGACGCCGAAGTCGAGATCGGGGAGACGGCCGACGGGATCGAGAGCTTCGCCGCGCCGCGCATGCTGCGGGTCGGCTTCAGCCTGCGGCGCTGACCGCGGGTTCGGCTCCGCCGCGCCCCGCGGCGAGCCTGGGGCGGGGGCGGCCGGCCTCGGCGGCCTCGTCGCGGGCGGTCTCCAGGAAACGGATGACGGCCAGCTCGAACGCCCTCTCGGAGGCGGCGGGCTTCAGCGGAAGCGCGCCCTCCTGGTAGGCCTCCAGCACCAGCGGGTGGATGTAGGCTCTGCGGCAGACCGCGGCGGTGTTGCCGAGCAGGCCTGCGACCGCCTTCACGCAGGTGTTGATGTTGCGCCTGGCTTCGGCGGCGCTCGCGCAGGCCTCGGTGGCGATCAGCGCCCGCGCGGCCGACAGGGTGCCGGCCCAGGTGCGGAAGTCCTTCGCCGAAAAGTCGTCGCCCATCGCCTCGCGGATGTAGGCGTTGACGTCGGCCGAGCCCACCGCGTGCCGCTCGCCGTCGTTGCCGAGATACTGGAACAGCCGCTGGCCGGGCAGCTCCTGGCAGCTGCGGACGATGCGGGCCAGGCGCCGGTCGCGGAAGCCGGTGCGGTGGACCTTCCCGCTCTTGCCGTTGAATTCGAAAACCGCCTTCGCGCCCTCGAACTTCACGTGCCGGTCGCGCAGGGTGGTCAGGCCGAAACTCTTGTTCTGCCGGGCGTATTCGTCGTTGCCGACACGGATCAGGGTGATCTCCATCAGCCGCACGACCGCCGCCAGCACCTTTTCGCGGGCGAGGCCCCGGCGGGCCAGGTCCGCCTCCACCCGCCGGCGCAGGCGGGGCAGGGCGCGGCCGAAGGCGATGATGCGGTCGTACTTGCCGGCGTCGCGCACGCTGCGCCAGGCCTCGTGGTAGCGGTACTGCTTGCGGCCCTTCAGGTCGCGACCGGTGGCCTGGATGTGGCCGGTCGGGTCGGGGCAGATCCACACGTCGGTCCAGGCCGGCGGTATGGCGAGGGCGCGGATGCGCTCCAGCGTCGCCGCCGCCTCGATGCGCTTGCCGTCGGCATCGCGATAGCCGAAACCGGCGCCGGTCTTGACCCGCCGGATGCCCGGATCGAGATCCGACACATAGGTCAGGCCCGCCGCGGCGGCGGGCGGGGCGGGTTCGGCGGGGGATCGGGTCATGGCGGCTCCGAGGTCTGCCCCGCGGAACGTGACCCCAGAGGGGCGGTTCCGCCCGCCGGCAGAGGGGAAGTCCTTGAATTACCGCCACGCCTTCCACGCCGGGAACTTCGCCGACCTCGTCAAGCACGCCGCCCTGCTGCGGCTGTTGGCGCTGATGCGGCAGGCTGCGCCGGCGCTGACGGTGATCGACACCCACGCGGGCTCGGGTCTGTACGAGCTGGCCGGCGAGGCGGCCCGCAAGAGCGGCGAGGCCGAGGCCGGCATCGGCCGGCTGATGCGCGAGGCCGAGCCGCCGCCCGCCTTCGCGCCACTGGTCGACGCGGTGCGCCGCGCCAACCCGAAGGGCGCGCTGAAATACTACCCGGGCTCGCCCTGGCTGATCGCCGAGGGATTGCGGCCCGCCGACCGCTACCTCGCCTGCGAGCTGAACGCGGACGAGCATCGGCGCCTGTCCGAACTGCTGCGTGGGCGGCGGGGCGCCGAGGCGCGGCTCGGCGACGGCTTCAAGCTGGCGGCGGCCGGCGCGCGGCCGGGCGCCCTGCTGGTGCTGATCGATCCGCCGTTCGAGAAGTCCGACGACTACGCCCGTGCGGTTGAGACGGCCGCAGCGGTTCGCCGGCGCAACCCGCAGGCCGTGGTGGCGATATGGCTGCCGCTGAAGGACCTCGAGACCTTTGACGCCTTTCTGCGCGACCTGGAGGATGCCGGCGCGGGTCCTGCGCTGATCGCCGAGACTCGGCTGCAGCCGCTCGACAACCCCCTGAAGATGAACGGTTGCGCCCTGGCGATCGTCGGCGCGCCGGCCGAGCTCGACGCCACGCTCGAGGCGGCCTGCCGATGGGTCGCCGAGACCCTGGGCGACGGCGGCGAGGGGCGCGTCTGGCGGCTGCCCGGCGGTGACGAGTTTCGGTGACAGGCGCGGGCCCGAAGCGCTACCTCTGCGCTTCCGCATGCAGGACGCCGTGAAGAGAGCCTTCGACATCATCGCCTCGGCCGCGGGCCTCGTCCTGCTCTCGCCGCTGCTGGCGGGGATCGCGCTCGCCGTGCGGCTCGACTCGCCGGGGCCGGCGCTGCACTGGTCGAACCGGGTGGGGCGAGGCAACGCCATCTTCAGGATGCCCAAGTTCCGCACCATGCGGACCGGCGCGCCGAACGTCGCCACCCACCTGCTGAAGGATCCGGACGCCTGGGTGACGCCGGTCGGCCGCTTCCTGCGCCGCACCAGCCTCGATGAGCTGCCGCAGCTCTGGAGCGTCCTCAGAGGCGACATGAGCCTGGTGGGCCCCAGGCCGGCGCTGTTCAACCAGGACGACCTGGTGGCGCTGAGGACGGAAGCCGGGGTCCACACCTTGCGCCCCGGGGTGACCGGCTGGGCCCAGGTCAATGGTCGCGACGAGCTGCCGATCCCGAAGAAGGTGGAGCTCGACGCGGAGTACCTCGCCCGCCGCTCGCTGGGGCTTGACCTGAAAATTCTCGTGCTGACGGGGGTTATCGCCTTCTCCGGACGCGGCGTGAGGCACTGAGCGCGGAACAACACCGGCGCGGGGACGGTGAACCTGGGCAGCGAACGGATGGCCTTCCGCCTGCAGGGGCACGCCAAGGAGTCCCGCCTGGTGCGGGTGCCGCTGCCGATCACCATCGAGGGGCCGATCCGCAGTCCAAAGCCCGGGGTCGAGGCCGGCCAGGCGACCGCCCAGGGCGGCGTCGCCGCCGCCCTCGGGGCCATCGTCAACCCGCTGGCCGCCGTCCTGCCGTTCGTCGACCCGGGCCTGGCCGACGACGCCAACTGCGCGGGCCTGATCGGCCAGGCCCGCGCCGAGGGCGTGCCGGTGGGCCGCTAGCTGGCCTGGACCATCGCTGGAGTCCTCCGCGCCAGCGCCCGGCGCGCGCGCACCGCCGCGGCCAGGCCCTCCAGCACCTCGACGCTGGTGTCCCAGTCGATGCAGGCGTCGGTGATCGACTGGCCGTATTCCAGCGGCTTGCCGGGCGCCAGCGCCTGGCGGCCGGCCTTCAAGTGGCTCTCGATCATCACCGCACAGATGGAGTCGCTGCCGGCGGCGATCTGGGCGGCGATGTCGGCGCAGACCTTGGGCTGGTTCTCGTGGTTCTTGCGGCTGTTGTCATGGCTGGCGTCGACCATCAGCCGGGGCGTCAGCTCGGCCGCCTCCAGTTCCGCCACCGCCGCGGCGACGCTGGCCGCATCGTAGTTGGGCTCGCGCCCGCCGCGAAGCACGATGTGGGCGTCCTCATTGCCGGTGGTCGAGGCGATGGACGAGCGGCCGTCCTTGCCCACGGCGAGGAAATGGTGAGGCTGGCGGGCCGCCAGCACCGCGTCCACCGCCACCTTCACCGCGCCGTTGGTGCCGTTCTTGAAGCCGACGGGACAGGACAGGCCCGAAGCCATCTCGCGGTGGATCTGGCTCTCGGTGGTGCGCGCCCCGATGGCGCCCCAGCTCACCAGGTCGGAGAAGTACTGCGGGGTGGTCACGTCGAGGAACTCGACCGCCGCGGGCAGGCCCAGCGCACCGACGTCTAGCAACACCCGGCGGGCCAGCCGCAGGCCCTCGTCGATGCGGAACGATCCATCCAGGCCCGGGTCGTTGATCAGGCCCTTCCAGCCGACCGTGGTGCGGGGCTTTTCGAAGTAGACCCGCATGATGATCTCGAGCTCGCCGGCCAGCCGCTCGCGCTGGACGGCCAGGCGGCGCGCGTACTCGAGGGCCGACTTGGGGTCGTGGATCGAGCAGGGGCCGATCACCACTGCGAGCCGGTCGTCCTGGCCGGTGAAGATGTCGTGGAACGCCTTCCGCCCGGCGGTCACGGTCTCGATGACCAGCGAGGTCGCCGGCGCTTCGCCGATCACCTGGATCGGCGGGCTCAGGGGCTTGATGTCGGCGATGCGGAGGTCGTCGGTGCTCATTTCATGTCTCCGGATGGGGAGGGCCGGCGGCATGAAAAAAGCCGCCAGGTCTCTGGCGGCTGGTCAGGGGCTCGGCCGGTTATGGTCTCAGGCCGAGCGATCCCCTTCCGGCGCCAGAGGCGTCGGATAGCCGAAGTACCAAAACGAATATTGGCCGGCGGCGAGGATCATCGCGGCGGCACATACATGACCGGCGCGCGATTGTCACGGGTCTCGCGCAAGTAGGCCGAAGCGGGCTCCGCTCTCCCCCCGCACTTAAGTCTCAATCCTGAAACGCGGTTCCGGTTGACGCTGCGACCGGCCGCGCTCCAAGCTCGGCCTCAACAACGACAACAGTAGGCGAGGCGCCATGAAGGCGGGTTGGGTTGGAGCGGCGGCGGCGTTGGCCGTTACGCTTACGGCGGGGGTCGCTCTCGGCCAGGGCGCGGCCGACGTCATCAAGGCGCGCCAGCAGGGCTACAAGGCCCAGGGCGCGGCGTTCAAGACGATCAACGACGAGCTGAAGAAGAAAGACCCGAACATCGGGGCCATCCGCTCTTCGGCCAAGGCGATCGCCGAGACCGCCACCACCCAATACCGCTGGTTCCCGCGCGGTTCGGGCCCCGAGTCGGGCGCGAAGACCGCGGCCAAGGCGGAGATCTGGACCGACGCAGCCGGATTCGCCGCCGCTCAGAAGGCCTTCCAGGCCGAGGCGCAAAAGCTCGGCCAGGCCGCGGCGAGCGGCGACCTGAAGGCGATCCGGCCGCAGGTCGGCGCGACGGGCAAGACCTGCGCCGGCTGCCACAACAAATACCGCGTCAAGACCTGAGCGGGCGGGCGAAGGGCCGCGGGATGAAGGCGGACGCCAAGATCAGGGTCCGACTCTGGGACGCGCCGACCAGGCTGGTCCACTGGTCGCTCGTGGTGCTTGTCGGCGTCTCCTGGTGGACGCACGAGATCGGCCGCATGGACTGGCACCGGTGGTCGGGTTACGCCGTCCTCGGCCTTCTCGTCTTCAGGCTGTTCTGGGGCGTGTTCGGCGGCACGACGGCCAGGTTCTCGAGCTTCGTGAAGGGGCCGCGGGCCGTGGCCGCCTACGTCCGGACCCTGTTCGCGCCCGGCCAGGCGGCGCTGCCGGGGCATAATCCGCTGGGCGGGTGGGCCATCGTGGCGATGCTGGCCGCGCTGATCTGCCAGGTCACCTTCGGGCTGTTCGCGGTGGACGTAGACGGCATCGAGTCCGGGCCGCTGTCGCAGTACGTCAGCTTCGACCTGGGCCGCAGCTTCGCCGAGTGGCACGAGCTGAGCTTCAACGTGCTTCTGGCGCTGATCGCCCTGCACGTCCTGGCGGTGGTCTTCTACCTGGTCGCCAAGCGCGAGAACCTGGTCTCGGCCATGGTCACCGGGCGGAGGCTGCTGGACTCCGAGCCCAAGGACATCCGCTTCGCGCCGCCGGGCCTGGCGCTGCTGGGCGCCGCCCTCGCCGCCGCCGTCGTCTGGATCGTGATGAAGGGCGGCCGGCTCTGACGGGTTGAAACGCGCGCCGGCGAAACGGCGCCATTTGGGGGGGGATGTCGATGCGGAACGGTCTTGCGGCGCTGCTGATGGGCGCCTGCCTCGTTCACCTGGGCGCCGTCGAGGCGCTCGCCCAGGACGCGCCCCGACAGGTCCGCGGCGCGCGGCCCGAGAAGGTCGTCGAGGGCGCGCAGGAGCTCTACGCCGAGATGCGCGACGGCGTGAAGCTGGCCGGCAACCTCTACCTTCCGGAGGGGCAGGGGCCCTTCCCCTGCATCGTCATGCGCACGCCCTACGGCAAGGACGCGATGTTCGCCAATCCGGCCGGAGCCAGGCGCTACACCGACGCCGGCTACGCCTATTTCGTGCAGGACGTGCGCGGCAAAGGCCGCTCGGAGGGTTTCTACCAGGCCTTCGTCAACGACGGCTTCGACGGCTACGACACCGTCGAATGGATGGCCAAACAGCCCTGGTGCGACGGCAAGATCGGCATCACCGGCGGCTCGGCGATGGGCATTGCGGCCAATCTGGCGGCCATCCACAACCCGCCGCACCTGGTGGCCGCCTTCGTCACCGTCGCCCCCTCCACGCGTCTGACCGGCTCGTTCATCGGCGGCGCCTTCAAGGAGAAGGACTCCGGCGACTGGAGCCGCGGCCAGGGGATCAGCGAGGAGGCGATCGCCCGCACCGCCCGCAACTATCCGGACAGCGCCTACTGGGCGACCACCGAGATCGGCGAACTGCGCCGCTACATCGACATCCCGATGTACAACTACGGCGGCTGGTACGACATCTTCAACGAAGGCTCCGTCCGCAACTTCCAGTTCCTGCAGGAGCACGGCGCGAACGGCGCGCGGGGGAACCAGAAGCTGGAGATGGGGCCGTTCGGCCACGGGCCGCTCTCGGGCGACCTCGAGTACCCGGACGGCGGCGGCCTGGGCGCCAACGCCCAGGAGATCCGCTGGTTCGACTACTGGCTGAAGGGGATCGACAACGGGATCATGCGCGAGCCGCCGGTGCGGGCCTACATGATGGCCTCGGCCCGCAAGGGCGCCGCCTCGCCGAAGAACCGCTGGATGAGCTTCGCCGCCTGGCCGCCGGGCGTGCGCGAGGTGAACTATTATCTGCAGCCGGACGGCTCGCTGTCGGCCAATCCGCCGCCGGCCGACGGCAAGCCGATCACCTACCGGTTCGACCCGAAGAACCCGGTCAAGACCTACGGCGGGGCCAACCTGACCTTCGAGCGCGGCCCGATGGACCAGCGCCCGATCGGCCAGCGGCAGGACTACCTGCGCTTCACGACGCCGCCGCTCGAGGATGACGTGGTGATCGCCGGCCCGGTGACCATGGAGCTGTGGGCCGCCACCGACGGGCCGGACACCGACTTCATGGTCAAGCTGGTGGACGTCTACCCCGACGGCTACGAGGCCATCGTGCTGGATAGCGCCCTGCGCACCCGCTACCGCGAGGGCCGCCGGCCCGACGAGATCAAGATGATGGTCCCGAACGCGCCGGAGAAGCTGACGCTGGACCTGTGGGATACGGCGATCACCTTCGAGAAGGGCCACCGGATCGCCGTCCACGTCACCTCGTCGAACCATCCGCGCTTCGACGTGAACCCCAACACCGGCGAGCATCCGGGCCCCGAGGCCAAGCCGCGGGTGGCGAGGAACACCGTCTATCTGGACGCCTCGCGCCCGTCGGCCATCCGCCTGCCGGTGCTCCACCTCGAGGATTCGGCGGCCCGGTGACCAGCTTCGCCTGGTACGCCGCCGCCGCGTTGCTGGAGATCGCCGGCTGTTTCGCCTTCTGGGCGTGGCTGCGGGCCGGGCACAGCCCGCTGTGGGTGCTGCCTGGCCTCGTGGCCCTGGCAGGCTTCGCCTTCCTGCTGACCCGATCGGAGGCGGCCTTTGCGGGCCGCGCGTACGCCGCCTACGGCGGGGTATACATCACCGCCTCGATCGTCTGGTTGTGGGCGGTCGAGCGTCAGCCGCCCGACCGCTGGGACCTGATCGGCCTCGTCGTCTGCCTGGCCGGCGCGGGGATCATCCTCGCCCCGCGGGCCGGCTAGGGTCGCGGGCCCGGCCTAGTAGGCCGAGGCCGCTTCCTGCAGGCACTTCAGCCAGGCGTCCTCGCGGGCCTTCTCGGCCTCGCGCAGCTTCGCCTCGGCCTCGCGCACGCCGGCGTCGTGCTTGCGCCATTCGGCCACCGCGCCCTCGCGGGCGGTGCGGGCCGCCTCCAGGGTCGGGAACCGCGCCAGCACGGCGCGGACGGAGTAGTTCACCGGCGGTCCCACGGTCTCCCGGTCGGGATAGAAGCCGGTCACCGAGTCGGCGGTCTCGCTCTCGATGTGGAAGACGTCGGCCCAACCGGCATGGTGCCGCATCAAGGCCCAGGGCCGCTCGATCGTCTGGCTCACCGCATGTCTCCCAATGAGGACTGTCGATCCACGCTGTAGCGCAGGCGAGGGGCTGCCCGCCAGCCCCCGCCGCGGACGCACCGACAGAATGCGCATGGCGCGGCGCCGGTTCTAGGGCGCCGCCGGATCGGCCACCCAGCGGGCAAGGCCGCCTTCCAGGTCCCAGGCCTCGCTGGCCCGCGCGGCGTTGCGCACCGCCTCGGCCGATTCCGCCCGACAGACGCCCAGCTCCTTGTCGATCATCAGGCCGGGCAGGGGGCTGATCGTCAGGTGCTCCTTGCGGCGCTGGCTGTCCAGCCCTGCGCCTTCCGGCGGCTCGCCGCACAACACCAGCCAGCGGCGGACCTCGACCACCCGCCCTTCGGCGTCGAAGCGCGTCGGTTTCATCGCGCCGTAGAGATGGACGTCGATGGGCCGGCCGGCGGCGGCGTCCTGCTGGGTGAAGCGGACCTGCACGATCAACGGCTCTCCACCGCCGGCCACGACCAGTCCCATGGCCGGATCGTCGGGCGGGACCAGCCGGCCGTCGCGCACCTCGCCGTGCTCGGCGCAGGCGGGCGGCGGCGCGGCCGGATCGGTCCATTTGGCCAGGCATTCCTCGGTCAGCGAGATCCACGCCCCGTCTCGGAACGGCGGCGCCTTGGCCGCGTCCGCCTCTCCGAACAGCGGCTCCTCGCTCAGCACCACGTTGCAGGCGCAGAGCAGCAGGCTGGCGAGGGCGGCGAGCGGGGCGCGCATCGGCAGAGCTTGGCAGATAACGCCGTTCGGGGGCAACCGCGGGACGCTGGGGCGTTGGAGCCGCCCGCCAACGGCGCCAGATTGGCGGCCCTCAAGGGGGGCCTGCATGCTGCCAGCTTCGATCTCGGACTATCGTGAACTCGCCCGGCGACGGCTGCCGCGGATGATCTTCGACTACATCGACGGCGGCGCCTACGCCGAGGTGACCCTGCAGCGGAACGTCGCCGACATCGAGGCCATCGCCCTGCGCCAGCGGGTGATGAAGGACATGACCCAGCTTTCCATGGGGGTGAGCCTGTTCGGCCAGCAGCTCAGCATGCCGCTTGCGCTCGCCCCCGTGGGCATGGCCGGCATGTACGGCCGCCGCGGCGAGGTGCAGGCGGCGAAGGCGGCCAAGGCGGCGGCGGTGCCCTTCTGCCTCTCAACCGTCGGCATCTGCCCGCTCGAGGAGGTGGCCAGGGACGCCGGGACCCCGCCGTGGTTCCAGCTCTACATGCTCAAGGACCGCGGCTACATGCGGGAGCTGCTCGCACGGGCCAAGGCGGTGGGTAGCCAGGTCCTGGTGTTCACCGTCGACTTGCCGGTGCCCGGCACCCGCTATCGAGACGTCCGCTCGGGGCTGTCCTCGCGCGCCGCCGGCCCCGGCGCCGGGATCAACCGCGTCTGGCAGGGGCTGACCCGGCCCGGCTGGCTGTGGGACGTCTATCTGAACGGGCGGCCGCACGTGTTCGGCAACGTCGCGGGCGCGGTGCCCCAGGCCCGGGGCTTCAACGACTTCTGGGGCTGGATCGGCGCCAACTTCGACCGCTCGGTGGCCTGGAAGGAGATCGACTGGGTCCGTGAGAGCTGGGACGGGCCGATCGTGCTGAAGGGCGTGCTGGACGTGGAGGACGCGCGCGACGCCGTCCGCGCCGGGGCCGACGGCATCGTCGTCTCCAACCACGGCGGCCGGCAGCTGGACGGAGTGAAGTCGTCGATCGCTGCCCTGCCGCGCATCGCCGACGCGGTGGGCGGGGATCTGACAGTCCTGATGGACGGCGGCATCCGCTCGGGCCTCGACATCCTCAAGGCGCTGGCCCTGGGCGCGAAGGGCGTTCTGATAGGCCGCGCCTGGGCTTTTGCGCTGGGGGCTGGCGGTCAGCCGATGATCGAACGCATGCTTGGAACGCTCCGCGCAGAGCTGGCCACGGCCATGATCCTGACCGGCTGCACCGATGCCGGGCGCGCAGATAAAACGCTACTGGATGAGGCGAGTTTGAAAAAACTTGCCCGCTAATAGGCAGAGTAAGGTCGACACGGGCTGAACTTGCCGGTAAACGCGCCCTTCCAATCGCGCGTGGGGCGGACCCCTATTCGGGGCGTGCTTGCGCGCGCCTGTATGGAACGAGGAAGATCAGCATGGGCTTGCCCCAGCAGCAAGGTCTCTATGACCCCCGCAACGAACACGACGCGTGCGGCGTGGGCTTCGTCGCCAATATCAAAGGCAAGAAGTCGCACGAGGTCATCGAGTCCGGATTGCAGATCCTGGTCAACCTCGATCACCGCGGGGCGGTCGGCGCCGACCCGCTGGTGGGCGACGGCGCCGGGATTCTGATTCAGATTCCTGACGCGCTCTATCGCGACTGGGCCAAGGGCGCGGGCGTCGAGCTGCCGCCGCCGGGCGAGTACGCCGTGGCCATGTGCTTCCTGCCGCAGGACGAGGAAGCCCGCCGGGTCGCGTGCGCGCAGTTCGAGCATTTCCTGAAGGTCGAGCGTCAACCGCTGCTCGGCTGGCGCGACGTGCCGGTGGACACGACGGGCCTGGGCGAGGCGGTGCTGGCGCAGATGCCGGTGATCCGTCAGGCCTTCATCGGCCGCGGTCCGAACGTGAAGGACCAGGACGCCCACGAGCGTAAGCTGCTGGCCGTGCGCAAGCAGACCCAGAACCCGCTCGCCGACCTCGCCAGGAAGAAGAACCTGCCGGGCCTGACGCAGCTCTACATGCCGTCGCTGTCGACGCGCACGGTGGTCTACAAGGGCCTGCTGCTCGCCCATCAGGTCGGCACCTTCTACAAGGACCTGTCGAACCCGCTGGCGGAGTCCGCCCTGGCGCTGGTGCACCAGCGGTTCTCGACCAACACCTTCCCGTCCTGGAAGCTGGCCCACCCCTACCGGTTCATCGCCCACAACGGCGAGATCAACACCGTCCGCGGCAACGTGAACTGGATGAACGCCCGCCGGCGTTCGCTGGAGAGCCCGCTGCTGGGCGCCGACCTCGACAAGATGTGGCCGCTGATCCCGCACGGCCAGTCGGACACCGCCTGCCTCGACAACGCGCTCGAGCTGCTGCTGGCCGGCGGCTACCCGCTGGCTCACGCGGTGATGATGCTGATCCCCGAGGCCTGGGCCGGCAACTCGCTGATGGACGCCAAGCGGCGCGCCTTCTACGAGTACCACGCCGCCCTGATGGAGCCGTGGGACGGCCCCGCCGCGGTGGCCTTCACCGACGGCCGCCAGATCGGCGCGACCCTCGACCGCAACGGCCTGCGCCCGGCCCGCTTCCTGATCACCGACCAGGACCACGTGGTCATGGCCTCGGAAGCCGGCGTGCTGACGATCCCGGAGGAGCGGATCGTCCGCAAATGGCGCCTGCAGCCCGGCAAGATGCTGCTCATCGACATGGAGCAGGGCCGGATCATCGAGGACGAGGAGATCAAGGCGCAGCTCGCCGAGGCCGAGCCCTACGAACAGTGGCTGGCGGACACCCAGTTCAAGCTAGAGGAGCTGCCCGAGGCGCCGTCCAACGCCACGCCGCTGACCAACGACGAAGCCGCGCTGCTCGATCGCCAGCAGACCTTCGGCTACACCCAGGAGGACATGCAGTTCTTCCTGGAGCCGATGGCCAGGAACGGGGACGACACGGTCGGCTCCATGGGCTCGGACACGCCCATCGCGGTGCTCTCCAAGCGCCCGAAGCTGCTGTACGAGTACTTCAAGCAGAACTTCGCCCAGGTCACCAACCCGCCGATCGACCCGATCCGCGAAGAGCTGGTGATGAGCCTGGTGTCGATGATCGGCCCGCGTCCGAACCTGCTCGGCCACAACGCCGGCACGCACAAGCGGCTGGAGGTCTCGCAGCCGATCCTCACCAACGAGGACCTGGCCAAGATCCGCTCGATCAACGAATTGCTGGACGGCGCTTTCCGCACCGCCACGCTCGACGCGACCTGGCCGGCCGAAGAGGGCGCGGCCGGGCTGGAGCCGGCGCTCGACCGCCTGTGCCGCGAGGCCACCGATGCGGTGTTGGCGGACATGAACATCCTGATCGTCTCCGACCGGGCGGCGGGCGCGGAACGCATCCCGATCCCGGCGGCGCTGGCCACGGCGGCGGTGCACCACCACCTGATCCGTCAGGGCCTGCGGATGCAGACGGGCCTGGTCATCGAGACCGGCGAGGCCCGCGAGGTGCATCATTTCTGCGTGCTGGCCGGCTACGGCGCCGAGGGCATCAACCCCTACCTGGCGTTCGAGACGCTGGAGGAGCTGCGCGTCCGCACGGGCATGACCCAGTCGGCCTACGAGGTTCGCAAGAACTACATCAAGGCCGTCGGCAAGGGCATCCTGAAGGTGATGTCCAAGATGGGCATCTCCACCTACCAGTCCTATTGCGGCGCCCAGATCTTCGACGCGGTCGGCCTGTCTTCGCAGCTGGTCGAGAAGTATTTCACCGGCACGGCGACGACCATCGAGGGCGTTGGCCTGAAGGAGATCGCCGAGGAGACGGTCCGCCGTCACCGCGACGCCTGGGGCGACAACCCGATCTACGCCAACATGCTGGACGTCGGCGGCCAGTACGCCTTCCGCCTGCGCGGCGAGGCGCACGCCTGGACGCCTGAGAGCGTCGCCAGGCTGCAGCATGCGGTGCGGGGCGGCCTGCCCGACGAGTACCGGGCCTTCGCCAAGAGCATCAATGAGCAGAGCGAGCGGCTGCTGACCATCCGGGGCCTGATGCGGCTGAAGCCCGCCGACCAGCCGATCCCGCTGGAGGAGGTCGAGCCGGCCTCGGAGATCGTCAAGCGCTTCGCCACCGGCGCGATGAGCTTCGGCTCGATCAGCCGCGAGGCCCACACCACGCTGGCGCTGGCAATGAACCGCATCGGCGGCCGGTCGAACACCGGCGAGGGCGGCGAGGAGAGCGACCGCTTCAAGCCGCTGCCCAACGGCGACTCCATGCGCTCGCGCATCAAGCAGGTCGCCTCCGGCCGGTTCGGGGTCACGACCGAGTACCTGGTCAACGCCGACGACATCCAGATCAAGATGGCCCAGGGCGCCAAGCCCGGGGAGGGCGGCCAGCTGCCCGGCCACAAGGTGGACAAGAACATCGCGCGCGTCCGGCACTCGACGCCGGGCGTGGGCCTGATCAGCCCGCCGCCGCACCACGACATCTATTCGATCGAGGATCTGGCCCAGCTGATCCACGACCTGAAGAACGTGAACCCCAGGGCCCGCATCTCGGTGAAGCTGGTGTCCGAGGTGGGGGTCGGGACCGTGGCCGCGGGCGTCGCCAAGGCGCGCGCCGACCATGTGACCATCTCCGGCTTCGAAGGCGGCACGGGCGCCAGCCCGCTGACCTCGCTGACCCACGCCGGCTCGCCCTGGGAGATCGGCCTGGCCGAGACCCAGCAGACCCTGTTGCTGAACGGCCTGCGCACCCGCATCGCCGTGCAGGTGGACGGGGGCCTGCGGACCGGCCGCGACGTGGCCATCGGCGCGCTGCTGGGGGCGGACGAGTTCGGCTTCGCCACCGCGCCCTTGATCGCCGCCGGCTGCATCATGATGCGCAAGTGCCACCTCAACACCTGTCCGGTGGGGGTGGCGACCCAGGACCCGGTGCTGCGCGCGCGCTTCACCGGCCAGCCCGAGCACGTCATCAACTACTTCTTCTACGTGGCCGAAGAGCTGCGGGAGATCATGGCCCAGATGGGCTTCCGGACGGTCAACGAGATGATCGGCCGGGTGGACCGTATCGACATGGCCGACGCGGTCGATCACTGGAAGGCGCACGGCGTCGACCTGTCGCGCATCCTCTACAAGGCTCCGGTCGAGAGCCCGAAGGGCCTGTGGAACATGGACCGGCAGGAGCACGGGCTGGAGAAGGCGCTCGACAACGAGCTGATCGGCTTCGCCAAGGATGCGCTGGAGAGCGGAAACCCGGTCCGCGGCGAGTTCGCCATCAAGAACGTCAACCGCACCGTCGGGGCGATGCTGTCGGGCGAGGTCGCCCGCCGCTACGGCCACGCCGGCCTGCCCGAGGACACCATCTCGCTGACCTTCAAGGGCTCGGCGGGCCAGAGCTTCGGCGCCTTCGCGGCCCGCGGCGTGTCGCTCGAGCTGATCGGCGAGGGCAACGACTACGTCGGCAAGGGGCTGTCGGGCGGCCGGATCGTGGTCAAGCCGCCGCCTGAAGCCAAGCGCGAGCCGACGCAGAACATCATCGTCGGCAACACCGTGCTCTACGGCGCCATCGCTGGCGAGGCCTACTTCCATGGGGTGGCCGGCGAGCGGTTCGCCGTGCGCAACTCCGGCGCGGTGACCGTGGTGGAAGGCGCCGGCGACCACGGCTGCGAGTACATGACCGGCGGCGTCGTCTGCGTGCTCGGCGACACCGGCCGCAACTTCGCGGCGGGAATGAGCGGCGGCATCGCCTACGTCTACGACCCGAAGGGCCGCTTCAAGGACCTGTGCAACATGGCCATGGTCGACCTCGAGAAGGTCGAGCCGGCCGGCCGCGCGGATCCGGCGGACGAGGCCTTCCGGCCGGCCCAGCGTTCGCGCTCGGTCGAGGACAACGGCATGGGCGATCCGCTGCGGTTCGACGCCGAACGGCTGAAGATCCTGATCGAGCGCCACCTGCTCTACACGGGCAGCGCGCGCGCCAAGGCGATCCTCGACAACTGGGACGCCGAGGTCGCGAACTTCGTGAAGGTCATGCCCAAGGACTACCGCCGCGCCCTGCTGGAAATGGCGGCGGAACGGCAGGCGGCCCCGGTCGCGGCCGAATAGACAGACCAGTTTCGGAGCATCACGATGGGAAAGCCCACCGGCTTCCTGGAGGTCGAGCGTCAGGACCGCGGTTACGAGCCGCCCGCCGAGCGCGTGAAGACCTGGAAGGAATTCGTTCACCCGCTGCCGATCGAAACGGTCCGCAAGCAGGCCTCCCGCTGCATGGATTGCGGCGTGCCGTTCTGTCACAACGGCTGTCCGGTCAATAACCAGATCCCGGATTTCAACGACCTGGTCTACCGGGACCACTGGCGCCAGGCGCTGGTGAACCTGCAATCGACCAACAACTTTCCCGAGTTCACCGGGCGGGTGTGCCCGGCGCCCTGCGAGGCGGCGTGCACGCTGAACATCATCGACACCCCGGTGACCATCAAGACGATCGAGTGCCAGATCGTCGACCGCGGCTGGGAGGAAGGCTGGATCACGCCGCAGCCCTCGCCGCGCGGCACCGGCAAGCGTGTGGCGATCGTGGGTTCGGGCCCGGCGGGCCTGGCCTGCGCCCAGCAGCTCGCCCGCGCCGGCCATGCGCCCACCGTGTTCGAGAAGTCGGACCGGGTCGGCGGCCTGCTGCGCTACGGCATCCCCGACTTCAAGATGGAGAAGCACCTCATCGACCGGCGCGTCCGGCAGATGGAGGCCGAGGGGGTGATCTTCCGGACCAACTTCGAGGTCGGCAAGGACGTCACCGTCCAGCGGCTGCTCGACGACTACGACGTGCTGGTGATGGCCGGCGGGTCCGAAAACCCGCGCGACCTGCAGGTCCCCGGCCGCGAACTCGACGGCGTCCACTTCGCGATGGAGTTCCTCACCCAGCAGAACAAGCGGGTGGCCGGCGATCCGGAGCGCGTGGCCGCCCCGAACGGCGCCATCTCGGCCAAGGGCAAGCACGTCGTCGTCATCGGCGGCGGCGACACCGGCTCGGACTGCATCGGCACCTCCAACCGCCACGGCGCGGCCTCGGTGGTGCAGCTCGAGATCATGCCGGAGCCGCCGGCTCGCGAGAACAAGGCGCTGACCTGGCCCGACTGGCCGCTGAAGCTGCGCACCTCCTCGAGCCACGAGGAAGGCTGCGAGCGCGACTTCGCGGTCGGCACCAAGCGGTTCATCGGCGAGAACGGCAAGGTCACGGCCGTCGAGTGCGTCCGCCTCGAGTGGGTCACCGGCGAGGGTGGCCGCATGCGGATGCAGGAGGTCCCGGGCTCGGAGTTCCAGCTCAAGGCCGACCTCGTGCTGTTCGCCATGGGATTCGTCGGCCCGCGGCATGCGGGCTTCGTGGAGCAGGCGGGCGTCGAGCTGGACGAGCGCGGCAACGTCAAGGCCAATGTGGTGGACTACCGCACCTCGACGCCGAACATCTTCAGCTGCGGGGACATGCGCCGCGGCCAGTCGCTGGTCGTCTGGGCGATCCGCGAAGGCCGCCAGTGCGCCCAGGCCGTCGACGCCTACCTGATGGGCGTCAGCCGGCTGCCGCGCTGACGCGACGGTTTCCCGTCTCCCGCGTGGTGGGAGACGGGGCCGCCCAGCCCGCCCGGCTGCGCGCGCCGCGCCGGCGCCTTGTCGGCCATCGCCGCGAGCAGCGGCCCATCGCGGCCGTAGGGGTCGGCGCGCGCCTGCAGGCGCCCCGCTTCCGGCCAGACGGTGAAGTAGGTGATGAACACCGGGACCGGTTCGGGCAGGTCGATCCGGCGCTCTGCGCCGCTCGGCAAGGCGGCGGGCGCGGCGGCGCCGAGCAGCCGCCTCGCCAGCGGCAGCGCCCGCTCCAGCCGCACGCAGCCCGAACTGAAGGTTCGCTGGCGCGCGTCGAACGCCCAGCGGTGCGGCGTGTCGTGCAGGTAGATGCCTAGCCGGTTGGGCAGCATCAGCTTGACCTGGCCCATCATGTTGTCGCCGCCCGGCCTCTGGCGCATGCGCAGCAGCTGCCGGCCCGCGGCCACCTCGGCCCAGTCGACGGTCGCGGGATCGACCGGCCGCGCCTGATCGGACCAGTCGGACAGCACCTCCATGCGCTCGCCTTCCAGCGCCGAGACGCCGCGTCGCAGCACCCGGCGGGCGAAATCGTCGCGCACCAGGTCGACCGGCACGTTCCAGTAGGGATTGAAGACGGCGTAACGGATCACCCCAGCCATCATCGGGGTGGCGTAGCGTGGCTGGCCGACGACCACCTCCATGGTCTCCGCGAGGCGCCCGTCCTCGTAAAGCATCAGTTGCTGGCCGGCGGCGTCGACGACGACGAAGCGGCGGCCGGGATCGGCCGGGATCTGCCGCGCCCGCGCCATGTTGGCGAGCAGCAGCTGTTGGGCCCGCTCGGCATGGCCGTGCGGCGCTTCAAGCCGGCCGGCGCGTAGCTCGGCGAGCGCCCGGCGCAGCTCGGCATAGACCGGATTGCCCTCCATCAGCGTGGCGAGGTGGGCGGAAAGGTCGGGCGCGTCTGCAGCCTCGGCCAGGATCTGGTCGGGCTCGGTGGCCGGCGCCGCCAGCGCCGGGTCGGTGAAGATCATCCGCGCGGGCTCCGGCGCATCGCGCAGGTCGCGGACGTAGCCTGAGAGGGCGGCGGAGATAGCGACTTCGGCCCGGGCGAGGGCGTCCGGCTCGCGGGCCGTGGCGGCTGCCAGCGCGCGCGACAGCGCCCCGGGGTCGTGGCGTCCGGGATCGAGGCCGTCGAGTTCGGCGCGCCGCAGCAGCTCGACCACGGTGTGGGCCTCGGGGCGAAGCGCCTTGCCCTGCAGCCAGAGCGGTCGCCAGTCGCGGGCCTCGTAGAAGGCGGCGATTCCGCTCCCGTCCAGGCCGGACCGCTGCAGTTCGGCCCGCACGGCCCGCGCCAGCGGACCGGCCGGCGCCGGCGCCCGCGCATGAGCGGACGCCGGTCCAGGGGCCGGCTCGGCGGCCGGCGCTGCGAATGCGGCCGCAAGCAGCGCGACGGCGGCCACCCGGCCGATCCGCCGCGCCGAAGAGTCCTCCGCCGGCCTCAGAGGGGCCGGCTGCACGATCAGCCGCGTTCGCCGGCGTACTGCATGTCGCTGCCGGCGGCGGTGTCCTCGGCCGCGTCGGTGGCGCTCATCGCACCAGGGTTGGCGGCGCCGGCGTCACCGGCCGCACCCGGCTGGTTCTGCATGGCGTCGGGCTGCTGCTGGCTCTGCATCGCGTCGGACTGAGCAGGGGCCTGGCCCTGCGTGGTCTGTGCGATGGCGACGCCTCCGAGCACCAGGGCGCCAGCGGCGCCCGCGATCAGGATCTTGTTCATAAGGGTTCTCCCGTGACGTGGTCTTACCCACGGGCTTGTGAACAACCGGCGGGAACCCGTCGTTCCCCGCCGCCACCCAGATATCGCGACCTGACGCGGCTATGAATTCAGCTGATTATCAATTGTAATACTCCTCGCCGGCGACTCAGACGCGCGTCATCTCACACAATGCTGCTATGCAAAAAGTATAGCCAAGCTAAGGGAACTGTGGCCTCGCGGCAGGTGTTAGCACGGCGGTTGGAACGCGAGGGGCCGTCATGCACCAGACCGCATACGCCCGCCAGCCGGACGGGCGCTTCGGGCCGAGCCCGCCCAACGGCGGGCGCTAGGCATGTCCCCCACAGTAGAGCGTACCTGCGACATCCATCTGCTGATGACGACGGATGCGGTGGGCGGGGTGTGGACCTATGCCCTGGATCTCGCCCGCGGCCTCGCGCCCATGGGCGTGCGCACCACACTCGTCTGCCTCGGCCCGTCGCCCCGGTCCGACCAGCGGCTGGAAGCCGAGTCCGTGCCGAACCTCGAGCTGATCGAGACCGGGCTCGCCCTCGACTGGACGGCGGGAGAGCTGGCCGACATCCGCGAGGCGGGCGCGGTGGTGCGGGGTCTGGCTCGGGGCCTCGGCGCCGACCTCGTCCACCTGAACAGCCCCGCGCTGGCCTACGACGGCGGGTTCGACGCGCCGGTGATCGGCGCCTGCCATTCTTGCCTCGCCACCTGGTGGAGCGAGGTGCGCGACGGACCCATGCCGCAGCACCTTCGTTGGCGCAGCGCGGCCCACTGGCAGGGGCTGATCAACTGCGGCCTGACGGTGGCCCCGACCGCCGCCTTCGCCGAGGCGACCGCCAGGGCCTACGAGGTGCCGCGGCCGTTCGTGGTGCACAACGGCCGGCTCGCGCCCGCCCACGTTCATGCTCCGCGCGAGCGCTTCGCCTTCACCGCCGGCCGGCTGTGGGACGACGGCAAGAACATCGCCCTCCTGGACGCCGCCGCCGCGCGGCTGGACGCCCCGCTCTACGCCGCCGGCCCCCTGGGGAGCCCGACGGGAGAGCGGCGCAGCCTCGAGGCCATCCGCCCGCTAGGACGGCTGTCGGCCGAGGAGGTGGGCCGCTGGCTGGGCCGGGCCGGGGTGTTCGTCTCGGCCGCCGTCTACGAGCCGTTCGGCTTGACGGTGCTGGAAGGGGCCAACGCCGGCTGCCCGCTGGTGCTGAGCGACATCCCGACCTTCCGCGAGCTCTGGGACGATGCGGCCGTGTTCGTGGAGCCCGACGACGTCGAGGAGATGGCGGCGGCGATCCGGCGGCTGCTGGACGATCGCGAGACGGCCGCGAGCCTAGCCGCCGCCGCGCGGGCGCGCGCCGCCCGCTACTCCGTCCAGGCCATGGCCGAAGGGATGAGCAGCCTCTACCGGCTCGCCGCGCCGCAGCTGTTCGATCCGGCGAAGGTGGCGGCGGCGTAGGAGCGCCTCACACCTCGACGACGACGTACTCCCGCTCGGTCTCGCGGGCCAGCAGGGGGCGGGCCACGTTGAACACCGGTACGCCGCGCACCGTCCGACCGCGGGGCGAGCCGCGGTGGGCATGGCCGTGGAAGACGGCGCGCACGCCGTCGAAGCGGTCGACCGTCTCGCCGAGCCGGGCCGAGCCCAGGAAGGCGAAGATCTCTGGCGGCTCGCCGACCAGGGTCTCGGCCACCGGCGAATAGTGCAGCACCACCACCGTGCGCTCGGTGCGCAACATGCGTAGCGAGGATTCCAGCTTCAGGTTCTCCTCGACCGAGGCCTGCACGAAGGCCTTGATCTCCGCCTCGCCGAACGGGCTCAGCATGTGCCGCCCGAAGCCGCCGATGAAGCCCTTGGCGCCGGCGAACCCGACGCCGCCGATCTCGTAGGCCTGGCCGTCGAGGATTTGCAGGCCGGCCTGGTGCAGGATCTTGGCGACCTCGTCGGGCTGTCCGCACTCGAAATCGTGGTTGCCCAGCACGCCGACGGCCGGAATGGTGCAGGCCATCAGGTCCTCGGCCAGGTTCTCGGCCTCGCGGGTCTTGCCGAAGTTGGTCAGGTCGCCGCACAGCGCCAGCACGTCGGCCTCGGCCGAGATGCGGGCGAACAGCTCGCGGTAGGAGTGGGTATGGTCCTCGCCCATATGCAGGTCGCCGACCGCGGCGACGCGCAGAGGCCCGTCGGCGGCCGCCTCAGGTGATGGGGTCATGCCGTTCCTCGAGTCCCTTGCCGACCACGTCGGCGAACCCCCACTCGGTGATGTCGGTGACGTAGTCGCGGGGCGAAAACAGCCGGCCGCGGCAGACACGCACGCGGGCCGGCGGCAGGGTGACCTGCGCCGCCAGCCGGTCGGTCAGCTCCTTCATCACCGAGGCCGGGATGACGTTGCGCTCGGTCGGATAGACGAAGCGGAAATTGAGAAGGTGGATCAGCAGCACCTCCCAATAGGGCTCGGCGTAGCGGAGCAGCCGGTCCCAGTCGATCGCGTCATGCTTCTTGAGAATCACGTGGGCGATGTCGGCGCCGTCGTAGCGGTAGCGGTCCTGGATGAAGACCTTCGACCAGATCAGCTCGGTCGGAGAGGTGATCTTGCACTCGACGCCGTAGACGGTGACGGTGTCGTTGGAGTGGAACCAGTCGTCGGTGATCGGCAGGGTGCCGTTCGACATGTTGAAGATCACGTCGAAGAAGTGCTCGCCCTGCCAGACCTTGGCGATCCAGCGCTCGTCCTCGACGTCGGTCCGGTAGCCGCGCTCCTGGAAGAAAGCCAGGATCTTCGGGTAGTCGCCGGCCTTGCAGAAGATGTCGAGGTCCTTGGTCGGCCGGTGGATGCCCGTGTAGGCGGTGACCGCATAGGTGCCCGACAGCAGGAAAGGCAGTCCGCTCTCGGCCAGAAGGTTCAGGCTTTCGGCGAAGAAGGCCTCCGACTCCGGGGGTGGCGCGAAGTCGGCGGGGCTGGTCTGAAGCATCGTCAAATTGCGGTCCTTGCGGCCGTGATCGGCCGTCAGACCTGAACGGCGCCCCTGCGGCCGGGTTCCTGACGCGGACGGGGCTCAGCCCAGCGGCGCGGCAGCTTCGCGCGGGGCGTCGGACGGTGCGGCTGGGCCGGTCGCCGGCCTGGGCGCGCGCAGAGGCTGGTAGCCGCACAAATCGGCCAGCGCCTCGGGGTCGGGCAGGGTGGCGACGCCGGAGCGCAGCTCCAGCATCCCGTCGCGGCGCAGCTGCTGCACCGTCCGGTTCACGTGCACGATGGACAGACCCAGGGCGTCGGCCAGGGTTTCCTGGGTCAGCGGCATCGGCAGATGCTGGTCGTCGGCGAGACCGACGCGGGCCAACCGCTCGCGCAGCTCCAGCAGCAGGTGCGCCGTGCGCTCGTAGGCGCTGAGCTTGCCGAGGCGGACGATGTGGTCGAGCAGCAGGCGCTCCTCCTCGTCGCGGATGGCCTCGAAGCCTTCGGTGAGGCCGGCGTGCAGCAGGGAGTCCTCGGCCGCCTCGAACAGCGCGGAGGCTTCGGCGGTCTCGACTGGCGTCAGGGCGGCGAGCCCGGCGTGGCGGCGCCGGCGGCCCTCCAGAGGATCGCCGGGCAGCAGGAACCCGAAGATCTGCCGGGAGCCGTCGTCCAGCGTGCGTCGCCGGGCGACCCAACCGGAGACCAGGATCCGCTGGCCGGGCACGTCGCTGCCGACCGGCGCGGTCTCCAGCCGACGCGAGGTCGTCTCGATCAGCTCGAGGTCGCTTCTGGACAATGCGGCGGCTCCACCGAGCCGCATAGCCATCAGTTCGGCGGCGCGCGTCGCGCGTCCCGTCATTCGATCGCCGATCATCGCCCCTCCGCTTCAGCGGCTGCGCAGTTCCGACAGAAAAATCCCGACCGTGGGATCGGTTCCGCGAGCGACCGTGTGGATAACCCGGGCCGCGGGGGAACCGCCCGGAGGGGCCGACGTTCGGGCACTGGGTCGGGGTGCGTCCGCCGAAATCTCCCACCCCCCGGATCTTGCGGCGGCCGCCCGTTGCGCACCGGGCCCGGTAACCTTCGGCGGCCTGGGCTACCGGGTGCTGACGAAATCGATTACGCGGCCATAGGGCTCGGGCCGCCGGCTTTGGTGTGGGCGCGGCATGTCCTTGAGAAGTTTGTGGCTGACAGGGGGGAGAAGCCCTGAGGCCACCTGGGGTTCCTATGGCGCCGCCTGGGGCACGAAGGTCTCCAGACGCACGGCGTAGGCCGCCATCTCGCCGGGCCCTAGCAGCGCCATGCCGGTGTCGAGGCCTTCCGGCCAGACCGGACTGTAGGGGTCGGCGAGGTTGAACTGCGGCTCCAGCACCACGAAGGCCTTGCCCGGCGGGGCGTAGACCTGGACCGCCTTCACGAGCGGCGAGGGCGAGGAGATGCGGAGGCCGTAGCCGGCGACCGGGTCTGTCACCTCGCAGACGACATTTCCGGCTGCGTCGCGCTCGAGATCGGTGAAGCAGTCGTCGAGGTACAGGTCGCCAAGCGCACGCGCGGTGCGGAAATCGAACGGCCCGCCGGCCACCGGCTCGATCCGTCCCGTGGGCAGCACCTCGTCGTAGTTGTTGGCCGGCGCCCTGGCGCGCGCCGGCAGGCGCAGCTGTGCTTCCGATCGCCGGCCGCTCGGCAGATTGAAATAGGGATGCCAGCCGACGCCGAGGGGCAGGGGCTCTGCGCCGATGTTGGTTGTCTCGACGTCGAGCTCCAGCGCGCCGCCCACGAGCCGGTAGCAGATACGGACGTCCGCCCTGCCGGGCCAGCGGCCGTCGAAATCGCCCATGGCCAGATGCGCGACAACCTCGGCCGGCGTCGGTCGGGTCACGTCGCTGGCCGTCGCATCGAGGATCAGGCCGTGCATGGCGTACTGGCGCGCGCCGGGCGCCTTGCCGCCCCAGTTGCGGGGCAGGCGTGCGCGGCGGCCGGCGACGACCGCCGTGATCTCGCGGCGGCCGGCCACGTCGGTCCCGGTGATCCGGTTGGCGTAGGGGAGCAGGATGGCGCCGCCCATCGAGAAGGCCGCCGAGCCCGCGAAGTCGTCCGCTCCGCCGTCCAGCCGGCGAGCGGTCTCCTCCAGCGGCGGCGCGGTCAGGGCGTCGATCTCGCCGAGTGCCGAATGGCGCACTCTCGCCTGCAGCAGCATCATCCCCCGGCCGGGCAGCACGCTGGCTTCGACGAAGCCGGAGGCGGCGTCGTGATCCTGCAGGGTGACGACGGGGACGCCGCCGATCCGCAGCTCCTGGCTCATTCCGCCTCCCGCCGCGGCTACGACTGGCTGGCGACCTCGTGGAAGCGCAGTTGCCGGGCCTCGGCCTGCAGCCGGCGGATGGTCGGCTCCTGCATCTCGGCCGGCGGCACGACCGGCACGGTGAGGCAGATGCTCTCGGCCGGCAGCACATCGCGCCAGTCGGCGATCAACTGCTTGTAGCAGCGGCCCACCGGCCGGACGTTGCGGTTCATGTCGTAGAGGCCGACCGGATGGATGTTGCCGTTCGGCTCCCGCAGAGCGCTGTCCCAGTCGGTCTGGTCGGTCAGCGAGTACCAGGTGAAGCCGACGGTCGGCACCCCGTCGTTGCGCACCCGCAGCACGTTGGCCCACTGCTTCCACAGCCAGTTGACCGCTTCGTCGCCGTTGGGTCCTTCGACGATGTTGGTTTCGGTGTGCATCACCGGCAACCGGTAGCGGGCGTGGTACTGCCGGGTGATCTCCGAGTAGCCGAAGATCTCGCCGGAGGCCCGGTGCGAGCCGTCCGCCGAGACCCGGTGCTCGTTGGTCCAGTAATAGTCGTTGCCCAGGATGCAGTGGTGGCGCAGGCGGTTCGACAGGAAGTAGTGGTACTCTTCCCGCGTCATGCCGTTGTCCATCAGGTACTCGTACATCTCCGAGTCCACCCGGTGGCCGTAGTTGAGGTCCAGCGACAGGAAGCGCCTGGAGTTCTCGATTTCGGCAGGCTTGATGGCCGCAGGGATCTCGGCGTGGAAGTACTCGCTGGACTCGCTCTGGATGAAGATCGCGTCGGGGCGGACCTCGAGGATCGCCTTCATCGCCTCGACATTGGCCTTCACGATGTTCTTCAGCGCGTTGACGAAGGTCCTGTCGGTGGTGCCTTCCTCGTTCCACCAGCCGAACTTGGCGGAGAACTGGGCGCAGATGAACATCTCGTTGACCGGGGTGTAGAGCTGCACCCACGGGAAGCGGCGCGCGAACGCCCCGGCGTACTTGCCGAGATGCTCGGCGAAGTCGGGGTTCTGGAAGTCGCCGATCCAGTCCGGCACGCCGAAGTGGCAGAGGTCGACGATCGGCACGACGTTGCGTCGGAACAGCTCGCCGAAGGTCAGATCGGCGAACTCCCAATCGTAGCGCTCGGGCCCGATCAGGGTCGTGTGGATCGGCGGCCCGTAGCGCAGGAAGTGGATGCCGAGCTCGTCCAGCAGGTCGAAATCCGTGCGCCAGTGCCGGTAGTGGCCGCAGGACTCCATCTGGTCGACACGGATCGTGCCGCCCTTGATCTTGGGGATGGAGTTCTCGATCCCCGTCGCGAACATGAAGGCGGAAATGGCGCGTCCCTCCGATCAACCGCGACCGACTACGGCCCCAAGGCCCTAGAACGGCGCCGGAGCCTCGGAGGTTCACGCGCGCGTGGCCGAGTCCCGTCCGGGAGGGAGCGGACGACTACTCGGCGGCGACCGCGACGCCGGCCGCCGCCGGATCGATCTTGCGGCAGCGCTCGAGCAGGGCCAGCGAATCGGCCCCATTCTGAATGTTGCGCACCCAAGCCTTGTCGCCGCTGACGGCGATGACCGTAAAGTGCGGGTGGAAGTTCTCACCGGTACGCACGATGTCGCCGACGTGGATGTCCTCGTCGTAGGGGCGCTCGTGCGAGATCGAAAAGGCGTCAGAATAACTCGGCAGCGTCATTGGGAACCCCTCCGTTTCACTTCGCCTAGATAGTAGACCCCGGTGCGTGAATGGAACCAAAACGCGCTGGTTATGTTGTCGCAGCCAATCGATTAAGAATTCGGCAATCCGTCAAAAACCGCCGCGGCGCCGCTGGAGGGTGTTGTGGAAAGCCTGAGCTGCATCGTCGATTCGCGCGACGTACTGGGCGAGGGACCGGTCTGGGAGCCGGTCTCGGGCCGGGTGTTCTGGTTCGACATCAAGGGCCGCAAGCTGCACTGGCACGCGCCGGAAGACGGCGGCGGCGGAACCTGGGATCTGCCCCTCAGATGTAGTGCCGCCGCGCCCAGGGCGCGCGGCGGACTCATCGTCGCATGCGAAGCGGGGCTGGCCGCTTTCGACACCGAGACCGGCGACCTGGAGCTCGTCGAGGCGGTCGATCTCGGCGTGGGATTCCGCTCCAACGACGGCAAGATCGACGTCGGCGGCCGCTTCTGGTGGAGCTCGATGGACGACGACGGAGGCCGGCGACCCGGCGCCCTGTTTCGTACCACGGGCGACGGTGTGACCGAAAAGGTGCTGGAAGGGATACACATCCCCAACACCGTCTCCTGCAGCCCCGGCGGGGACCGGCTTTACGTGGCCGATTCCAAGCTCCAGACGCTGTTCGTGCACGACGTGGACCCGCACACCGGCGCCCTGTCCAACGGCCGCGTGTTCGCCGACACCAAGGGGACGGACGGCGCGCCCGACGGCTCGGCCGTGGATGTCGAGGGCTATCTCTGGAACGCCCAGTGGGGCGCCTGGCGCATCGTCCGCTACGCACCGGACGGGACGATCGACCGCATCGTCGAGGTTCCGGTCGCGCAGCCGTCGAGCTGCGCCTTTGGTGGCCCGGACATGGCCACCCTCTTCGTCACCAGCGCCCGGGAAGGGCTGTCGGCCGAGGCCCTGGCGCGCCAGCCGCAGGCCGGCGGCCTGTTCGCGTTCCGCCCGGGCGTCACCGGCCTGTCGCTGCCGAGCTTCGCCGGCTGAGGCGGCCCCGGCGGATTTGCTGAACCCCGCGCGCGCTCGCGGGTTAACCTGCCAGGGCGTCCACCATCCTTGCGGGGGTTCACGTGAGCCGACGGCCGTTTCGGAGCGGGAAGAGCTACGGAAAGCTCGACCGCGACGGGTTCATCCACCGGAGCTGGATCAAGGGGACGGGCCTGCCGGACCACGTCTTCGACGGTCGCCCGATCATCGGCATCTGCAACACCTGGAGCGAGCTGGTCACCTGCCAGTTCCACCTGCGCGATCTGGCGGAGTACGTAAAGCGCGGGGTCTGGGAGGCGGGCGGCGTGCCCGTCGAGTTTCCGGCCATGAGCCTGCCGGAGACGCAGATGCGGCCCACGGCCATGCTGTTCCGCAACCTGCTGGCGATGGAGGTGGAGGAGAGCATCCGCGCCAACCCCATCGACGGGGTGGTCCTGCTGGGCGGCTGCGACAAGACCACGCCGGGTCAGCTGATGGGGGCGGCCAGCGTCGACCTGCCCACCATGGTGGTCTCATCGGGTCCGATGCTGAACGGCAAGTACGAGGGCAAGGACATCGGCTCGGGCACCGACGTGTGGCGCTTCTCCGAAGCCGTGCGGGCTGGCGAGATGACGCTCGAGGAGTTCCTCGGCGCCGAAAGCTCGATGAGCCGCAGCCACGGCACCTGCAACACCATGGGGACGGCCTCGACCATGGCCAGCCTGATCGAGGCGCTGGGCATGAGCCTGCCGCAGAACGCCGCCCTGCCCGGCGTCGACTCCCGCCGCAAGGCGCTCGCCCACCTGACCGGCAAGCGGATGGTCGAGCTGGTCGAACAGGACATCCGGCCCTCGCAGATCCTGACCCGGGAGGCGTTCGAGAACGCCATCCTGGTGCAGGCCGCCATCGGCGGCTCGACCAACGCGGTGGTCCACCTGCTGGCCCTGGCCGGGCGGGTGGGAGTGGATTTGACCCTGGAGGACTTCGACCGGCTGGGCCGCGAGGTCCCGCTGCTGGTCAACCTGATGCCCTCCGGCCGCTACCTGATGGAGGACTTCTGCTATGCCGGCGGCGTGCCGGCGGTGCTGAAGGAGCTGGGCGGGGTGCTGCGGCGCGACGCGCTCACCGTCTCCGGCCGCACCCAGGGCGAGATCGCCGACCAGGCCAAGGTCTGGAACCGCGAGGTGATCGGGACCATGGTCGAGCCCATCGATCCCTCTTCGGGTGTCTGGGTGCTGCGCGGCAACCTCTGCCCGAACGGAGCCATCCTGAAGCCCAGCGCCGCCACGCCCGAGCTGCTGACCCATCGGGCGCGGGCCGTCGTGTTCGAGGACATCGAGGACTACAAGGCGCGGATCGACGATCCGGACCTGGAGGTCGACGAGAACTCCATCCTGGTGCTCAAGGGCTGCGGCCCCAAGGGCTATCCCGGGATGCCGGAGGTCGGGAACATGGCCCTGCCGCCCAAGCTGCTGGCCAAGGGCGTGCGCGACATGGTCCGCATCTCCGACGCGCGAATGAGCGGGACCGCCTACGGCACCGTCATCCTGCACGTCTCTCCGGAGTCCGAGGCCGGCGGGCCGCTGGCGCTGGTCCGGACGGGCGACGAGATCGAGTTCGACGGCCCCAACCGCCGGCTGGAGCTGCTGGTGGACGAGGCCGAGCTCGCCCGCCGGCGGGCGGAGTGGGAGGCCGGCCGCAAGCCGTCCGACTTCACCCGCGGCTGGTACCGGCTCTACATCGACACCGTCCTGCAGGCCGACCAGGGCGCCGACCTCGACTTCCTGGTCGGCAAGTCCAGCGCGGACGTGACGCGGGAATCCCACTGATGGCGGCAACCCCGGCCCTGCTCGCCTGCGACTGGGGCACCACCAACCTGCGCGCCTGGACGCTGGACGCCGACGGCGCCGTGCTGGTGGACCGCGACTTTCCGCTGGGCGTCTCGAAGCTCGCGCCCGGCGAGGCGGCGCGCCGCTTCGAGGCGGAGGTGCGCCCGGCGATGCAGGGGGAGGGCCTGCCGGCCGTGATGTGCGGCATGATAGGCTCCAACCTCGGCTGGGTCGAAATCCCCTATCTCGACTGTCCGGCGGCCGCCGGGGATCTCGGCGCGGCGATGGCTCAGCCCGCGCCCGGCGTGCGGATCGCACCCGGCCTGCGCTGCCCGGGCCTGGCCGCCGCGCCGGATGTGATGCGGGGCGAGGAGGTGCAGGTGTTCGGCTGGCTGGCCGCCGATGCTGCCCGCCGCACGGGCCGCCAGGTGGTCTGCCACCCCGGCACCCACGCCAAGTGGATCCTGATCGAGGACGGGCGGATCGTGCGGTTCGTCACCGCCATGACCGGCGAGCTGTTCGCCGTCCTGCGCCGCCACAGCATCCTGAGGAGCGACGCCGATCCGGACGATCCCGACGCGTTCGACGAGGGCGTGGTCGCGGCCGGCGACGGCGGCGCGCTCGCCGCGCGGCTGTTCACCGCCCGGGCCCGGGTTGTTGGGCAGGGGGCGCCGGCCGAGAGCACGCCGGCCTACCTTTCGGGCGTGCTGATCGGCGCCGAGACGGCCAGCCTGCCGGAGCTGCTGGGCTTGGCCGACGAGACGCCCATCGCCCTGCTGGGCGATCCGGGCCTGACCCGCTGGTACGCCCGCGCCCTGACGACGCGCGGCCGGGAGGTGTCCGAACACGACGGCGAGGCGGCGGCGATCGCCGGTCTCTCCGCCCTGGCTGGACTGGAGGGTGTCCGATGAGGCTGCAGGAGGCGCTGGCCGAGTGCCCGGTGGTGGCCATCGTTCGGGGGATCACACCTGACGAGGCGGTCGCCCACGCCGAGGCGCTGTTCGCGGCCGGGGTGCGCGGGATCGAGGTGCCGCTCAACTCGCCCGAGCCTTTCGAGAGCATCCGGCGCCTGGCCGAGGCGATGGCCGGCCGGATGGCCGTGGGCGCGGGCACGGTGCTGCGCCCGCAGGACGTCAACGCCGTGCAGGAGGCCGGCGGAACCATCATTGTCGCGCCCAACACCAACGTGACGGTGATCCGTCGGGCGCTGGAGCTGGATCTCGATCCGGCCCCGGGGTTCGCCACCGCCACCGAGGCCTTCGCCGCCTACGAGGCGGGCGCGCGCCACCTGAAGCTGTTCCCCGCCGCCACCTACGGCCTCGTCCACCTGCGTCAGCTGTCGGCGGTGCTGCCGCCGGATGTGGTGGTGTGGGCGGTGGGCGGGGTCGGGGCCGAGACGATGGCCGAGTGGCGCGCCGCCGGGGCCGGCGCCTTCGGGATCGGCGGCGAGCTGTTCAGGCCCGGCCAGAGTGTCGAGGAGACCGCGCAGAAGGCCGCCAAGGTGGCCGCGGCGGCCAGGTCTTCGCCCGCCTGATCAGCCGCGTCGCGCCAACCGCTGCCCGCGCTGCGCCTGCAGCCGGCCGACCTCGGTGTGCGGCGGCACGGTGCGGTCGACCCAGGCCTCGGCCTCGCCGGCGAATTCCGGCGAACTGACGATGGCGGCATAGCGGCCGATGGCGTTCTCGAGCGAAGGCATCAGCTGGCCCCGCTCGGTGCCCAGCGCCACGGCCGGCGGGCGCGGCGCGGCCCATCCGAATTCGGCCGACGGCGCGCCGCGGACCAGGCCGACGTCGAGGTCCAGGGTGGCGGCGATGAGCTGTCCGAACTCGGCCCAGCTGACTGCGCCCTCGTTGGCCAGGTGCCAGAGACCCACGGCGCCGTCGATGGCCAGGTCCAGGGTCGTCTCCACGAGGTCGGGCACGTGGGTGGGCGAGACGACGAGATCGTCGGCGGCGGTGAAGGTTTCACCGCGCCGCAGCGTCCGCAGCAGATGGGCGGCGAAGTTGTGGGGATCGTATGGAGAGAAGAAGGCCGCGGTGCGGATCATCAGCGCCCTGCCGCAGTCGGCCAGGATCGCACTCTCCGCCTCGGCCTTGCTGCGGCCGTAGACGTTGAGCGGGGAGGGCGCGTCGCTCTCCAGGTAGGGCCGTCCGATCCGGCCGTCGAACACCAGGTCGCTGGAGAAGCCGACGAAGGGCACGCCCTCGGCCTCGCAGGCCCAGGCTAGCCGCAGGGCGCCCGCGGTATTGGCTTCCATGCAGCCGTCGCATTCGGTCTCGGCCTCGTCCACCCGCACCCAGCCGGCGGCGTTGATCACCGCCCAGGGTTGGTAGGTCGTCATCGCCGTGGCGATGGCCTCCTCGCGGGAAAGGTCAAGCTGTGCGCGACTGGTCAGCACATAGTCGATGCCGCGCCACTCGCAGGCCCGGGCGATGGCCTTGCCGAGGGTTCCGGTGGCCCCGGTGATCAAGAGCGGCCGGCGGCCGGCCGGCGGCGGGCGCCATTCGCGACGGGGCTCGGGTGTCTCCAGCGTGCGGAACACCGGGCGGAACGATAGGCGGATGTCGCGGCGCCACCAGCCCGGTCCATCCGCCACAGCGGGCCGCTCGACGCCGGGCGTGGTCAGGCTCCGCAGGAAGGCCGCCGCCGCCGTCGCCCGCGGCTCGCCGCCGCGCAGTTCAAAGACGCCGGGCTCGTAGTGGCCGATGCGGCGGGTCAGGAGGCTGTTCCAGTCGTAGGAGCCGAGCAGCGCCCAGGCGGTGACCGCCTCGATGGGCGCGCCACGGTTCCGCAGCCGCAGGGCGGTGTCCCAGGCGTCGGCCAGCCAGCGCACCTGCTCCTCGCGGGTGCAGCCGTTGTGCGCCTCGGTGACCGCCAGGGTGCGGCCGTAGCGGGCCCAGGCCTCCTCCAGCGCGCCCTCCAGCCCGCCGGGGGCGGGCAAGGCGACGCGGACGGCCTCGACATCGGCGTAGCGCATCCGTCCGTTCCCGCCGCAGCGATCCGGCGGGTAGTCCTCGCAGCGGTGGTCGAGGAACCGGTCGCTGGTGAGGTAGTGGTTGATCCCGATCACGTCGGGCGGGCAGGGGGCCTCGGCGATCGCCTCGAGCCTGGCCTGCAGGCCGAAGCCGCACAGCCGCCGCCAAAGCGGATGTTCCGACGTCACCATCCCGCACAGCAGGTCCCAGGTCATCCAGCGGCGGGTGTTGTCGAACTGCGCCTGGTCGGCGACCGGCCGGGTGGAGTAGGTCCGCCCCAGGTCCTCGGTCTGGATCAGCCGCGCCTCCGGGTTCACCGCGCGGATCTCGCGCATGGCCAGACGCACGCCGTCGACCTGGTTGACCAGCGCCGTCCAAAAGGCCTGTTCGTCCTGCCGGTGCGGATGCCAGTGGCCGTAGAGGCAGGCGAAGCGGGCGGTAGTCAGCGGCTCGTTCACCGGCGTCCAGTCGCGCACCCAGGGGTAGCGTTCGGCGACCGCGCGGGCGTAGTCGGCAAGGCCGGTGGCGAACCCTTCGTCCAGCAGGCTGGTGTAGGCGGGTCCGCCGCCGTGGTGCACCAGGCCCACGATCGGCCGCAGGTTCAGCGCCTTGATGCGGGCGAGCCGTTCGTCGCTCCAGGCCCAGTCGAAGCGGCCGCGGCGCGGGGCGACGCGTTCCCAAAGCACCGGATAGCGCAGCGCCTCGAGGCCCAGGCCGGCGAACAGGTCGAGGTCGCCGATGCGCTCGTGATGACCGCTGCGGCGGGTCTGGTCGTAGTAGGTCTCGCCGAGGCGGTTCACGGTGCACTCGTGACCGCCCCACAGCTCCAGTTCGGACATGGGATGTCCCGGCCTCCCGAAGTCTCCGCCAGGCTGACTAAGGATGGCATGAGGACATTCGTTCCCAACCGCTGGTCGAGCGGGGAAGCGTCGCCTTGCCGACACGGGAACTTGATGAGCGGCGGAGCGATTAACCGCTCATGCAACAAGCTTCGAGGGGCGCGGTGCTTGTCACCGGGGGAGCCGGCTACATCGGCGCGCACACGGCCAAGGCCCTGGCCGAGCAGGGATACCGCCCGGTGGTGTTCGACAGCCTGCGCTCGGGCTTCCTCCCGGCGGTGCGCTGGGGCGACTTCGTACACGGCGACATCCGCGACGGGCGGGCGCTGCGCGAGGCGATCGCCGCCCACGGGATTCGCGAGGCCATCCACTTCGCCAGCCTGATCGAGGTGGGCCGCTCGGTGGAGCGGCCGGACCTGTTCTGGGACGTCAATGTGGGCGGGACGGCCTGCCTGCTCGACGCCCTGCGCGACTGCGGCGTGAACCGCCTGGTCTTCTCCTCCAGCGCCGCTGTCTACGGCCAGCCGGAAGGGTTGGCCGCCGCAGACCTGCTGTCCGAGACTCTGCCGACCGTCCCCACCAGTCCCTACGGCGACACCAAGTTGGCGTGCGAGCGGATGATCGCCGCCTACTGCCGCGCCTTCGGCCTTTCGGCCGTCGCCCTGCGCTACTTCAACGCGGCCGGGGCAGATCCTTCCGGGCTGATCGGCGAGGCGCACGATCCGGAGACCCACCTGATCCCGCTGGCCATCGCCGCCGCGCTGGGGACAGGCAAGCCTCTGACCGTGTTCGGCCAGGACTTCCCGACGCCGGACGGGTCCTGCCTGCGCGACTACATTCATGTGACGGACCTGGCCGCCGCCCACGTCGCGGCGCTGGACGTCGAGCTGCCCGCCGGCGCCTTCGAGGCGGTCAACGTCGGCACGGGACGCGGCTGGTCGGTGCTGGAGGCGATCGAGGCGGTGGAGCGCGCGCTCTGTCGGCCGGTCCCACGCACGCTCGGCGCCCGACGTGCGGGCGATCCGCCGGGCCTGGTCGCCGACCCCTCCCGCGCCCGGACGCTGCTGGGCTGGAGCCCCGTGCGGTCCTCCCTGGATCAGATCGTTCAGGACGCCGCCCGCTGGCACGCCGATCAGCGATACGGACGATCCGCAAAAGTAAATCTGGAAGGCAATAAAGAAACAATATCCTCTCTTAGAGGATAAGGAGGTGTTGTGCGCCCTAGATGGGCGGAAGACGAACTATTGTGCAAAAAGATGTTCATGTCCCAAACTTCTTTCTAGAGTGGATTGATCTTCGGGAACCCTGGTCTGCACCGCACGTTAAGTCGGTGCGTCGTCGTCCAACTTAAGTCCAAAGGAATCCGGCCTTGAACACGCAATGGGGTCCAGGCGCCAATGGCGCTGCGTCGTGGGATGCTCAGCCCTCAGTGCGCGGTCGAGGTCGTCAGACGCTGATCTGCTTCTCGCACCTGCGGTGGGACTTCGTGTTCCAGAGGCCGCAGCACCTGATGACCCGCTTCGCCCAGGACGGCCGGCGGGCGATCTTCTGGGAGGAGCCGGTGACCGGGATCGATCCGGTTCCCGCCCTCGACGTGAGGCCCTGCCCGCAAAGCGGGGTGCTGGTGGCCACGCCGGTGCTGCCGGACGGCCTCTCGGGCGCCGAGCGCGAGGCGGCCCAGCGGCGCCTGCTCGACAACCTGCTGGCCGCTCACCCGGGCGACCTGATCCGCTGGTACTACACGCCGATGATGCTGGGCTTCTCTGGCCACCTGGATGCGGCCTGCACCGTCTACGACTGCATGGACGAGCTGGCGAATTTCAAGTTCGCGCCGCCGGAGCTGGCGGGCCGTGAGCGCGACCTGTTCGCCGCCGCCGACGTCGTCTTCACCGGCGGCCACAGCCTCTACGAGGCCAAGCGCGACCGGCACCCCAACATTCATCCCTTCCCGTCGAGCGTCGATCGCGCCCACTTCGCCCGGGCCCGCGACGGAGAGGCCGAACCGCTCGACCTCGCCGGGCTGCCCCGGCCGCGCTTCGGCTTCTACGGCGTGGTCGACGAGCGGATGGACCTCGACCTGCTGGCGGCCATCGCCGACGCTCGGCCCGAGTGGAGCCTCGCCATCGTCGGGCCGGTGGTGAAGATCGACCCGGCCGACCTGCCCCGGCGCGACAATCTCCACTACCTGGGCGGCAAGGGCTACGAGGAACTGCCGGCCTACCTCGGCTCGTGGGACGTGGCGCTGATGCCGTTCGCGATCAACGAGTCGACCCGCTTCATCAGCCCCACCAAGACGCCGGAATATCTGGCTGGCGGCCGGCCGGTCGTATCGACTCCGATCGTCGACGTCCTGCGCCACTACGGCGATCTGCAGGCCGTGAAGATCGCCGACACCGCCGAGGCCTTCGTGGCCGCCTGCGACGAGGCGCTGGCGCTGGCCCGCTCGGATCGGCTCTGGCTGGAGGAGGTCGACCGGGCGCTGGCGCAGCTGTCCTGGGACGAGACCTTCCAGCGGATGAACGGTCTGATCGGCGAGGTCTTCACGCGCCGCGAGAGCGAGGCGGCGGCCGTTCTGGCCAAGACCATTCCGGCGCCGGTCGTCCGCACCGCCGGGCGGCGGCGGCCCTACGACTACCTGATCGTCGGCGCGGGCTACGCCGGCTCGGTGCTCGCCGAACGGCTGGCCAGCGGCCTCGGCAAACGGGTGCTGCTGATCGACCGCCGCGAGCACATCGGCGGCAACGCCTACGACGAGAAGGACGCGGCCGGGGTGCTGATGCACCGTTACGGCCCGCACATCTTCCACACAAATTCCGACGAGGTCGCCGGCTACCTGTCGCACTTCACCCGCTGGCGGCCCTACGAGCACCGGGTGCTGGCCTCGGTGCGGGACGGCCTGCTGGCGCCCATGCCGATCAACCGCACCACGCTCAACGCGCTCTACGGCCTGAACCTGGCCACCGAGGCCGATGCCGAGGCCTTCCTGGAGAGCCGGGCAGAGCCGGTGGAGAAGATCCGCACCAGCGAGGACGTGGTCGTCTCCAAGGTCGGCCGCGAACTCTACGAGACCTTCTTCCGCGGCTACACGCGCAAGCAGTGGGCCATGGACCCGTCGGAGCTCGACAAGTCGGTGACCGCCCGGGTGCCCACCCGCACCAATACCGACGACCGCTACTTCACCGACAAGTTCCAGGCCATGCCGGCCGACGGCTACACGCGGATGTTCGAGAACATGCTCGACCACCCGCTGATCACCGTTGAGACGGGCGTCGACTTCGACGACGTGTCGGATGAGGCCGCCTACGACCGGCTGATCTACACCGGCCCGATCGACGAGTATTTCGGCCACCGCTACGGGCCGTTGCCCTACCGCAGCCTGCGCTTCCGGCACGAGACGCTGGAGCAGCCCTGGTTCCAGCGGGTCGGGACCGTGAACTATCCGGACGAGTCCGTGCCCTACACCCGGATCAGCGAATACAAGCACATGACCGGCCAGGTGAACCCGCGCACCACGGTCACCTACGAATACCCTGCCGCCGAAGGCGATCCCTACTACCCGGTGCCGCGGCCGGAGAACCAGGCGCTCTACAAGCGCTACGAGGCGTTGGCGCTCGATGCGCCCGAGGTGACCTTCGTCGGGCGGCTGGCGACCTACCGCTACTACAACATGGACCAGGTGGTGGGGCAGGCGCTGGCCACCTACCGGCGGATCGCCGCGCGGGAAGGGCGCCTGGAGGGCGCCGCCGCCCGCGGAGCCGCCGCCGCGGCGGGCTAGGGCATCGTGGGAAGACTGAGGCGGCGCCTGCTGCGCCGCCTCGGGCCGCGCCTCAGTCCCGCGCGATCCAGGACGTCACCTGCGCATGGACCTTGCGGACCAGAGCCGCGGGCCCCGAGAAGGCGAACTCGCTGACCAGCAGGCCGCGCTTTTCAGTCCAGCGCACCGGGCCGGTGTCCTCGCTGGTCAGGATCTGCCGCAGTTTGGCCCGCTTGGACCGCGGCACGAACGAAACGTAAGTCGCATCCGTCACGGCGACACCTCCCACTGCTACGCCATGACGGCTCGCCCGAGTCGTAGGCGAACTCGTGGCGCCCGAGGGCAAGATATTGCCGCAATCGTTACCGGCTCAGCTCGCCAGTCGGCCTGCCTCGCAGGGCTGCACGTCGGCGAGGCCCAGCTCGACCACGAAACACTGCTCCTCGCCGCTCGCCTGGTCGCGGACGACGATGCGCACCGCTTCGCCCTCGTCGGGCTCCGGATGCCAGACCTCCACGAACTGCAGCGCCGCGTCGGCGAAGCTCTCCGCCTCGACGGCGTGGCCGTGCGCCCGGCCGTCATGCACGGCGAAAGCGCAGAAGCTGGAAGCGGCTGTCATTCGGCGAAAACTCCTGGGCTCTGCGAACCTGAACGCGGCCCGCGCGAAAGGGATTCACGCGGCCGTTCCGGTTGCGGGCGCGCCGTTGCGTGCTGGCGCGTCCCGCCGCCCTTCGCTATCAAACCTCGGGGGGCAGGATGGGGGCGCCATGACGACGCAGGCCCGATGAACATCGTCGCGCCGCTCAACTTCGACGACGCCTTCTGCCGCCGGTTGCTGGAAAGCATGAACGAGGGCGTCAGTCTGGCGACGGGCGACGGTGTCATCGTCTATGCCAACCCGGCGGAGGACCGGTTGTATGGCTACGGTCCCGGCGGGCTCGTTGGTCGCCGTCTCGGCGACCAGCACGCCGGCTCGCCCGAGGAAAGCGCTCGGCTGCTGGGCGAGATCGCCGCCGTGCTCAAGGGCGTCGGCGAGTGGCGCGGCGAGCGGCGCAACCGCCGCGCCGACGGCGCCGAGTTCGTCACCCGCGCGCGCATCACCCAGGTGGAGATGGATGGCAGGCCCCACTGGCTCTGCGTACAGGAGGACGTCACCGCCCGCCGCTCGCAGGACGCGGCGCTGAAGGAATCCGAGGGCCGGCTGGCGCTGGCGGCGTCCGCGGCGCGCGTCGGCATCTGGGATTGGGATCTCGAGACCGGCGAGATGGTCTATTCCGATCGCGCCCGGGCCATCTACGGTGTGCCGCCAAGCCAGCAGATCAGCCGCGAGTCGATCGCCGCCATCACCCACCGGCAGGACCAGGCCAGGACCCGGGCCCAGACCGATCGGGCGTTGGACCCGGCTGTCCGCGAGAAGGTGGTCTACGAATACCGCATCGTCCGCCCCGACGGAGAGGTCCGCTGGGTCCGGGCGCATGGCGTGGCGATCTTCGCCGAGGGAGCGGGCGGGCCGAAGGCGGTGCGCTACGTCGGCACGCTCGAGGACGTTACCGAACAGAAGCGCATCGAGAAGGAGCTGCGCCGCTCGCGCCGCCGGCTAACCTTGGCCATCGACGCCGGCCGCATGGCCGTGTGGACGATCGATTCCGAGACCGAGGAATTCCTGCGCACGCCCGAACTCAACCGGGTGCTCGGCTTTCCGGAAGACGCCCGACCGACCCTGGAGGACATCCGCGAACGCTATGCGCCGGGCGAGTTGGCCCGCATCCAGTCGCAGGTGCAGGCGGCCCTGAAGCGCGGGGACAGCTTTTTCGAGACCGAGTTCCGCTATGTCTGGCCGAACGGCGAGCAGCGCTGGCTGCTGCTGCGCGCGGAAGTCAGCTTCAGCGCCAAGGGCGCGCCGCTGGCGGTCATCGGCGTGGTCATCGACATCACCGAGCGCAAGGAGGCGGAGGAGCGGCTGAAGCTTCTGGCCCGCGAGGTGGACCACCGCGCCAACAACCTCCTGACGGTGGTCCAGGCGACCGTGGCGCTGACCCGCGCGCCCGACGCGGCGGCGCTTAAGGAGATCCTCACCGGGCGCATCTCGGCCCTGGCCCACGCCCACCAGCTCCTCTCCCAGGCGCGATGGGAGGGGGCCGACCTGCGGCGGATGGTCGAGGAGGAGTTGCGCCCGTTCCAACTGGGGGAGGGGAGCCGCGTGCGCCTCGAAGGTCCGCCGGTCGCGTTGCGGCCCCAGGCGGCGCAGTCGGTGGCCATGGCCCTGCACGAGCTCGCCACCAACGCGGCCAAGTATGGCGCCCTCTCGCGCCCGGAAGGCGCCGTCGAGGTGTCCTGGACGGGCGGCGGCGCGCACCAACCCCTGACCTTGGTCTGGACCGAGCGGGGCGGCCCCAGGGTGACGCGGCCGGCCGGCCGCGGCCTCGGCATGACCGTCGTCGAACGAGCCGTGGGCGGGGCGCTGCAGGGCTCGGCCCGCTTCGACTGGCGCCCCGAGGGACTGGTCTGCGAGATTTCGATCAACACAACCGCCTCGGGCGTGTTGGCCTCAAGCGGCGAGGACTAACAGCGCCCCCAGCACCGCCAGGGAGATCATGGCGGCGGCGATCAGCAGCCACTTCTCCGGCCCGGTCCTCTGGCTGGACGGCTGGGCGGTCTCGTCCTGTCGCGTGCCTTCGAGCTTGGCCATGCGCTTAGTCTCCTTTGCAGGAACAACAGGCGCCGCGCCGGGCTGTTCCCGACAAGGGGCCGGCGCCGGGAACCTTGGCCGCACGCACCTGTTGTCCTTCGCAAGCGGCGCCGTTCCGGCGCTGCAGCGTGCGGGGTGCATCGAGGCATGGAGATCGGACGGCGGAGCTTCCTGGCCGGGTCGGGACTGGCGCTGGCGGCCGGGAGCGCGGCGGCGCAGTCTTTCGAACTCCCCACGGCCCCAGATCCGTCGCCGGCGGCCGAACCGGCTCCACCCGCGACGCCGCCCGGGCCACGCGCTATCGACTGGCGGCGTATCCGCGCCCAGTTCGCCCTGACGCCCGACTGGATCGACATGTCGGCGATGCTGATCGCCTCGCACCCGGCGCCGGTGCGTGAGGCCATCGAGCGCCACCGCCGCCAGCTCGACGCCAACCCGGTCGTCTACCTGGAGGCCAACAACCGCAGCCTGCAGAACCGCGCGCGCGCCGCCGCCGGCCAGTACCTGGGCGTTCCCGGCGAGGCGGTGGCGCTGACCGACTCCACGACCATGGGCGCGGGGCTGGTCTACAACGGCCTTCGCCTGCGCTACGGGCAGGAGATCCTGACCACCGACCAGGACTACTACGTCACCCACGAGTCCCTGCGGCTGGCGGCCCTGCGCACCGGCGCCAAGGTGCGCAAGATCTCCCTCTTCGAGGACATCCGGACGGTGAGCGAGGCGGGCCTGACCGCCCGCATCACCAGCCAGATCGGGCCGCAGACGCGGGTCGTGGCGCTGACCTGGGTGCACTCCTCGACGGGGCTGAAGCTGCCGATCCCGGCGATCGCCGCGGCGATCCGCAGCATCAACGCTGCGCGCGGCGAGGCCGACAGGGTGCTGCTCTGCATCGACGGGGTCCACGGCTTCGGCAACCAGGACGTGGGCTTCGGCGAGCTCGGCTGCGACTTCCTGTTCGCCGGCTGCCACAAGTGGCTGTTCGGCCCGCGCGGAACAGGCGTGATCTACGGCTCCGAGTCCGGCTGGCGCGCCGCCCTGCCGACCATCCCCACCTTCCTCGACAGCAGCGCCTACAGCCACTGGATTTCGGGGACCGATCCCGGCGCGGGCAGCGCGGTGCGGATGACGCCGGGCGGCTTCAAGGCCTTCGAGCACCTGTGGGCCCTGACCGAGGCCTTCTGGCTGCACCAGAGCATCGGCCGGGCCGAGGTCGCCCGCCGCACCGCCGAGCTCGCCACCCAGCTCAAGGATGGTCTGGCGGCCATGCCGCACGTGACCCTGGTGACGCCCCGATCACCGCGGCTGTCGGCCGGGATCGTCGCCTTCGACGTGGCCGGGATGAGCGCCCAGCAGGTCGTCTCTCGGCTGCGCGAGTGGAAGGTGATCGCCTCGGTCGCGCCCTACGCCCGCCCGCACGCGCGCCTCACCCCATCGATCCGCAACTTCCCGCACGAGATCGACTTCGCCCTGCAGGCCATCCGCGCGATGGCGTGATGCTCCCGCCTCCCGCCGTGTAGCCCGGGGAGGCGGGACGATCTCTCTCAAGCCTTGTGAGTCGTCTCCGGCAGGCCGAGGATGCGCTTGGCGATGATGTTGTTCTGGATCTCGAACGACCCGCCCGCGATGGTGTTGGACTTGATCCGCAGGAAGGCCCGGGTGGCGGCCAGTTCCTCGGGCGTGAAGTCCTCGCCCTCCCAGCCGAGGCCCCGGTAACCCATCGCCTCGACCATCATCTCGTTGTTGTTCACGTTGATGCGCGAGGAGGCGTTCTTCATGATCGAGGTCACCGCCGAGGGCCCGTTGCGGTTCTTGCCCTCGTCGGCAAGGCGGGTGACCGTCAGGGCGTAGGCGCGGGCGTCCATCTCCTGCTCGATCAGCCGGCGGCGGAAGTCGGTGTCGGCCAGCCGCCCCGACTCGTCGAGGCCGATGTACTTCTTGGCCGTCTCGCGCAGCAGCGCCGGGTTGGTGCGCGGCCGCCCGCCGTCGGCGCCGGCGATGCCGTTGCGCTCGTGCTGCAGCAGCCGCTTGCCGACCGTCCAGCCGCCGTTCAGCGGGCCGACCAGGTTCTCCTTCGGCACCTTCACGTCGGTGAAGAAGGTCTCGCAGAAGGGTGAGGCGCCGCTGATCAGCTTGATCGGCCGCACTTCGACGCCCGGGGTCTTCATGTCGATCAGCAGGAAGCTGATCCCCTCGTGCTTCTTGGTGGGATCCGTGCGTACCAGGCAGAAGCACCAGTCGGCGTACTGTGCGCCCGAGGTCCAGATCTTCTGGCCGTTGACCAGGAAGTGGTCGCCCTTGTCCTCGGCCTTGGTCTGCAGGCTGGCCAGGTCCGAGCCCGAACCCGGCTCGGAATAGCCCTGGCACCAGCGCAGTTCGCCGCGGACGATCGGCGGGATGTGCCGCTGCTTCTGCTCTTCGTTGCCGTACTCCAGCAGCGTCGGGCCGAACATCATCACGCCCATGCCGCCGATCGGGTTGAAGGCGCCGACCTTGGACATCTCCTCGCGCAGCACCCGCGCCTCGCGCTGGGACAGCCCGCCGCCGCCGTACTGGGCCGGCCAGGTGGGCACGCCCCAGCCCTTCTCGCCCATCCGCTTCTTCCACAGCACGAAGTCGGGGTCGTTCGGGTCGGGCCCTTCGCCCATCAGCGCCTCGCCCTTGCCCTTCAGCGAGGGGGGGAAGTTCGCTTCCAGCCAGGTGCGCGCCTCGGCGCGGAAGGCCTCCAGATCGGCGCCGCCGAAATCCGCCATGGGGTTCCTCCAGATGTCGTGCATGGCGCCTCGTCCGGACGCCTTGCCGCCAGCATGTGGCCCCCATCCCGCCGCGTCAACGCGGTCGGCGAGCGACGTAAGCGTCGTGCGTTGACGTCACGTTTTGTCCCACCTCCCCTGCGGAGCGGGGAGGTAGGAATGGCGCGCCTAGATCGGGCCGTCTCGGACACCGCGCACCTGCATCAGACTATGAACTGGCCCATGGCCCTCGGCTTTCGCCTGCGGTCGCCTTCCGGTTACATGGGCGGATGAAGACGGTCGTGTGTTTCGGCGAGGTGCTGCTGCGGCTGTCGCCGCCCGGGGCCGAGATGCTGCTGCAGTCGCCGCGGCTGGAGGCGCGGATCGGCGGGGCCGAGGCCAACGTCGGCGTCTCGCTGGCGAGGTTCGGCCATCCGGTGCGGATGGTCAGCTTCCTGCCCGACAACCGGCTGGGCCGGGCGGCGCTCGGCGAGCTGCGCCGGCACGGTCTGGACGTGGGCGGGGTGCGGACGGCGCCTGGCCGGATGGGGCTCTACTTCCTGACCCCCGCCGCGGGCCAGCGCCCGGCCGAGGTGCTCTACGACCGGGCCGACTCCAGTTTCGCCCTGGCCGACCCGGCCGCCGTCGACTGGAACGCCGAGCTGGAGGGGGCCGACTGGCTGCACCTGTCCGGCGTGACGCCGGCCATCGGGCCCAACGCCGCCGAGGCCGCGCTGACGGCGGTGCGGGCCGCGCGGGTGAAGGGGCTGACGGTCTCGTTCGACGGCAACTACCGCAAGAGCCTGTGGGACCAGTGGCCGACCGACGGGGCCGCCGTGCTGGCGGACATCGTCGCCGCAGCGGACATCCTGATCGGCGACGACCGCGACGTGGCGCTGATCCTCGGTCACGACTTCCCGCACACCGACCCGATGGAGCGGCGGCTGGCGGCGGCCGAGGCGGCCTTCACCGGCTTTCCGCAGCTCTCGCGCGTCGCCTCCACCCACCGGACCGTGCACGACGCGACCCGCCACGGCCTGGCCGGATTCCTGGCGGAGCGGGACGGGCATTGGACCGCGCCGCCGCGCGAGATCGGCGGGATCGTGGACCGGATCGGCGGCGGGGACGCCTTCGCGGCCGGGCTGATCCATGGCCTGCGCACCCAGATGGCGCCCCAGGCGGCGCTGGACTTCGCCCTGGCCGCCGCGGCGCTGAAGCACTCCATCCCCGGCGACTTCAACCTGGTGGACTTGGCCGACGTCGAGGCCCTGATGGCCGGCGGTGGCGACGTGCGGCGCTAGTTCCGGGCGAGCTCGGCCACCCGGGCGGCGAGGGGAGGGGAGATGGACGCATCGCGAGTGGAGCGGGCGCGGCGGCTGCGCCCCTTCTTCGAGATCCAGCTCCGCTTCGCCCAAGTCCTCGCGGCGAAGGGCGGGCGGCCGTTCGACGACGTCGTGCTGCGGATGACAAACCTGCACCGCCGCTTCGGGCTGGGCACGCACGACGACGCGGCGCAGCGGCCGGAGTGGGCGGCCTACGCCGAGGGCCTGCGCGCCGCCGCCTCGCTGGAGGCGATGGTCGACTGGACGGAGGCGACGTTCGTCCGCTCGCCGGAGGAGCCGGAGCCCGAGCAGGTGTTCGGCTGCTTCCGCTACGATCCGCCGTGGCCTGACGGCGAGGTGCGCATCCACTTCAACAACCGCGACGGCGACGGGGCGAGCCCGCTGGCGCCGGCCAAGCGCGGGCGGCGGCTGGCGGACCTTGCGGCCATGTTCGCCGACGTGCGGGCGAGGCATCCGGACGCGCAGGCGGTGCGCGGCGGATCGTGGCTCTACAACACCGCCGCCTACCGGCGGCTGTTTCCGCCAGCCTTTGGGGCCTCCCGCCAGCCGGTGGAGCCGGTGCGGCTGAACGGAACCTCGAGCTGGGGCCAGTTCCTGGACCACCGCGAAGAGGTCAAGCCGGCTGCGCGCGAGGCCTTCCTGGCCAACCTGCCCGCGCTCGATGCCGCAGCGCCGTGGCGGGCGTTTCCGCTGCGCGCCCTGCAGACCCGTGCTCCGATTGTCGACTTCTACGCCTTCTACGGCCTGGCCGGGGATTGACCCGGATCATTCCGATACGGGGATCGCCCGGCGAAAATGTTCAAATGGCTCATCTCTCGACCAAGACCTACGGCGCCGAGCGCGGCCTGACCTGCGCGCTCCGGCAGTGGCGGGCGGACAGCCACTGCGCCCTGCTTCACGGCTATTCGCTCGGCTTCCGCTTCACCTTCGCGGCCGAACAGCTCGACGCGGCCGGCTGGGTCGTGGACTTCGGCAAGGGCGGGTTCGGGCCGATCCGCGAGTGGCTGCACGCCACCTTCGACCACACCCTGCTGGTGGCCGAGGACGACCCGGCGCGGGAGACGCTGATGGCGCTCGGCGCAGCGGGCCTGGCGCAGCCGCGGCTGGTGCCGGGCGTGAGCTGCGAGCGGCTGGCGCAGTACGTGTTCGACAACTGCGACCCGATGGTGCGGGCCGCTTCGCGCGGGCGCTGCTGGATCGACCAGGTGGAGTGCTTCGAGCACGGCGCGAACAGCGCCATCTACCGCAACCCCGAGGCGGTCACCCGCCAGGTGACCGCCGAGGCGCTGCAGACCCTGGTGCGCGAGGCGCTCTGAGGCCGCCTCAGCCTCCCACCGCGGCGGGGTCCATCCATACCGGCTCGAAGACGTGGCCGTCGGGGTCCTCGAAGGTGCGCTGGTACATGAAGCCCATGTCCTGGGCCGGGCGCGGGTCGGCCTTGCCGCCGGCCCCGGCGGCCGCCTCGACGATGGCGTCCACCTCCGCGCGGCTGTCGCGGGACAGGGCGATCAGCACGCCGGTCGCCGCCTTGGCGTCGGCCACCGGCCGCGTCGTGAAGGTCTGGAAGTAGTCGCGCTTCAGCAGCATGAAGACGATCTCGTCGGACCACACCATCGAGGAGGCGTTGTCGTCGCTGAACTGGGGGTTCTTCGTGCAGCCGATGGCCTCATAGAAGCGCGTCGCGGCGGCCAGGTCGGCGACCGGCAGGTTCACGAAGATCATCTTGGGCATGGGGACTATCCTTGTCTCGGCGGTGTTCGCGGATGGCCCTGAAGGCCGTCTTCGGTCCTAGGACGATCCAACCCGCCGAGGCCCGACAACGCCGGACGGAGATTTTCTGCATGCGCCCGATCCTGGTCCTGGGCCTGGTGGCGAGCCTGTCGGGCGCGGCGCCCGCGCTCGCCGCCCCGGCGGTCGCCCACATCGTCGTCGAGCAGCATCCGGACCAGCGGGGCGATCCGCTCCGCTACGTGGCCCGGGCCCAGCAGTGCAAGGACGAGGTGTTCCGCGAGTTGCGGCTGGCCGACGGCCGGGCCCCGCCGCCGGTCTGGATGCGCGAGCGCCCAGCGTCTTCGCCGCGCAACCCGATGATCGCCCAGGTGCTGGACGAGGGCGGCCCCGCCGCCGCGCAGGTGCTCGCCGCCGCGATCAACGCCTGCCTCGGCGCCCAGGGCCTGGCCGGCGTTCGCGCCGCCGCCACCGCCGAACCTTCGTCGGAAGCGCCGCTCGACTAGCAATCTGCTTGCAAATCAGGAGCAGTCGGGCGCAGCCTGCCGGCCCGCACGAAGGGATCGCGAGGAGGCGACCGTGGCCCGGCTGATCTACGCCCTGAACCAGTCCCTGGACGGCTATGTCGACCATGACGCCTTCGGGCCGGACCCGGCGCTGTTCCGCCACTTCATCGAGGACGTCGCAGGCCTGGCCGGAGCGCTCTACGGCCGGCGCATGTACGAGACCATGCGCTACTGGGATGAGGAGCATCCCGAGTGGGACGAGGCCGAGCGGGCGTACGCCCGGGCCTGGCGGGCCCAGCCCAAGTGGGTGGTCTCCACGACTCTGGACGACGTCGGCCCCAACGCCGCCTTGATCTCCGAAGACGTCGAGGCCGCCGTGCGGCGCATCAAGGCCGAGGTCGACGGCGACATCGAGGTGGCCGGGCCGCAACTCGCCGCCGGCCTCGCCGACCTGATCGACGAATACCGCATCTACCTGCACCCGGTGGTGGTGGGCGCCGGTAAGCCCTACTTCGCGGGGCCGCGCCCGCCGCTGCGCTTCTGCGCCGCCGAGCCGATCGGCGAGCGGGCGGTGAGGCTGACGTTCCGGCCGACGTGAGCCGGGGCCGCTAGCCGCCGCACGGCGGCCACACCTCGGTGTCGTGGTCCGGGTGCTGGTAGGAGACGATGCCGGCCAGGTGCGCCGCCGCCCGCGGCTCGTCGACCGGGTGGACGGGCAGCTTCGCCAGATCGTCGAAGTAGGGGGTCTTTTCCGGCGAGGCGAGCTGCTCGGTGGGGCGCACGTCCTCCGGGCGGTCCAGCGCGCCGAGGGTGAGGGCGATCCCGTGGCCCTCGTACTGGTAGGTCAGCGGGGTGCCGCAGTCGGCGCAGAAGCCGCGCTGCACCTTGTTGGAGCTCTGGAACAGCTTCGGCTGGCCACGCGTCCAGACGACCCCGTCCTTCGGCGCGCCGACGTAGGGACCGAACAGTCCGCCGGTCGCCTTCTGGCACATGCGGCAATGGCAGATCGACGCCTCGCCGAGCTCACCTTCGATGCGGAACCTCACCGCCCCGCACTGGCATCCGCCCGTCACGCTCATCTGCGGCCTCCTTCGGGCGCGATGTCAGCATGGGCGGCGGCGTGGTGCCACCTCTTCGTCCGGATTTCTGGAGGGGCTAGGCCGCCTCGGCGCGCACCAACACCACGGTGACGTTGTCCGGGGCGCCGCGGGAAAGGGCGGCCGCGACCAGGCGCTCGGCGCAGGCGTCGGGGTCGGCGGGGGCGAGCAGGGCCGCAATCTCGGCCTCGTCGAGCACGCCGGTCAGGCCGTCGGAGCAGAGCAGGAAAAGATCGCCGTCGCGCAGCGGGCCCTGGACCATGTCCAACTCCAGCGCCGGATCGACGCCGACCGCCTTGGTGATGACGTGGCCGCGGCGGCTGGACTTCGCTTCGGCAGGGGTCAGCGCCCCGCTGTCCACCAGGGCCTGGACGAGGCTGTGGTCGCGGGTGAGCGGCGAGAGCGCGCCGTCGCGGAACAGGTAGCCGCGGCTGTCGCCCGCCCACAGGCAGGCGTAGTGGCCGTCCACGGCCAGCAGCACCACGACCGTCGAGCCGACCACGTCGGCGCCCCGGCCGGCGGCGTAGGCGATCAGTTCGGCGTTGGCGGCCTTCAGCGCCTCGGTGACGTCGCGGACGAAGCCGAAGCCGGAGGCCGGCGCGGGGAGGGCGGCCAGGGACTCGACGACCTTGCGGCTGGCCACTTCGCCGGCGGCATGGCCGCCCATGCCGTCGGCCACCGCCCACAGCCCGAGCCGGGAAGACTCGACGAAGCCGTCCTCGTTCAGCCGCCGAACGCGGCCCTCGTGGGTGCGCCCCGCCGAGGGGAAGACGAAGGCGCCGGGCGGTTCGGCGCGGCTCGCCGGCCGGCCGCTCAAGCCGGCCCGCCTCCGCCGTCGAGCGCCTTGAGCTGCCGCTCGTAGGCGGCGCGGAACTCGCGGTTCATCGGGCTGTCGGGATCGTCATGCGCCTGGGCGAGGAACAGCGCGTAGGTGCGGCCGTACTCGTTCCAGGCTAGCGCCGCCTTGTTCTTCAGCAGGCCGGTCTCGCCCTTGATCCGCTCCTCGACCTCGGCCGGGCTCAGGCCCTCGAGCGCGGCGAGCAGCGCGCCGCGCATGCCGGCCAGGAGGCACAGCAGGTGCTTCTTCATGTCCTCAAACGAGGCCTTCACCGCGGCCTGGCCGGTCAGGAAGCCGTCGTTGCGGTCCTTCAGCAGATCGACCGCCAGCCGTTGCGGCCTGGCCCACTTGAAGGGGTTGTTGCCCTCGGCGCGGACGGTGGTGCGGTCCATCCGGTACTCGGCCTTGATGCTGGTCCGCTCGTCCATCAGGTCGTAGAGGCCCAGGACCATCTGCCGGTAGAGACCGCCGAGACGGCGCATCACCTCGTGCGGATCCTCGCCCGAGAAGGCCGAGGAATCGAGCTTGGCTCCCTCGCAGAAGGCGTCGAGCAGCGAGCCGGTGGTGGGCGCCGGCGAGGGCTTGGCCGGCTCGGCGCCGGCGAGCTTCGGCCACTCGGTGGGCACGCTCAGGGCCGCATCGTCCACCGCCACCGGCCGCAGCAGCGGGTGGGCGAAGGGGGCGTCGTAGGCGCTCTCGCCAGGGCGGGCGCCGGCGTCGGGCGTCTCGGCGTCGACGACGATCAGGTAAGGCCCGAGCCTCAAAGTCTCGCCGGGCGAGATCGGGGTTGGGATGTCGGCCGGCGCGCGCAGCCGGGCGCGGCCGAGAAAGGTGCCGTTGGCGCTGACGTCGCGCAGCATCAGCCCCTGGTCGCCGAGGCTCAGGATGCAGTGGCGTCGGGAGAGGGACCGTTCGGGATCGTCCAGCACCCAACAGGCGCTCTCGTCGCGGCCGACCACCAGCTCGCCGCCCGACAGCGTGCGCGCCTCGAGCTGCCGGAAGGGGTCGGATTCGTGGAACAGGCGCAGGGTGACCGGACTCATGCCTTCACCATCATCACCGTGCGGTCCTCGGCCACCGCCGCCTCGAGCTCGGCGGCGCGCGCCTGGGCGGCCGGTTCCAGGCGGGCTTCGACGGTCGCGGCCAGCCGGTTGAAGGAATCGAACAGCTCGCCGAACTCGTCCGAGCGATTGTGCGAGAGGCGGAAGTCGAAATCGCCGTCGGCGGCGCGATCGAGAGCCCCCTTCAACCGCTGGACGGGCCGCGCCAGGGCGCGCACCACGGCGTAGCTAGTCCCGATCACCGTGCCGACGATGATCAGCCCCAGCGCCAGCAGCAGCATCCGCGACAGCCGAGCCGCCGCGTCGAGGTCCGCCTTGCTGAGCCGCACGTCCACCAGACCGAAGTCGCGGCCCGCGTAGGTGATCGGCCTCACGAAACGCAGGTCCTGCGCGCCCTCGGCGCCGGCCAGGGTGACGGTGGTCCCGTCGCGGCTCTGCAGCACGGGCTCGGCGCCGAAGCCCTGATGCGGCCGCCCCAGCAGGGCCGGATCGCTGGAGGCGCGCACCACGCCCTCGGCGTCGACCACCGAGAGACGCTTGATGTTGGGATCGGCGACCGCCGACTTCACGAAGGCCTCGACCGGCAGCCAGTCGCGCTCGGCCGGCGGCAGGCTGGCGTTGTCCGCCGCCTGCAGGGCGACGTTGCTGGCCACGAAGGCGGCCACCGCCGTCCCCGAGGTCAGCGCCATCTGCTCCATGGCCTGGTACTGGCGCTGCACGACCAGCGTCGAGCCGGCCAGCAGCACCGCGCCAGTGATGACGGCCATCAGCACGCTCAGCCGCACCTGCAGCGGCAGCCGCCGCTTCGTCGCGCGCGCCTCGCCACGGGCGGCGGCCAGCGCGCCCTGCTCGCGGCGGAAGGCTTCGGCCGCCTGGGCGCCGTCGGCGAACCGGCGGTCCGGCCGCTTGGCCATCAGCTTGCCAATGATGAACTGCAGACCGCGCGGCGCGTCCGGCGCGAAGTCGGCGATCGGGGGCGGGTCCTGCTGGGTGATCTGCAGGGCCAGCGTGGCGGCGCTGGAACCGTCGAACGCGCGCCGGCCGGTCAGCAGCTCGTAGAGCACCGTCCCGGTGGAGAACAGGTCGGAGCGGCCGTCGATTTCCTGACCGAGCGCCTGCTCGGGGCTCATGTAGCGCGGCGTGCCCAGCACCTGGCCGGCCTGGGTGCGCAGCGTCTCGGCCTCGTCGACGTGGGCCTCGGCCACCCGGGCGATGCCGAAGTCGAGGATCTTCACGCCGCGCCCATCGGGGGCGAGCACGATGTTGGAGGGCTTGATGTCCCGGTGAACCACGCCGAGGCCGTGGGCATAGCTCAGCGCGTCGACGAGCTGCAGACCGATAGAGAGCACGTCGTCGGCAGGCAGGCGCCCGTAGCGCTCCAGCACCGCATCGAGCGGTTCGCCCTCCAGCAGCTCCATGGCGATGTAGGGATAGCCGCCGTCCTGGCCGACGTCGTAGATGGTCACGATGTTGGGGTGCGACAGCGCCCCCGCGGCCTTGGCTTCGCGCAGGAAGCGGGCGGCGTACTGGGCGTTTTCGCGGAACTCGCCCTTCAGGACCTTCACGGCGAGGTCCCGGCCGATCTCGGGGTCGAAGGCGCGGAACACCTCGGCCATGGCGCCCTGGCCGATGCGTTCACGGATCTCGTAGCGTCCGACGCGTTCAGGCAAGGCTGGGTTCTCTCCGGCAAGCAGCCGCGCGCGGGTGCGGCGAAGCCGAAAGACTAGCCGTCGAGTGTTAAGGGAAGCCTTTGATCAATTGATGATTTCGTAGGCGCCGCGGCTCAGCGGGCGACGCTTGCGTGGATGCGCTTGGCGCGGGCCAGGTCGCGCTCGATGGCGGCGTTGCCGGGGTCGGCCGCCAGCGCCTGCTGCAGCAGCGATAGCGCCTTTGCCGGAGCGCCGCGGTTGAGCTCGTCGAGGCCGGCGGCGCGCAGCTTGGCGGCGCGCGCCGGATCCTTCGCCGGCGCCGACGGCGCCGTGGCGCGGGCGGTGGGGGCAGGCGGCTTGGGCTTGGCGGTCGCCTGCGCCGGCTTGGGGGCGCGCGGAATCTGGATCACGTGACCGGGCTGCACGTGCAGCGGAGCGGCGAAGCCGTTGTAGCGGGCCAGCGCATAGAACAGCAGCGGGTCGCCCAGGAAGCGGCCGGCCAGCATCGACAGAGTCTCGCCAGGCCCCACGGTGTAGGCTTTGGGCTTGCCGGGCAGCAGCGTCTTGGGGTCGGCGTCGAGCTGCTGCATCAACCGGCGGGCGACCTTGTCGTTCGGATCCTTCTCCAGGAGAGCGGCCAGCACCGGCCGCGCCTCGGCGATACGCCCCTGATTCATCAGGTCGATGGCCTGGCGGGTCCCCTCGAGGGGGGCGGCGGGCGGCGGCGACTTGGCGACCGGCGAGCCCTTCGGCGTCTGGGCGCAGGCCGCCAGCGTCAGAGCGACGAGGCCGAGCGTCGCGGCGAGCCGCCTCATCGGGCGGCCCTCTCGGCGGCGCGGCGCTTCGGCGCGGGAGTCAGCCCCTCCAGCCAGGCCGGGTCGTTGACCGTGCGCACGAAGTCCGGGCCCGGCAGCGGCCGGGCGAAGTAGAAGCCCTGGAACAGCGAGCAGCCCAGCCCGCGCAGGGTCTGCACCTCGGTCAACGTCTCCGCCCCCTCGGCCAGCACCTCGATGTCGAGGCCCAGCGCCAGCTCGATCAGCGCGGTGCAGATCGCCCGGCCCTCGCGCCGCTCGTCGACGCGGGCGACGAACTCGCGGTCGATCTTCAGTTTGGAGAAGGGCAGGTTCTGCAGCGAGCTCAGGCTCGAGTAGCCCGCGCCGAAGTCGTCGATGGCGACGCTGACGCCGAGCTCGCGCAGCTCGCCGAACATCCGCCGGGTACGTTCCACGTCGGCCATGGCGGCCGTCTCGGTCAGCTCGAGCTCCAGCGCGCAGGGCGACAGGCCGTGCCGTTCGAGGGTGCGCAGGATGATGGTGTTCAGCCCCGGGTTCTGGAACTGCACGGCCGAGATGTTCACAGCCACCTTCAGGTGGGTCAGGCCGGCGGCTTCCCAGGCGCGGGCCTCGCGGCAGGCGGCGTTCAGCACCCACAGGCCGACCTCGTCCATCATCCCGGACTGTTCGAGCACCGGCATGAACTCGCCCGGCGAGACCAGGCCGCGCTCGGGGTGTCGCCAGCGCAGCAGCGCCTCGGCTCCGATGCAGCGGCGGGCGTCGAGGTCCACCACCGGCTGGAAGTGCAGGAGAAGCTGATCGCCGCTGACCGCGGTGCGCAGGTCCTGCTCCAGGGCGTAGCGCTCGCGCGCCTCGCTGGACGTGCGGGGCGAGAAGAAGCTCAGGCCTCCCGCCGCCTGTCCCGCCTTGGGCAGGGCGGCGTAGGCGCGGGTCAGCAGCGTCTGGGCGTCGGCGGCGTCGTCCGGGAAGATGGCCGCGCCGACCCCGACATCGGGCGAGATCTTCAGGTCCTCCGGCTGGATTTCCTGCGAGAGCACATAGGCGATGGCCTGCAGCTCGGCGGCGGCGGTCTCCGGCCCCAGCTCCTCGCGGAACCAGATGGCGAAGCAGTCGCGGTCCACCTGAGCCAGCGGGCGCTGGCGGCCCACCGCCTCCTGCAGCCGGCCGGCAAAGGCCTTCAGCGCGCGGTCGGCGGCGGTCTGGTCGAACGCGGCCAGGCGGTCGTAGTCGCCGAACCGGATGGCCCCGAGGACGACCGGCGAGGCGGCCTTGTCCAGGTGGTCCTGCAGCCCGACCAGAAGCGGCTCGCGGGTCTGCAGCTCGGTCAACGGGTGGCGATTGGAGAGGCGGTGGCGCAGGGAATCGAGCGTGGAGGCGATCTGGCGCACATCCGACAGCATCTGATTGGCGCCGCCCAATCCGGCGTCGGCCTCGGCCGCAGCCTGACCGGCGCGGCTGAGTTCGCGCAGCATCCGGGCGGCGGCGTCCACCGGACGCAGCCGAAGCGCCAGGGCCGCGAGCGCCAGGCCGGCGCCGATCGCGGCTACGGTCAGCGTCACCCCGTCGCCGACCGGCGCGAGCAGCGCCAGCGGCAGGGCGGCCGCGACCGTCGCCAGGGCGACGATCTGCCCCGGATAGCCCAACGGTCGGCTGAGCCGCAGTCCTTGCTGCAGACCTGGCGTCGACATGCTTCGGCTGGCCTCGTCCGCTCTACTCGGAGGCTGCCAGGATGAACGGGGAGTTCTGAAGCTCCGTGAAGTTTCGTCCCTAACGGGTGATGAACTGCGCGGCGCAGTTGCAGCCCGGCGGGCGCTGGACGAGGCGGCGAGAGGGCTATTGCCAACTTATCATTGTTCACTGAAGCTGACTCTCTTGAGGAGAGGCAGTTCCATGAGTGCACAGCCGCACGTCCGGCAACATCCGCAGCGGTGCTACCACGTAGGCAACGTCCGTACCCAACTCTTGCGCGCGGCCCGGCAGATCCTGGAAGAACAGGGCAAGGACGCGCTCAGCCTGCGAGCCATCTCGCTCCGCGCAGGCGTGGCCCTGGGCACCATCTACCACCACTACGATTCCAAGCATTCCCTGCTGGCGGGCCTGGCGGTCGAGGGCTTCGAAGAACTGGTCGCCCGCATGCGCCGGGCGCTGGAGGAGCGGACCGAGGACCAGACCGGGCTGCACGCCACCGGCTACGCCTACATCGCCTTCCTGTGCGAGCGGCCGGCGCTTTACCGGCTGATGTTCGAGTCGGTGGACCTGGGCCGCACGCCCGAGGTGATCGAGGCCGAAGACCGCGCCTTCCGGATCATCGCCGATTCCATCCACGTGGCCTCGACCCGACGTCCGACGCCGGAAGTGGCCGAGCAGGTGGCCATGGCGATCTGGGCCTGGGGCCGGGGCATCGCCGCCGTCGGCTTCTCGCGCGGGGGGCAGGGCGAGGCGCCGCAGCGCAGCGCCGTAAACACAGCCCTGGAGGGTCTGAAAGCGATTTTCGCCTGGGGCGCGAACTCTGCGCTTCCTGCTGCCGCTGTTGCGAAATAGCCCTATTCGAACGGCGTTCGGCTCTCACAAGCTCCGGCCCAACCAAAAAGGCCATCAGGCCGAGTCATGGGAGGGATTTATGTCCACACGCCTGCCGCTGCGCGGCCTTCTTATGCTGGGCGCTTCCTGCGCCGTCCTTGGCGCGACGCCTGCGATCGCCCAGGACTCCGGCGGCGCCATGCTGGAAGAAATCGTCGTCACCGCCGAGAAGCGCGAGCAGAGCCTTCAGGACGTGCCGGTGGCGGTCACCGCCTACACCAGCGAGCGCCGTGAAGTCCTGGGTGTGAACACCGTCGAGGATCTGGCGCGGATGACGCCCAGCCTCAGCTACACCAACAACGACCGCCTCTCGATCCGCGGCTTCGGCCGTCTGACCAACTCGATCGGCACCGACCCGTCGGTGGCCCTCTACTCCGACGGCATCTTCTCCAACTCGATGGCCGACGCCTCGACGCCGCCGCTGTTCGTCGAGCGGACGGAAGTCCTGCGCGGCCCGCAGGGCACCCTGTACGGCCGCAACTCCATCGGCGGCACGATGAACGTCATCGCCAAGCGGCCGACCGAGGACTTCCAGGGCGAAGTGCGCGCCCTGGTCGGCAACTACGAGAGCTACCGGCTCGACGCCCTGGTGCGCGGGCCCATCGCCGACAACCTGCGCTTCCTGCTGGGCGGCTCGTTCGAGCGGCGCAACCAGGGCTTCGTCGAGAACATCGGCCCGGCCCGCGACACCGCCGAACTCGCCCGCTACGTGATCGAGGCGCAGATCGAGGCCGACCTCGGCGAAAACACCGTCGCCCGGCTCCGCTATTCGAAGTTCGACTGGGACGACAGCTACGGCGTCGGCAACACGCTGAACTCGATCATCACGCCGCACGACACCACCTCGCTCGTGGGCGTCGGCACCTCGGCGCTGTACTACAACACGGCGTTCGGCTTCACTGGCGCGAACCCGGCGGTCAACGACCCCTACACGATCGACGTCAACTGGGGCGCCTACGGCTCGCTCGACACCCACCAGCGGGTGCACCTCGACATCACCCACGACCTCGGCTGGGCGACGCTGAAGTACCTCGGCGGCTATCAGCAGTACGACTACAACACCTCGTCGGACTCCGACTACACGAACCGGGCGGGGCCGCAGAACATCAACCTGCCCGACCTCGATGGTCCCGGCCCGCTGACCGCCTTCACCGCGACCAACGTCTCCACCGACGCGCGCACCTTCTATGAAGAGCGTCAGAGCTGGTTCTCGAACGAGATCAACCTGTCGTCCAACAGCGACGGGCCGCTGAACTGGATCGTCGGCCTGTACCAGTACTACCAGGAGTACGATCAGCCTCAGGGCATCCGCGTGGTCGGCGACCCGGGCATGTTCGCCCCGATCAGCCTGGCCGGCACGCCGGTGCCGGAAAACCCCCGCGGCGCCTTCCTCTATGTGGACGGCCACCTGGAGACCAAGTCTTACGCCGCGTTCGGCCAGATCGATTGGGAGTTCGCGCCCGATTGGACTCTGACCGCGGGCCTTCGCTACACTTACGATGAGAAGGACGGCTACGACATCGCCCGCTATGTGGCGCGTCTGCCGGCGGCGGCCCTGCTGACCGGCATAGTCGGCGCGGGCGTGCCGTTGCAGGTCGCTCAGGGCCTGGCGATCGACCTGACGACCCAGCAGGTCTGCGGCGGCTTCACCGTCGCCTCCTGCGCGGCCAACCCGCTGACCTCCGACCTGTACGCCAACCCGACCGGCGGCCTGCGCCGCGACCTGTCGGGCGACTGGGACGCCTGGACCGGCACGCTCGGCGTGCAGTGGCAGCCTGACAGCTCCACCAACGTCTATGCGCGCTACAGCCGCGGCTACAAGTCGGGCGGCTGGCTGGGCTCGAACGGCCTGACCCCCGACCCGATCGTCGATCCGGAGTACGTCGACAGCTTCGAGCTCGGCGCCAAGAAGACCTTCGGCGGCATGCTGCAGCTCAACGCGGCGATCTTCTACTCCGACTACCAGGGCTTCCAGGCGCCGCTGACCGTGCCGCTCGGCACCATCACCGGCACCCGGTTCCTGAACCTCGACGCCGAGGTCCGCGGCTTCGAGCTGGAAGGCCAGTGGTCGCCGGTCCGCAACCTGCAGCTGTTCGGCAACTACGCCTACCTCGACGCCGAGGTGGCCAACGGCTGCTGCTTCGTGGATCAGGCCGACCCGTTCGCCGTCGCTCCGGGGGCGCGTCCGACCGGCGCGCCGCTCGCCAACGGCAGCCAGCCCCAGACGCTGGTGGGCAACCGCCTGCCGCTGTCGCCCGAACACAAGTTCACCCTGGGCGGCAACTACACCTGGGACTTCGACGCCGGTTCGCTGACCTTCAACGCCAACTACACCTGGACCGGCGACCAGCAGTCCACGATCTTCGAGAACCCGATCTATGAATCGCCGCAGAACGAAATCGCGGACTTCCGGCTGCTGTGGAAGGACGCCGAGGATCGCTACACCTTCATCGCCTTCGTGAAGAACGCCTTCGACGAAGTGGCCTACCAGAGCTCGACGGCGACCCCGCCGTCGGCGGTCGGCCCGCGGCGGACGGTGATCCTCAACTTCCCGCGGACCTTCGGGGCCGAAATCCACTACCGCTTCTAGGAAGAAGACGGGCGGGCCGCAGTTCGGCCCGCTCCCCCTCCACCTGCCGGGCCCTCGCGGGCCCGGCTTTTGTTTTTCGGGAATGGCCGAGGCGGGGAGGGACCTACTCCTCCACCACCCTCATTCCGGCGCGGCGCGCCTCGGCGACCTCGCGGCGGATGATGTCGACCAGCGCCTGCTTCAGCAGTTCCACCGCCGCCTGCACCTGCGCGCGGTTCTCGGGGAACAGGGCGTCGATGGCGAGGCCACGGATGGCGGCGGCATAGAGCTGCACCATGGCGTCGATGGGCGCGCGGTTCTTCACGCCGAGCGCCTTGGCCAGGCTCCAGATCAGACGGCGGTGCGCCTCGGCCTGCTCGTCGACCACCGGCGCGTACTTGGCGGCCAGTTCTCGCTCGCTGCGCGAAGCCAGCATGATCTCGATGCGGGCGATGCCCGAGGGGGAATTCACCTCGCCCCAGAGGATATCGACCAGCTTCTCCAACCGCTCGATGCCCAGCGGCACGCCCTTGAGCCCCTCGAGGTGGGCCTCGCCGCGCTGGCTGGCGATGTGCTGGGCGGTGGCGACCATCAGGTCGGCCTTGGTCGGGAACTGGTGCAGCAGCGAGCCGCGGCTGACGCCTGCGCGCTCGGTGACGATCACCGTGCTGGTGCGGTGGTAGCCCAGCTCGTGCAGGCACTCGATAGTGGCGTTCAGCAGCTTGTCGCGGGTGCTCTGGCGGCGCACCGCATTGGGCCCGCGCGGCCGGGACTTCCGCCGCGGAGCGTCCGCCTTCGACTGCTCGGCCGCCATCTTCACACCACGCCCGTCCGGCGCTGATGGCGCCTCGTCCGATCATATCCGCCCCGCACCGCGCCGAGGCAAGCGGCGGCGGGGAGGGCCTAGTCGTCGGCCGCCAGGCGGTAACCGACCCCCGGTTCGGTCAGGATGATCTTCGGCGCGGAGGGCTCCTCTTCCAGCTTCTGGCGCACCTGGGCCACCAGCACGCGGACGAACTGTGCGTCGACGGTGGCCGTGGAGCCCCACACCGAGGCGATGATCTGCTTGTGGGTGATCACCCGGCCGGGGTTGCGGGCCAGTGTGCGGACGAGGTCGTACTCGCGCGGGGTCAGCCGTATCTCCTCGCCCTGGATGAAGGTGCGCCGGCTGGCGAAGTTCACTTCCAGATCGCCGGCCTTGAACGAGGCGCTGCCGAGCAGGCGGCGCTCGCGCCCGCGCTGGGCGGCGCGGATCCTAGCCAGCAGCTCGCCGACCCCGAACGGCTTGTTGACGAAGTCGTCGGCCCCGAGGTCTAGGGCGGCGATCTTCTCCTCCTCGAGGTCGCGGGCCGACAGCACGAGGATCGGAATCTCCGACCATTCGCGGATGCGCGAGATCACCTCCTTGCCGTCCATGTCCGGCAGGCCCAGGTCCAGCAGCACCACGTCGCTCGGTTCGCGGGCGAGGCGGGTGAGGGCCTCCGCGCCGGTGCCGGCGGTCGCCACATCGTAGCCGGCCGCAGTCAGCGCCGGGGTCAGAGCCCGCACGAGCTGGGCCTCGTCGTCGACCAGCAGCAGGTGTCCCTCGCTCACGTCTCGTCTCCCGCCGGAAGGTGAAGGCTGACGATCAATCCGCCGCCCTCGCGCGCCCGCGCCTCGGCGCCGCCGTCCATCGACTCCATAAGGCCCCTGACGATCGACAGTCCGAGGCCGGTCCCCTGCAGGTTCGCGGACAGGGCGGGCGAGCGATAGAACTTCTCGAAGATGCGGCAAAGATCTTCGGGCGGGACGCCGGGGCCGTCGTCGGCGATCTCCAGCAGCACCCGTTCGCCGTCGCGCCGCCAGTCGAGCTCGATGGTCGAGCCGTCGGGCGTGAAGCGGATCGCGTTCTCGACCACGTTGCCGAGCGCCTGCTCCAGCAGGATCGGGTCGGCGCGCACGTCGAGCCGGTCCTGGGCGATGATCAGGCTGCGTCGCCCTACGCGCCGCCGCAGTCGGTCGACGACCCGGCCGGCCACCTCGCGCACGTCGGTCCGCACGGCCGTGACACCCAGCCCGCCGCCCTCGAGCCTGGTCATGTGCAACAGGTTGGCGACGAACTGGTTGAGGCGCTCGGCCTCCTCCTGGATGGTCGAGAGCAGGTCCTCGGTCACCGCCGGCTCGAACCGGTCGCCGAATTCGCGCAGGCTGCTGACCGAGGCCAGGATGGAAGCCAGCGGCGTCCTCAGGTCGTGCGAGATCGAGGAGAGCAGGGCGTTTCGCAGCCGCTCTGTCTCGGCCATCGCCCGGACCTCGGCCTCGGCCGCCCCCAGCCGGGCGCGGATGATCGCCGCCGCGCCCACGTCGACCAGCACGTCGACCAGCGGATCCTCGCCACGGGTCCGCGCGCCGGTTTCCCGCCAGGCCAGGTTGCCGAGTTCCGGCTGGTCGACCATCAGCGGACGCACGCGCCAGCCGGCGATCGAGCCGGCCGCCGTGGCGCCGGCCAGCGCCTCCCGTACTGCGGACGGGACGGCGGCTCCCTCCGGGCTGGTGCGGCAAGCCCCGTCGCGCCACAGCGCAGCGGGCGCGCCGGCCACCTCGCTGACGTGCTTGAGCAGGCCGGAGCGGATGAACTCCTCCTCGTTCAGGCCGGAGAATTCGCGGCTGGCCTCGAACAGGGCCTGGGTGGTCCGGGCCCTCGCCTGGGCCGAGGCGGCCTGGTCGCGCACCCGGCCCGCCAGCCGCCCGGTCAGCATCGCCACCGCCAGAAAGATGGTCAGCAGCAGAATGTCCTCGGCGGTGAACTCGCCCAGGGTGAAGCGCGGCTCGACCAGGTAGAAGTTGTAGATGCCGAAGGCCAGGAGGGCGGCGAAGTAGGCCGGTCCCGAGCCGAAGGTCACCGCCGTGATCAGCACCGCAGCCAGGAACACCGGCGACAGCCGGTTGGTCTGCAGCAGGCGATTGAGCAGTTCCGCGACCGCCGTGCTGGCCAGCACCATGCCGAACGCCGCCGCATAGCCGATCCGGCCGCTGCGGGCGTCATGCCTGGACGGCGGCGGCGACTTCGGCTGGGTCAGGCTCATGAGGCGACTGTTCGAGGGGGGCCGGCGGCGAAGCTTTGACGTCCGGAATGGGCGTTCATTAGACGGGCCTCGCCGCCGGGCGCGCAAGTCGTACAGGGGGGGGGGAAAGCCGACCGCGCGGGCCGACCATAGGGCCATCGCCCCGCCCCTCAACTATGGCCCGGTTATAAGCACCTCGTGCTTGGCCCTCCCGGTCTCGGGCGCGAGAACGTCGAGAATGCACCGGATGCGCTGGGGATGCGCCGTGCGCGGCGCGCTTGACGTTCTGGCGGAGGCCGGCCGGTCGACGCCGGCAGGCCGATCATGAGCGGCGCCGCGTCCGCGCTCGGGATCACCCCGTTGGCGCTCGGCTCGCCCGCGCCCTGGTTCGAGGCAGCCAGTCCGGAGAACCCGCGCTTCAACTTCCACAGCCTGGGCGGGCGCTTCGTGCTGCTCGGCTTCCTGCCGGCGGACGAGGCGGCGCGCGCGTCGGCGCTGGCGGCGCTGAACCGCTTCGAGGCGCTCTATCTGCCGCATCGGCTGGTCGCCTTCGCGGTCTCGCGCGAGCCGCTCGAGGCCGGCAGGGACCGCGCCGGTGGACGCTTCAAATGGTTCTTCGATCCGGCGGGCGAGATATTCCGTCTGTACGGCGCGCTCGACGCCGCGGGCGCGGAGCGCCCGTGTTGGGTGCTGATCGACCCCAGCCTGCGGCTGCTGGGCTTCGGCGCGTTCGGCGATGGCGAAATGCTGGGCCGGCTGCTGAGCGGCCTGCCGGAGCCGGACGCACACGCCGGCGTCCAACTGCACGCGCCAGTGCTGATCGTCCCGAGGGTGTTCGAGCGCTCGCTGTGCCGACGGCTGATCGACCACTACGAGCAGAGCGGCGGCGAGCCCTCCGGGATCATGGTCGATGTGGGCGGCCGCACCGTCGGCGTGCTCAACGACTTCAAGCGCCGCCGAGACGCGCGGATCGACGACGAGGCCTTCCGCGCCGAGCTGCGGCAGCGGCTGCTGACCCGTTTGATCCCCGAGATGCGCAAGGCCTTCCAGTTCAAGGCCACCCGCATCGAGCGCTACATCGTCGCCTGCTACGACGCCAAGGACGGCGGCTACTTCCGGCCGCACCGAGACAACACCACGCTCGGCACCGCCCACCGCAAGTTCGCCTGTTCGATCAACCTCAACGCGGACGAGTTCGAGGGCGGCGACCTGCGCTTCCCCGAGTTCGGGCGCCGCAATTACAGGGCGCCCACCGGCGGGGCGGTGATATTCTCCTGCTCGCTGCTGCACGAGGCGACGCCCGTCACCCGTGGACGACGCTACGCCTTCCTGCCCTTCTTCTACGACGAGGAGGGAGCGCGCATTCGTCAGGCCAACGCCGACAAGCTGGCGGGCGCCGACGACAGCCGGGAGCCGGTCGCCTGATGGGAAGCTGGGCCGTCATCTTCGCCACCTGCGGCATCATCTGCCTGGGCATCGCCATCGGCGGGCGGCTCGACGCCCACACCTCCGGCCTGCTGTTCCTGCTCGCCGGAGCGTTCCTGACGCTGGCCATCACGCTGCACGCCTCCAGCCTGATCCTGAAGGCGCGCCGGCGTCGGCGCTGAAGCGTCGGCCGAGCCTCAGTCGAGGTTCTTACGCGCGACCTCCCAGATGGGGTCGCGGCACAGCACGCAGTCCTCGCCCACGAACCAGCGGCCGGCCTCGGCGTCGCCCTTCAGCCGCCAGTCCAGCCACCTGACGCCGACCTCGCCGTACCAGCCGCCGCCCGGATGATTGAAGGTGCCGCCGTGGCCGGAGTTGATCGAGCCGAAGAAGGCCGGCACGGTCACCCGCTGGAAGTCGTTCTTGCCGTTGGCGTAGGCGATGTCGGAGGGGCCGCCGAGGAAGTAGGCGACCGGAGCGTGGAAGGCCTTCAGGCTCTCCTTGGTCGCGCCGCTCAGCGATTGGGTCGCAGCGCCGCCCGGCGCAGGGCCCGGCGTGTTGAACACGCCCGAGTTCCAGATCACCACCGTCTTGATCCGCGGGTCGCCTGCCATGGCGGTGGCCTGCAGCCCGCCGCAGGACTGGCCCATCAGCGCCACCTTGGTCGGATCCAGCTTGCCGAAATAGAGGCTTTCCTCGCGGGCGTTCTCGGCGATCGCCCAGTCGACGGCCTTGATGAGGTCCTCGTCCCTGGTGCGGCCGGCGGGGACGGTCCCCGCGGGCTGCAACTGGCCGGTCCGCTGGGCCGCGAAGGCCGGCAGGGCCGCGTCCTTCGGGCCGGAGGCGATCACCAGATAGCCGTGCGAGGCGACCTGGGTCAGGAAATTGGCGAACAGCAGGCCGGCGTTGGAGCAGGCGCCGTTGCCCCAGGCCACGATCGGGAGCTTCGCCTCGCCGCCGAACGCCGACAGGTCCTGCGGACGGTAGACGGTGTGGGTCGGAAGGCCCGGGGCGGACTCGATGTGGACCGCGTGCGGCCCGGGCGGCGTCTCCCTCGGCGGCGGCGCGTCGGGCGGGGCCGCCAGCGTGGCGCTGGGCGCCGGCTGGGCGAGGGCGGAGCTCGACGCGGCGAGCATCAGGGCCGAGGCCAGGGCGGCGGTCACTGACTTCATCGAAGGTCTCCTTGGCGACGTCTGATCAGAGGAGCCGGAAGGCGCGGATCACCACCGGGCGTGGATGGTGAAGGCCAGCTCGGCGCGTGGAACCTCGTGGCCGCCGTCTTCGCGCGTCATGCCGCCTCCCGGAATCCTCGATCTACAGTCAAGCCTGACTAGAGGTGTTCGGCAAGCCGCCGAGCTTGCACGGCGAGGCGCATCGTGCAGTCTCGGGCGTCGGAGCCGCGTCGGCGGTCGTGGGGGGGAGGGCAGGCGTGACGGCGCAGGCGGCGCAGGCGGTTCGGGAGCGCGCGGGTGCGGGCCTGATCGTCTTCATCTGCTTCCTGATCGCGGCGGTCGAGGGCTACGACATCCAGGCCTTCGGGGTCGCCGCGCCGAGACTGATTCCCGACCTCGGCCTCGACCCGAGCCAGCAGGGCTGGGCCGCCAGCGCGGCGATGATCGGCCTGGTGCTGGGCGCCTTCGTCGGCGGCTGGGCGGCCGACCGCGTGGGCCGCAAGCCTGTGCTGCTGGCCTCGGTGTTGACCTTTGGGGCGTTCTCGGTCGCCACCGCCCTGAGCCAGGGCTACGAGGGGCTGCTCTGGGCCCGCTTCCTGACCGGCCTCGGCTTTGGCGGGGCGATGCCCAACCTGATCGCCGTGGCCAGCGAGATCAGCCCGCCGCGGCGGCGGGCGGCGACGGTCACCATGATGTTCTGCGGCATGCCGGCGGGCGGGGCCTCGGTCGCCCTCCTGGCCCGCCTGCTGGGCGACGAGTTGAGCTGGCGCGCGCTTTTCATGGTCGGCGGCGTGCTGCCGCTGGTCCTCGCCCCGCTGGTGTTCTTCCTGCTGCCCGAGACCCGGCCGGAGCCGGACGCAGGCGCCGACCGCAGCACCTGGCGGGGCCTGTTCGGCGAGCGGCGGGCGGCCGCGACGCTGATCCTCTGGGGCGTCTTCGTGCTGACGCTTCTCGTCCTGTACCTGATGCTCAACTGGCTGCCGACGCTGGTGGTGGCCAAGGGGCTGACGGCGGACGACGGCTCGGCCGCGGCGCTGTCCTTCAACCTGGTCAGCATCGCCGGGGCGCTGCTGCTGGGCTTCGTGGTGGACCGGGCCGGCTACCGCTGGCCGGTGACCCTGACCTTCCTCTTGCTGGCCCTGACCATGGGGGCGCTGGCCGCGGCGGGGACGCTGTCGCCGGTGCTGGCGCTGTCGGGCCTCGCCGGCTTCCTGCTGCTCGGCGCCCAGTACGCCCTCTACGCGGTCATCCCCTCGCTCTATCCGGCCCAGGTGCGGGCTGCGGGGACGGGCGCCGCCGTGGCGATCGGGCGGCTGGGGTCCATCGCCGGACCGCTGGTGGCGGGCGAGCTGCGGGCCGCAGGCTACAGCGCCGGCCAAGTGTTCGGCCTGATGATCCCGGTGGTGCTGGCCGCCGCCGCCGGGGTATTGGTGCTAAGCTGGTTTGCTCGTCCGCATGAAATTTGATCGACCTAAAAGCCGGTCGGCCCACGCGGACGTATGCGCCGGCTGACGCCTGGAGGCGCCGCATCACGCAGAGGTCCCGTCGTGGCCGTAAAATCCTGGCAGGCCGTTACGGCCGTCATCGTCGTCAGCTTCGGTCTCACGCTGCTGGAGATACCTTCGGGGACCTGGTTCACGACGGCCGCCCTCAGCCTCGCCTGCGGCGTCGCGGCCCTGTCGCTGATGGGAACGGCCGCCATTCTCGGCGGCCGCTGGCCCGTGTTGGAGAGCGTCTTCGGCGGGCTCGACCGGGTCTACGAAGTCCATAAGTGGCTGGCTGTGTTCGCCCTGTCGCTGGCCTCGGTGCACCTCCTCTTCAAGGCCGGCGTGCGGGGCTGGGAGACGGCCGCCATCCTGCCGCTCGATCCGGCCTGGACGCGGCTGGTGCGCCAGGGGAGCTTCGTCGGCCTGATGGCGATCGTCGTGGTCGCCCTGAACCGCAACATTCCCTACAGCACCTGGCGCTGGTGGCACCGGCTGTCGGGGCCGCTGTTCCTGGTCGTGGTGCTGCACGGGCTCAGCATCAAGTCGCCGGTGGCGCTTCAGAGCCCGGCCGGCATCTGGCTGGCGGTCATCGCCGCGCTCGGGCTCGCCGCCGCGGCCTACAAGCTGCTGCTCTATCCCTTCGTCGCCAGCCGTGCGGAATATCGGGTGGTCGGCGTCGACCGCGGGCCCGCGGCCGCGCGGATCGAGCTCGAGCCGACCGGGCGGGGGATCGACTTCAGGCCGGGCCATTTCGGCTTCTTGCGCATGAAGGTGGACGGCCTGCGCGAGCCGCATCCCTTCACCATCGCCGCCGCGCCGGCCTCGACCGGCAAGATCGCCTTCGTCATCCGCGCGCTGGGCGACTACACCGGCGAGCTGGTGAGCCGCGTTTCCGAGGGGATGCGGGCCGACGTTTATGCTCCCTATGGCCGCTTCGAACGCGCGCGCACCGCGCCCCGGGAGATCTGGATCGGCGGCGGCGTCGGCATTTCCCCGTTCATCGCCTGGATGCAGGACCCGGCGGAGGACCGGTTCGACAAGGCGACGCTGTTCTACTTCTACACGCCCGGCCGGGTGTTCCCCGACATTGCGGTGCTGGAGCGGATGGCGGCGGAAAGGGGCCTGGAGTTCGTGCCCGTCGCCACCGGTCCGAACACCCCGGCCTTCGTCGAACGGTTCTCGCAGATCGTCCGCGAACAGAATCCTTCCGCCCTCGACATCGCCCTGTGCGGTCCCAAGGGCCTGCACGAGGAGGTCCGCAAGCTCTGCGTCTCCCAGGGCCTCCCTCCCGACAAGATCCGCCACGAGCTGTTCGCGTTCCGGTGAAGGTTTGATCCTCCTCCCACAAGGGGAGTGTTGCGAAACCTGCTGGACGTGATTCCCTGGTGTTGGATCAGGAGTGCGTCGATGGCGGTGAAGCGGACGGATCAGCTGGGATTTGCGGATGCGCTGATGGCGGGGCGCGGCTC
>Ga0172382_10000400_pt1 | contig 81442 bp, 74 predicted proteins | sample Leawel138RmetaG_FD_122245 | JGI IMG/M metagenome (GOLD analysis project Ga0172382, IMG submission 122245) | Leachate microbial communities from a municipal landfill in Southern Ontario, Canada - Leachate well 138R metaG | ecosystem: Engineered > Solid waste > Landfill > Unclassified | place...
AAAGCGATTTAAGCAATTATAATTGACAAAACCAACCCGCAGGTTGGCTTTGAATTTCTGAAATATTTTCTAAAACCTACTGAAAATAAGTTTTTTATGTTTTGATTTCTGATAAATGTCCCAATGTGAAACATTACCTCCAGATAATCGGTTGTCTTTATGTTCGTACCGTTGGTCACTTTCTTTCTCATTTTTACACCTGCAGCATTGTAAAGATAAATGATGAGTTTTAATTTTCATTAAAAAGAAATTCTGCCGGAAATAATCAAGAGTAAAGAAAAAATAATTGCTATAATAATCAGAAATCCATAAAATTTTATAATATATCCGGTTTCCTTTTCTCTAATATTTTTAGAATTCCAAAGAAATTTAATATCTTCCTTTTTCAGACTGCATTTATATTCTATTGCCCATATTGTAATCATGGCTATTAATCTATAAAAAGCTCCTACCATTTTAATTTTCTTTAATGTTGTCGATAATAACTCTATCCCAATAGCGTAGTTAATACCTGGACACAAAATTAAGTAATAGTTTTAAATTTGTGTTATGAGTTTACATCGTAAGAAATGGTCTCAAAAAGAGAAAGAATAAGTTTTATTATTTACTGAAGAGCACGGTATCACACGAGCTTCAAGAGAGTTTAATGTGTCAACAGCGACGATTTACGGCTGGAAGAAGCGTTATGAAGAGTTGGGTGTTGAGGGTTTGTCAAAAGGAGCTAAGACTGCAATAGAACAAGAATTAGCACAGCTTAAGAGAGAAAACAATGAACTTAAAAAGTTGGTTGCAGAAAAGGAACTTGCAATCCGAGTGTTAATCAATTGTTCAGAAAATGTTTAATTTTTAGGTTTTAAAAGGAATATTTTTTTGTTTGGATTAATTCGCATTATTCAGTGTACTCATCATATGAACAATTCCTTATCGGCTTGTGGTTTTGTCGGCTTTTGGAATTCATATAAAATAGTTAGATTTGCGATTAGAATTCGAAAATTATGTCCGACTATAAATTGATTTTGCCTTCGATGGGTGAAGGAGTGATGGAAGCGACCATCATCAACTGGCTGAAAGCGCCGGGAGACACCATAGAAGAGGATGAGGCGGTGGTTGAAATCGCAACCGACAAGGTCGATTCTGAAGTTCCGTCGCCGGTTGCAGGAAAACTGAAGGAAATCCTGATCCAGACCGACAATATTGCAAAAATCGGAGAGCCGATCGCAATACTCGAAGTCGAAGGAGCGGTTACTCAGGCCGAAGAAGTCGCAGCGCCCGCACAAACGGTTGAAACAGCCGAACCCGAGGTGGTCAGAGAATTGGAAAAACCGTTCAAAGAAAGTCCGGCTGCAGTTTCGACGGATTCGGACAGATTCTATTCTCCGCTTGTCAAATCAATTGCAAAAGCAGAAGGAATTTCGGTCGCAGAACTCAATTCGATCAGCGGTTCGGGAATGGAAGGAAGAGTGACCAAAGAAGATATACTGAAATTTGTGGATGACAAAAAATCAGGGAAAGTTGCTCAGCCAGCTGCGGTTCAGACCGAGACAAAAACCGAAACTTCAAAAGCGGTTGTACCGGTTTCAGCATCGGACGGAGACGAAATCATCGAGATGGACAGGATGCGCAAGATCATTGCACAAAATATGGTCGATTCAAAAAGAATCGCTCCGCATGTCACCTCTTTTATAGAAGCAGACGTAACCAATATCGTACTTTGGAGAAACAAACACAAACACGAATTCCAGAAAAAGAACGGTGAGAAAATCACATTTATGCCGATTTTCATACAGGCGATTGCAAAGGCAATAAAGGATTTTCCGATGATCAATATTTCGGTCAGCGGAGATCAGATCATTAGGAAAAAGAATATCAACATCGGTATGGCGGCAGCGCTTCCGACCGGTAATCTGATTGTGCCGGTGATTAAAAATGCAGACCAGTACAGCCTCTCGGGTCTTGCCGCACAGGTCAACGATCTGGCACAACGCGCGAGGGAAAACAAGCTGAAACCAACCGAGATTCAGGGCGGAACTTATACGATTACAAACATCGGAAGCTTTGGAAACACACTGGGAACGCCGATTATTCCGCAACCTCAGGTTGCAATCATGGCGGTGGGCGCAATCATCAAAAAACCGGCTGTGATTGAGACACCTCAGGGTGATGTGATTGCAATCCGGCACAAAATGTATCTGTCGCACGCCTATGACCACAGAGTCGTGGACGGCGCTTTGGGCGGAATGTTTGTGCAGAGAGTTGCACAGTATCTTGAAAGTTTTGATTTGAATACACCGGTTTGAGATCGGTTTGAAAAATAATTTGAAACGGTCTTCAGACCGTTTTTTTATCGGATTAAGTGATGTTTAAAACAGGCGACAAAGTCAGGGTTTTGGATGATGACCAAAAAGGTGAAGTAATCAGAATTCATAAAAACAGGATTACCATACTGAACGAATTCGGTTTTGAAGAAACTTATAATTCTACCGAACTGATTCCCGACAAAGGCTTTGAAGTCGAAACCGTAATTCGGTTAACCGACGAAATGCAACCGGAAACAGCAAAATCCAAAGAAGTATCAGATTCAAAAGAAATCGATCTTCACATCGGTCAGCTGACTGATTCGTATTCAAATCTGACCCATTTTGAAATGCTTCAAATCCAGTTGGACACGGTAAAGGAGGAAATGGAACTCGCAATTTCCCAAAGACGAAAAAAACTGATTTTCATACACGGTCACGGCAGCGGGAAACTGAAAGAAGAAATGATGAAACTGCTCAAAAAATACAGGAACATCGAAATTTATGATGCATCATTCCGAAAATACAAAGGCGGTGCAAGCTGTGTTGAGTTCAAACGTTTTTGAATTTGATGATGCTGAACGACCGTTCTGCAAAAATTCATTCCCAATTCAGAAACAACCGTAAAAGTTTGTATATCCAAAAATATTAAAACAATTTTACAGTCACTTCAAAAAGTTTATGTTCAACCGCAGCTTTCTTATTGCCCTGCCGATAATGATTTCAGGACTATGCCTCGGACAGCAGGGAGACAGCCTGATCATCAATGTCAGGCTGGACACGGTTGCAAACAAATTGCATGTGGCACAAAAATTCAAACTAATCAATCACTCGCCAAAAACACTGACCCATTTTTATCTCAATGCGTGGGTGAATGCATACACCGGCCGGCTGACCGAACTCAACCGGATCAAACTCGAAGCAAGAAAAGGTTCTCTGTATTTTTCAGACCGGTCGCAAAGAGGCGCCATCGAAAATCCGTTTTTTCAGGATTCAAAAAATCAAACCCTGAAATTTAATTTTGAAGAAAGAGAATTCATCCGGATCGAGCTCGAAAAACCCTGGAAAAAAGGTGATACAATTTCTTTTGATGCATTTTATCAGATCAAAATTCCATTTGACGAAGTCACAAAATACGGAAGAAGCAGCGACGGCGATTATCTGCTGAAATATTTCTTTCTTCAGCCTGCGGTAACAGATGAGAACGGGAATTGGGTGCTTCAGCATTACAAAGATTTTGAAGAACCGATCAGCTATCCGACTGATTATCGGATCAATTTTGAATATCCCGAAAACTACAGCATCTATTCGGATCTTGACGGAGCGGGCAGCAGCTGGTCGGGCAGCAAATCTGATTTTTACAGATTTTATCTGACCAAAAATCCGGACAAGGCACACAGCTTTTTTGACCCTCAGTCGGGTCTGAAAATCGATTTCGGCTATCGGATCAATCAGGAAGATGCACCGATCATCGATTCGCTGATTCCTTCACAGATCGGGTTTTTGGAAGAACACCTCGGAAAACTGCCGACCGATAAATTATTTGTTTCATCCAAAACCAATAAAGAACAGAATTTCTTTGGAGTGGATGAAGTCGATATCCGGATCGGCACGCTCAATCCGTTTACACCCGCCGAAAGAAATGCGCTCAAACTCTTTCAGCAGCTGAGTTATGAATACACCGACCGGCTATTTATCACCGACCGGATAAAAGACCACTGGCTGAAAAACGGGCTTCAGTATTATCTGATGATGAAATATACCGACCGTTATTTTCCGGATCTGAAACTGGTCGGCCATCTGGCAGATAATTTCAGACTGCTCGGCATGCGGCCTTTTAATTTTTTTGATGCTGCAAAACTAAAACTGAACGATCGATACAAAATGCTGTTTTTGTACATTGCGATCCAGTCATTTGACCAGCCGATCAACACACCTTTTGACCAACTCAGCAATCTGAACCAGATCGTGGTCAGCGGTTTCAAAACCGGTTTCACCTTTTATTATATTGATAAATTTTTGGGCAATGGCGATTTTTTCAATATGGTAAAGGATTTCAGTCTGAAATATCGGGGTCATCAGGTCAGCCAGCTCGATTTTAGAAATTATCTGATCGAACATTCCAATCAGGATTTGTCATGGTTCTTTGATGATTACATCGACAAAAAAGACAGAATCAATTTCAAACTTTTGAATGCAGAAGAATCGGACGGAAGACTCAAAGTGAAAATTAAAAACAAAACCGGTTTCAAAGGCCCTTTTCAGCTGACGGGTGAAAAGGACGGACAGCCGGTCAGGACCGAATGGCATCAGAATTCAAACAATAAATTTGAAGCCGATTTTCCTGCCGGTGATTATGACCAGCTGGAACTTAATCCCGATTTTCTGTTTCCCGAAATTGTGGAGCGCGACAATTATATGCGTACACGGGGTTTGTTCAAAAACATGAAAAGACTGCAATTCAGGCTGTATCCCGATGTTGAAAACCCAAAATATTCACAGGTTTTTGTCAATCCGCAGCTCAGATGGAACAATTATGACAAATTTCTGATCGGTGCCAAATTCCAAAATCAGTCGCTGATCAGAAGGCCTTTCAAATGGTCGATCACGCCAAAGTGGTCAACCGGACAGAACACACTGACCGGGAACGGGCTGATTCAGAATACTTTCCTGCCACAAACCGGAATTTTTCAGTCGATTCGAATCGGCGCAGGCGGACAGTACGAACACTATGCAAAAGATTTGAGCTATTTCAAACTGTCTCTTTTTTCAATTGCAGAGCTCAAAAAAGATTACCGAAGCAATCTGAATCAGGGATTCATCATCAGTTATGACCATTTGGACAAGGAAGTGGCGGCCGGAATAAAAAAGACGGACGAGGACAAATATGGTCTTTTCAATCTGACCTGGTATTATTCAAAACCCGATTATATCCACGAATTCAGAAGTTCGGCAACCTTTCAGACGACCGAAGCTTTTCAAAAGATTTTTGCAGAAGCGCATTACCGCTGGCGATTTGCACCCAGGAAGCAGCTGGGTGTCAGAGTTTTTGCCGGAATATTTCTGAATAACCGTTCAAATTCCGATTATTTCAATTTTGGTCTGAGCCGTGTTTCGGATTATTCGTTCAATCTGAATCTGCTTGGCCGTTCAGAAAGTACGGGTGTTCTCAGCCAGCAGTTTATCATGTCTGAAGCAGGTTTCAAATCTCATTTTGAATCAACCGTCAACCGTTGGGTGACGTCGATGAATCTTGAATTGCCGGTCTGGCGGATGATTGATGTTTATGCAGATGCGGCGGTTTACAAAAACGGCGGTATCGGCAGCCGGTTTATATATGACACCGGCATACGGCTGAAATTTATTCCCGATTTTCTTGAATTCTATTTTCCGATTCAGTCCACTCACGGTTTTGAACCGGCAAAAGGAAAGTACGGACAAAAAATCCGTTTTACTTTGAATCTGAATTTCGCCAGCCTGATCAGCCATCTGAGACGCGGCTGGTACTGATTCATTTGATGTTTCTCGGATGAAATTTCAGAACTGTATCTCTGAGCTGATTGTCGTCGAGATGGGTATAAATCTCGGTAGTGGTGATGCTTTCGTGGCCCAACATCAGCTGGATGGAACGGAGATCTGCACCGTTTTTCAGCAGATGGGTGGCAAACGAATGTCTGAAGGTATGCGGACTGATCCGCTTTCTAATGTCCGCAATTTCGGCCAAATTCCTTATGATGGTAAAAATCATCACACGGGTCAGTTTTCTGCCTCTTCGGTTCAGAAACAGATAATCTTCAAATCCTTTTTGAATTTTGGAATGCACCCTGACCTCGTTTTTGTAAAAATTGATGATTTTGATGGTGTAATCAGAAATCGGAACCAGCCGCTGTTTGTTTCCTTTGCCGGTCACTTTGATAAAATTTTCTTTAAAAAACAGATCTGACAATTTCAGTTCGGTCAGTTCCGAAACCCGCAGACCGCAACCGTACAGAGTTTCGAGTATTGCTCGGTTTCTTTCGCCCTGAGGCAGACTCAGATCAATGACACCGATCAGAATGTTGATTTCATTTTCGGACAAAGTATCGGGCAGTTTCATCTGCAATCGCGGTGATTCGAGCAGTTCGACCGGACTGTCTTCTCTTCTACCGTCCCACCTCAGAAAATTAAAAAAACTTTTCAGAGACGAAATCAGTCTTGACTGAGAGCGTTCCGAAAATCCTTTTTTTGAATAATCATAAACAAAGGATTCCACCTCTTCCCTGCTGATTTGCACCGGTGGTGTTTTTGTGTATCTAATCAGTTTTGACAGATCGCTCAAATACGAATTCACAGTATTGTCCGAAAGACTTTTTTCAAGTTTCAGATAAGATTTGAATTCAGATAAGGCTTCATCCCAGTCCATCAGTCTGAATATTCTAGTTCGAGTACTTTTCTGATCATATTGTCTTCCGGCCACCAGGCTTTGTACATCGAATTGATGTCAAAAAGCTGTTCTGCAATTCCGGCTCTGATGTAATTTTTGAGCATGATCGTCTCATCTTGATTCACTCTTTCCGATTTCACGCCCAGCACGCTGAGGAAATCTTCATAAATCGGTGTGATGTCGTAATAATTCAAAAACAGATTTTCATTCCACCAATACGGATTGTATCGGTTTTCCATAATTTTTTTGAAAAAGAAATCGAGATTGTCATTCGAATAGAAATTTTGGAAAATCCAGGCTTTCAGATCAGAAGTATCCACCGCCACAAATTCGTCGGGCACAATACCGCCGCCGCCATAGACAATTTTGCCCGACGGTGTTTTGAATGCAAGTGATTTGTCCACTTTGATGCTGTCCTGATAATACAGTTCGCCGTTGTGAATTCGTCTGAGAAGTTCGTCAGAATATTCTTTTTTCCCGTTGTTGTACGGTCTTTGAATCGATCTGCCAGAAGGTGTATAATAATGTGCAACCGTCAGCCGTACACGGGTTCCGTCGCCCAGATTGATTTCGCGCTGAACAAGGCCTTTTCCGTAAGACCGTCGTCCGACGATGGTGGCGCGGCCGTACTCCTGAAGCGCACCCACCACGATTTCACTGGCAGACGCAGAGCCTTCATCGATCAGCACATACACTTTTTGGTCTTCCCAAATTCCTTTTGAAGTTGCATAAATGTATTTTCGCTTTTCGTCTCTGTCCTGAGTATAAACGATCAGTTCTCCTTTTTTCAGGAATTCATCCGCAATAGTTTCGGCGACCCGCATGATCCCGCCCGGATTTCCTCTCAGATCGAGAATCAGGGTTTTCATTCCCTGATTTTTGAGATCCTGCAAAGCATGATGGACTTCATCCGCAGAAGTTTCTGCAAAACGAATCAGTTTGATGTAGCCGAGTTCGGGATTGATTTTGAAATACGCATTTACACTCGGTAGCGGAAGATCTCCTTTTGACGCATTCACATCAACTGTATAATTGTCTCTTTTTAATCTAAATTTCATCTCGCGACGGTTTTCATCTCTCAGAATCGTTATCAGATTTTCGGTGTCCATACCGATCATATTGAGCGTGTCGATTTTCAAAATCCGGTCGCCTGTGAAAAGTTTTCCTCTATTCGGACTTTTTGCAGCCAAACCCGTAATCGTCAGTGTATCATTGATTTTTCTGACATAAATTCCGTAGCCCCTGAAACTTCCGCTCATCTCACGATCAGACTGTTCGAGCATCGATTTGCTCAGATAGGTACTGTGCGGATCAAGCTGTCCGACCACCTGATTGATCACATTGTCCACCAGACTGTCGGTGTTCACATTTTCCATATACTGACTGTCGATCAGCGAAACCAGTCTTCTGATTTTTTGTTCATTTGCGCTGTATTTCAGACCGACCAGATTGTCGTCTTCGTCCAGTGCAACGTCGTATTTCCTGCCAAGCATAAAACCGACAAGCAACAGAATCAGGACGATAAGAACGATGTTTAAAATTTTAAAAAACAGGCGCATGATCAATTATAATTCTTCTTCGGAAATATGTACAATTTCGACATTTGCTTTTTTGAGGAACTCAATCCCCGTGCCGTCTTTGTAATCTTTGAGATAAACCAGCCGAATGATTCCTGCCTGATGAATCAGTTTGCTGCATTCGCGACAGGGCGACAAGGTCAGGTAGAGGGTTGCCCCCTGACAGCTTTGGGTGGAAGAAGCAACTTTCAGGATTGCATTTGCCTCTGCATGAAGCACATACCATTTGGTCAGTCCTTCATCATCTTCGCATGGATTTTCAAACCCGCCTGGCGTTCCGTTGTAACCGTCAGAGATAATCATCCGGTCTTTGACGATGAGCGCACCCACTTTTTTTCGGTTGCAATGAGACAGCTGACCCCATTCTCGAGCCATTTTCAGATAGGCTTTGTCGTACTTTAACTGTTTTTTATCCATGGACTGCAAGTTAGAAAAAGAATAATTATCAGAAATGAAATATTTCAGGTTTCTAAAATGCTGATTCGAGTATGAATTCTGCAGTTCTCTGAAGCTGACTGTCGCCTCGTGTATAGACGATTACGATTTTTGTTCCGGGATGTTTCCTGAAAGTCTCATTGATTTCAACCAGCGAAATCACCTCTCTTTCTCTAATGTCAAAATTAATTTTATCGGTTTTCACTGCGGTCTGGTCACCTTTTTTATTATTATCGCCAAACAGACCGATTTTTTTTTCGTTGATAAATCTGACGGCATCTCCTTTTTCCAGACCGGCGCGGTCGGCTGGTGAATCTTTCCTCACATAAGAAACTTCGAGATAAGGCAGTTCGGGATAGGGCTGATAGAGCTCAAGACCGGCAAGATTGTAATAAAATTCATCTTTGAAATATTTATTCTTTTTCACAAACAGTTTTGAATTTTTGTAATCATAAACCGTTGTAAATCTTCTCAGGATTTCAGCACCGACAGATCCGCTTCTGCCCGTTCGGGTCACATAGGAAACCGACAGGCTGTCTGGAAAAGAAACCGTCGGCTTTCTGATGTGATAACTGCCCAATTCAAGATTTTGGATCCTTGCCCTTTTGCCGTAGATCTCACCGTTGAGACCAAATCCAAGATAATCTTCGATAAATGGCGGTTTGGGATAAATTTGCTGTTCATCTTTTTCAAACAGCCAAAGCGCATCTGTTCCTGCCGAATCAATCAGCAGTCTGAGCAGGGCAGGCTGATCATTGATGGTTGAATTCAATTTCAGATAAGGTTTATTGCCAGATACTTCCATATCGAGTTCGCTGAATCCCGATGAATTAAATTTTTTGTAAAAATTTTCATGCCGGTAAAAAGTAATTCTTTTTCGGCTGTAATTGACTTTGACCACAAGATCTTTGAACACATCATAACCGACGATTCCAAAAACCGGAATACCAAAACGACTGCCCAAATCAATGTCTTCATACAGCAGAATCACATCTGCGGGGCGTATTACCGCTTTTCCAAATCCGATCGAATTGTCCTTTGACCGATAGGCTTCGAGTTTTTCGCGGTCTTTGCCCAAACCCCAGATGCTGATCTGTTCACCTTTTTTGAGTTGCAAATATTTGAATGCATCCAGATTGGTTATGATCGTGTATGGCGAACCGGTGTCGAGCAGGAAATCCAGCGGCTGAGAACCGTTGACCGAAACCGGAATGATGACAAAGCCCGAAGCATACTTAAAATCCAGATTGAATTTTTTCTTTCCGCCATCGATCAGCGTTTCCTGTCCACAGACAGAAATACAAAGCAGCAAAATCAATTTGAAAAATTTCCGAATTAACATCAGAGAAAATTAATCAAAAAAATTGAATTGGGGTTGTTAAAATTTGGCGGAACCAATTATCTTTATCTAAAAATTATGCATCGCAAGAATGTCAGCATTTCATCTTGAAATAACTGTATCGAGCAAATCATTGTCATTAATCATAAAAACCATTCCAGCGATTTCGTCAACTATTACCGTTGGCATATATGGATTTAAATTTTTAAGATGTTCAGGGTTAAAATCTGAATTTCAGAAAACAAAGCTTCTTTTTCTTTTCTTTTTAACCTTCTATTATCAGATTCAGATTCTTTTGGCATAAATTTCATACTCGTCATTGTTTGTCAAATCAATATTAACGGTGCATCTTAAAGAGGATATTTCATTTTGAATGATGAGAACAATTATAAAGAGCCTATGTTTTGTTTTAGTTTATTGATTTTCAAGATTTATCCCTTTAGTTTAGAAAGAAGCCTTTGAAATCAGTTTAATAAATTAAGGTTAATCGGTTTGAAAAGAAATCTGACGATTTTGAAATAATGAAAAGCTCTTATGAGTTGAGAATTGAATATTTTCCAATTCTTCTATATTACTGTTTTCAAGAAATTGCTTCATTTCAAAAGGTTTATTAGAGAATGAATTAAAAAAATAGGCATAAACAGGATATTTATAACACAAATGATTTTGATTTAAATTCTCACTTCATCAAATCACTCACCGTCAGCTCGTTGTCGATAACATCCAGATAATATTCATTTTTCACTGTTCCATAAGCGGTGATCAGTGTGTTGAATACTGTCTTTTTGGTTTTTGTCTTATTGATAAATTCCTGTTTTCTGTTTTTGGGCAGCGTTTTTAAATAAGTTTTCAACAGTAAAAATACCTCCTGCTAGTTTGAAGGCGGCGTGACAATGGGCAAACCCGAATATTCGACTGTCTTTTGAGTGAAATTATTGATCTGTGTCTGAAGATCTGCATTCTGAATTCCTGTTATCCTCAGGCAGAAATATTTTTTAAACACTTCATCGATCAGATAGGTTTTCCCAACTCTTCTTCTGCCTGTCACCGCAAGAAAGGTTGATTTATTTCGGGTCAAAAAGTCTTTCATCAAATTCTCCTGTTCTTTTCTGGCTGTCATATATTTGTATTTATCTATACGAAAATATGACATAAGTACAAATATAAAAAATTATAATTGTACTCATCTGCCGTTATTATGATGATAAATACAAATATGAAAATTTGAAATCAAGCTTTCTGATAATGACCTTTTCGAATAAAAAAGAAAAATAATAGAACCTTCAATCTTTGAATTTCAGAATCAAATCAACCGCTGTCTGACCTTATAATTCAAAATCAGAAAGATTGCAACCAAAGCGATAAACGACACCAGCGAGCTGCCGCCGTAACTGAAGAATGGCAACGGAATTCCGACCGTCGGAAACAATCCCATCACCATTGCGATGTTGATAAAGAAATGCAGCAAAAAGATGGTTGCAACCGAATAGCCAAAAAATCTGGAAAACCTTTCGCGCTGCTGTTCGGCCAAATAATAAATCCGCATGATGAACAGTCCGTAAAAGATAACCAGCAGCGAACTGCCCACAAATCCCCATTCTTCGCCAACCGTACAAAATATATAGTCGGTGGACTGTTCGGGTACGAATTTTCCGATTTTCACGGTTCCCTGCAGATAGCCTTTCCCCATCAGATCACCCGATCCGATTGCGGTTTTTGAATACAACAGATTGTAACCGGAAGTGTCCCTGTATTTCTTTTCACCTTCAAACAATACCATCACCCTTTCCTGCTGATGCTGTGGCAGTTTCGCATAGATCGCAGTAGATGAAATCGACACCATACCGACAATTATAAATACAATAAAAGTCAACAGCCCGGTTTCGAGTGAGCGGTTTGAACCAAACTCGGGAGTGAACATTTTATAGGGCGATTCGTTGTTGTCTTTTAATATGAAATAGGAAACCGACAGCGCTGAAATCAATGCAATCGCAATTCCGATCATCGAATAGAAATAAACATCAAAAGCAAGCAGTTCGTGAAATACAAATTGTTTTGAATTTTCGTCTTCTACTGCTCCCATTTCGGGAAAGAAAAACATCATTGCCATCATCGCCAGAAAATATCCGACCATTCCCAACTGTATGCCCATTGCGGTTTTCAGCAGATCACGGTTGTAAGTGAATCCAATGATAAACAATGCGATCAGAACCGTAACCAGACCAATGCCGACCAGCAGATAATAGGCCGGATGGGTAATTGAAAACACAAAAAGCGAACCGCCCAAAACCGGAATAAATACAAACCAGGCCGAAAAACCTTCGCGATACAATGCGATGATGAAAGCGCTAAAAACCAAAACGGAACCCAAATCGGGCTGAAGCATGATCAGCAGTATCGGTATGGCTAAAATTGTAAAAGCAGTCAGTACGGTTTTTCGTGTACCCATCTCGATGGAAGGCGAACTGATGTAATTTGCCAAAAACAGACCTGTGGCTATCTTGGCGACCTCAACCGGCTGGAAACTGACCGGACCAAAATTGAACCAGGCCTTGGCGCCGTTGATTTCCTTGCCGAATATCAGAACAGCAACCAGCAAAATCAGTGAGAAAATATAAATGAACGGACTGTAAACTTCAAAGAAATTGGGCGAGGTCGATGAAACCGAAATCAATCCGATAACAGCCGCCAGTCCAATACCAAAGAAAACCAGCTGTCTAATTCCTTTATCAGGATCAACACTGTACACATTCATTATTCCAAAAACAATGAGCAGCAGGCACATGATAATCAGCGGCCAGTCGATTCCCTTATTTGTCCTACTCTGATTCAACACTGTCTTTTACTTCGGGTTCAACATACCATCCTTTTCGCTTCAGGTAGGTAATCCATTGTTTCTCATATTCATACTCCAGACTTCCGGTCAACATACGGGTTTCCAGCGCCTTTCGTTCGATGGTATCGGTGATATATCTTTCAGCGATCAGACTTGCCATTGGTGCAGCCCATCTTGCACCCCAATATCCGTTTTCGACTACCACGGCCACTACGATCTTCGGATCTTCGACCGGTGCAATCAGTGCAAAAACAGAATGATCCTGTCCGTGCGGGTTTTGTGCTGTCCCTGTCTTTCCTGCCTGACTGAAAAGGGTTGTCCTGTATTGTCGGGCGGTTCCGTTGATGAATGCATCTCTCATTCCGTCGATGATCGGTTCAAAATATCTGGATTCGACCAGCGATTTTTTCATCTCGGTAAATCTGGGATCTTTCTGTGGTTGACCGTCGATTTCTCTTACGATATGAGGCGTAAAATAACTTCCGTGATTGGCGATAATCGACAGGAAATTTGCCATTTGGAGCGGAGTCAGTGAAATATCGCCCTGACCCATTCCGTTAAAAATCATCTGATAGGGCGTCCATTTTCCTTCGCCGAATCTTCTGTCATAAAATGCAGCAGAAGGAATCAGCCCCGAACTTCCTACCGCCAGATCATTGTTGAGATACACGCCCATTCCCATGCTGTTCATGATCGCTTTCCATTCGTCCATTCCTCTTGCATAGTCACCGGGATATTTGGCTACGATATCACGATAAGCCTCAGAAAAATAGTTGTTGCAGGATTTTGCAATCGCCAGTCTGAGTGCGATCGGGCGATAATATTGTCCGCAGTGACATGCAATTTTCAATTTTCCGTAATGAAAACCGTGTCTGCAGACATAGGTGGTTGAATCGGTGATGACACCCATCTGCTGTGCTGCGAGTCCTGTGACCAGTTTGAAAATTGAACCGGGCGGATAGGTTCCCTGGGTGGCACGGTCAAAATTGGCCATGGTCACCGTATCTTTGAGCAATGCGGTACGATCGGATGAATTCAAAAACCGATTCGGATCGACTGTCGGCGCGGAAGCCATCGCAAGGATTTCACCGGTCTTCGGATCGATTGCCACGATGGCTCCTCTTTTGTTCTGAAGCAGTTTTTCGGCAAATTCTTGAAGCTCGTAATCAATGGTCAGACTGATTGACTTTCCGGTTTTTGCAGGTTTGTCAAATTCACCATTTTTGTACGGTCCGACGGGTTTCATCAGTCGGTCGGCAATGTAATTTCGAACCCCTTTTACGCCTCTTAATTCTTTTTCGTAAGATTTTTCGACGCCTGCGATTCCCACCAGATCGCCCGGGCTGTAATAATCTGAATCGGTTTTGATATAGGCTTCATTTGCTTCATTGATGTATCCGAGTATGTTGCCGGCAGAATTGACCATATATTTTCGTTCCGGTCTTTTGACAATCGAAATCGAAGGATAGAGGTAAAGCTGTTCCTGAATTCTTGCATAATTTTCTCTCGAAACATTTCTGACCAGCGGATAAGGTGAAAGCGCTCTGAAGAATTTCTCCTGTTTGATTTCATCCATCCGTTTTTTGAAATCAGAAACCTGAATTCCGGCCATTTTGCAAAATGAAATCGTGTCAAATTCTTCATTGATCATCGCAGGAACCACATCGAGCTCGTAAGAATAGGTATTACTCACCAAAAGCCGTCCGTCTCGATCGAGTATATCACCCCGGTTCGGATAAAGCACTTCCTGTTTCACCGAGGTATTGATCGCATTCAATTTGTATCTGTCGGTGGAAAGCTGAAGGTAGTAGAGACGCCAGACAAACAACCCGATAATCATCAGCACCACTGTGTTGACCACAAAAATCTTCTTCATCGTTCTGCTCTCTTTCTAAATAAAATCAGGTAGAAATATACAAAAATCAGAGTGAAAATCGAACAATAAAGCGTTCTTAACAAAACTTCGTCAATGTTTGTGAATGAAAGACTTTCAATAAAGAATAAAATAAAATGATGGATAAAAACCATCGGGATGGTGTAAACCAGCCACTGCATTGCGCTGAAATCACCAAATCTGAATTCATCGATCTCAAAATATTTTGTTCCCGAAACCATTCTGATGATTCCGTTTCTCAATCCGCCGACGGTTATGCATGCAAATGCATGAATTCCGCCGGTGTTCTCAAATATATCTACACCCCAGCCGAGCAAAAAACAAAGCGTCAGAAACAAAAATCTGTTTTTTCCGGTCGGATAAAGAAGAACAAACAAAATGTAAACATAAGGAACCGCAACCTGCTCGAACACCAGTTTGTCAAACAGAAAGACCTGTATAAAGACCAAAAAAGCAATCAGTATGATATTGAATAAGAACCTAAAGTTTAGCATTGATACTGTCTGTTTTTTCTACTTCCATTATTTCCTTTCGCTGAAGATTGAAGACCACCTGAGCATATCTCAATCTGCCAAAATCTTCTTTGAGTTTAATCTTTATGTCCAATTCTCCCGTAATGTTGTTGATTCCGTGTTCAATTACGGTTCCTACCATTAGACCGCCCGGAATCACACCCGATTTTCCGTCTGTCTCGATCGTATCTCCTTTGCTGACTTCAATGTATTTCGGAATTTCAAGCAGCTGTGCATATCTCGGATCTTTTCCGTCCCAGACCATGGTGCCAAAATATCGGTTACCTTTGAGCTGTACAGTCACCCTTGCATCTTTGTTAAGGGTTGACATCACTCTTGAATAGTTGTCTGAAGTCTTGAGCACATAACCTACCACACCGTTGGCAGAAATAACGCCCATCCCTTTTCTGATTCCCTGACGGCTTCCTTTGTTGATGGTGATGAAATTATGATCCTTCATCACCGAATTGCTGATCACCTCAACCGGAAGGAAACTGTAGGTTTGGAAGAATTCGAGATTTGAAACCGGTCCTCTCAGCGTGTCGGCTTCAGACCTTTCTGCTTTCAGTTTCTCGAGTTCTTTTCTGAGTTCTGAATTTGATCTCTGAAGCTCACGATTGTTATCCTTCAAATTGATGTATTGGGTGAAATTTGCGATCCTTCCGTCCACAAAGCCGCTAAAACGGGTGCTTGTCTTGTCCAGCATCGCTTTGTGATAAACCTTTTCTCTGAAGATAAACAGAAAGGCGATCAGCGAAAGCAATACATAAAACAAAAACAATCCATTCCTGATAATTGGTTTGAGGATGAATTGCATGGTTCAATTATTTCATTAAGAAAGTAAACTTCTCAAGATTCTTCAATGCAATACCGGTTCCGCGAACTACTGCTCTCAGTGGATCGTCTGCAATAAACACCGGCAATCCTGTCTTTTTGGAAATTCTTTTATCCAGTCCGCGCAGCATCGATCCGCCACCTGCCAGGTAAATTCCGGTATTGTAAATATCGGCAGCAAGTTCGGGCGGTGTCTGTGACAAAGTTTCCATCACCGCATCTTCGATTCTCAAAATAGATTTGTCGAGTGCACGTGCGATTTCTTTGTAATTTACTGTAATTTCTTTTGGTTTTCCGGTGATCAGGTCTCTCCCCTGAACTGCCATATCTTCGGGTTCGTTTTCAAGCTCTTCGATTGCGGCACCCACCTGGATTTTTACATTTTCAGCAGTTCTTTCACCGATGTACAGATTGTGATGGCTTCTCAGATAATAGGCAATGTCGCTTGTGAACACATCACCTGCAATTTTCACCGATTTGTCGCAAACGATTCCGCCGAGCGCAATCACTGCAATTTCTGAAGTACCACCGCCTATGTCGATGATCATATTTCCTTTTGGCAGCTGAACGTCGATGCCCACACCCACTGCAGCAGCCATCGGCTCGTAGATCAGACGGACGTCTTTTGCATTTACGTGTGCCGCAGAATCCTTAACCGCTCTTTTTTCTACTTCTGTGATTCCGGACGGAATACAAATCACGATTCTGAGCGAAGGTGAAAAAAACTTTCCTCTGATACCCGGAATCTGTTTGATGAATTCACGAATCATGTATTCTGAAGCCTCAAAATCAGCGATCACACCGTCTTTCAGCGGTCTGACCGTTTTGATGTCATCGTGGGTTTTGCCCTGCATATGCTTGGCTTTTTCTCCCACAGCAATAACCTTATTGGTTCGTCTGTCAATCGCAACGATTGAAGGACTGTCAATTACAACTTTGTTGTTATGGATAATCAGTGTGTTGGCCGTCCCTAAATCTATGGCCACATCCTGGGTGAAAAAATTAAATAACTTCATCTAAATCAATTGCTTTTGCCTGTTATTGTAAACGCGTACAAAAATAGGAATTTTATAACGAGTATAAAAAGCTAAAAACGGTTTTTCGAAAAAAAATAATTCAGTTCAAAAATCAGGAGTGAAAATTTGAATACAATTCATTGCAGTTATTTGACTATTAATCATTTAAATTTTAATAAATAAATTACTCAAAAGTATGATTTCGAATTAAAAATCAATTTCAAATTCCTAAAATCAAAGTATCTTTTTGATCACTCTCAATTTGTGAGAATACAATTGCGAATCCGTATTGAAAATTCCGGTCGAATCCAACGGGTCAATCCTCACTTTTCCGTGCGCATGAATGATCCGGTTTCCGTCCATAATGATGCCGACATGTATGATTTTCCCTTCAGAATTATCAAAAAATGCCAGATCACCCGGTTCTGCTTCTTCCACAAAACTCAATGCCTCACCCAGTTCTGACTGTTGTGCCGAATCTCTCGGAATCTGAACACCCGCATATTTGTAAACCTGCTGGCTCAAACCCGAACAGTCGATTCCGAAATTTGATTTTCCGCCCCACAGATAAGGCGTATTCATATATAGTTTGCACAAACTCGCCAGTTCTTCTTTGGTCATATTTCCCTCTTCGATCTGACCTTCATAATAAAATCTTTTGGCGCCAAAACGGATTTTGAAATCATTTATCCCCGAAAGTGAAGCACCCAACGGAAGGACGATCGGATCTTCATCCGACAGTACCATATTGAATATATCAGAAGTATAAGGACCTTCCTTCAGATTTTCGTAATCCGATTCGGACAGCTCCAGAAACTGTTTTTTGTCTGCCCAGCCTTCATAACCGTCATAATCGGCTTTGATCCTGATCCAGTTTTCTTTTGTTTCGATGATTTTGACTTTTTCGCCAAATAAGATCTGAGTCACCATTTCGGAACGGTCGGAGCTCTCTGCCCTAACGGCTGCGACTCCAAGCTGACAAACTGCGTATTCCATTAATCGATGAAATTAATTTTTATGCGCTCAAAGTTAAAGTTTTCTGATCAAACTGATTCCATCTCTGATCGGAAGTATCAACATTTCTACCCGATTGTCTTTTGAAACCGTTTCGTTAAATTCTTTCAATATGGCAGTATCCTTGTCATTGGTGCGGCTTTCTTCCATAACTTTTCCATACCAGAGCACATTGTCGGCAAGGATAACTGCTCCCGATTTTGCCGATTTTACAATCTTTTCGTAATAATTGATGTAATTGCTTTTGTCTGCGTCGATAAAGAAAAGATCAAATTCAGACAAATCCAGCTGATCCATCACTTCCAACGCATTTCCGATTTTGATTTCGATCTGATCTGTATAATCCGACCGTTCAAAATATTTTTTGACCAGATACAGCAATTCTTCATTTCTGTCGATGGTGATGATTTTTCCGTCCAAATCAAGACCTGCCGCCAGACAAAGCGTTGAATAACCGGTGAACATGCCGATTTCGAGAATGTTTTTTGGTTTTGTGATTTTTGAAATCAGACTCAGCAGTCTGCCCTGATATCCGCCCGAAAGCATTTGAGGCTGGGTGGTTTTCTGAAAAGTTTCAGATTCCAGATTTTTTAATAAGTCCGATTCGGAAGTATAATGTTTGTCAAGATAGTTATCCAGCTGATTTGAAAAAAGACTCATTTTTTTTGATTTTATTTAATTGATTAAAATTTTTTGACAGCACAAATGCAATTCATTCGATACAGTCTTCATTTGTCGGTCCAAAAGTTTGCAGAGTCCATATATTTCCCCAAATATACGGCTTTCGCAAAAATTATTTTGTAATTTTATCGGCTATCAAAACAAAATTAAATGATTACCAAGACAGTAGATAATGTACAGGTTGCAATTGCCGACCTGAAAGACGGTATGACCTGTATGGTGGGCGGATTCGGTCTTTGCGGAATTCCGGAAAACATCATCAGTGAGATGGTCAGAAGAAATGTGCAGAACCTGACCTGCATTTCAAACAACGCAGGTGTGGATGATTTTGGACTCGGACTTTTGCTCAAACAAAAACAGATCAAAACCATGATTGCATCTTATGTGGGAGAAAATGCTGAATTTGAAAGACAGATGCTGAGCGGTGAGATGGAAGTTATACTGACGCCACAGGGAACTTTGGCCGAAAAATGCAGAGCGGCGCAGCACGGATTTCCGGCTGTATTTGTAAAAGCAGGTTATGGAACTGAAGCAGCCGAAGGAAAGGAAATTAGAGAATTTGACGGAAAACATTATGTACTGGAATTGGCGTTCAAAGCCGATTTCTCATTTGTAAAGGCGTGGAAGGGAGACACTGCGGGCAACCTGATTTTTAAAGGAACCGCAAGAAACTTCAATGCGCCGATGGCAGGTGCCGCAAAAATCACAGTGGCAGAAGTTGAAGAACTCGTTCCGGCAGGTGAACTGGATCCGAATCAGATTCATATTCCGGGAATCTTTGTTCAAAGGATTTTCCAGGGAGAAAAATATGAAAAGAGAATTGAGCAGAGAACCGTCAGACCAAAAAATTAATTAAGATGTTGACAAAAGAACAAATCGCACAAAGAATAGCAAGAGAATTGCAAAACGGATATTATGTCAATCTCGGTATCGGGATTCCGACGCTGATCGCAAATTATGTACCCGAAGGGCTTGAAGTCGAATTTCAGAGCGAAAACGGAATCTTGGGAATGGGCCCTTTTCCGTATGAAGGCGAAGAAGACGCAGACCTGATCAATGCCGGAAAGCAGACGATTACCACCCTGCCCGGCGCAGCATTTTTTGATTCGGCAATGAGTTTCGGAATGATTCGCGGACAGCATGTCGATCTGACTGTGCTCGGCGCAATGGAAGTCGATCAGAACGGTGATATTGCCAGCTGGAAAATCCCGGGAAAACTGGTAAAAGGTATGGGTGGTGCAATGGATTTGGTTTCATCGGCCGAAAATATCATTGTCGCTATGATGCATACCAACAAACACGGTGAATCAAAAATTCTGAAAAAATGTTCGCTGCCGCTGACCGGTGTAAACTGTGTGACCCGTGTGGTGACCAATCTCTGTATGCTCAATCTCGAAAACGGAAAATTCAGACTGCTCGAAAGAGCGCCCGGCATCTCAATCGATGACATCAAAGCTGCAACCGAAGCAGATCTAATCATCGAAGGAGAAATTCCTGAAATGATATTTTAATCTCAATTGATTTGATAAAGAAAGCCCTGCGATCAACAGGGCTTTTTGTTTGAATTTGAGTTAATTTCCACCGGATTTGAAATAACTGATGATGCATTTTCTCAAATCACCCGCAATTTCATCTTCTTTAGGTGTATAGATTTTCAACACACCCGGATTGTCCTTCGTCAGAAACGGAATGTCCAGACCCAGCATCAGAAAATCATTGACCGCAACACTGTATGTCTTTGAATCGTCCAACGGCTGTCCTTTCACCTGCCACTCGCCTCTTGGGTTTTGGTCAATATTGTATCGCTGCAGATAAGCACCGGTTCCGCTTGCATTCAGACCAAAATCAAGAACTTTCCTCAACAGTTTTCCGGTCATGTCAACCAGCAAAACACTTCCGCCGAAAGGAAGAATTCTGAATACATCTTTTCCGGTGATATCACCCGACAGACGGTCGTCAATCCTGATTCCGCCACCGTTTGAAAATGCACCGTCGGGTTGGTTGTCATAAGCAAGCGACATCGATTTTCCGAGAATCGTTCCCAGATTGGTCTGTTCGCTTCTGCTTGCGGTGTCTGTTCCGTCCAGAGGAACGGCTGCATGATAGACGACTTCGTAAGGATCATCCAAAACGGTTTTCAGATTCTGATCAAGTATCTTGTTCCATTTGTCAACCGCTGCCTGAACTTCGGGTTTTGAGGAATATTTATCGGTAACCGGAACCAGTTCCGAATCAATGATAAGATTTTTAGTTGCCGGATTATAAGTCAGTGTGTGAACATATAGACTGACCACATTTGCATCTGCTTTTGCAATCACAGATTTGCCGACATTCACAAGCATATTGTTATGTTCATGGCCGCCCATAATCAGCTGAATGTCAGGGATTCTCCTTGCAATTTCTTTGTCCTGTTCAATTGACACATGGGTCAGTCCCAGCACAAAATCAGAATTTTGGGATGCTTCATTATAAGCTCTTACCGATTCATCATAAATATCGTCATAATGGACAAAATCCTTTGGATTGGATGGTATGGTCACACCAAAAACACCAAAATTCACGCGATCGCCATTTGAATTTGCTGCAGTATAAATCATAAAATCAGAAAAATATTCCCTTCCGGTCAAAGTTTGTTTGTAAAAAGGTTTGTTTCCGTCCTTTGTGACCTGACGGACATTTGCGGACATCCATGTAAATTCTGATTCGTCAATTCTTTTTTGAAGATCCGGCTCTTTGATGTCAAATTCATGATTCCCGAAAGTCACCAAATCAAGACCCGAAAGGTTCAGCACTTCAATCATCTGTTTGCCCTGAAGTCGTTCGCCGTCCACCTTGATGGTTCCCAGAAGCGACGGATTTACAAAATCGCCTGCAAGAAAAAACCAGGTATTCGGATTTTGATTTGCGATTGAATCCCGGATGCCGGCAACCCGAGCCAGACCGCCGCTTTTTCCGTTGTTCACCGCATCGATCTCATACACATCATTGATCTGAATGATTTTGATGACAATGTTTTCATTTGATTTCAATTCCTGTGAAGAGGTTGTTGTCGCAGTTTGTGTCTGACAACCCAACATAATGAATCCTGTCAGGATCGGTAGTAACAGTTTTTTCATAAAAATGATTTTAGTTTCAATTATTCAGGATTCCAAGATACGATTAATTTTTGATTTGACTGAATCGTGTCAATCTTCAATGATTGAAATCGTGCCCGATTCGGAAAGCGTATCCTGGGTTTCAATCAGTTTGATGCTCGAATTGTCCTGAACGCTTTTCTTTGGTTTTGAAGCCACTGAGGCCAGAACGATATAGGGTTTCATTTCGTGAAATTTCTTTTCGCTGATCATATAACAGGATTTGATTTGATCAACCGAGCTGAAATTTCCGCCCAGACTCATTTTGTATTTGATGATCGAGGCCGCCTGCTTTTCGCTGAAACCTATTTTCTGCCAGTCCTTTTGAGAATATTGATTCGGATTGAATTTTTTGTAATTGATCTTTTGATTTGAATCTGAGGATTGGAAATTTGAATTTTGGTTTTTGTGTTTTTCAAAATCACCAAACACAATGTAAGGTTCTATTTCAGCAAATTTCTTTTCACTGATTACAAAACATTCACTGAGCTGTTGTCTGCCTGAAAAATAACCGCCCAGTGAATATTTGTATTTGATAATGGTGTTGCTTTGTTTTTCAGAAAACCCCAATTTCATCCAACCCTGTTGGTCGAGTTCGTTGGGATCGAATTCGGAAAGAGCCGTCTTGTCAAACTGTCCGCTTTGAAGGGGTGTTCTGACAATTTCAGATTTTGTAACAACTGCAAACTCTTCTTCAGTTTTATTAAAATTCAATTTGAGACTGAAAATTTCAAACATTAACAATCCAAATACAAACACAAAAAGTCCTGCTCTCTGTGATTTTGAATAACGAATTCCTGATTTTGCGAAACTGTCCATTTGCCCAAATAATAAACCCAACGGGAAGGCTAAATTAGCCATCCGAAAAATAATAACCATTCAGCAAAGGACTGATTTCTACAGGGGAAAAACCGCTAAAAACTGGCGGGGAAAATATTTGACTTATAGAAAATTACAAATCAAAAACTGATTTTCGTCGGACGATGATGCCGTCTTTGACCCAAAGAAAGAATGCGATCACCAGATAAAAACCAAAGGTGACGCCCAAAGTAACAAATGAAAGATAGATAAACAGCAGTCTCAGTCTGGACGCGCGCACACCGAGTTTGTCTGCAATTCTTGAGATCACATTGAAACCGTTGAATTCAAGAAAATTTCTGATTTTATCGAACATCTTTTAAAATTTGTACTCCGATGGCGCAATTTAAACATTTTTTCTGGTTGCAGAAATGCTTTTTTAATTCGAGAAAGGATTGGGATTCAAATGCATTTTCTGCTTTCAGACCCAATTTGGAATAACCGGCTATGACCGAATTCTTTTCGGCAGGAAGTTCTCTCAGCCATTCAATCAGTTCTTCTGAAGCATCCGTGCCCAACGATTTTGAATATACAAATTTGATTGGAATCACCACATTGATAATCAGCCGCTCAATCAGATCTGCTGAAATTGATTTGACCGAAATTCTTGATGATTCTTTTTCGAGGGTGAAATGATTTTTCCAAAAATCGGGATATGCCAAATCATAAAATACAGCTTCAATTTTTTTGAAAGAACGGCTGCCCATCAGGTATCCGAACAGATTCTGATAAGAAGAATACAGCGTGGCAAGCTGCATCAGTCTGACGGTCGGAAAGCTGTAAGGACGCATCCTTGAGAATTTGAAAATCTTATTGTCAACCGGAAAAAGTTTGTATTTATTGGTCAAAAACAAATAATCATCCTGAAGTTTCAGCACATATTCATCATTGGAATTGATGTCAAGAAATCCTGCCTGACCCAAAAATAAAGCCTGAACCAGTTCGGGTCGGGTTTGAATTTTTTTCAGCACTTTATAATCAAATGAATCAGCCCAAATTTCAAAAACATCTGAATTGACCTTCAGACCAAATGAATAAGCCATCTTTTTAAACAGCAGTCTTTCCCAGTCTTTTTTATTTTCACCAAATTCCTTTTCGATTTCATCTGTTTTTCTTTCGAGTCTTTCAATCACAAGCCTTTCGAGCCAGAATTTGATTTTTTCCTGACGAACAAGATGAATGCTCTTTTCACATGGAATAAAATTCATGCCCGGCTGAAGCAGTTCATCATAATTTTTGATGACTTCGGGGAATATATAGGCTCTCAGTTCCAAAGTGGGAACATTTCTCTTTTTGAGCATTTCGACTTTTCTGTCGTGCTCATAAACCACATGAAGAATCACATTTTCATAAGCCGGATCGGCCGAATGTCGGTGAAGATCCCAGTCAGAAGATTTGACATGTATTTCTATGCTGCCCGCCCAAATCCGATGGTCTGTTTCGATCTGACCCATTAAAAAATCCGGGCCCGAGTCAATTTTGTTCCAAAGACCGCGTTTGATGATCCTGATATCTTTGCCGTCGGTGGTTTTCAGATTCAGATTGTTGAGCAGCTGAAAACGCCAGATGAAATGTAACATCGCTTCTTTCATCTCATTGATTTTAGTATTGAGATTTGAAATTTACGAATTAAAACATCACCATCCAAGGAGAAGAATCCCAATTCGAAAAGGTTTCAGTTGATTTTGAAAATTTCTGAAGTTTTAAATCTGATCGGCGCCCATCAGCTTTTCGGCATTCTCGGCAAGTTTGAGCGCATCAATCATTTCCTGAATGTCACCGTTCATGAAATTGTCGAGATTGTAAATCGATTTGTTGATTCGGTGGTCGGTCACCCTTCCCTGCGGATAATTGTAGGTTCTGATTTTTGCGGAACGGTCACCGGTTGAGACCAGAGATTTTCGGTGTGCAGATCTTTCGGCGTGTTTTTTCTCGTATTCGATTTCGTAGAGTTTTGTCCTGAGCAGCTGAAGCGCTCTTTCTCGGTTGGCATGCTGCGAACGTGCTTCCTGACAGACGATCACAATACCAGAAGGTTTGTGGGTCAGCTGAACTTTGGTTTCCACTTTGTTCACATTCTGACCTCCGGCACCGCTCGAACGCGCAGTCTGGTATTCCAAATCGGCCGGATTGATCTCAACATCGACCTCTTCTGCTTCGGGCAAAACCGCAACCGTAATCGCAGAAGTGTGAACCCTTCCCTGAGATTCGGTTTCGGGCACACGCTGGACACGATGGACGCCGCTTTCAAATTTCATGGTGCCGAAAACATCATTGCCCTGCACACTCAAAATCAATTCTTTGAAACCTTTGACCGAGCCTTCGCTTTCGTTCAGGACTTCATATTTCCAGCCTTTGTTTTTAAAAAACATGCTGTACATCCTGTAGATGTCCTCAACAAAAATTGCAGCTTCATCACCGCCGGTACCTGCTCTGAGTTCGACAACCACATTTTTTTCATCGTCCGGATCTTTTGGAATCAGCATGAGTTTGACTTCCTCTTCAATTTCCGGAATTTTATGGATGGCTTCGTCCTTTTCGATTTTTGCAAGCTCCACCATTTCGGCATCGCCGCCGGCAGAAATAATTTCGTCAGCCTCGCTGATCACATTGAGCAAACTTTGGTATTCTTTCTGTTTTTCAACGATGTCCTTCAGATCCGAATATTCCTTGGTCAACTTTGCATACCGTTCCTGATCTGCAATCACAACCGGTTGTATGATCAGGTCGGAAACCTCATCAAACCGCTGTCTGATCGCATTCAGTTTGTCAATCAAATCATTTGCTGCCATGGTTTTTGTTTTGGACTGCAAATTTAAGCCGAATGACGGAATGCACAAAGGATTGGAAATAAAGATTCAATCGAATCAATCCATAAACATGAACTCTCGGTATTTGGTCAATGGCCAAACTTCGTCGTCCACCAGCATTTCGAGCTCGTCAACATCTGCGCGGATAATCGAGAAATACGGTTTGACGCGGTTCCCAAAAGCTTCTGCTCTTTTTTGTTCGGATTTGTTCCGGCCTGATTTTTCAATTTCTGAAAGCAACTGATCGACTGATACTTTGATTCTGCTGATTTTTTCGGAGATCATCCGTATCAGATCGATCTGTTCTTTTGCCAAAGATTTGAATTCTTTGTCAGGGAAAATGCTTTTCAGTCCTTTTACATTTTTAATCAGATCGTTTTGATACAGAATTGCAGTCGGGATGATGTGATTTCTCGCCAGATCAGCCAAAACCTTTGCTTCAATTTCAACGAGTGTCGAATATTTATTCAGTTTCAGTTCATTTCTGGATTCAATTTCAACTTTGCTCAAAACCGAATTTCTGATAAACAGATCCATATTCTTCTTTTCGAGCTCGACTTTGAGCGCGTCGGGTGTGGTTTTGAGATTGTTCAATCCTCTTTTTGCGGCTTCGACTTCCCATTCTTTGCTGTATCCGTTGCCTTCAAAAAGTATATGTCTTGAGGTTTTGATGTAATCTCTAAGTACATTAAAGATTGCTTCGTCTTTTTTCAGTCCTTTTTCAATCAGTGCATCGACCTCGATTTTAAATTTTTTCAATCGATCGGCAACAATGGTATTGATGACCATCATTGGTTCTGCACAGTTGGCTGATGATCCGACTGCTCTGAATTCAAATTTATTTCCGGTAAATGCAAAAGGCGAAGTCCTGTTACGGTCGGTATTGTCCAAAAGAATTTCAGGGATTTTCCCGACGATGTTGAGTTTCAGGTCGGTTTTTTCATCAGGTGAAAGTTTTCCTTTCTTTACTTTTTCCAATTCATCCAAAACCGATGTCAACTGAGTTCCTATAAAAATTGATATGATTGCCGGCGGCGCCTCATGACCGCCCAGACGATAGTCGTTTCCGGCAGAAGCGATAGAGCTTCTCATGATATCCGAATATTCGCTAACCGCTTTGATTGTATTGATAAAAAATGTGAGGAACTGCAGATTTTGTTTCGGATTTTTACCAGGGCTGAGCAGATTCTCGCCGGTATCGGTCTGGAGAGACCAGTTGTTGTGCTTGCCCGAACCGTTTACGCCGTCAAATGGTTTTTCATGAAGCAGTACTTTCAGATTGTGTTTTTCAGAAATCCGATTCATCAGATCCATCAGCAGTGAATTGTTGTCAACCGCCTGATTGGCTTCTTCAAAAATCGGCGCACATTCAAACTGATTGGGTGCCACCTCGTTGTGACGGGTTTTGATTGGAATTCCAATTTTCATCGATTCGATTTCCAATTCCTGCATATATCTAAGGACACGCAGCGGAATTGAACCAAAATAATGATCGCCGAGCTGCTGGCCTTTTGCAGGCGAATGGCCCAACAGTGTTTTTCCGGTCAGCTGCAAATCCGGTCGTGTATTGAACATCGCCGAATCAACCAAAAAATATTCCTGTTCCCAACCCAAAGTGGAATGTACCTTATTTACATTACGGTCAAAATATCTTGCGACATCGGTTGCAGCTTCATCAACAGCCTGCAATGCGCGGAGCAACGGAGTTTTGTAATCCAGTGTGTCGCCGGTGTATGAAATAAATACGGAAGGAATACAAAGGGTGGTGTCAATAATAAAAGCAGACGAAGTCGGATCCCAGGCCGAATAACCCCTTGCTTCGAAGGTGTTTCTGATTCCGCCGTTGGGGAAACTTGAAGCATCAGGTTCCTGCTGAACAAGCATAGATCCGTTAAATTTTTCAATTGCCCGGTCATCGCCAATGATGTCAAAAAAAGCATCGTGTTTTTCTGCTGTCGATCCGGTCAACGGCTGAAACCAATGGGTATAATGGGTTGCGCCTCTTGAAAGCGCCCATTCTTTCATTGCAGTTGCCACCTGATCTGCAATTTCTCTCGGTATTTTCTCACCTTTCTCACGTGCTGCCTTCAAATATTTGTAAGCGTCTTTTGTCAGATACTCCTGCATGGTTTCTTTTGAAAACACATTTGAGTTGAAAAGTTTTGAAAGTCTGTCCGGAATTACAACATCGACAGGTTTTCTGTTGGATGCAGCATAAAGCGAATTGAATCTTAATTTTGACATCTGATCGATTTTTTTGGGGTTATTCGGCAAAATTAATCTATTTTTCAATACGACCCCTCTATTTTTTTAGGGGTGCAATTAAATTATATGATTATTTTTAATTTTTCATGATGAGAAAAAAAAACAGTCCGCACGGGCGGACTGTCTCTACACTCTATAAAAAGTTGTTAAGTCTATCTGAACCTGTCAACAGATTTCACAAGCTCCTCGTCTTTTCTGATAAAGTGATTTGCCAGCATCAGCAACACAATCACTGCGAAAGGCGAAAGAAGCCCAATACCCTTCTCTGAATTGTTAAATCCTCCGGGTAAGTTTGTCAGTCCATAGATCAGATATCCAATTAACAAAAAATTCAAAATAATATTCATTATGGTCACTTGGATCTGCAGTTTTCTGTTTTTATAAACAAACAGTGCAAACAGTGACAATAAAGTTGAAATCACAAACAAAAGGCCGGCTGCAATGTTGTCTTCGGGTTTCACCCAATCTCCTCCCATTGTTTTCCACAGATGTGCGACCCAGGCAGATATGCCCGATATCAGGGCGGCCAAAATCAAGAAAATACTCTGCTTCCTTTGTATCATCATTCAAATTGAGCTGCAAAATTAACAATTATTTTTGTCTTTGGTTCCAAAAATTATTTGTAAACTTGCATCATCGTATCAGACGAAGATTCTTTCACATTACAAAAATATTTACATAATCAATAAAATTCACCATTGTTGGGCGTATGTATTTTACACACCTCAGCAAAAGATGGTACTTATCATTCAACTGAATTTTAAATAACACCAACAATATTATATGTTTGATTTAAATGAATTAAAAGCAAAAAAGGTTGATGAATTGCAGGAGATTGCTACAGATCTGAAAGTCAAAAAAGCGAAACAGCAAAAGAAAATGGATTTGATTTACAGCATCCTGGATCATCAGGCAGACAGTTCTGCTCAGAAAAAGCAGGAGATGGAGTCCAAGGAAGAGCAGAAGGAAAAGAAACCTTTCAAAAGGTCACTCGAAGCAAAATCTTCACCAAAAAAGGAGTTACCAAAAAGAGAAATTCAAAGACCTGAGACTGAACCGCAGACTGAAAGAGAAGTTGTAAAAGAAGATCGAAAAGAGGCTGTTCAGACTGAAAAATCAGAAGAAAAAACTGAAACTCAGAAAAACAATCCGCAACACAAATTCAACAAGAACAAACCGTACAACAACGGAAACAATCCACACCAGCACAAAAACGGAAATCACAACAACGGAAATCATAACAGCAATCACGGAAACGGAAACAGACCGCAACAGCAGGAAAATACCGAGAAAAACAAATACCGTGCTGCCAATTATGAATTTGAAGGCATCATTGAAACCGAAGGCGTGCTTGAAATTATGCCCGACAATTATGGTTTTCTGCGTTCGTCTGATTTCAATTATCTTTCATCTCCTGATGATGTGTATGTATCCCAATCCCAAATCAGACTTTTCGGTTTGAAGACCGGCGATACGATAACCGGTGAAGTCCGTCCGCCAAAGGAAGGTGAAAAATATTTTCCGCTGATTAAAATCAAAGAAATCAACGGAAGAACACCCGATTTTGTAAGAGACAGAATTTCGTTTGAGCATCTCACTCCATTGTTTCCGGAAGAAAAATTTAATCTGGCCGGGAAAAATGCGACACTTTCGACAAGGATACTCGATCTGTTTGCGCCGATCGGAAAAGGTCAGAGAGGTATGATCGTAGCTCAGCCAAAAACCGGAAAGACCGTTCTGATGAAAGATGTTGCAAATGCAATTGCAGCCAATCACCCCGAAGTTTATCTGATTGTACTGCTGATTGACGAAAGACCAGAAGAGGTGACCGATATGAAGAGAAGTGTAAAAGGTGAGGTGGTTGCTTCAACCTTTGACAAAGAAGCTTCAGAACACGTGAAAGTAGCAAACATCGTTTTGTCAAAAGCAAAAAGAATGGTTGAATGCGGTCATGATGTGGTCATTCTGCTTGACTCGATCACCCGTCTGGCAAGGGCATACAACACAGTGGCTCCTGCATCTGGCAAGGTATTGTCCGGCGGCGTGGATGCAAATGCACTTCACAAACCAAAAAGATTTTTCGGTGCAGCAAGAAATATTGAAAACGGCGGCTCGCTGACCATTCTGGCAACTGCATTGATCGATACCGGTTCAAAAATGGACGAAGTCATCTTTGAGGAATTTAAAGGCACCGGCAATATGGAACTTCAGCTCGACAGAAAGATTTCGAACAAGCGGATCTTCCCTGCCATCGATCTGGTTTCATCGAGTACACGTAGAGACGATCTGCTGCTCGATGATCCGACCATGCAGAGAATGTGGATTCTGAGAAATCATCTGGCAGATATGAATCCGCTGGAAGCGATGGAATTCCTGATCGACAAGATCAAATTCTCAAAATCAAATGAGGAATTCCTGATTTCGATGAACGGATAATATTCCAAAAGAGATAAAAAATAAAAACCATCCGAAACGCGGATGGTTTTTTTATGGACAAATTCTACAATTTAATCTTCAAAACCGATGTCATATTTTTTCAAAACCTTAAAAAAAACATCTTCATTTCCGTTCTCTTTCATCCTGTTATAAAGAATCAAAATCATGTCTTCGGCATCTGCTCTGTATGGTGATCTGATTTCAATATATTTCAGATAAGCTTTGCAGGCATAATCCAATGCGGTTTCGTCATCGTTCATATAATTGGTGTAGATATGACCTAACCCGTAAAAAACTTCTGGATCGTCTGGAAAATACTCACCCATTTTTTTGTATGCATCAACTGCTTTCTGATACTCTTTCCGGTATTCGTATACGATGGCCAGATTCTGAAGCGGCATTTTTCCGCCGGGTGAAACCAAAAGCGATTTTTCATAAGCTTCAATCGCTTTGTCATACTGCGCCAGCCTTCTGTAACAAATACCCATATTGTCCCAGGCAAAAGCAAAATTCTGGTCTATTCTGACTGCTTCTTTGTAATATTCAATCGCACGCTCACAATTTCCGTCCTTTGCTTCTTCCATTCCAACATTGTAATATCTTCTTGCTTCAGGATCTTCAGAAAGCGAGTTGTCATTGAGCTTGTCATGATTGTTGATCGCATATTCAATATCTTCACAGCTTTCAAGAAGTTTTCTTTCAATTTCCTTGTATGCTTTGCTGTATTCGGGTGAACCTTTCTGAGTGCCGATTTCAATGTTCACTTCCTGCTTTTCTCCCGAACCGCTGTCGGCTATTTCAATGGATGTCAGTTTTGAAACCAATTGATAAGCAACCACCTGTTTGTCGATGCAGTCGCTTACATCTTTAACAATTTCTTCTCTCGAACGATCGTACAGATCAATTTCATCAATGCAACTGCAGGCTTCACCAATGATTTTATTCAATGCGTCGTCAACATTTGCCTTTTGGCCAAAGACAGAAATGCAGAAAAATACAGCCAATAAAACCGAAAACCTTTTCATCATTTTTTTATGATTTTCTTAATTTCAGTTTTACCGTTTTCCAACTGAACTTTCAGCACATAAACTCCTTTTGGAAGATCGCTCAGGTCGATTTGTTTTGAAGAAGCGAATTTTTTTACAATTTTTCCTTCAAATGAAATCAGCTGAAGCTGTTTCACCGGAACTTCAGAGTCTATGCTGAGAAGTGCGGCAGTCGGATTGGGATATACACTAACATAAGCACGATCAAGATCGATCACACCCATACATTTACCGTATGCAACGCTGAAATCAGGAATTCCGTACCCCATTTGATTGGTCGGATTGTTGTAATGATCGGCTGATTCTCTCACATATTGTCTCAAAACTTCAGGATAAACCTCTGGCGCTGCCTGGATCAGACAGGCCATTGCGCCGGCTGTAATCGGTGACGAAAATGAGGTTCCGCTCGAATAATCGATTGAACCGTCCGGTCTGATGATTGAAGCCCATACGCCCAACGCATCCACATCGGGTTTGATCCTTCCGTCAGCAGTCGGACCGTAAGATGAAAAACCGGCAGGCAGATTGTTTGAATCAACCGCTCCAATGGTAAACACATCTTTTGCATCTGCCGGTGCAGTGATATAATGCCAATTGTTGTTTCCTTCATTTCCGGCAGACACCACCACCATCATTCCCTTTTCGGCTGCAAACTGTGCACCGCGGCTGATGAAGGTAGTCTGTCCGTCCATGTCCTCATACAGATAATTGTATCTTGAATCGTCAAAATCATAATAACCGAGTGAAGTATTGATTACATCCACACCGATGCTGTCTGCTCTTTCGGCAGCAGAAATCCAGTGAACTTCTTCGTCCGGCATTTCATGGGTATTGTCTTCAGTGATGTACAAATAGAAATCAGCATCAATCGCAGTCCCCACAAACTGGTTTTCAACATAACCGCCGATGGTCGATAACACCATGGTGCCGTGACTTCCGTTTCCGTACACATTGGTGTTGTCGTTTACAAAATTATAGGTATCCTTGATCTGTCCGTTGTCTCTCATATAGCTGAAACCGCCTTGGACATCAACACCCGGAAATCCATTGTCAAAAACCGCAACTGAAATTCCTTCACCGGTGAAGCCCAAATCGTGCAGAAAATCAAGTTTGATTTGGGTCACCTGAAGTTCGGTATAACCATAATCAAAACCCAAATAATCGGGCTGCGGATTGTCTCCAACATAAGGCTCTTTAAATTTATCTGTCACATGGCCGGTGTTCATTCGTCCGCCATCTCTAACAAATGATTCGACTCCGGTTACAAACGAAAGTCCTTCTGCCTGGGCAACCTGAGCTTCGGTACACCAGGCAAAAATTCCATTGAACCATTTTGAAACCGAAATCGGTGTAATGCCAAGCGAAGTAACCTGATCCACATAGGTGGATTCAACCGGCACATCGAGCAGGTCGAGCTCAATATCGTATTTTGCTCTTCTGTCAAGCGCTTTTTGGGAAAGCATCAACGTCGGGTTTGAAAAATAAGTTGCTGCAGAAGGTTTGTCTGCAAATTTGATCAAAACCAAATCCTGTCCATAACCAAAAATAAAGAGGGTAAAAATCAGAGTTGAAATTATTTTTTTCATGTGTTAATTTTTGTTATCGCAAGTTAATTATATTTTTTAATTCAAAATCAAACCAGACTGAAGCCAATCTGATTTTTAACATTGAGCAATTTATTCAAGCTCAAAAAATTTACCCGCCAACGGTCTGACAACTCCCTTGAGTTCGAGATTGAGCAGTGTGGTGTTCAATTGAAAAACCGGCATTTTTAATTCGATCGAAAGCACATCAATCTGCTGTCTGCCGTTCTTTTTCAGATGATCATATATTTTCTGTTCATCTTTATCGAGTTCGATAAACAACTCGGTTTGTCTTGGTTTTGGTCTGTTTCTCAGGTTAAAATAATCAAGCAGGTCTGCAGAATTCCGAATCATATATGCCTGATTGGTCTGAATCAGCTGATTGCATCCCAGACTGAATTTATCGCTCACTCTTCCGGGCAATGCAAAAACTTCACGGTTATATGAATTGGCATAAGCAGCCGTAAAAAGCGCACCGCCTCTTTCTGCAGATTCAACCACGATCACTGCATCACAAAGACCTGCGATGATCCTGTTTCTCAATACAAAATTCATTGATTCGGGATTGTGAAATGACGGGTATTCTGAAATCAGTGCGCCGTTTTGAACAATCTTTTCAGCCACAGGAATATGTGCAGCCGGTGATACCCGGTTCAGACCGGTGGCAAGTACCGCAACATTTGGCTGATCAAATTTAATCGACATCCGGTGCGCAGTCACGTCACAGCCAAAGGCAAGACCGCTGACGACCGCAATGTTCTGGACAGCAAGGTCTTCAATCAGCTTTTCAATAAATTCCCTGCCATATGAAGTCATCTGACGGGTACCGACCAGACCGATATGAAGTTTACGATCAAAATTGTAATTTCCTTTTTTAAAAAACACCAAAGGTGAATCCATACAGTCTTTTAATTTTTCTGGATAAGCCGCTGAATTGAAGCCGATGATTTCGATTCCGTTTTTGATGCAGCGTTCAATTTCCTCTTCAGCCATTTCAAGATATTTGGCGGTTTGAAACGCAGCGACCAAATCTTTCTTTTTTCTGAAAATTTCTGTCAGCTCTTTTTTTGAAAAATTCCACAGGTCTTCCGGCTCGGCTATCCTGGTGATTTTGCGTTGAGTAGCAGTACCGAGGCCGGGTATAAAAGTTAGTGCGAGCAGGCGGCTGAGTGCGGTTTTCATTGTTCTAAAATAAGAAAAGTTTATCAACAATTTATCTACTCACAGTCTTAAATGATTAATAATTGTTATTTTTGAATTATGAATCTTGAAAAACACATTGCAGCTTTGCTGTACCACCATGATTGTGTGGTGATACCCGATTTTGGAGCTTTTGTGGCGAGAAAATCAAATTCGGCTTATCAGGCCGAAACCTCACTTTTTATTCCGCCTTCAAAACAGCTGATGTTCAATCCGTCATTGACAAAAAGCGACGGATTGCTGATTCAGCAGGTTTCTGTTGCAGAATCAATCAGTTTTGAGAAAGCAGCTGAGGAAGTTGAATCCTCAGTGAAATTTTGGAAAAATCATCTGAATATAAATTCAATTCTGAATCTTCAGGGATTAGGTAGTTTGAAAAAAGGCAACGACGGTTTGCTGAACTTTGAGGCGAATCATCCAAACTTTCTGCTTGAATCTTTTGGTCTTGAAAAATTCAATTCAAAATACATTCTTCAAACCGAAGAAAGAAAAGGAAGTTCGACCGTCATCTGGAAGACAGCCGCTTTGGTTCCGATTCTGATTGGCGGATTCCTGTATTTTGGAAAACCTCAGCCTGTAACTGATTTTGTAAACCGGCAGTGGAGCGGTTTTGTCAGCCCGATTATGAATCCAAATCTGAAAGCAGTCAAAGCAGCCGAATCTCCGGCACGAACTGTCAGCGAGAATACATACAGTTTTATAGAGAAAAAAGAAGCAGAGAAAATCATTCACGACCATCAAGTAATTGCGGGATCATTCAAAAGAACGGATGAAGCAGATTCGTTTGTAGAATCACTCCGTCAGAAGGGCTATTCGGATGCTCAAATCACCCAAAAAAGAGGGAGTTTCAATTATGTTGCACTTCAGACTTTTTCAACCAGAGAGGAAGCTCAGGAATATGTGAATTCGATGAAAGGTGAAATGCCCAAAATTTGGATTTTTTCTGTGAAAAATTAAAAACAATTTGATGTTGACCGTATAATTAAAGACCTTTGCAGACCAAAGGTCTTTTTTTATGAGCACAGACATCAAAACCCCGTCAGAATCCGCATCCACACTTACCAATCTGGTTCTTCCGGGCGAAACAAATATGCTGAATCATCTTTTTGGCGGTGAACTTCTTGCGCGAATGGACAGAATTTCATCGATTGCGGCAAAAAGACATTCTGAAAGTTTCCAGGTGGTGACTGCAAGTGTAAACCATGTGTCGTTCAACATGCCGGTTCCGCTTGGAAGCATTCTCAAACTCGAAGCGAAAGTGACCCGTGCTTTTTCGAGCTCAATGGAGATTTATGTGGATGTTTGGATTCTCGATCCGATTTCACGGGAAGAAATTTATACCAACAACGGGATTTATACTTTTGTGGCAGTGGACGAATACAACCGGCCGGTCAAAGTTCCTCAGATAAAACCGGAGACTGATCTTGAAAAGGAAAGATTTGAAGCAGCTTTGAGAAGAAAACAGCTCAGTCTGATTCTTGCGGGCAAGATGAAACCTTCTGAAGCACACGAACTCAAAGCTTTGTTTCAGGGTTAATCAGCAAACATTTTTGAAGTAATCTTTTCACTTTCAAATAAAATTTTCAAGAAATTTTGTTTGTGAGACGCAACCTTTTTGAAACCATTCGTCATATAACCAAATAAATTTGTTTATACTGAATAATTGTTTTGATTAGTTTTTCGCTTTATTGCTGCCCTTTATCAGAAAGTTGCTTCCCTCCCAAATGAAGCAACTTTTTCTTTCAGTATATTCCAAAACTTTCTCAAATTTGCAGGATGAAATTCTGGACCAATAAATGGTTACTGCTCCTGATTCTTACGCTGACCTGGGGCAGTTCGTTCATCATGATCAAACAAAGCCTCAAAGCATTTCACCCGATGCAGGTTGGAGCGCTGAGGCTCACCATAGCCGGACTGGCGCTGGTCGGATTTGGGATTGGAAGTTTTAAATATATTCCAAAGAAATTAATCAAATGGGTTGTCATCGGCGGCTGTCTCGGAAACTTTATTCCGATGTTTCTCTTTCCGTTTGCTCAACAAAAAGTAAGCAGTGCGACTGCAGGAATCCTTGATTCTCTGGTTCCGATCTTTGTATTGATTTTCGGTTTTCTGATTTTTGGATTCAAAAGCAGTAAAACACAGATACTTGGAGCCATTATTGGTTTTGGGGGTGCTTTCCTACTGATAAAAAACGGCGGTACGAAAGAGTCAAGCGATTTTCTGTTTTCAATGCTGATTGTACTTGCGACCATATTTTACGGTCTGAACGGACTGATTATCAGTAAATATCTGTCGGAGCTTCCGTCATTCAGACTATCGGCTGCAGTTTTTACCATCTGGCTGGGGCCATCATTGGTTATATTGGGATTCAGCGGATTCTTCAATGAATTTACAGCAAGTTCGGAACAGCTCAGAGGTTTGGGATTTGTAGCAATACTCGGTTTGATAGGAACTGCAACCGCAATGATTCTTTATTATAAGCTGATCCAGATGACTTCTGCAATTTTTGCTTCAACAGTCACCTATCTGATGCCGGTAATCGCTGTGATGTGGGGATTTCTTGATGGCGAAAAACTGACCTGGTTGCATATTTGCGGCGGTATGCTGATCCTGATCGGTGTTTATCTGATACAGGTGAAAACAGAAAAGCCTAAAAACATCAAACCTTCGGAATCAATCAAAATTTAACCGAGTTCGATATCAAAACTGGTCAGATCCCGGAATGCTTCAAGTCTCTCTTCCAGTTCTTCTTTTGTCAGTTGGGCGAGTCTTTCGGTTCCGAATTTTTCAACTGTAAATGATGCCAATGCGCTGCCGTAAATGATTGCTCTTTTCATATTCTCAAAAGAATAGTTTCTGGTTTTTGCCAAAAACCCTGAGAATCCGCCTGCAAAGGTATCTCCTGCTCCGGTGGGGTCAAAAACATCATCAAGCGGAAGGGCGGGTGCAAAAAACACATTGTTATCGTTGAACAAAAGTGCACCGTGTTCACCCTTTTTGATTATCAAAGTGGTCGGCCCCATTGAAAGGATTTTCTTTGCAGCCTTAACCAGACTGTATTCTTTGCTCAATTGTCTTGCTTCTTCGTCATTGATGGTAAGCACATCCACTTTTTTGAGCACCTCCATCAGATCGTCCCAAGTGTGATCCATCCAAAAATTCATGGTATCCAAAACAACAAGTTTGGGTCTTACTTCAAGCTGATCGACAACCGACATTTGAACCATCGGATGAAGATTTCCAAGCATCAGCACTTCGGGATTTTTCCAATTTTCCGGAACTTTAGGTTCAAAATTCTCGAGTACATTCAGTTCGGTTACCAAAGTGTCCCGGGTATTCATGTCGTTTCGGTATTTTCCCGACCAAAAGAAAGTCTTTCCATTTTCAATTTTTTGAATCCCTTCAAGACCTATATTTTTTGACGCCATCAGGTCGAGATATTCCTGTGGGAAATCACCTCCGATTACCGAAACGATATCGGTTTCGACATCGAGCAATGATGCGGCCATTCCGATAAACGTGGCAGCTCCGCCGAGGATCTTGTCAGTCATTCCAAAAGGAGTTTCAATCTGATCAAATGCAACGGTGCCAACGACTAATAAACTCATTGAAATAATTTTTTAACAAATATAATTTTTTCGACAAACTTGTGTCAAATCAATTCAAATCAGTTTCCGAAATTCATCTGATCCGGATCAGTCGATTGATTTTACAACTGCTTTTTCAGCCTCTCTTCTGGTTCCGTCAAAACCGTCAATACCGGTTACAGTCGTATATTTCAATACAAATTTTTTGCCCGGATTCAATCGTTGGTAGATGCTTTGAACCGCCAGTGTAGCTTCGTGAAAACCGCAAAGAATCAGTTTGAGTTTACCCGGATAAATATTGCAGTCACCAACCGCATAGATTCCTTCCCGATTGGTCTGATAGTCCAGTGAATTGTTGACCTTAACTGCATTTTTTTCGATTTCCAATCCCCAATCTGCAATCGGGCCGAGTTTTGGTGAAAGTCCAAACAGCGGAATCAGAAAATCAGTTTCAATCAAATGTGTCTCGCCTTCTTTTTCGATGGTGATTCCGGTCAATTTTTCTTCACCGTGAAGTTTGGTCACCTCAGCCGGTGTGATCAGATTCAGTTTGCCCAAGAGTTTGAGTTCGCTGACTTTATCAACAGAATCCAATGCGCCTCTGAATTCGTTTCTTCTGTGGATCAAAGTCGTTTCTTCGGCAACTTCAGAAAGATAAATGCTCCAATCAAGCGCGGAATCTCCGCCGCCGGCAATGACTATTTTTTTGTCTCTGAACATTTCGGGATCACGCACAAAATACTCGACTCCGTTTTCTTCGTATTTCTCAAGATTTTCAAGTTCGGGTTTTCTGGGTTCAAATTTTCCCAAACCGCCTGCAATCACAATCGCCTTACACTGATGCTGAGTTCCTCTGTTGGTGGTAACGATAAAAGTTCCATCTTCCTGTTCGTCAATGGTCTCGGCTGCTTCATTCAGTGTAAATCCGGGTTTGAACTGTCTGATCTGCTCGATCAGATTATCGACCAGTTCTGCTGCGCCAACAGTCGGAAAACCGGGGATATCAAAAATCGGTTTTTTTGGATAAAGCTCTGTCAGTTGGCCGCCCGGCTGCGGAAGCGCGTCGATCAGATGGCAGTGGAGTTTGAGCAGTCCCGCTTCAAAAACCGTGAACAATCCGGTCGGGCCGGAACCTATTATAATTATATCTGTTTGAATCATTTCAAATTAATTAGGTAAGTGAATTTAAGAATTCAGGATACAAAAATACAACTGAATCCGAAATATTTCGGTGATATCCATCAGTCTGTCAATTGATTCAGCTCAAAATTTCTTTTATCCTCGTCATCGCTTCATTGAGCTGTTCTTCAGAAGCTGCGTACGAAATCCTGATACAGTTTTTGTCGCCAAACGCAGTACCCGAAACGGTTGCTACAAGCGCTTCATCAAGCAATAGTGATGTCAGGTCGTCTGCATTGTAAATCGTTTTTCCCCGATAAGTTTTTCCAAAAGTTCCGGTCACATCCGGAAACATATAAAATGCACCCATCGGTTCTGCCACTTTGAATACAGGAATTTTTGACATCCATTCCATCATCAGCTGCTTTCTTTTTTTGAAGGCGTCGACCATGTATTGGATTTGTGAGATATCCGAATCCAATGCGGTAATTGCGGCTCTCTGGGTGATTGAATTTGCACCCGAAGTCACCTGTCCTTGAATCAGTTCGCATGCTTTTGCAATCCATTCGGGTGCGCCGATATAACCGAGTCTCCATCCGGTCATTGCAAATGCTTTTGAAAGTCCGTTGACAGTAACCGTCCTGTCATATGCCTCGGGCAGGCTTGCGACGCTGATGTTTTTTCCGGAATAGATGATGTGTTCATAAATCTCGTCTGCAATGATGATCAGATCGTGTTTTTTTGCAAATCGGGCAATAATCCGGAGTTCTTCCAAATCATAAACTGCACCGCTCGGATTGTTGGGTGAACTGAAAATGATTGCTTTACTTTTTGGTGATACAGAACTTTCAAGCATTTCTTCGGTCACCTTAAATCCTGTGTTGATCGAAGTTTCAACATACTTGGGAACACCGCCGCTGATTTTTACAATATCTGAATAAGTCACCCAATAAGGTGTAGGAACAATTACTTCATCACCCTCTGTGATGATGGATTGAAATATATTGTACAGCGATTGTTTTGCGCCGGTCGAAACCACGACTTGAGAAGGTTTGTAATCCAGTCCGTTGACCCTTTTGAATTTACGGATGATCGCCTCTTTGGTTTCGGGATAACCCGACACCGGTGTATAATGTGAATAATTTTCGTCGATTGCTTTTTTTGCAGCTTCTTTGATAAAGTCAGGTGTATTAAAATCCGGTTCTCCAATGCTCAGACTGATCACATCATTGCCCTGAGCTCTCAGTTCTCTTGCCTTTTGAGCCATTGCCAGAGTGGCAGAAGGTGCAGAATCTTTAACTCTAAGAGATAATTCCATAACTGTATTTTCTAAAACCTGCGCAAAGGTAGCAATTAAACAATTAGGCATTATCCAAAAAACGATGCTTTTATCTTATATTCAGATAATTTTCTTTAATTGTCAGATTGTCTTAAAAAAAGGAAAATAAAAAAGGCGGAAAAATCCCGCCTTTTTTATTGATTAATTGATATTATCAGTATCTCTTGATTACCACTACTCTACGGTTGCAGGCTCTACCTTCTTCCGTATCGTTGGTGCACTTCGGATATTGCTCTCCAAAAGCTCTGATCTCAAGTCGTTTTGGATCCACGCCTTCTTTGATAAGTGCATCTTTTACAGTTTGTGCTCTTCTTTCAGAAAGCTTCATATTGTAGGCATCACTTCCGACGCTGTCGGTGAATCCGTCCACAAAATAATCCTCGTCTCCCTGTTTGATCAGTTCGGCAGCTTCTTTTATTTTCTGCACTCCGCCTGAAGTCAGGTCAAATTTATCAAAGTTGAAATTGACATCTTCAATTGTGATTTCTGTTGGCTCTTCGACTACCTCAACAGGTTCTTCAACCACTGTTTCCACCTTCTCTTTCATCACCTTACAGCCGTTTACACAATAGTATTCATCGGTTTCCTCGCCATTCGGGCAGGCTTCGAGTGGACATTCATCTTTTCGGTCTTCAATTCCGTCTCCGTCAGAATCAGGACAGCCGTTGTATTCTTTCAGGCCGGGGACATCCGGGCATTCGTCGTCTTCGTCATAGATTCCGTCACCATCTCTGTCGGTTTTTCCAAATCTGAATGCAACACCTGCTTTTGCCTGAAAGAAATCTATATAATCAGATTTGATTGCGGGCACTCCCACATATTGAAGTTCTAAATTCAAACCAAATTTGGGTTTGATCCAAAAGTTGATACCAAATCCGCCAGAAAATGCAAAATGGTCATTGTCTGCGATCGCTCCGTTTTCAAGCACATCATCTTTCACATCAACCACACCGCTGATCAATGTTCCGTCTGCGGCGTAAACTGCCGGATCAAATTTCAGTCCTCGATAGGGCATTCTGTGATAATTTGCTCCAAATCTCAAATATGGGTCAAACCATGAAGTTTCTTTTAATATGTATCCGTTGGCAAAACGATATCTGAGTCCGATTCCGACCAATGCCATAAATTCGTTGTCGATCATCAGCCTTTTGTTGTCAATTTCGCCGATTGAAGCCTGAAGATCAACTGAAAACGAACGATTAAGCGTCGTAGCCACTGAAATCTGTGATAAAGGAGGCACGAAGGACCAGTAGTCACCATTTGTAAGTCCATCTCCAAACCCTCTGGCAGCAGGGTGGTTCACAGCATGAACACCACCGCTAATATACCATTTCTTCAATGTATTCTGCGAATAGGATTCGACCGATACAAGCAAGAGAACCATGGTAAAAAAAATAGAAAAGTTCTTCATATACTCGTTTTGTATTTTAATTCACTAATATATAAACATATTTTATTATTCCTCTCAGTTTTTTTCAATTTTTAATTCTAATTATTGAAATGATAATGAAACGATTTCTGCTTTTTTTGAGCCGGAATAATCATAAAAACCTTCGCCTGATTTTACGCCGAGTTTGCCTGCTGTCACCATCTTTTCCAGCAATGGAGACGGTGCATATTTCGGATTTTTGAAACCGTCATACATCACATTCAGAATAAACAGACATACATCCAGGCCGATAAAGTCTGCGAGCTGCAGAGGTCCCATCGGATGTGCCATTCCGAGCTTCATCACTGTATCGATTTCTTTCACACCGGCTACTCCGTTGTATAGTGTTTCAATCGATTCGTTGATCATTGGCATCAGAATTCTGTTGGCAACAAAGCCCGGATAATCGTTGACTTCTACCGGTTCTTTGCCCAGCTTTACAGACAAATCCATAATTGTTTTTGTCACCTCGTCTGAAGTGCTGTAACCCCTGATGATTTCTACCAGTTTCATGATCGGAACCGGATTCATAAAATGCATTCCAATCACCTTGTCCGCTCTTTTGGTTGCAGAAGCAATTTTGGTAATCGATATTGAGGAAGTATTTGAAGCGAGTATCACTTCGGGTTTTGTCACTTCATCGAGCTGATTGAATATTTTCAATTTCAGATCCATGTTTTCGGTTGCAGCTTCGATAACAAGTTCGGCATCCTTCACACCATCTTCTATTTTTGTAAATGTTTTGATTCTTGAAAGTGTAGAATTTTTGTTTTCTTCAGTAATGCTCCCTTTGCTGATCATTCTGTCGAGATTGGTTGCAATTGTGCTGATTCCTTTTTGAAGTGCCTGTTCAGAAATGTCAATCAGGTGTACATTGAAACCGGTTTGTGCAAAAGTATGAGCGATTCCGTTTCCCATGGTTCCTGCTCCTATGACTGCTGTTAATTTCATTTATCTAATTTTTTATTTGTTAAATTTCTCAATAATCATATAGGCAACTTCAAGCGCTTTTGTTGCCTGTTGCAAAGTTACCAAAGGTTCGGTGTTGTGTTCAATTGCAGCTGCAAAACTTTCGAGTTCGTCCAAAATTGCATTGTTTTGAACGATTTCGGGATTGTCAAAATAAATCTGTTTTCTGACTCCTTCCGCATTTTGAAGAATCATATCCCAGTCGCCGGGATTTTCCGGAGCATCTTTCATTTTGATCACTTCACAGGATTTTTCAAGATAATCAACAGAAATGTATGAATCTTTCTGGAAAAATCGAGATTTTCTCATATTCTTCATCGAAATCCGGCTTGAAGTAATATTGGCCACACAACCGTTTTCAAATTCAATTCTTGCATTTGCAATATCGGGCGATTCGCTGATAACGGCAACTGCGCTGGAATGGATTTCTTTAATTTCTGATTTGACAATGCTCAAAATCGCATCCAGATCGTGAATCATCAGATCCAGCACCACCGGCACATCAGTTCCTCTTGGATTGAATTCAGCCAGTCTGTGGGTTTCGATAAACATAGGATTGTGGATTCTGTCGCCGGCTGCTTTAAAAGCCGGATTGAAACGCTCGACATGACCGACCTGTCCCTTCACATTGTATTCCTTTGCCAGTCTGATGATTTCAAATGCTTCTTCAATTGAATTTGCAATCGGTTTTTCGATGAATATATGTTTGGATGCTTTGATTGCTTTTTGAGCATATTCAAAATGTGCAAAGGTCGGTGTAACTACATCGATTATATCGCATTGTTCAATCAGTTCTTCGGCGGAAAGAAACTGTTTGTATCCGCATTCCTGAGCCAGCTTTTTAGAATTTTCGGTATCCGAATCAAAAAAACCGACCAGATCAAGTTTTTCTGATTGAGCAGCCAGTTTCAAGTGAATTTTACCCAAATGTCCGGCTCCGATTACACCAATTTTCAGCATGATTTAAATTTGACCTTAAAAATACAGAGATTCCTTTAAAATTGTCCAATTTTGTATCAAAAAGAAATCAAATGACGGATGAATTCAAGCACAAGGGAAAAAGGAGACAACTGGTCGAACTGCTCAGGGAACGGGGAATTAAAGATGAGAATGTTCTCAATGCGATCAACCAGATTCCGAGACATCTGTTCATCGACAGTGCTTTTGAAGAATTTGCTTATCGTGACATGGCATTCCCGATCGGGGCAGGACAAACGATTTCACACCCATACACGGTTGCTGCCCAGAGTTCGCTTCTTCATCTGAAAAAAGGCGACAAAGTTCTTGAGATCGGTACTGGAAGCGGCTATCAGGCAGCTGTACTGGTGGGAATGGGGGCAGAAGTATACACCATTGAAAGACAAAAGGAATTGTTTGATTTCTCACAAAAAATGTTCAAGAAAATCCGTTTTCAGCCCAAATATGCAACTTATGGTGACGGTTACAAGGGACTGGATGCATTTGCGCCATACGACAGGATTATAGTAACTGCGGGCGCAGCAGAAATTCCAAAGGCTTTGCTCAAACAGTTAAAGGTGGGTGGCATTATGGTGATTCCGGTCGGCGATGAGAACAGTCAGATGATGACTGCTATATTGAGGCTGGACGAAAAGAAATTTGAAAAAACCGAATACGGTGACTGTCAGTTTGTACCGATGCTCGAAAGAACTGTAAAAAAATCAGGAACAAATCTGTAATTCAAACCGGCCAGATAAAAGAATCAATTCAAATTTAGACAAAAAAAGAAAGCTGCCCAATGAGCAGCTTTCTGTTTAAATATTTGAATATGAAATTATTGTCTTACAATTTCAATTCTTCTGTTCTGAGCTCTACCGTCAGCGGTTTTGTTGTCGAACTTAGGCTGAGATTCACCGTAACCTACGGCTTTCAGTCTGTTTCCGTCAACTCCTTTAGAAAGCAGGTAATCCAATACTGTTTGAGCTCTTCTCTGAGAAAGTTTCATGTTATTGGCGTCGTTACCTACGTCATCAGTGTGGCCCTGGATTTCAAAGTTACCTTTGGTAGCATTGATATACTGAGCAATCACATCCAAGCTTTGTTTAGAAGCTTCAACCAATTCAGCAGAACCAGTCTGGAAGTAGATCATTTTTGAAAGATCAGCGATTTGAACGTTTGCACAGTCGTCGTCAACTTCGATAGCCGCAGGCTGGAAGTTAGCATCAGCATACTTCAGTTCAACACGTCTGTTTCTAGCTCTACCTTCAGCGGTATCGTTTGTAGTGATCGGCAATACTTTACCAAATCCGATAGCTTTCAGGCTAGATGCAGGAACACCTTTACCTTCAAGATAAGCTTTCACTGAATTTGCTCTGTTCTGAGACAATGGTAGGTTGTAGTTTTGGCTACCTACGTTATCGGTATGACCTTCAACCAACCAGTGTGGATCTTTCAGTTTATCAGTGGTCAGGATTGGTGCAACACCATCCAGAAGAACTTTAGATTCAGCAGTCAAATCTGCAGAGTTGTATTCGAACAACACATTTTTCAGTGCATCTTTGATTGCCTGCATGTCGGTACATCCGAACGGAACATAAGGACAACCGTTATTTTCTACAGGTCCGGCTTCGTCAGGACACTCATCTTTAGCGTCGCAGATACCGTCACCGTCTCTGTCAGGGCAACCGTTACATCCAGGGATAGAAGAAGCTACACCAGGAGTGTCAGGGCAGTCATCATCAACGTCAAGGATACCGTCACCGTCTCTGTCAAGGATCGGACAACCATTGTTTTCAATTGGTCCGGGCTCGTCAGGACAAGCATCGATGCTGTCACAAAGACCGTCACCGTCTGTATCGGGGCAACCGTTACATTCAGGATTATCTGAAGGTACACCAGGAGTGTCAGGACATGCGTCGTCGTCATCCAGGATACCGTCACCGTCTCTGTCTTTGTTTCCAAATCTGAAGGTTACACCTACAGTGTGCTGGAAGAAGTCAAAGTAGTCAGTTTTTGTTGCAGGAATCCAGTTGTAGTCAGTTGCAATGTTCAAACCGATGTTTTTACCAAACCAGAAGTTGATACCTGCACCTCCGGAAACTCCAAAGTGGTGTTTTGTAGTTTCAGGCTGAGCATACAGATAATCAACAACTCGAGGAGTTCCATCAGGATTAACTTCATAGCCACCTTGGTGGTTACCGTATACAGGGAACCCAGCAGGAACTGTATCACCAAGACTGGTAAAGTCAAAATGGTTGTAGTTTGCACCAAGTCTCAAGTACGGGTCAAACCAGCTCAAACTTCCGGTTGGAATTTTGAAACGCAGACCCAAACCTGCGTTAATAAACAATTCGTTATCGATACGAAGTCTGTCATTATCAATTTCACCTACTGATGCGGTCAAATCCACATCGAAGTAACGGTTCAGATTTCTGATGATTGACAATTTAGACAGTGGAGGTACAATGCTGTAGTTGTGGTAATTGAAAAATTCATTAAACACACCACGAACAGACGTATAGTCAACAGCGTGGGCACCTACCGAAATAGCCCAAGGATCTCTCTGATTCTGGGCATTCAAAACAGTACTGCTCATAAACAGTACCATTAGAGCGGTTAATAATAGATTAAACTTTTTCATTATCAAATATTTAGTGTTTTAATTTTACTTTCTCACTATATGATACAGCGGCAAATTTAAGAATTCTTTATGATTCTATCCAAATCTCTCCTTAAATCTTTTCGCTTTATCGATTCTCTTTTATCATATAATTTCTTGCCTTTTGCCAAATAAATTTTGAGCTTAGCCAATCCTTTCGAATTGATATACAGACTTGTAGCAACAACAGTCAATCCGGTTTCCCTGGTTTTACGCTCTAATTTTTTGAGTTCATTTTTTTTTAATAATAATTTTCTGTCTCTTCTTGTTTTATGATTAAAGTGAGTCCCCCAATCGTATTCATCTACAAACATATTAATAATATACAATTCTCCATCCTTGAATTGGCAAAAACTTTCAGAAATGCTCGCCTTGCCCATCCGGATCGATTTAATTTCTGTTCCGAATAGCTGAATTCCGGCGTCGTAACTGTCCAAAAGCTCATATTCAAAACGAGCTTTCTTATTTTTTATGTTTATCTCTCCCTGTGGTTTCAATCAGTTAGTTTTTGTACCTTTGCACCAATTTTTAACAAACCATACATTTATATATATGTTGACAGTATCAAATCTTTCGCTTCAATTTGGCAAAAGAGTTTTATTCGACGAAGTTAATATAAAATTTACAAATGGCAACTGTTACGGCATAATTGGTGCCAATGGAGCCGGTAAATCGACCTTCCTCAAAATCCTTTCCGGAGAACTCGATCCGACTTCAGGTCATGTCTCGCTCGAAAAAGGAAAAAGAATGTCGGTGCTCGAACAGGATCACTTCAAATATGACGACTACACAGTGCTCGATACTGTTCTGAGAGGAAACAAAATATTGTACGACATCAAAGAGGAAATGGATGCGCTGTATGCAAAACCCGATTTTTCGGAGGCCGACGGAATCAAAGCAGGAGAACTTGGAGTTCAGTATGAGGAAATGGGCGGATGGAATGCAGAATCAGATGCATCGTCGCTGCTTTCAAACGTAGGCATCGAACCTGAAATGCATTATACACTGATGGCCGATCTCGACAACAAAGCAAAAGTCAGAATCCTGCTCGCACAGGCATTGTTCGGAAATCCGGATGTGCTGATTCTTGACGAGCCGACCAATGAGATGGACGTCTATACCATCTCCTGGCTTGAAGATTTTCTGGCAGATTATGAAAATACGGTGATCGTGGTTTCTCACGACCGTCACTTCCTTGACGCTGTCTGTACCAATATTGCAGACCTCGATTTTGGAAAAATCAATCTCTATTCGGGCAACTATACCTTCTGGTATCAGTCATCACAGCTGGCAGCCAAACAAAAAGCACAGCAAAACAAAAAGGCTGAAGAGAAAAAGAAAGAATTGCAGGAATTCATCGCAAGATTCAGTTCAAACGTTGCAAAAGCAAAACAGGCAACCGCCAGAAAAAAGATGATTGAGAAACTGAATATTGAAGACATCAAACCATCGTCGAGAAGATATCCGGCGCTGATTTGGGAACAAAGCAGAGAAGCAGGCGATCAGATCCTTGAGATCAACGATCTCTCTGCATCTGTTGACGGTGAGGTGCTGTTTAAAAATGTAAATATCAATCTGAAGAGAGGAGATAAAATCGGTTTGTTTTCAAGAAATTCAAAAGCCGTTACCCAGTTTTTGGAAATCATTTCAGGAAATGCAAAACCGGATTCAGGCGAATACAATTGGGGAGTAACCACCACCCAGGCCTATCTGCCGCTTGACAATACAGAATTCTTCAAAGACGACATCAATTTGGTGGACTGGCTGAGACAATTTACACAGGTGGAAGAGGAAAGACATGAGGAATATATGAGAGGATTTCTCGGAAAAATGCTTTTCTCAGGCGACGAAGCGCTGAAAAAATCATCTGTACTTTCGGGTGGTGAAAAGATGAGATGTATGTTCTCAAGAATGATGCTGCTCAGGGCCAATGTACTGTTGATGGACGAACCGACTGCACACCTCGATCTGGAATCGATTACAGCATTGAACAATTCGCTTCAGAATTTTAAAGGAACCATACTGATGGCGTCTCATGACCACGAACTGATCAGCACCGTCTGCGACCGGATCATCGAATTTACGCCAAACGGAATCATCGACCGTTATATGAATTATGATGAATTCCTGGAAGACAAAAGGGTGAAGGAATTGAAAACTGAAATGTATTCGTGATTTAAACGGATATTCAAAAATAATTAAAGACGCGTTTTGCGTCTTTTTTTTTACTTTACTGAATGACACGGAACATTCTTTTTGCAGGATTCATCCTCCTTGGATTTATTTTTAAGAATTGCAATTCAAACGAAGCATCAGCCAAAAAGGAAGATAAAACCGCATCCAGGATTTTAAGCAAAGAATTAAAGGAAATTATACCTGAATTGATAAAATTTCAGAACAAAACTTTGAAAGAATCAATCGAAAAAAGAGAATTTGATGGCTCTGTATTATTTTCAGAATTAATTACAACCGAAAGATTTTTGTATTTGAGATTGTCCTCAATGGACTGCGAATTTCGTCCACATACCTCATTTGTCGAAAAATTCAACTCACATACAGTTAAGTTTATGGTGGACACCGCAAGTTATAAGTCAGAACGTTATTTTAATTTGAAAGGATTAAACAAAATTCCGGTAGTTGAAACTCAAATATGTGACGACTGGTATTTTATGATGGCAAAATTTGAATTATTCAATGGAAAATTGAAATTAACCAAAGTTTTAACCTTCTTCGATAACACCTATTCAGATGAAACTTTTTATGACAAACAGGATTCCGCATATTTATATCAAAAAGGTGTCCTGATGATTGAATCCGAACCTGTGAATCAGCTGTAAATACTTTTATTTCGTCCAATCTAACTTTTGTAAGAATTCAGTCGTGCGTTTTTTCAGCTCATCGGCCGTAATCGCATTCTGAACTTCTTTGTCAAAGTCAAATGGTTTTTCTTTACTGAATCGTTCCAACAATTCCAATGTTGAAGGATCTCCTAAAGAACCCACCCATTGAATGATTTTCTTTTTTCGTGAAGTTAAATTCATTTGACTGAAAATTCTGAATCAAATTTACAAAAATTATCGAACTTTTCTCACCACCGGCAAAATCTCATTTTTTTCCAAAGCAAATCTTTTGATTTCTTCGTCCGTTAGTTTGTTTGACAAAACGACTTTTTCAACTTCAAATCCGGCCGATTTCAGCGTGTCATAATAATCCATGCCGTAAACCCTGACATGATCGTACTGTCCGAATTTTTCAATCCGTTCCTTTTTGTCGGTAATCGTCGGGTCTTCAAAAGTTTTATCGAGCTGATAACGAATTGGCACCTGAAAGATTCCCCAGCCGCCGGGTTCCATCACACGATACAGTTCTGACAATGCTTTTTTGTGATCCGCCACATGTTCCAAAACATGATTGCAGAAAATTACATCAAAAGAATTATCCTCGAACGGAAGATCCTGAATATCCGCTTTCACATCCGCTATCGGTGAATTGAGATCGCAGGTGGTATAATCCAGATTTTTCAACTTTCTGAATCTTTTGTAAAAAGACTGTTCGGGAGCCATGTGAAGCACCTTTAATTGATCATTGAAAAATCCGGTTTCATTTTTTAGGTAAAGCCACATCAGCCGATGCCGCTCAAGCGAAAGCGTACCCGGCGAAAGCACATTTTGTCTCTGCTTTTCATAACCGTACGGAAGAAACTCACGGTAACTTCTGCCATCGATCGGATCGGTGTATCGATCACCTTTGTATATATATACCAAAACCGGCCGCGCCCAAATGCTCATTCTGATCAGCCAGGTCCTTGGAAAAAGATTGATGATTTTTTTAAACAGAGATTTCAAATTTCTCCAGAATTTTAGGAATATAAATAATTAGACTGACCACCAGTGCATTGATTGACGCCAAAAAAGTTGCGCCGGCTGCAACGTCCTTTACCCTTTTGATGATTTCTTCTTTTTCGGTGGTCACCCGGTCTGAAAGTTTTTCGACCGCAGTATTCAGATATTCTGCAATTCCGATTGCAAAAGTTGAAAAAAACAGAAACAGAAATTCAGTCCGATCAACGTTGAGCCAAATTGCAACCAGCATATTTGCAATCAAAACACCAAACCAGATCTGTATGTTTCTTTCGGTTTTCAGCCCAAACCAAAGACCTTCCAGCGCATACCGTGCAGAATGAAGAAATCTAACAATCATTTGTCAGGCATTAAATTTTTCATTTGCTCTATCAAATCAGATTGTTCCTGAATCAGATTTCCAATTGTTGAATCATCCGGTAAATTGTTGTTTTGATATTTTTCAATGAGAGGAAGAGTTAGCGCAATTTTTAACATATTATGATAATCTTTCAGAGATGAATTATTCGCTTCGATTTGTTCCAGCAGAGTGTCCAAATCATGGGTTTTATTTTTGTAATTAGATTTGCTGGAGTTAATTAATTCAATCATCTGATTTTTTAAAATACTGTCCTGAATTTTATCTGCTTTGTTCAACGCCGACTGATAATATGAGTCAGACTTGGCATTGTATCTTCTATAGGTTTTTAACGAATCTACCTCCGTATCTTCATAATTTTTCAGGGCTGATTCCAGTTGTTGAAGTTTTTTGTTTTTTTCAACTATTTCATTGTACAAGGCTTCCGCCAAATCAACTGTTCGCTTACTTCTGATTTTTGACTGATCATCCTGTAAAACATGGGATTCTTCTTCCTGATTTTTATTCTCTCCGGTAATCTGACATGAATTCAAACCTGTCGAAAAAATAGAAATTATAATCAATTGATAGAAAAGCTTGTTCATATTTTTGAAAATTTATTGTCCTAACCGAATTCATACAAAAACGGTTCTTCTTCATCCGATTGGATACCCAGCGCCTCATATACATAACGGTAAGTCGAAAGCAGTCTTGGTTTTCCGTCGATGATTGCTGCATCATGCTCAAAATGTGCAGAAGGCTGTTTGTCTCTTGTGGTAACCGTCCAGCCGTCGTTGTGAAAGCGGACTTTGTCGGTTCCCAGATTGATCATCGGTTCAATGGCAAGCGCAATTCCCTCTTTCAAAACTTTTCCGGTTCCTCTTCTACCGTAATTCGGCACCTGCGGATCTTCGTGCATCTCTCTTCCCAGCCCGTGTCCGACCAGTTCTTTGACCACACCGTATCCGTGGCTTTCACAATAGGTCTGAATTGCATGACCGATGTCTCCCACTCGGTTTCCGGGCAGCATCTGAGCAATTCCGATATAAAGTGATTCTTTTGTGATTTTGAGTAATTTTTTGACTTCCGGACTGACTTCACCCACTTCAAAAGTATAGGCATGATCGCCGACAAAACCGTTCATCAGCACACCGCAGTCAACCGAGATGATGTCTCCGTCTTTGAGCGGTTCTTGATTCGGGATTCCGTGTACGACCTGTTCGTTGGGCGACATACAGAGCGAATTCGGAAATCCGCCGTAACCCAAAAATGCTGGTTCTCCTCCATGGTCTCTGATGAAATCATGCGCCATTTTATCGATTTTGATGGTGATCGCTCCCGGTTTGATTTCTGAAGCAACCATACCGAGCGTTTTTGAAACCAATTGGGCGCTCAGATACATCAGCTCGAGTTCTTCTTTTGTTTTTAATTGAATCATATTCCGAAAAATCCTCTTTTCTTCTTCTTTTGTTTGTATACTCCGTGTTCGCCGATTGAAAATTCGATTCGCCTGTTGATGATTTCAACCACTTCGCCCCAACCGGGAAATCCACCCAGATTTCTGTCGTCGATAAATACATCAGCGTTGATCTTTCGGCTCTGATCCTTTCCGGTGAATATTTCCTCTTCAAAACTTGAATTGACTGCATAAAATTCAATCCCGTATTTTCGACAGAATTCAACTGCTTCGTCAAGTCTTTCACCATTACGGTAGGTCCACAAAATCAACCGGTGACCCTGTGACTGCAATTGTTTCAGAGAATCAAATGCAAACAACATCGGTTTTCCGATCTTCGGGTAGGCATCTTCTACAATGGTTCCGTCAAAATCAACTGCAATAATATAGCTCTTCATCGTTTCCATTTTCTTTTGGACTGCAAAAGTACTAATTAATTTTGTAGCAGTATCTCACCCGTCATTTCTTCGGGGATCGGAATTTCCATCAAAGTCAGCAAAGTCGGTGCAATGTCGCCAAGCTTGCCGGCCTTCACTTTGTATTTGTTTTCGTTCTGAACCAGTATGACCGGTACCGGGCTTTTGCTGTGCTGGGTATTGGGAGAACCGTCCGGATTGACCATTACATCCGAATTGCCGTGGTCAGCGAGTATGATGATCGAATAACCGCCTTCGAGCGCTGCATTTACCACCTTTTCGGCACAGCTGTCAACCACTTCTGCAGCCTTTACCGCCGCTTCAAATACACCTGTATGTCCGACCATATCAGTATTTGCAAAATTCAGACACACAAAATCAGCTGTCCCGTTTTTGAGTTCGGGAACTATTTTTTCGGTAATCTGATATGCTGACATTTCGGGTTTCAGATCATAGGTTGGAACGTCTTTGGGCGACGGACAGAGTATTCTGCTTTCACCATTGAATTCTTTTTCGCGTCCGCCCGAAAAGAAAAAGGTGACATGCGGATATTTTTCGGTTTCTGCAATTCTGATCTGGGTTTTTCCGTTTTTTTCAAGGACTTCGCCCATTGTATTCGGAATTTCCTTTTCGTCATAAACCACTTCTACACCTTTAAAGGTTTTGTCATAATTGGTCATGGTCACATATCTGAGTTCAATCGCTTTCATACCGTAATCGGGAAAATCACTTTGGGTGAGCACCTGGGTGATTTCACGTCCGCGGTCGGTTCTGAAATTAAAATTAATCACTACATCACCTTCTTCAATCAGTCCGGATTGATCGATGTTGATCGGTTTTAAAAATTCGTCAGTAATTCCTTCATTATATGAAGCTTTGATCGCTCCGATCGGATCATTGCTTTTCTTTCCGATTCCTTTCACCATCAGGTCATAGGCGAGTTTCACTCTTTCCCAGCGTTTGTCACGATCCATTGCATAATATCGTCCGATGACTGAAGCCAGTTTTCCGGTGGTTTCAGCCATATGCTGCTGCAACTGACCGATGAATTCAACTGCACTGTGCGGATCGCAGTCACGGCCATCGGTAAATGCATGCACATAAACATGATCGGTCAGACCGAAGGTTTTTGCCGCATCCAAAAGTCCGAGCAGATGGTTGATATGCGAATGAACACCTCCGTTTGAGACCAAACCGATAAAGTGGACCTTCTGACCGCTTTCTTTTGCATATTGAAATTGGGAATTCAAAACACTTTCATTCAAAAATGATTTGTCACGAACTGCCATATTGATTCTCACCAAATTCTGATAAACTATCCTTCCAGCGCCAAGATTCATGTGCCCAACCTCAGAATTTCCCATCTGCCCTTCGGGAAGTCCGACCTGCAGACCGTAAGTGATTAGTGTTGAATTCGGATATTTTTTGAAACAGCTGTCCATAAAAGGAGTATTTGCCTTTTCAATAGCCGATACCTTTGGATCGTGGTTGATTCCCCAACCGTCCAGAATCATCAGCATCGCTTTTTTACGCATAAGTGTAATATTCTAAATTTTGTGAAGTCTATTTAATTTGCCACATCGTTGATGAATTTGATCCTCATCAGTCTGAGTTCCTCTTCGTCATATACATTTCCAAATTCTTCAAGCAGATTTGACATAGAATCATTCTCCGCCTCAAGCAGAAAATCATGGATTTCCTCCTGTTGGTCTTCATCCAGCACGTCATTCAGATAATATGAAATATCGAGCTTCGTACCCTGATAAACAATGCTTTCCATCTCTGAAATCAATTCATCCATCGACAGGTTCTTTGCTTCTGCCATGCCTTCGAGATCAATTTTTCTGTCAACGCTTTTGATGATATAGACCTTGTGGTTTGATTTGTCTGCAACACTTCTGATCACCATTTCATCGGCTCTTTCAATGTTGTTTTCTTCCACGTATTTGGCAATAAATTCAACAAAGGGTTTTCCAAATTTCATCGCCTTTCCTTCTCCCACCCCAAACACATTGGTCAATTCTTTGATCGAGGTCGGATACAGCATTGTCATATCGTCAAGACTCGGATCCTGAAACACTGCAAATGGCGGAATTCCGTTCTGTTTTGCAATTTTCTTTCTCAAATCTCTCAGGTGTTTCAACAGCTCTTCATCAAAGACTGCCGGCGCCTGAACAACCGAATCTGATCCTGAACGATCCATTAATTTCTTATAATCAACATCTTCAGCAATCAGAAATTCTTCTGGCGATTTGATAAATCCTTTCCCTTTTTCGGTCAGTTTCAGTATGCCGTAAGTTTCAATTTCTTTGAACAAAAAATCTCTCACAATCAGCTGACGGACAATACTTTTCCAATAATAATCTTCTTTGTCTTTACCGACTCCGAAAAAATCTTCAATTTTCAGATTATAAGATTTGATGATCGAGTTTTCTTTGCCAACGATGACATTGACAAGATCGTTGATCCGCAGGATTTCTTTGGTGTCTTTTACGATTTCGAGCACCAGCCGCGCATCTTCCATTGCATCAATCATCTTTTTCGGATTGCGCATATTGTCGTCCATATTGGCACCCAAACCGTTGATTTCATCAAATTCTTCACCAAAATAATGAAGCAGGAATTTTCTTCTCGACATAGAAGTTTCGGCATAAGCCACCACTTCATTCAAAAGCTGAAGTCCGACTTCTCTTTCGGCAACCGGTTTGTTTGAAAGAAATTTCTCGAGTTTTTCAATGTCTTTGTAATCATAAAACGCCAGACAATAGCCTTCACCATCGTCTCTTCCCGCCCGGCCGGTTTCCTGATAGTAGCTTTCAAGACTTTTCGGCATATCGTAATGGATCACAAAACGGACATCGGGTTTGTCAATCCCCATTCCAAATGCAATGGTTGCAACCACCACATCTGCTTCTTCCATCAGGAACATATCCTGGTGTCGGGTTCTGGTTTTGGTGTCCAGTCCTGCGTGATAAGGAATCGCTTTGATGCCGTTCACCTGAAGAAGCTGTGCAAATTCTTCAACTTTCTTTCGGCTGAGACAGTAAACAACACCCGATTTGCCGGCGCGCTGGTGAATAAACTTTACAATTTCTTTGTCCTGATTGATCTTTGGTCTTACCTCATAAAAGAGGTTGGGACGGTTAAAAGATGCCTTGTACACCATTGCATCGAGCATACCCAATGTTTTTTGGATATCGTCCTGAACTTTTGGAGTTGCAGTTGCTGTCAGTGCGATGACCGGCGCATCGCCGATCTTGTTGATAATATGTTTTAGATTTCTGTATTCGGGTCTGAAATCGTGTCCCCATTCAGAGATACAATGCGCTTCATCAATTGCAAAAAATGAAATTTTGACGGTTTTGAAGAAATCAATGTATTCGTCCTTAGTCAGTGATTCGGGTGCAACATACAGCATTTTGGTCACTCCGCTCCTGATGTCGTCCATCACTTTTTTGGTCTGTGTCTTGTTCAATGACGAATTCAGCACATGCGCCACATTTTCATCAGACGAAATACCCCGAACGGCATCCACCTGATTTTTCATCAGTGCGATCAGCGGTGAAACGATGATGGTCACTCCTTCAGAAATCAAAGCAGGCAACTGATAGCAAAGTGATTTCCCGCCGCCTGTCGGCATCAGCACAAACACATCCTTCCCTTCCAGCAGACTGTTGATTATCTCCTCCTGTTTCCCTTTAAACTTTTCAAAGCCAAAGTATTTTTTCAAATAAATAGATAAATCTCCTCGACTATTCATTTTTGATAAAAAACTGTTTAATAATTTTTATTTCTATAATTCGAATTTTCAATGTCACTCTTCTGACGATTAGTCAAAATTTAAACTTTTTAAATTTACAAAATTCTGGTAATCTCCGAAAAAGTTTACAAAGTTTTTCATTGCACTCACGAATAATATTCAATGAAATAATTTTATGTACTTTTGAAAACTCAATTTTATAATTGAATTTCACGGTCGAACGACCCAATGTACAAAATAAAATAACACGGGCAAAATCTTTTGGATTTGAAAAATCAAGAATTAATAAAAACAGCTCAGACTGTTTTTCAGGACGAAATTAATGAACTTCTTCAAATTGCTCAAACAGTTGGAGATGAGTTTGCTCAGGCGGTCAATCTGATTTATAACGGCAAAGGTAAAACGGTAGTGGTCGGAATCGGAAAAAGCGCACACATCGCAACCAAAATGGTGGCAACTTTCAACTCAACCGGATCACCCAGCCAATTTTTGCATGCGGCAGAAGCCATCCATGGCGATCTGGGACTGCTTCAGCCCGAAGATGTGGTGATTTGTGTGTCAAAAAGCGGGAACAGCCAGGAAATAAAAGATATAGCACCCATACTGAAAAAGAATGCTTCTGCGCTAATCGGATTGACCGGAAATCCGGATTCTGCATTGGCAAAACATTCGGATGTGGTACTCAATGTCAACATCAGCCGGGAGGCATGCCCGAACAATCTGGCACCGACTTCAAGCACAACCGCACAGCTGGTGATGGGCGATGCACTCGCAGTTGCGCTGATGAAAATGAAACATTTCGAGAGTGATGATTTCGCAAAATTCCATCCGGGCGGCGCACTTGGAAAAAGACTGCTTTGGAGCGTAGAGGATGCAATGGATTTTTCACAGAAACCGACCGTTCAGTCTGATTCTTCTGCTTTTGAAGTGATTGATTCAATCTCATCCGGAAAACACGGAATTACTGTGGTTGTTGACGGCAATCAGATCAAAGGTGTGATTACCGACGGTGACCTCAGAAGGATGATGCACAAACACAAAGACATCAGAGATCTGCAGGCAAAAGATATGCTTTCTGAAAATCCGAAGACCATATATAAAGGTGAAAAAGCAATCGATGCTTTCAATCTTTTGAGGGATTACAATATCGGTCAACTGGTGGTTGTGGATAACGATAAAAATTATATCGGGATACTCGATCTACACGCATTGATGAAACTTGGAATAGAAAGTTAGATGGACACTAATAAAGGTGAAGAAAAGGAATTGTCGTTCCTGGGTCATATTTTTGAATTGAGAGGCCATTTGATCAGATCGATTGCCGCAATTTTGATCGGTTCGGTCGTTTGTGCAGTTTTCTGGCGGACAATCAATGACAAATTCATCATGGCACCTTTGAAGTATGAATTTCCAACCTATCGCGCATTAAATTTTTTGGGTGAAAAAATCGGAATCGGGCAGATTTATGAACCTGGATTTAATTATACAAAAGAACTGAAAAACCTGAATCCTTCGGGTCAGATTACAGCACAGATTTATGCCATCCTCATCTGCGGACTGATCATCGCAATCCCGTATGTGGTCTGGGAAATCTGGAAATTCATCAAACCCGGACTTCATCAAAATGAGGCGAAAAATGCAAACGGAACTGTATTCGCAGTCAGCTTTTTCTTTTTGACCGGCGTGCTGTTCAGCTATTTTTTTATGCTGCCTTTTTCGGTTCAGTTTCTGTTTACCTATAATCCTTTCGGTGTTTCAAACGAATGGACACTTTCAAGCTATACTTCACTTTTTGTACAGACACTGCTTGGCATGGGAATCGTATTTCTGTTTCCGGTTTTTACTTATTTCCTTGCAAAAATGGGAATACTTTCACCCCAGTTTTTAAGGACTTACAGAAAACATGCGCTGATCGTGATTCTGGTCATTGCGGCCATTATTACGCCGTCAGACATCATGAGCATGATGATTGCTTCAATTCCGCTGATACTGCTCTACGAAGTCAGCATCTGGATCACTGCCTATGTGTTTAAAAAACAAATCAATGAAGAAAAAAAAGAAATGGTGAAAAAATGACAAAAGTCTGTATATATTATGCATGCATAATAAATTATTTTTATTAAATTTACATCCTTATAAAATCTTAATTCAAAGTGTATGAAAATATTAGTTTGCATAAGCAGTGTTCCCGACACCACTGCAAAAATAAATTTTTCGGAAGATGGGAAATCTCTTGACAAAAATGGAGTTCAATTTGTGATCAATCCGCATGATGAATATTGTCTGACCCGTGCGGTACAGCTTCAGGAAACTCAGGGAGCAACTGTAACGGTAATCACAGTCGGTGATGCATCGGTTGAACCGGTCATCAGAAAAGCGCTGGCCATCGGTGCAAATGATGCGATTCGAGTAAATTCAGCATCAGGCGATGGATTTTTTGTAGCGACCCAAATTGCTAAAGCAGCAAAAGACGGAGGTTATGACATCATTCTTGCCGGACGTGAATCAATTGATTTCAATGGCGGCGAAGTTCCGGGCTTTGTGGCCGGAATGCTTGACTATCCGTTTATCAACGGCTGTGTAAATCTGATAGTGGAAGGAAATTCTGTGGAAGCGGTTCGTGAAAGCGACAGCGGAAAACAAACCATCACCGCAAACTTCCCGGTTGTCATTGGTGGAGAAAACGGTCTGGTTGAAGATTCTGAACTGAAAATCCCGAATATGAGAGGAATTATGTCGGCCAGAACAAAACCGCTGAATGTGGTTGAACCCGAGCAGACAGCTTCAAAACTGAATGTGGTCGGTTATCAGAAACCGGCAGAAAGAGGGAGTGTGAAAATGATCGACAAAGACAATGTGGCTGAATTGGTCAGACTGTTACACGAAGAAGCAAAAGTTATTTAATCAACTCAAAAAAAGAAGAAAAATGGCAATTTTAGTCTATGCAGAAGCCCAAGAGGGAAAATATAAAAAAGCGGCTTTCGAAGCAGTTTCTTATGCAAAATCGATCGCTGACCTGTCAGGCGACAGTGTAACCGCAGTTGCAATTAACGCAACAGATTCTTCAGATGCTCTGTACAAATACGGCGCTTCAAAAGTTTTGAAAATCAACAGTGAAGCATTGAAAAACTTTTCGCCAAATGCTTATGCAAAAGCAATTTCGGAATTGAAAGAAGGCGACACCATCGTTCTTCCGGCAACCAGCGATGCATCGAGCTTTGCACCGATTCTGGCATTGAAAACAGGTTATTCGCTAATGACCAATCTGACTTCTGCACCAAGCAGCGTTTCACCATTTACAGCCGAAAGAAAATCTTTTTCAGGCAAAGGAATTGAAACCATTCAGGTAACCGAAGGCGGAAAAGTGCTGACTGTGCTTCAGAATGCGTTCGGAGCCAAAGAAAATCAGGTTTCTGGAACCGAAGAAACTGCAAACGTCAGCGTGAGCGATTCTGATTCAAAAGAAAAAATCACAAAGACAGAACAGATATCAACTGGTGCTATCGATCTGAAAGATGCAGAAATCGTGGTTTCTGGCGGACGCGGCATGAAAGGACCCGAAAACTGGGGAATGATCGAAGAGCTGGCAAATCTGCTCGGCGCAGCAACCGCATGTTCAAAACCGGTTGCCGACATGGGTTGGAGACCTCACTCTGAACACGTGGGACAGACCGGTAAAGCAATTTCGCCAAAACTGTATATCGCAATCGGAATCTCGGGTGCCATCCAACATTTGGCGGGTGTGAATTCATCCAAAACCATAGTAGTGATCAACAGCGACCCTGAAGCTCCGTTTTTCAAATCAGCAGATTACGGAATTGTGGGAGACGCTTTTGAAATTCTTCCAAAACTGAATGAAGAAGTGAAAAAATTCAAAAGTGCATAAACACCCGAATTTTCATCAAAATAGAAATCCGTCCAAATGGGCGGATTTTTTTATTGATTTATTCTCAACTTATTCTACATTTGTTTTTCAAAAAACTAATCTAAAAGATTGAAAACAAACAATTACTTTTTTCAATCATTCCTGACCTTGGCTATGGCAGCGGTCATTTTTTACGCAGCCAAACCTTTCCTGCCCGAAAGACTTTTTGAAGAATCAAAAACAGATTCAAAAAATATAATCATAGACAGTCTGATGATTCAGGCTGCAGCCGAAGCAGAAAATAATTCCAATATCGAAAAACCGGATTCGACTGAAAATTTAAATCAGATTCAAAAAGAATATGACGGAAATGAATATCTGAAACGTTTTTATGAAGCATTGCGTTCACTTGAAAACGATCCGAGCCGAAAAGTCAGAATTGGATATTACGGAGATTCAATGACCGACGGAGACCTGATCACACAGGATTTGAGAGAACATTTTCAGGACAGATTCGGCGGTGGAGGAGTCGGTTTTGTGCCGATTACTTCAGAATCCGCAAAATCGAGAGCGAGCATTGTCCATCAGTTTTCACCCGACTGGAAAAAAATATCTTTTGTCACCGATTTCAGACCAAAATACAGTTTCGGTCTGAGCGGAAATGTATTTTTTATCACCGACAGCACCGGGTCAGCCTGGCTCAGAATCAGACCGACTGCCTATAAAAAACACAACAGCCGTTTGGATCAAATCACTCTGTACTACGGAAAATCAAAAAACCGTTCGGGAACGGTCAATCAGCAGTCGCTGATTACAGACAGTCTTGTGAATTCAATCAGACTGAATCCAAAAGGGAATATAGCTGATTTCCAATTCAGAAATGCGGCGGAAATTCCGTTTTACGGTGTCAGTCTGGATGAACCAAACGGTGTGAATCTCGATAATTTTTCGAGCCGCGGCAACTCGGGTCTTCCGTTTTCACTTTTCGACATCCGACTGATGAACGATTTTGACAAAACGCTTCATTATGATCTGATCGTTCTTCATTTTGGCGCCAATGTACTCACCTACGGCAAAAAAAATTACAGCTGGTACGAAAATTCAATGACCAAAGTGGTCAATCATCTGAAAGAATGTTTTCCGAACACCGACATACTAATCATTTCAACTGCCGACAAAGCTTCAAAAATAAACGGGAAAATTCAGACCGATCCGAGTGTTGCATTTCTGCTGGAAGCGCAAAGAAATTATGCGCTCAGCACCCAATCCGGATTTTTGGATTTGTATGATCTGATGGGTGGAGAAAACAGCATGGTGAACTGGGCAGACAGTGAACCGTCGATGGCAAACAAGGATTATACTCATTTCAACAGCCGCGGTGCTGAAAAAATCGCAGGCCTGATTTACAATCAAATCATAAAAGGATATGAAGATTTCAAAAAAAACAATTGAATTGAGAATTTTGTCAATGGTGCTGCTGCTGATTCCGCTGACCGGTTGCGCCCAAAACGAAAGGGAAATTAAAAATGACACGGTTTTATGGTCATTTTTTGATAAAATCAAATCCAATCAGCAGCAGAATGATCGGGTGATCACGATTGTCCATATCGGTGATTCGCATCTGCAGGCAGGCATACTTCCTGAAGAAATCAGAAACAGACTGCAGCAGGAATTCGGAAATTCGGGGTATGGTTTTACATTCCCCTATCTGCTTGCAAAGACAAACGGAACTGATCTGATTGAATACAAATCAAATATCGACTGGCTAAGTCAACGGATCGTTTTTGAAAATCTCGGTTTTCCGGTTGGTTTGAGCGGAATTGCATTTTTTACCGATCGGTCCGATTTTTATCTGAATCTGAAAGTTAAAGATCCGAAATATGAATTTAACCAAATCAGAATCTTCTCACCCGACAATCCATCCGGTTTCAGAATTTCACAAACCCAAAATGAAAATCAGCCAGAACTGAAAAGTGATTCATTTCAAACCATCGCAAAATTCAAAGATGAAATCACTGCGGTCAGTCTGATTCCCGACGGAAACAACAGTCAATATGCGCTGAACGGGCTGATTCTTGAAAACGGAAAACCTGGAATTCTTTATCATTCGATCGGTGTCAACGGTGCGAAATTTATAGATTACAACAAATATCCGCTGTTTTTTGACCAGCTGGCCGATTTGAAACCCGATCTGATCATCATTTCACTTGGGACCAACACTGCATTTGACAAAGAAGATTATTCGGTTTTGGATTTCGAAAATCACATAAATGAATTTTTTATCAATCTGAAATCCAGAAATATTGATGCGCCGATGCTGGTGACCACACCGCCACCTGCGCTCAGATCCAAAAGTGAACAGAATCCAAAAGTTCCTGAGTTTGGCGACGATCTGATCAGAAGATCGGAGCAGCTCAACTATGCGGTTTGGGATTTGTACCGGTTTCTGGGCGGATACGAAAATTCTCAGCGACTGATCAGCGAAGAACTATGGTCAGAAGACCGGATTCATTTTTCGGAAAAAGGATACAAACAACAGGGTGCGGCATTGGCAGATGCAATCATCAACTCGTATCGTGAATATCAAAAATCAAAAGATTAACCGATGTTCGGACTGTCCGAAATAACCTTAGATCAAATCAAAACCTGGCTGGTTTATGATTCGGAAAACCCATTATTGTTTGGCAGCGGATTGTTTCTGATCATCTTTCTGATTTTTTATCTGGTTTATATTCTCACCCAAAAACACGTCTGGTTCAGATCGGTTTATGTGATTCTGTTCTCTCTGTTTTTTTATTACAAAGCAGGCGGAATGTTCTGGTTTCTGCTTCTGATCGTTTCGATCACGGACTATCACATCGCCAAAATGCTGCACCGGTCAAAAAAAGACAGCATCAGAAAACTCTGGCTTTTCACAAGCGTGCTTATCAATCTCGGTCTGCTCGCACACTTCAAATACACCAATTTTCTTTTTGACAGTCTCAACGATCTGTTCAGCAGCAATTTTGCAATTCAGGACATCATACTGCCGATTGGGATTTCATTTTTTGTATTTGAAACCATGAGTTATACCATTGATATATACAGACGTGAAATCGAGCCGGCAGGAAGCTTTATGGATTTTGCATTTTTTGTGTGTTTCTTTCCAAAATTTGTTGCCGGTCCGATTGTCAGAGCAAAAGATTTTCTTCCGCAAATCAATCAGAAATTAACACTGACTAAGATTCAGGCGAGTTCTGCACTGTTTCTGATCATCGGTGGTCTGATCAAGAAAAGTGTAATTTCGGATTATATTTCAATCAATTTTGTGGATCGGGTTTTTGATGCACCCAACAGCTACACTTCGATTGAAAATCTTCTTGCGGTTTACGGCTATTCGCTTCAGATCTACTGTGATTTTTCGGGTTATTCGGATATCGCAATCGGTCTTGCTCTGCTGATGGGATTTGAACTGAATACAAATTTCAGAACGCCCTATCAGTCTGCCAATATTACGGAATTCTGGCACAGATGGCACATTTCGCTGTCCACCTGGCTGAGGGATTATCTCTATATTTCAATTGGCGGAAACCGAAAAAGTTCATTTTGGGGCTATTTGTTTCCGGCCTTATTTTTTGCCGGACTAATTGGCTGGTCGGCATTCAAATTTGAAAGTCATCCGTTGCCGCTTTATCTGAGCCTGGCGGGTCTGCTAATTTTCCTGCTGCCGATACTGCTGTCAAAAAACAGAAAAAAAGCTTCTTATGTAAATTTCAACCAGATGACGACCATGCTGCTCGGCGGTCTGTGGCACGGCGCCAGTTTCAGATTTGTGATTTGGGGTGCGCTTCACGGTCTGGCACTGGGTGTACACAAAACATTTAAAGAATACATTTCGAAAAAAGACGACAGCAAAAGAACAATCAGTGGGTTTCTGAGCCGTCTGGCAGGGGTATTCATCACCTTTCAGTTTGTGAGTTTCTGTTGGATATTTTTCAGATCCAAAGATTTTGACACTTCCATTCAGATGGTTCAAAACATTGCGGAGCTTGATTTTAATTTTGAAAACTGGCTGACGGTCATCTTTTCATACCGGCATGTTTTTTTGATTTTTCTGGTCGGTTACATCTGGCATTTCATTCCCGAACATTTGCTTTTGAAAATGAAACTGATTTTTAATTCCTGTCCGATTGCGGTCAAATCAATTCTTGTGGCTGCAGTTTTTTGGCTGATTTATGCAACCGCATCGAGCGAAGTGCAGCCATTTATATATTTTCAATTTTAACCCAATGATTGCTTTGGGCTCTATAATTCATTGGGATTCAACACAAAGGAGACAATCTTTATTTTCAAAACCTCACTGGACTGATTTTTTATAGCCGAAAAATTTTCACAAACCACAGATTTTATTAGATTTACAATTCAATGGAAAATTTGGTTAAATTAAATATCAAAGGAATTTCATACAGCCAGACCCAGACAGGCGCCTATGCTCTGATAATGGAAGAAGACATGGGCCACCGGAAACTACCGATCATCATCGGCAGTTTTGAGGCGCAGGCGATTGCGCTCGCATTGGAAAAAGACATCCATACCCCGCGGCCGCTGACACATGATCTGTTTGTATCGATCGCCAAAGCTTTTTCATTTTGGGTAAAAGGCGTTTATATCCACAAACTCGAAGACGGCGTTTTTTATTCGAACATACTGATTGAGGACCGCGACGGTCATCAGGAGGAAATCGATTCGAGGACTTCTGATGCGATCGCACTCGCCATCCGATTTGATGCTCCGATTTATGCATTGGAAGCGGTGATGGAGAAGGCGGGGATACATCTCGAAGTTCAGGAAAAAGAAGAGCAGAATCTTGCAAAGGCGATCAAAGAAATCGAGAAGGAAGTAAAAGAACCCAAATCAAAAGTTGATTTTAAATCAAAAACCAAATCAGAACTCGAAAAATTACTGAAAGAAGCAGTCAAAAATGAAGACTACGAACTGGCCGCCAAAATCAGGGACGAACTCGACAAACGGTAATCAAATAACATTTCTCAAACCAAAATGCAAATCAAATCCAGACTGACCGTGATGAACTTCCTGCAGTTCGCTGTATGGGGAGCTTATCTCACTTCGATGGGGAACTATCTCAGCTCGATCGGACTCGGCCCGCAGATCGGGCTTTTTTATGCAATGCAGGGAATCGTGTCCATCTTTATGCCGGCACTGCTCGGAATCGTTGCCGACCGCTGGATTCCGGCTCAAAAACTGCTCGGAATCTGTCACGGACTCGCTGCTCTGTTTCTGTTTTCTGCTGCCTGGTACGGAATGAATGCCGGTCAGGATGCTCAATTTTCAACTCTGTTTGCGCTGTACTCGCTGAGTGTTGCATTTTATATGCCGACCATTGCACTGTCCAACTCGGTCGCCTATGCGGTACTGGCCAACAACGATTATGACACCATCCGAGATTTTCCGCCGATCCGTACATTTGGGACCATCGGATTCATCATCGCGATGCTGTTTGTAAATTATGCAGGAATCGAGGACGGACAGTTTGCTTTTAATTTTGGAAATCACAAAGATTTTCCGAGTTTTCAGTACAGCTACAGCCAGTTTTTTGTTTCTGCATTCCTGGGTTTCCTGCTAATGGTTTATTCGTTTACACTGCCAAATGTAGCGGTGAGCAAATCGAGAGAAAAGAAATCGCTGTATGATGCATTGGGTCTGAAGGCATTCAGTCTTTTCAAACAAAAAAAGATGGCAATTTTCTTTATTTTTTCAATGTTGCTGGGTGTTTCGCTTCAGATCACAAACGGATATGCCAATCCTTTTATCACAAGTTACAAGGATATTCCGGGTTTTGACGAAACCTGGGGCGCAAACAATGCAAATGCACTGATTTCTCTTTCACAGGTTTCTGAAACCCTTTGTATATTGCTGATTCCTTATTTTCTGAAAAAATTCGGAATCAAAAAAGTAATGCTGATGGCAATGATTGCCTGGTTTCTCAGATTTGGTCTGTTTGCAACCGGCGATCCGGGTTCGGGCGTTTGGATGTTTGTACTTTCGATGATTGTTTACGGCGTCGCATTCGACTTCTTCAATGTTTCGGGTTCGCTGTTTGTGGACAAGGAAACCGATAAGGATATCCGTTCGAGCGCACAGGGCGTGTTTATGATGATGACCAACGGTTTTGGTGCAACGCTTGGAATGCTGGCTGCCGGAGTGGTTGTCAATCATTATGTATTTTCACAGACCGATCCGCATCTTCATTTGGAAGGATGGAAAATTTCATGGACGATCTTTGCTGCCTACTCGCTGATAGTTGCAGTGCTGTTTGCTGTCGTGTTCAAATACAAACACAAACCGGATGAGATTAAATGAAGATGAAGTTTTTAAAAAAAATGTATCTTCGTATAAATTAAATCTTAAAATATATGGAAACACCTGACAACATCAAACAGACAGAAGTGTCAAATCCGCCAGACAACTATCTGGTCTGGGCTATTTTATCAACTATACTTTGCTGTCTTCCTTTGGGAATTGTTTCAATCATCAAATCAACAGAAGTAAACACCAAATGGGCAAGAGGAGACTATGCCGGTGCACAGGAATCTGCCGCTGCTGCCAAGAAATGGGCAATTTGGGGTGCTGCTTCGGGCTTTATTTTCATTGCAATTTATCTGATTCTGGTGTTTGTAATTGGAATTGGAGGCGCACTTGGCAGCTTGGTGAATCAGTAAAAATGAAATTTCTAAAAATCAGCCTCATCTCTCTTTTTGGTGGGGCTTTTTTGTTTTATTATTATCGTTTTGACCCTTCGGACAATGACGAATTGTTTCTGTCCTGTCCGTCAAAAACATTTTTCAATCTGAACTGTCCGGGTTGCGGTTCACAACGGATGATTCACACTCTTCTTCATTTTGAATTCAAAGAAGCGTTCAGTTACAACCCACTGCTCTTCATCAGCCTGCCACTGGTTGCACTTCTTTGTTTCCAGTTTATTTCAAATTCATTTTTTGGAACAAGATACCGAATCGGACTACTCTATAAAAACTGGTTTGTTTACAGTCTTTTTGGTATTTTTATCGTCTATATGATCATCAGAAATATGTCTTTCTGGCCTTTTGTTTCCTGATTATTTTTTACGCTCAAATCTGATAAACGAATAATCAAACTGATTTTTTTCGTCTTTTTGATAATCCTGCCTTGAAACTTCCTGCCAGATTTCGGGATCGATTTCGGGAAACAATGCATCACCGTTCAGCTGATTGTAGATTTCTGTCAGTTCGATTGCATCAGCGATTTCCATTGATTCTTCAAAAATCTTTCCGCCGCCGATAATGAATATTTCAGGATCTGCTTTCAATCCGATTTCAATGGCTTCTTCCAGCGAATGTGCAACTTCAACTCCTTCGGAATGCCATTTTATGTTTCGGGTGATCACGATATTGAGCCGGTTGGGTAAAGGTTTTCCGATCGAGTCAAAAGTTTTTCGACCCATCAGTATCGGATGTCCGCTGGTAATCTGTTTGAAGTGTTTCAGATCATCGGGCAAATGCCAAATCAGCTGATTGTCGTCACCGATTACATTTTTTTCATTTTTTGCTACAACCAGGGTTATCATTTTTATTAATTTTCTGAATTTGTGAACGTTTCGAATAGCCCTTCAGGGGTTTGGGATAAATTATTTCATTGCATCTTTTGCATCATTGAGCATTTTGATCTGCTTTTCATAATTCGCCGACGGATTTTCGCGGTTTGAATTTACCTTGAGCTGAATCGCTTCATCGATCAGATTTCTCAGCATAACACCCAACTGCGGATTGTCATTTGCGTAAAATGTGTAAACCTGTTTGTAACTGTCTGCAAGTTTTTTTGTCGAAGCCATATCATCAGCACTCATCATCCATTTGAAGCCTCTTTCGAGTTTTGCGCCCAAAGTCGGATTTTCAAATTTGGTAAAGAAATAGAATGCAACTGCATCTGTAATCACTTTGAATTTTGATTGGTCATTCGCGCCAATCCAGCCGTCGATCAGTTCACCGACCAGCTCCGGGCTTGACTCAAGCACTTCGTCATCCAGATCTGAAAATTGTTTTGCTCTGGATGGATCGATCCTGATGATTCCGGTCGCAGCAGCAGACTGAACGCTGTAAGATTCGCTTTTCAGACCACTTTCAAAAACACTGATATCGGTTTCGCCCATCTGATTGAGCTGGCTGAGTGCAGCTGCTCTGACAAGCGTTTTCGGATCAGAAGTCGCCAGTTTTTTAAGTACGGGCGTTGCTTTTGATTTGACTTTTGAATCTTTTGAATCCAGAAAATTAATCGAGCGAACACGGATTCCCTCATAAGCATCATTCAAACCGTCAATCAGTGTGCTCAGTGCCAAATCGCTTGTTGACTGAGCATCAGACAATTTTTTCAAAGCCAGAATTCGTGTAATCACATTGTCTTTTCCGTATTTGTACTGGGCCGCATACGCTTCAGTTGATTTTGTTTCGTTGAGTTCGCAAAGCAAAACCTGATCAGCATTCGGAATCACCGTATCCGGATTTTTTGAGGCATCAAATTCAAAATTATTTTCCTTTTTTGCTGCTGCCCAAACATGATAACGGGCCGGTTTCCCGTCGATGACTACATCTACCGCCAACGGAAATTCAAAATAATTGCTCTGAGTCTGAACCAAAGTCAGTTTTACTTTTTTTGATGCCGAATCATAAGAATAAGCCGAATTCAGTTTGGGATGACCGTTTGAGAAATACCATTGGTTAAAAAACCAGTTCAAATCTCTTCCGCTCACCGATTCCCAGGCAAGTCTGAGCTGAACCGCTTCACCGGTTCCATATTGGTTGTCACGAAGATATTTGGTCAATCCGGCAAAGAAAGCATCGTCGCCCAAATAATTTCTGAGCATGTGAAGAATTCCCTTTCCTCCTTTTTCATAAGAAACACGATCAAAAAGATCGAGTTGTGAATTGTAATGATAACGAACCAGTTTTTTAAAAAAATTGGATGCATCGTCTTTGTAATAATTCAAATCGCCGTAACGGTCTTCCTCTGCTTTGTCTTTTCCGTATTTGTGTTCAAACCACAGATATTCGGAATAATTTGCAAAAGATTCGTTGACCGTAATGTTTGACTGGCTTTCCATGGTTACCAGATCACCGAACCAGTGATGGAATAGCTCGTGCGCGATGGTCCCTTCCCAAATGTTCTGATCGATCAGCTGGCCGGGTTTCTGCTGTGCTCCTTCCTGATGAAGCACTGCGGTCGTATTTTCCATTGCACCGCTGACGTAGTCCCGTCCCACCATCTGTGCATATTTGTTCCAGGGATATTCATAATTGAGAATTTCAGAGAAAAACTGGATCATGGCAGGCGTGTCGCCAAAAATCTGTCTGGCGAATGGTTCGTATTCATGTTCCACATAGTAGCTCACCTCTTTGCCTTTCCAGCTGTCTTTTACGATTGCAAAATCACCGACTCCAAAAAAGAAAAGATAGGGAGCATGTTTCTGGTCAAATTTCCAATAATCGGTTCTTGTGCCGTCAGAATTTTTGGTTTGTTTTTTCAATTCACCGTTTGACAGGGTCACATATTTGTCGGGAACGGTCAGATAGATTTCTTCCGAAGTTTTCTGATTAGGCGAATCTATGGTCGGAAACCAGACCGAGTTTGAATCGGGTTCTCCCTGTGTCCAGATTTGTGTCGGTTTGTCAGGATCTTCGCCTCTCGGATTGATAAAATAAACGCCTTTTGCATCTGATATGGCGGCACCACCCTGTTCTTTTACTTGGTTGGGACGGGCGGTATATTTGATATAGATGGTATATTCCTGATCTTTTTTATAGGTTTTGTCAAGATCGATATACAGTTTCCGGTCATCGTTTTTAAAATTCAGTTTCTTTTTTGACGAACCCTGAATCAGTTCCACATCATGAATCAGCATTACTTTTGCATCGAGTATCAGTTTGTTGGTGTCATAAAAATGAGGTTTCAGCGTGATCCATGCCTCTCCGTTTACCTGTTCTTTTTCATAATCAAATTTCAGATCGAGTTTGGTATGCACCAGATCATTGATTTTTTCTGCTTCTGCCCGATAGATATCGAGTTTTGGCTGATCTGTGCGATAGCTCGGAGGGATGGTTTCAGAATTTTGTGAAAATAAAAATGCCGAAAAAACAAAAACGGCAACAAGACTAAAGATATATTTTCTCATCAAATTAAATTTTAATCAAACGATTTTACAGACTGACAAAGTTATTTGTTTCAAATCAGATTGCAACAAAGCAGACAGTTTTTCATGAATTTTAACGAAATTTTATCTTATTAATTCTCAGACCGGTTGAGGGTCAAAATTCGAATGATTAAAATCAAAATTTAACATTTGGCAGGAATTTTGAGCAAAAACAGGTCTAACTGTAAAAACAAAAACATGAAAAAGATGATTTCGACAGGCCTTATCTGCCTGTTTTTCGGTTTCGGAATTCAGCAGTCAAGTGCTCAAAGTTACAACAATGCGTTGGGGCTGGGAATTGATTTGGGAGACGGTCAGACATTGGTCGGTCCGCAGTTTAAACACTTTTTTGATTCGGACAATGCGATCAATGCGCAGGTTCTGTTTGGTGACAACATCACCACAATCGGCGTCGATTATTCCTACAATCAGAAATTTGCAGGCACAACGCTCGGCTGGTATGTTGGGGTTGGTCCTCAACTGTCATTCCTGAATAAAAAATATGCTGGCGATGACAACACCTATGTTGCAATCCGTCCGGCAGTGGGTCTTGAATACAAGATTCCGACCGTTCCGTTAGGATTTCATTTTGACTGGAAACCCTGGTGGAATCTGACCAATGAATCGGATTTTGAAGCCGGAAGGTTCAGCATCGGATTCAAATATATCCTGAACTAAATAAAAATTTGGAAAAATCAAGAAAGCCCGCAGTAATGCAGGCTTTTTTTATAGTCTAATTTTATCTGATCAGACGGCGACTTCTCCTTTGATATGCGGCCAGGGGTCATAATTTTCCAATTCAAAATCTTCAAATTTAAAACTGAAAATATCCTTCACATCCGGATTGATTTTCATCGTCGGCAGTTTTCTCGGTTCGCGTGTCAACTGCAGACTGATCTGGTCAAAATGATTTGAATAAATATGCGCATCTCCGAAAGTATGTACAAAATCGCCTTCCTTCAGACCGCAAACCTGAGCCATCATTTTGAGCAATAAAGCGTACGATGCAATGTTAAAAGGAACACCCAGAAAGATGTCTGCACTTCTTTGATAAAGCTGAAGAGACAATTTGTCATCGGCTACATAGAACTGAAAAAACGCATGACAGGGCGCCAGAGCCATTTTGTCGAGTTCGCCTACATTCCATGCAGAAACGATGATTCGGCGCGAATCCGGATTATTTTTGATCTGATCGACTGCTGTTTTGATCTGATCCACAGTCTCGCCGTTTGGTTTCCCCCAACTTCTCCACTGATGACCGTAAACCGGCCCGAGTTCACCATTTTCATCTGCCCATTCGTTCCAGATTTTTACACCATTGTCCTGAAGATATTTCACATTGGTGTCTCCGTTCAGAAACCAGAGCAGTTCATAAATGATTGATTTGAGATGTAATTTTTTGGTGGTCACCATCGGAAATCCGTCCTGCATATTGAAACGCATCTGATACCCGAATACGCTTTTTGTTCCGGTTCCCGTACGGTCGCCTTTCAGTGTTCCTTGCTCCATCACGTGTTTTGCCAAATCCAAATACTGCTGCATAATCTTTTCTTTTAACTGATTTACAAAAGTCGGATTTTAAAAATGATTTGCCTAATTTATATCCGACTGACTTATCAAATCAATCAAAATCGAAAAATAAAACCGGCTTATTATTTTTGTGAAAACAGCCGAAGATATTGAGTTAACTAAAAACTAAAATGGTTTGGTCAGCTGTTGATAATTTCAAAAAAATCAATTTTTAAACTTTGAATTAAGTTCATTTACGAATTCCGATAAGTTCCAATTCGGGCGAACAGTTGTTTATTATTAATAAATAGGATTATGCATATTTGTTTACTGAAAATAAATAATTTTAATTATGATTGTTTATTTGTAATAAATAGAATATATTTGTGAATAAATCCAAATCAATGGATAAGCAGGCATTAAAAAATATCGCAACCGATCAGAAAAATGCTTTTATGAACAAAAGCGGGCTGATAGACAGAGATACAGATGTGAACAATTTTTTGAAAACAAGTCAGGTCGTTATCATATCCGGTGTCAGAAGATGTGGCAAATCTTCACTGCTTTATCTGATCAAAGAAAAATTGGGATTGAAAGAAAATCAGTTTTGCTATTTTAATTTTGATGATGAAAGAATCAATACAGATGTTTCAATATTCAATGAATTGTATGCTTTGCATTTGGAAATGTATGATACTGAACCGGTTTTTTTCTTTGATGAAATCCAGATTATACCCGGATGGCAGAAATTTGTCAATCGCATGCATGAACAGGGAAAGAAAATCTTTGTAACCGGATCGAATGCTCAGCTTTTGAGTTCCGAAATCGCTACTTCACTGACCGGAAGGGCCAAAATATTGGAATTGTTTCCTTTCTCTTTTGCAGAATATCTGAGATTTTTTGACAAAAATTATGATTTAAACGCACTTTCCACTTCAAAGAAAGCTGCGCTCAAAGCGGATTTGACCCGTTATCTGGAAATGGGCGGTTTTCCTCTGGTTATCAAAGAAGCTGATTTGGAACTGCTCAACGGCTGGTTTCAGGACATACTGTACAGAGATATTGTAGCGCGATACAAGCTGACTTCGACAGATGCGCTTCGGCAAATCGCTGTTTTTCTTTTGACCAATATCGGGAAGCTTTTTTCGTATGCTACATTACAGCAGATTTCGGGTGTCAAAAGCAGTAAATCAGTCAAAGATTTTCTGACTTATTTTGAGAATTCCTATTTATTTTATTATCTGAAAAAGTTTGATTATTCGGTGAAAAAACAAATCATGAATTCCAGAAAAGTCTATGCCATCGACAATGGTGTCGCCAACAGAATCGGTATCAATTTTTCTAAAAACACGGGACGGCTGATGGAAAATGCAGTATTTGTAGAATTGATGAGAAGAAAAAAAGAAGTCTATTATTTCAAAGGAAAAAATGAATGTGATTTTCTGATCACAGAAAATTTAAAACCGTTTTTGGCAATACAATTAACTTATGAACTGACCGAAACCAGCTTCGCCCGTGAAACCGCAGGTCTTTTGGAAGCAATGGAAACCTACAAAATTCCAAAAGGATTATTGATTACATTTGAGGAAGTTCACGATTTTCAGATTGAAAATATAGAAACTGTTACTTTGTATGAATGGCTGCTGAAAAAGTGATGAAATTTCACATATTGTCCGGTACAAAATAACAAAACCCAATTCAACATCAGTCCTTACTTTGATTCTCTCGATTCTGTCCTTTCCAACCGACCGGATTTTAAATCATAATTCCTGATGCTATCTCGTGTGTATAGCTGAATTTCAGGTGGATCAGACGAAAAATTGAATTTTAAATACGCAATTTCACTGTCAATGTTTTTTGCTGAGAATATCTCATTTCCTTCAATGTTGAATATTGAATAATCATATTTCTGATTTTCATCTTTGGTTGTAAAATAATAAAATTGATTCAACTTGTTTTCTTTAATAAAGTTTCTGAATTCTTCTGACGGCTGTTCCGGATAATTGATTTTTAAAATTGAGATTTTGTCATATTCCGCCGGTAAAATAATGTTTCCTTCAAACCCAATAATACCGATTTTCTTTGCTTCTTTCTCATTTGAGTAAACAAATAATTTATCCAATATTTTATTTAAATGATAATCATCTAATCTTGTAACTCTATTTTTAACAGTTTCTATATGCGGATAAACAAAAGGTGCTGCAGTTCCATCATAGTTAAAGAGTTGAATTCCTGTTTCGGTTTCGGTAAGAAAGTACTCTTTGTATAATTTGAATACTTTTTTAAAGGTATTTTCTTTGATATTCAGCGTACTATCCAATACAAAATCATAATAGGGTTCACTTTTTCTTTGTTCTTTATCAAATTCCTTTATCCAGACTTCATTTCTAATATTGATGTAAAATTTTGCTCTCGGATCATAAGCATCAAATGCTATTCTTTTATGCGTATTTAAGTCAAAATATCCCGATTTAGCATCATCTTCATTGGAATAATAAAAATAATCGCTAAAATAAATCAGATTTCCTTTTCCTAAATGCTTAATTTCTGTTGATGCAATCAGTTCAACAGCCGATTTCCCTTCAATTAAGTACAACCTTTTATTGTCTTTTGAATGTGACCCAACTTCATCCCACCATTCGTTTTCAATCTCTGTGCTTCTGTTTGTAATAACATAATGCTTTTTCTTATATTCAAAAAACGAATCCATAAATTCATCCTTCGGAAACACAAAAATTATTTCTCCTTCTGTATTTCTAATATCGGAGTATCCTTTATTTTCAACCAGATAAAATATTTCATCGGCTTTCCAGGGATAATTTTCGGTTATGATAATCTGCTCAATGTACTGATAATTTGCAGGAATAATTATTTCTTTCATATCCGTATTGAGTACACCCCAATATTTTCCTTTTGTAAACATTCTGAATGGAATCCCATCAGGATCCACGGTGTAATTCATCTTTTGGCAACCTGAAACAAGTGCCATAAAAAGAAATACCCAACCATATATGATTTTAACTGAATTCATTTATTGTATAAATTTCATGAATCGTTCATAAGATAATTTAAGGGACGAAATATCACCACCATTCCCCGGATTTGAAATTATCTTCGAAAACCCTTCGTTATTATCCCAATCTACAATATAAGAACCGACAACAGATACATAATTTTTAAAATCAATATTGCTTTCTGCATAAAATGGTTTGTTGTTTTCAAAATAATAGATGGTTGAAGACGAAACGCCATTTTCAAAATATTGATTAAAAATCACCTTTTTGATTTCCTTTCCCTTTTTGAAAACTTCCGCATCGTTCTTAACCAGCGGGTTTACCGATTTGTCATAAGGTTGTTTGTGATTTTCAACTTTCAGTGAAGTATCTTTCTCAATTTGAGCCGTTTGCTCATCAACCTCTCTAATAAATGAATCATCAAAAAGCGCAACTTGTGATTTGTTAAACTTTTTCTTTACTAAAACATAATAATATTCATTGGCTGATTGAATAAGAAAAATAGTTTCATTCGAATAATCATTTTTTCTTGAATAAAGAACTTCATAAACATCAATTCCATTTTCTTTTAGGCAAAATGCAATGCTTTCCTCCTCCGGAAGTTCGGTGTCCATCCATTGAAGCAGACCGTGATATTGAGAAATCTCTCTGCTTTTTGAATTCACCAACCAAATGTTTTTGGCTGCCTTTCTATCCGTTTCCAAATCGCCTGTACTTTTTAAAAGTACTTTCTGATTTGTACCGTTATAAACATAATATTTACCCAAATCTTTTTTGGGTTCATTTTCACCAATACAATCTCCAGTTTGTGTAATTTTTTCAAGAAAAAAACAAATGTAATTTTCATCAATCCTCTTGTATTTCCCGAGAGTTGTCGTAAAACAGTCATTACCGCATTCGGCACTGTATCCGCTTATAAAAACTCCATCCGGTTTCAGTGTGATATTGTTCCCGTAGTTTTGATAAGGATCCTGATTTTGCGGATACAGGAAGTATTCTTTTGTTTCTGAATTGGCTATTAAATTGTTTATTCTCCAACTTCCTGTCAAATCGTCAATTTCCGGATGATGAACCACTGATTCAAATCCGGGATAATTTATTTGACTTTTGCTGCAACTACAAAGAATTAAAATGCAAATAATTAAGCATTTATTTTTCATTTGGTTTATTTCTTACGGCTTGTTTTTGAGATTTCTGCTTGATTTAAATACAGAAAAGATGATTATCTTTTTATCCTGAATTCCGTATATAATCAATCTATAACAGCATTTTACAAAATTCATTCCAATGCTTTTCTTACTCTTTTCTGAACTTCTTCCCAAGAAAAAGATTTTGATTTTCCAGACAGATGATTTTCCCTCCTTTCTTCCAGCTCATTATAAAACCAATCGGGAACAGAAGATTGATTTTCTTCTTCAGTTTCAATGATCGCTTTAATGATTCTAAGAATCCTTTCATCAGCAGAATCAATAAAACTGTGTATTTGCTTTCGGATATCAATTATCGTTTCTATCTTTTGAAATTATATATCTTTCAAATTTACAATTAAAACTTAACTCCTCATAAAACAGAAATTAGGAAATACAGCATCTTAAAATCAAACATTATTCAAACGAATAATGTACAAACCGATTGAAAATTCGGTCTTCGTTGAATTAATGAGAAAAAATAAAAGGGGGAATCATTCGGTTTTGAAACTTAATTTCAATCTGCTGCAAATTTTACTAAATTTGATTTCAGCAACGGTTAAAAGTTTCAACCATCAAATGTGAAACTTAATTTAACTTTACAAAATGAAAGAAAACAACAACGGAATATTCGGACTGCGTCCGATCATCGAAGCAATTGAAGCCGGAAAGACCATCGACAAACTGTTTGTCCAAAAAGGTCTTCAGGGCGAAATCTTTTCGGAACTCAGAAAACTGATTCGCAATTATGACATTCCAACCCAATATGTTCCGGTCGAAAAACTGAACCGGCTAACCCGAAAAAATCATCAGGGTGTTTTTGCTTTTCTTTCGCCGGTCGAATTTCACAGAATCGAGAATCTGTTGCCACAGATATACGAACAGGGCAAAAATCCATTTCTGCTGATCCTCGATCGGGTGAGCGATGTCAGAAATTTTGGTGCCATCACAAGAACCGCCGAATGTGTGGGCGCGGATGCGATCATCGTTCCCCAAAAAGGTTCTGCATCGGTCAATGCCGATGCTGTAAAAACTTCTGCCGGCGCTTTGTATAACATTCCGGTTTGTAAAGAGGAAAACCTAAAAAAGGCTGTCCGGTTTTTACAGGAATCAGGAATAAAAATTATTTGTGCCACCGAAAAAGCCTCAGATTATATTTACAAGGCAGATTTCAAATCTCCGGTTGCAATCGTGATGGGCAGTGAGGAAGATGGGATTTCGGATGAAATACTCAGAATTGCAGATGAAAATGTCAAACTTCCGATGACCGGAAAAACCTCTTCGCTCAATGTATCGGTTGCCTGCGGCGTATTTCTGTTTGAGGCGGTCAGGCAGCGGATGGGTGAATGGTAATTGAGTTATATCACTTATTTGAATTTAAAAAATAATTATCTTTGCAATTGTGAGAATTATTTCAAACATACTGATTCTGATACTGAGCCTCAGTTTCTTTATTTCGCCTGCGATGGTTTCGGAACATTCCGAAGATCATCAGATGACCGAAATGAGTTGCTGTACCGGCGAGAATCATTCATGTCACGATTCGTCACAAACAAAAGATCATCACAAAAATGACCGGAAGAAAGACTGCAACGACACTTCATGTCCGATGAACAGCAATTGTCAGTTGCAGACGTTTAGCGCAGAACTGATCAGTGAGACCGGTACCAAAGAGACAGAACCTGTAATTGCAACGGTCGAAAAAACAAAAAACGGCCATTACTCATCGCTTATTCTGAAAGAGCTGATATATTCTTTCTGGCATCCGCCCAAATACATTTCATAATTCAGGTTTTTCGGATTGTGCAAATCCGGATTTTAATCAATTTATTATTTTAATTCAATGAAATGTATCAAAAAATCATTATTATATTTCTGCTGATTGCAGGAATCTCAATACAAGCACAGCAGGTCACAAAAACCGCCAAAGTGCGCGGAAACTGCGAGGTGTGCAAAAATAAGATCGAAACTGCAATTGGTCAGTTGCCGAATGTTTCAGCCGACTGGAACATTGAAACCAAAGAGCTGACGGTCACATATTCGGAAAAGGAAACCAATCTCGACAAAATACTCAGAAAAGTAGCCGAAGCAGGTTATGACAACGAAAAATATCTGGCAGACGAGGATGTGTACAGCCGACTGCCCGACTGTTGTCTGTATGACAGAAAAACTCCCTGGGATCAGTATCTTGAGAATGCGGAAAGCCATGTCCACGGAGACACGCACGATCATGAACAGCACGATGGTTATGATCATGACGGAGATGAAGTTGAATCACATCAGGATCATCAGGATGTTGCCGTGGAAGACACAGAAGATCATTTCGATGATTATGACGATTATGAAGATATGGACGATGTCATCGATTTGGGAACCGCAAATATTTCGAACAGTGTGGCAGCATCTGCGCTGGACAGAAAAGCAGCCGGTCTTCAGATCAATATTTCAGATAAAGAACTGCTCAAAGCCGCCTGCTGTAATCTGGCTGAAAGTTTTGAAACCAATGCCACAGTGGATGTGTCTTATGCAAATGCGGTGTCGGGAACCAAACAGCTGAAAATGCTCGGTCTGGATCAGAAATATGTGATGCTGACCAAAGAACTGCTGCCCGAAATCAGAGGAATTTCAAATGCATACGGGCTGAATTTCATCCCCGGCAGATGGATTGAAAACATACAGTTGGTAAAGGGTGCAGGATCGGTAACCAACGGTTATGAATCGATTGCAGGTCATATCAATACCGAACTTTACAAATCGGACACCAAGGAAAAAACTTCACTCAATTTTTACGGTGATCTCAACAGCCGTTTTGAAGGAAATTTTGTTCACATCGACAAAATCAATGACAAATGGTCACAGTCAATACTGCTTCACGGAAATGCTACTACCGACAGGCAGGATCACAATGATGACGGATTTATGGACCAGCCGATCGGAAGGGCGGTCAATCTGACTTATATGATGAATTATAACGATCTGGACAAATCGGGTCTGGTTTCTCATTTTGGGATGAATTATGTATACGACCACAGATTAGGTGGTCAGACGGATTTCAAGGAAAAATATGACAAACTGACCACCCATTATTATGGAATCGGTATTGACATACAGCGTTTTCAGTTTTGGAACAAAACCGGCTATATTTTTCCAGGCAGACCCTACCAGAGTCTGGGATGGATGAACCAGTTCACCTATCACGAACAGGACAGTTATTTTGGTTTGAGGACTTATGATGCAGAACAAAAAACCTATTATTCTAATTTGATTTTTGAAAGCATCATCGGTCATACCGGTCACAAATATAAAACCGGTTTGAGCTTTTTGTATGACCATTATGATGAGCTGTACAATCTGATTTCATTCAAAAGAAATGAAACCGTTCCGGGTGCATTTTTCGAATACACCTATCTGAGCGACAAACTGACTGTGGTTGCAGGTGCAAGGGTTGATTTCCACAACCTGGCAGGAACTCAGTTTACGCCGAGACTGAATGTGAAATATGACATTGCGCCAAAAACCATTTTGAGAGCTTCGGCGGGAAGAGGATTCAGAACTGCAAATATTTTTGCGGACAGCCAGGCATATTTTGCATCCAACCGTCAGATCAGCATCATTGACAACGGTGGCGATGTCTATGGTCTGAAACCCGAAACCGCTTGGAATTACGGTTTGAGTCTGACCCGGGAATTCAATCTGTTTGGACGAAAGAGCACCGTGGTTGCAGATTTCTTCAGAACCGATTTCACCGATCAGGTGGTGATGGATCTTGACGAATCGCCACAGACGATTTTGTTTTACAATCTGGACGGAAAATCTTTTGCAAACAGTTTTCAGATTCAGTGGGATCTACAGCCGATCAGAAGACTTGATGTGCGTATGGCCTATAAATATTACGACACAAAGACCGATTATCTGTCGGGCAGCAAAGAACTTCCGTTTACAGCAAGAAACAGAGGATTTTTGAATCTCGGTTATTCGACCATGAAAAGTGCGGCAGGTAAACAGTGGAGTTTTGACACCACGGTGCAGTGGATCGGAAAACAGAGACTTCCGGATTCTTGGTCCAATCCGACTGAGTTTCAATATCCGGAATACGGCAAACCTTATTTTCAGCTGAGTGCACAGCTGGCACACAATTTCAACCGGAACATCAGAATGTATTTGGGCGGCGACAATCTGTTGAGTTACAAACAGAAAAATCCGATTATAGATGCTCAAAATCCTTTCAGCAATTATTTTGACGGCGGAATGGTGTATGCGCCTGTGATGCCTGCAAATATTTTTATCGGTATTGATATTGATTTCTAACGGAGGACAGACAAACCTACACACAGGAGCGGCAGAAATGCCGCTCTTTTTTGATTGATATAGGTGAGGGTGACCTGTTTGGTTCGGAATGATTTTTTTTTGTGTAATTTTGGATTATATTTTTTCAGCTATGAAATACGCATTCACAATCGGAATCCTTCTGATCGCAATCGGTCTGGTGGCTTCATTTATTGCAAAAATCGAATTTGGCGAACTGGTTTCCCAGCCCGAATTCTCACTTGGGCTTTTGTACGGCGGCGGTGCAGGTCTGCTGTTTGGCGGATTTTTGGGTTGGCTCTACAAAAGAAAACACGACGATCAGTTTCATTCTTCTGAAAGTGACAAGACGGCTGAGTAATTTACTTAAATTATCTGCAATCTAATTGCTAAAATTAACAAAGTTTAATACGCCATCTTTCTGTTGTTCAACATCAAAATGAACATTGAAAACCAATGCTTCAAACAGTTTCAGTAAGTCCACTTGAAAGGTTCTGCAGCAACAATTCTAACTGTCGGTTACCCATTGTCTCTGTGTCGTTTTAAAGTTGTGCAACGGTTTCCCTTTGATGAACCAAACCTTCGGTAGCTTTTCTCCAATTATACGCAAATTTGCAATTCAAATTTAGAATCCATTAAAATGGCTTAAAAAAAAGTTTAGATGAGCATCGAGAGTGGTCTAACCAAGACCAAAACCGCCGTCAAAAGCTTTTCAGCCGAAATGCCCCTGCTGCAAGGTTGGCCATTTGGTGACCATTTCAATGTTTGACAAACGGGATCCGCCACAGTGGTTTTTGGAGCCATCAGAATAAAACCGAACGGTTGAAAAGCATCTGCAAGCAACTCCAACTAAGCCCGCCCCCGCCCAAAGTGAAACTTCCGACCAGGGTTCTGGCGATGATGCGCTTTGGAGTGGACATCGGACTTTGCAGCGTGTGCAAAACCGGGCGGATAGAACGAATAGCGACATACATTAACATCGCCCAAACAGGTGTTGAATTGGTGGATGTTGCCACCCTGCGCAACAGAGGTTCACCCCCAAAAATCCAAAAACCAGCCGTATGAAAATAAAACAAAATAAAACCGAAATCAAAACCTGCCTGAAATCTCCGAGAATTTGGGTAAGGGGAGTTATATCCCAAAACAAAAAAACCTTGCTGTTATTTTACCTGAAACCCGGGTTGAACTCTGAAAATCTCATCAAAAGGAGAAGCCAAAAACCTACAAATCCACCTATAGGAATTTAGACACGGTGTCGCTGAACAACG
>Ga0172382_10000401_pt1 | contig 81411 bp, 73 predicted proteins | sample Leawel138RmetaG_FD_122245 | JGI IMG/M metagenome (GOLD analysis project Ga0172382, IMG submission 122245) | Leachate microbial communities from a municipal landfill in Southern Ontario, Canada - Leachate well 138R metaG | ecosystem: Engineered > Solid waste > Landfill > Unclassified | place...
ATCCATTTCTGATTCGATAGACCGCGCCCAAGCCTCGGCTTCTCGTTTTATCCTAAAAACCTTGGACTGGGTCGGGTAGCCTTTGCGCCTTACCTTGGCTTGCCAGCCAATCGTAATACCGTCCTGGTCGGTTTGTTCATAAAAACCGGCCATCACCGCACCGCCATCTGGACAATTCTGGACACGATACCCTCGCAACTTTAGCAATGAGTCACCTATATCGGTGACCCATTATCCTGCTCGCCAAAGCGCAATGTCCAGAAAATGTCCAGAAAAATGAAAAAGACACCTAGCCAACTACGCTAAGTGCCTGTTTTGTTTGGTGCGCTCGGACGGAGTCGAACCGCCGACCTACTGGTTCGTAGCCAGTTGCTCTATCCAGCTGAGCTACGAGCGCAACGAGTGCGTATTATAGCGGCTGCTTTGTCGGGGTCAAGACGTGGTCGTCGTTTTTGTCGCATCCTGCGCTTTCGCCATTTCCGCCTTGAGCTTGGCGAGATCATCATCCACGCCGCTGCTGGCGCGCACCTGATCCATCTCCTTATCGGTCTGGCTGCGGTTATCTAAGGGATCACTCAGCGCCCCAGATTCAATCAGACCGTCCATGGCGGTGGCTTTGGATTCCATCTGCTGGGTACGATCTTGCGCGCGCCGCATGGCCTCGCCAGCATCGTCCATGCCCTTGCCGATACCCGTCAGCGATTCCCCCGCCTTGACCTCGGCTTGGGCTGCCGTCATTTCGCTTTTGGTGACTTCTTTCTGGGTGCGGAACTGCTCAATGTGATCCTGCAACTTTTGCTCGTATTCCTGCAATTTCTGACACTGCGCCGATACCGCATCGTGGGCCTCCTTAAAACTGGCCAGCTTTTGCAACTCCGACTGCTTTTGGGTCAATTCAGCTCGGGCAAGATCTTCGCGGTTGGCACCCAGCGCGGTTTTGGCATCGGCATCGGCCTTGTCCGCCGCTTTTTGCGCCTGCGCCATCTGATTCTCTAGGGAAACCTTTTCAGTGACCACGTCAGCCAGATGCCGCTTGGTTTCCTGCAAATTGGCAATCATTTTTTCGTAAGACAAATCCAAAGACTCCGCCGGATCTTCCGCATTATTGAGAAAATGATTGATTTTTCCTTGAAGGATTTCTGAAGCGTGCTTAAATAAAGACATTATTTGACTCCTTGCGAGATCATCGCGATTTAATCATTCACCGGAATGACCAGTTGTGGGCTCAGGCCGTCGACCAACGCATCGGCGTTTTCCATCGCCTTAACGGCGGTACCCACGGCGAAAAATTCAATAATATGCGGCTTCCAATTATGGCTGCCTTCATGTAACTGAACGCCGGTAATACCGTCCGCCTGCGCCTCTTGCGCTTCATGTTGCATGCGTTCCATAGCGAGTTCACGGGCGTCGTACATGGCTTGCGTAAATTGTTCCATTTCCGTATTACGGCCAATATTACCCATGGATTTCAGCATGCCCTGATGCGCCACATGATAAACACAGGAGCCGAGGACCATTTCCATGGGCCGATAACCCGCCTGCAGCAGCATCCAAAAATCCTGACCGCTGAGATCGCTGGTAAAAGGCTTGCCACCCACGCCCTTAAAGCCCGAAGCGCCGCTGCGGTGGGCAACGGCGGTACCAATCGCCATAAACTCCAGAATGTCTTGGTCCCATTCCATACGTTTGACTTCTAGACGCACACCGACAATCCCATCGGCCTGCAACAAAATGGATTCCTGCTCCATGCGACTGATCGCCAACTCACGCGCCTGATACATCGCCTGAGAAAGAACGTCCATCTCCATGTTCTGATTCCAGTTTCCATACTGGATGCCCATGTGATAAATACAGGAACCGACGACCAGCCCCAAGGGTTCAAAATTGGCCTTGCGTACCATCACAAATTCATTCACCGACAAGTCTGAGGTGAATATACCCTCGTGACTGCCCTGCGAACGCAGCCCCTTCAGGCGTTCTACCGCATGGGGAGCAAGATGTTCTGAAGTATCCGTCATATCAAATCCTTTCTTGAAGTGGGAGCGCTGGTCAAAGGATGATCAGCCAAGGAAACCATAGTAATCAGTTCGTGTTGCGGGGGGTTTTTAGGGAGATAACTGATTGCAGTACCAATACTGATGTGGCGACAAAGAAAGCGCTCGGGATTATCTTGATCCGCCGCCACCCGAAACATCTGGGTATAACTGGTGTGCGCGAGCACCCCGGCAGCCATCCGCCGACCATCCTCCCGCAAATCGTAGAGTGCGCGACGGCGGACATTTTCCTGAAAAGCGGAAAGATCCGAGATTTCCATGTTTTGATAGCGGGCCGAAAACGGGGCCATCTGGTTGGCCTGATCGGCAACCGTCCCCATCCACGGCATATACCAGTCATAATTGGCACCAATCGCCACACCTACCGGCACCACACCATCTTCCAGCAAGCGCACAAATTCCAGAGCGGATACGGTGGCGACTACCGGTTCAGCGGCGGGCGGCAGCCCACGTATCCGAATGGCCGTACCGGTGACGCCATAATCCATATCCTCACCCTCGCCATGACGGACTTTCATCCGCACATCGACAATGGCATTAGCCCCCAGAGCCAGCGCTTCCAGACGCATACGCGCTACCGCCGTATGCCAGCCATCATAATGGCCTTGGGTCCAAGAATAACCAAAATGATACCAGCAGTTACCCGTGACCATACCGATGGGCTGCACGCCATGACTCCGCTGCAACAACAACTCGGAGGCTTTGGCAGTACTAATCCAAGGCAAGTGCCCCTGGCTGGTTTGCAACATACGGTTTTGCACAAAATTGGGGAGGCGGCGCTGGCGCAACGCTTGCTCCCATTCGGAATAGCGCTGTATTTCTTCGGGAGTTTGGGAGCGGACTACCCCCTTATTAGCCATTTGACCGAGATTTTCGACGGCACGTTCAGCATCTTGGGCAACTTCTTCAATGCCGTGTTTAATCTTGTCCCATATGGACATAAACCCTCCTTGAAATTACCCCATGAGAAAATCGTGCAAGGTACTACTGGCACCCTGCATGGCTCCGGAAAGATCATCCAAGTCTTTGACCAGACTTTCCAGCCAAGCCGCCAAGGGTAAATCTTCGTGTTTAAGGACCACACCACGCACGGTTTTTGCGCGTACCGTACTCAGGTGGGCGCCGTCGTGCTTCAGCAAATAATCATTATTATCGGTGTGAACCGTAATAGACTGCACATGACTGGTCTTGGCAAAAAAACCGTCTTTTTTTCTTTCGACCTCGACCAGTCCGGGCATATCGCCCTCCAGACGTGCCGCCAGACCTTCTACAAAAGCTTTCATATCGGTTTGTGCCCGCCGAATCCAGGCCGTACTCTGATCAAAATCTGTGCTCATGAAGGGCCTCCCGCCCTGTTTTGATGGATGCCTGAAATTGATGTCGGCAATCGTCGGCAATTAGGCACCAATCTGTAGACCCCAAACATTCACTTTAGTTCGCTTTGCGAATCAAGCCCGGATTTTTTGCGGCGATGCCAAATCGTCGCTTTCTTGGTGCAACCTTTGCAATTCCGCAAATTGCCGATACGTCGAGCAATCATTCAATAGGGTCCCATGATCCCCCACCGCAATGAGTTGCCCCTGATCCAGCACGGCAATTCGGGAGGCGTGAACAATCGTCGCCAAGCGATGCGCGGCCACCAGCGTGGTACGTTGTGCGGTTAAATTGGCCAAGGCTTCCTGAATCAGCCGCTCATTTTCGGCATCGAGGGCGCTGGTCGCCTCATCCAGAATCAGTACCCGAGGATTGCGTAAAATGGCTCGGGCAATGGCAATCCGCTGCCGCTGCCCACCCGAAAGCGTCACCCCTTTCTCCCCCACATGGGTTTGTAAGCCCTGTTCCAGGCGGTCGGAGAACTCATCCACCCGCGCAGCATGTACCGCCGCCCGGAGTGCGTGCAAATCGGCACCCGGTCGGGCCAGCAGGATATTCTCGGCAATACTCATGGAAAAAATCACCGGATGCTGGGGAACGACCGCCAATTGTTGACGCAAGCTGCGCAAAGGCATTTCGTCAATGGCTCGATGGTCCAGCAAAATGCGTCCTTCACTGGGTTGATAATGGCGCATCAGCAAAGCAAACACCGTACTTTTTCCGGCCCCCGAAGCCCCCACAAAAGCCACCGTTTCCCCCGGCGCCACATCCAGCGAAATCCCCGAAATCGCGGGCACCTCGGGTCGTGAAGGGTAGCGAAAGCCGACCTGCTCCAGAGTCAGGCGAGCGGGTTTCGCGGAGAACAGCACGGCAGATTCTGAGGTTTCCTCTGCTGTATCCGCTGACGTTCCCACTGCTGCTTCCGCTTTGGGCTGGGGCAGCTCGGTCACGCTGTGTTCCGGCTCCTGATCCAGCAGCGCCAGAAGCCGTTCCGTGGCTCCGGCCAGACGCGCCATACTGCCCCACAACTCGCCCAAAGACGCCAAGGAGGTCGCCGCCATCAACGCATACAGCAAAAAAGCCGCCAGCACGCCAATGCCCACATGCTGTTCTAGCACCGCCAGACCGCCCCAGTACAACATGGCACTCAAGGCTAAAAACACTAGGCCGCCGGTCAAAAAAGTAGACCAAGACTGGACCACTACCCGCGACCAAACCTGCCCCAGCAGCAAGCCAATGTCCTGCCGATAGCGGTTTTCCGTCTGAGGTTCCAGAGTCAGGGCCTGAATCACCCGAATCCCATTGATGGATTCCTCGGTGTGCGCGCTGAGATCCGCCAGATAATCCTGCTCCCGGCGACTATATCCGCGCTGCAGACGCCCCGATTTGAGGTTTACCCACACCAGCAAGGGCAAAACAATAAGACCCGGAACGAGCAGTTGCGGCATGGTCGCCGTCATCAGCACCAGCGCTCCCACCAAAGTGATCCCACTTTGCAGACTGCGCCCCAGTACCCCTGTCAACCCGAAACGCAAAATCGTCACATCACTGCTCAGCCGAGAAATCACCTCGCCCGTCCGAAATGTTTCATAAAAAATAGCGGGCAAATGCAGGGCATGACTGAACACCGCCAAGCGTAAATCCGCCACCACCCCCTGTCCCAGCCAAGTCGCCAGGCCGTCGCGCAAGGCGCGCATGGTCACGGTAAACAGCCCCAAACCGAGCAAAGCGACACTGATCCACAACAGCGCCGAATAACTGTGAAACCCCTTATCGAGAATCCAGCGTGCGCCTTGGGGTAAAACCAGGCCGCTGGCCGCACTGAGCAGCATCGCCAGCAAATAAAAAAACAGTAATCCACGCCGGGAATGCAGAAAAGGTTTGAGCTTCAGCAATACCCAAAGATTTTTGTTGGTCGGACGTTGCCAAGGGTTTTGCGCCACGAATCACCTAGGGAGAGGTTTTAAACAATCTTTACAGCATACGCCTACCCGTACCGCACACCTACTGGCGAACGCCACCACTCTAGGCGAGCGGCCGTGCATTGACGGCAAAGGCGGGTCCACCGCAAAATGCCGGACAAACTCAACCGTTACGGAAAACCCATGCAAACTCTCGAACAACTCAACCGTTACGCCATCGCCGAACAAGTATTTTTTCGCTTCGGGCCCGGTGGACAGATTTTTGCGGACATTCGCAATAGTAGCGCCACCGCCAGCATTTTTTTGCAGGGCGCCCACCTGACCGCCTTTCAGCCCAAAACCCAATACGATCCAGTGATCTGGGTTTCTGAAGCCTCCCGCTATGCCGTCGGTAAATCCATTCGCGGCGGAGTGCCGGTTTGCTGGCCCTGGTTCGGCCCCCATTCCAGCGACAGCCGCTTTCCGGCCCACGGCTTCGCCCGCACCCATTTGTGGACCGTCACCGACACGGCGGGCACCAGCGACAGCACCCGCATCACGCTGACCCTCGAACCCAGCGACGCCACCCGCGCGCAGTGGCCACACAACACGCCCGTGACCCTGGAGATTAGCGTATCCGAAGTCCTGGAAATGCGCCTGAGCACCCATAATGCCGAATCCGTGCCGCTCCCTCTGAGCGAAGCGCTGCACACCTATTTTCACATTGGCGACATTAGCTCCGTGACGGTGGAAGGGCTGGCAGGTTGCAGCTACCTCGACAAAACCGCCGCTGGTGCGCGTCAGATACAAGAAGGCGACCTGACTTTCAGCGGCGAAACCGACCGCCTGTATGTCAACACCCACAGCGAATGCCTTATTCATGACCCGCGCCTGCATCGCCGCATTCGCATCCACAAGGAAGGTTCCGCCTCTACCGTCGTCTGGACCCCTTGGGCGGACAAAGCGGCGGCGATGGGGGATTACACCGCCGAAGGCTGGCGGCAGATGCTCTGCGTAGAATCCGCCAATGCCGCCGACAACGCGCTTACCCTGCAACCCGGCGAAACCCACACCCTCGCCGTGCGCTATAGCGCTGAACGCACCTAAACCGGCTGTACCCAAGGGCGCAAGCCCTTCAGCCGCAAACTGTTGGTGAGCACAAACACCGAAGACAATCCCATGGCGACCCCAGCGAACATGGGATTCAGTTGTATCCCCCAAGGAATCAGCGCTCCGGCCGCCACCGGAATCAGCAGAATGTTGTAAAAAAAAGCCCAAAACAGATTCCCACGGATAGTAGCCATGCTTTTGCGGGCCGCCTGAATCGCCGTCACCACCCCACCCAGATCGCCGTGAGTCAGGGTAATCGCCGCGCTCTCCATCGCAATATCCGTCCCGGTGGCCAGTGCGATCCCCACATCCGCCTGAGCCAGCGCCGGAGAATCGTTGATGCCCTCCCCCACAAAGGCCACCTTGTGCCCCTGATTTTGCCAACGCTGCACCACCACCGCTTTATCCTGAGGTAAAACCTGCGCAAATACCTCGGTGATGCCCAATTGCGCCGCGATAGTATGGGCCGCCGCCGACCGATCACCTGTCACCATCGCCACGGTCAATCCCATTTTCTGGAGTTGCCGAATCACCGCCGCCGCTTCGGGACGCAGCGTATCGCTGACGCCAATTTTGCCGCGCAACTGCCCCTCCACCGCCACCCACATCCAGATCTGTCCTGCCGCCGCTTCCGGGTCGGATTCCGCCACGACCACGCCACGCTCCTGCAACCACAACGCAGTGCCCACCAGCAACCGTTGCCCTTCAACCACGCCCTCCACCCCTTTACCGGGAACGGCCTGAAACTCGGTCACAGCGGGGAGCGTTATCTGGCGAGCCGCCGCTTCCCGAACCAGCGCCCGCGCCAGTGGATGCTCAGACGCGCTTTCCACCGCCGCCGCCAGACGCAACAACGCCTCACCCTCGGTCGCTGGCAGTTCGTTGACCACGGGATGCCCCTGAGTCAGGGTGCCGGTTTTATCAAATAATAAAGTATCTATTCCCGCCAAAGCCTCCAGCGCCGCGCCCTTGCGGAACAGCACCCCAAGTTCGGCAGCCCGTCCTGTGCCCACCATTACGGCTGCCGGGGTAGCCAGACCCATAGCACAAGGACAAGCCACCACCAGTACCGCCACCGCCGATAACAGCGCCACCGTAATAGCCGGGGCCGGACCCCACAGCATCCACAGCGCAAAACTGAGCAGCGCAATCGCAATGACCAGCGGCGCGAAGACTCGCACTACCCGATCCGCCAGTCCCTGAATGGGTAATTTACCGGTCTGGGCTGCTTCTACCGCCCGCACAATCTGCGCCAGTACCGTATCCTGCCCCACCGCCCGCGCCTCAATCAGCAAGCGTCCGGCGCCATTGATCGTCGCCCCCACCACACTGTCACCGGGGTGTTTCAGCTCCGGCAGCGGTTCACCGGTGAGCATGGCACTATCCACATAAGATTCCCCCTCAATCACCACCCCATCCACCGGCACCCGCTCCCCTGGCCGCAGCACGAGACGATCTCCGGGCTGGACGAGACTGACCGGCACCGACACCTCCCGCCCCTCACGCCACACATGGGCTTCTTTCGCTTGCAGATTCAATAGTTGCCGAATGGCCGCCGAAGTCCGGCCCTTGGCGATTTCCTCCAGATATTTCCCCAAAAGGACCGCCGCGATTACCACCGCCGCCGAATCAAAATACACATGGCGGGCACCGACCGGAAACCAATCTGGACGCAGCAAAACCAGCATACTGAACAACCAGGCGGCACCCGTTCCCGTCGCCACCAAAGAATTCATATCGGGAGAAAAATGCCGGTAGGCAATCCAGCCCGGCCGAAAAAAGCGCCGCCCCGGTCCTGCCAACACTGCAGTAGCCAGCAACGCCTGCAACCAGCTCCAAAAATGTGCGAAAGGCGCTATGCGCGCCAGCAAGCCCGCAAAGGCGGGCCACAGTGCCGCACCCATCGCCAACACCAGCACCGGAATCGCCAGCACCACGGCAAGAATCACATCGCGACGCATGGCCCGGCGCAGCGTCGCCTTGCGATCCTGCGCATCCCCGGCCGCCTCGATGGCATGCGCGCCATAACCTGCCGCGACAATCGCCGCAATCAGTTGGGCAGGGTCGGTACTATCCGGAAAATACGTCACTGCCGCCCTTTCCGTGGCGAGATTAACAGTAGCCTCCAGCACCCCCGGCACCCGCAGCAGCGTCTTTTCGACGCGCCGCACACAAGAGGCGCAAGTCATCCCTTCGACCGCCAAAGTACTGCGGGCCAGCACCGGCTGATAGCCCAATTCGGCAATCGCGCTCGCAATCGCCGCCGCGCTACTCTGCGCCGGATCAACCGTCACCGCCGCCTGCTCCGTGGTTAGATTGACCGTCGCCACCACCCCCGGCAAGCGATTCAGGCCGCGTTCGATACGACTGCTGCACGAAGCGCAAGTCATACCCTCCACCCCAATCTCCAAATCGACCACCATGCCTCCTTTAACGCCGCACTATCAACCGACGCGGCCCTGACCCAAGCTATCTGCCGAGCATATCTTTATGATTAGCTGTAAGGTCAAGCTGAACCCCCCTCAAATCCACGGCCAATCGGGGACTACTGCAAAATAGTTGATTTTACGCGACGGATGCTTATCATTTGCGCTCTTACGCGCCGCTGGCGCATCCGCTGAATTTGCATTCCTGGAGTAGTCATCGTGGATATTCGCCTTTCCCGCCGCGTCAACGCGGTGCGCCCTTCCCCCACTTTGGCGGTCACCGCCCGAGCGCAGCAACTGCGCCGGGAAGGTCACGACATCGTCAGCCTTGGTGCCGGCGAGCCCGATTTTGACACCCCAGAATACATCAAGGAAGCGGCCATTGCCGCTCTGCATCGGGGCTTCACCAAATACACCGCCGTCGGCGGCACCCCCGAACTCAAAGCCGCTATCCGCCACAAATACGCGCGGGACAATCACCTCGACTACCGCCCCGAGCAAATTCTCGTTTCCGTTGGCGGCAAGCAAAGTTTTTTTAATTTGTGCCAAGCCCTGCTCGAAGCGGGCGATGAAGTCATCATTCCCGCTCCCTACTGGGTGTCCTACCCGGATATCGTCTTACTGGCCGAAGCCCGGCCCGTCATCCTTGATACCGCCGCCGCCCAGCGCTTCAAAATCCAGCCAGAGCAACTCGAAGCCGCCATCAGCCCCAACACCCGGCTGCTGGTAATCAACAGCCCCTCCAACCCTTCGGGCGTGGCCTATACGCGCAGCGAACTCGAAGCCTTGGGAGAAGTGCTTCGTCGTCATCCCCAAGTACTCATCGCCAGCGATGATATGTACGAAAAAATTCTCTTTAACGACGCGCCCTTCGTCAACATCGCCAACGCCTGCCCCGATCTCGTCAGCCGCTGTATCATCATGAATGGCGTTTCCAAAGCCTACGCCATGACCGGCTGGCGCATCGGTTATTGCGCTGGCCCCCAAAGCCTGATTACGGCCATGAACACCATCCAGTCACAAAGCACCTCCAACCCCACCTCCATCGCCCAAGTTGCCGCCCAAGCCGCACTGGAAGGGGACGACAGCGCCGTTCACGAAATGGTACACGCCTTCAAGCGTCGTCACGCCTATGTATATGGCCGCCTGAACGCCCTCCCTGGGGTCATGGCCTTACCTTCTGACGGTACTTTTTATAGTTTTCCCGGCGTTCATGAAGTCATCGCCGCCAAGGGCCTCAAAGACGACCTCGCACTTGCCGATGCCCTGCTCGAAAGTGGCGTCGCCGTCGTCCCCGGCTCCGCTTTCGGCAGCCCTGGTCATATCCGCCTCTCCTTCGCCACCAGCGACCGAAACCTCGAAATGGCGCTGGATCGCATTGAAAACTATGTAAGACGCTAACCCCGCCGCACCTGCACCGCAGCGGCGGCTTGCCGCGCGCGGTCGCGGGCGGTTTCGACGTTATCGGCGCTGGCTACGGCCACTCCTAGCCGCCGCAATTTGTCAGCCATAGGTTTACCAAAGAGGCGGAGATCGCTTTCCGGCACCGCCAGCGCCTCCGCCAGCCCCGAATACTCCGGCCCCCAACCCAGATGCGCACCACGGATCACCGCCGAAGCTGAAGCGCGACGAAAACCGGGGTCCACCGGCAAGCCCAGAATCGCCCGCAAATGCAGTTCAAACTCGTTCTGACGCTGGCTCGCCAAAGTCACCAGTCCGGTATCGTGCGGGCGCGGCGACAGTTCGCTGAAAATCACTTCCGCACCGCGCACAAAAAACTCCACGCCGTACAATCCCCGTCCCCCCAGGTTTTCCGTCACCTGCAACGCCATCTGCTGGGCTTTTTGCAAGGCTGCGTCCGTCATCGCCTGGGGCTGCCACGATTCCACATAATCGCCCGCCTCCTGACGATGACCAATGGGCGGACAAAACACCGTGCCGAAAGCCGAGCGCACCGTCAGCACCGTAATTTCAAAATCAAAATCCACAAAGCCTTCGACAATCACCGATTGCCCACCCACCCGACCCGCCGTTTGCGCCTCCTGCCAGGCCAGCGCCAGCTCTGCCGGATTCCGCAACACCGACTGCCCCTTCCCGCTGGAAGACATCACCGGCTTGACCACACAAGGAAAGCCCAGCTCGGCGGTGGCGCTTTCCAGCTCCGCCAGCGAAGAAGCAAAACGATAAGCCGAAGTCGGCAAACCCAATGTTTCTGCCGCCAGACGCCGGATACCCGCGCGATCCATCGTTAATTGCACCGCCCGCGCCGAGGGCACCACCACCGCCAGCCCCGATTGTTCGATTTCCGCCAGCGCCGCCGTCGCAATCGCCTCAATTTCCGGCACCACAAAATGCGGACGCTCCCGCGCCACCAACGCCAGAATCGCCTCGGGGTCCGTCATATCCACCACATGAGCGCGATGTGCCACCTGCATGGCCGGTGCTCCGCCGTAACGATCCACGGCAATGGTTTCCACGCCCAGACGCTGCGCTGCAATCAATACCTCTTTGCCCAGCTCCCCGGCCCCCAGCAGCATCAGTTTGGTGGCCGAAGCCGCACCCGGTGTCCCTAAATTCATGCCGATTTTCCTTGTCGTAATAAACCGTCAAAGCCGAATATGTCTATACTGAATACTAACATTCCCTAGGCAGCACTGTACGCAAAGGAGCATCACATGAGCAACCGCAGCATCGGCATGGTCGGACTCGGCCGCATGGGCGCTAACATGGCGCGACGCCTGCACCAGAAAGGCATGACCGTCATCGCCTACAACCGCCACGCGCAAAAGGCCACCGACCTCGCTGCCGAAACCGGCATGCAGGCCGCCGCCAGTCTCGAAGCCCTCGTGCAAGCCCTACCCGCTCCTCGGGTCATCTGGCTGATGCTCCCCGCCGGAGAAGCCACCCAACAACATATCGACCACCTGCTCCCCCTGCTCCAGCCGGGCGATGTCCTCGTCAATGGCGCCAACGCCCTCTACGAAGACTCCATGCACCAGTCCCAGACCGTTGAAGCCGCTGGCGTGCATTACGTCGACGCCGGTGTCTCTGGCGGCGTCTGGGGATTAAGCGAAGGCTACGCGCTGATGGTGGGCGGTAGCCCCGCCGCCGTCAGCCAAGTCACTCCCTTTCTGCAAGCCCTCGCCCCCGGTGAAAATCAGGGCTGGCTGCACTGCGGGCCAGTGGGCAGCGGGCATTTCGTCAAAATGGTCCACAACGGCATTGAATACGGCATGATGCAAGCCCTCGCCGAAGGTTTCGCCATTTTGCAGGGCAAAAGTGAATTTCAACTGGACCTCGCCGCCGTCGCCGAAATGTGGCGCTACGGCAGCGTTGTCCGTTCCTGGCTGCTCGACCTTACCGCCGACACCCTCCACAAAGATCAGGTGCTCGCCGACATTGCCCCGGTCGTAGCCGACTCCGGCGAAGGACTGTGGACCGCGCAGGCGGCCCTGGCCCTCAAAGTCCCCGCACCGGTCATCACCCTCGCCCTGCAAATGCGCTGGGCCTCTCAGGGGCGCGACGATTACGCCGCCAAACTGCTCGCCATGATGCGCAACCAGTTCGGCGGCCATGCCGTACAAAAGGAGGGTTAAGATGGACGACCACTGCAATTGCCAGTTTGTGATCTTTGGTGCCACCGGCGACCTCGCCTGCAAAAAACTCCTCCCCGCCCTCTATCATCTGGAATGCGCCGGTAGAATGCCCGCCGAAATGCGTATTCTCGCCTTTGGCCGCCGCCCCTGGGATAACGCGGCTTGGCAGGATTTTCTCAAAGAACAACTGGAAACCTACGCCAGCAACTATCACCCAGAGCACTTCGCGGCATTCTGCCAGCATTTTGAGTATGTGCGCGGTGAAATTCACGACAAAGCCTCCTACGACACCCTGCGCACCCTGCTCACCCCCGAAGGGGCCGACAAACCGGCGGGCACCATCTTTTATCTCGCTATCCGCCCCGCCGATTTTGTCCCGGTGGTGCAGCATCTCTCTGCTGCGGGTTTCAATCAGGAGGGCGATTACCGCATTGTCATCGAAAAACCCTTTGGGGAAGACCTCGAAAGCGCCATGCGCCTTAACGAGCAACTGCATCGCCACTTCAGCGAAGACCAGATTTACCGCATCGACCACTATCTGGGCAAAGAAATCGTCCAGAATCTGATGGTGTTTCGCTTCGCCAACCTCGCCATCGAATCTTTGTGGAACCGCAACTACATTGATCACGTTCAGATTACCGTGGCCGAAGACGGCGGCATCGAAAACCGCGCCGGCTATTACGATCAAGCCGGTGCATTGCGCGACATGCTGCAAAATCACCTCATGCAGATTCTGACCCTGGTGGCGATGGAACCCCCGCCCTCCCTCGAAGCCGATACCCTCCGCGACGAAAAAGTCAAAGTCCTGCGCTCCATCCGGCCTATTCCCAAATCGGCGGTCACCGCCTACGCCATGCGCGCCCAGTACGGCCCCGGCGTGGTTCAGGGCAAGCACGTTCTCGGCTATCAGGACGAAGCGGGCGTCGAACCCAACACCATCACCGAAACCTATGTCGCCGCCAAGTTCTACATTGATAACTGGCGCTGGCGCGGCGTCCCCTTTTATCTACGTACCGGCAAACGGCTGGACCACAAAACCTCCAGTGTCGCCATCCGTTTTCGCCACACGCCGCAGCAGTTGTTTCGGGAAACCAGCATTGAGCGCGTCGAACCCAACTGGATACTCCTCTCCCTGGAGCCCGAAAGTCTCAAAATCGAAATCCAGATTAAGGAACCGGGGCTGGAAATGCGCGTCCGCCCCGTACAACTGAATGCTTCTTACCGCAAAGACGGCGAACAGGAGCTCGACGCCTACGAGGCGCTGCTACTGGATGTCATGGAAGGCGATAAAGCGCTCTTTATCCGTTTTGACGAAGTGGAATGGGCCTGGCGGGTGGTGGACCCCATCATCAAAGCCTGGGGCCGCGAAACCGACTTCATCCTGACCTACCCCGCCGGCTCTTGGGGCCCGGACGAAGCCACCCGCATCATGGACAAAGAAGACCACTACTGGCGCAATCAGATTTGAGGAGGCGGATTGATGGTGTCGTTCAAAAACGGATTGCTGATATGTAACTGATTTTCTATATGGAGAACAAATAAAGCAGTATGTTGGTGTCAAAAAAAGCCTATCGTTCGCCATGCGCATATCGCCAATCTGCCACTCTAAGGGATGGTTTTCGGACACCTGGATTACGGGATCATGCTCACCGTCAATCGAGCGATGGCTCTGTTCCTTGGGTTTGCCTAAGCAATCGTCAGATCGCTTCGCGTCGTGCAAGAACGCGCTGTTGCCAAGCCATAATGGCATCAATCACTTCCTGATCAAAGTCCCGGCTTTCATGCTCTTTTATCAGTTTTCGCGCTAATTGGACCTGATTACTGATCTGAAAGGTTTGCCAGATATCCTGAAAGTAAGGATCACCTTCGAGATAACCGTTCACTTCGGGGACGGCGCGTTTAATCTTTAGTTTTTTGCCCGTTTGTGAATGACAAATGGCGAATTTTGGCGTCATTTCAATCACTTCATAAGCATGCACGCCGTTAATCGTACCACTGTAAGGAACATGCTCAACCTGCCAAAAACGATCACCCACTTCGGCATCGGCAAAATCCAGTTGTTTACTGAATGCGTCATTTTTTGCGATTAACATGTTTATCTCTCTTTTCGGGAAGCGCGCCACAAACTCAGCACAATCAGAAACCAGGAGACAATCCAGGCGGTGCCGCCAATGGGCGCAAAAATCGCCCAATCCTGCTGGCCCGTCAACACCAGCAGATACAGGCCGCCGCAGAAAAAAAGCACGCCCAAAGCCATGAGTATGGCCGCCAGATATAACAAACGCCTTTTACCATACTGACGAATCAGAATCCCGACCAGCAGTAAACCGAGTCCGTGATAAATCTGGAAGCGCACGGCAGTATCGTACACCTGCAATTGATGGGCACTCACCCGCCCTGCCACCAGATGATCGCCCGCCGCACCCGCGATGACCGCCAGCGCCATAATCAGGGCTCCCAGAGCGGCCACCTGTCCGCCGCGACGGTTTGCTATGGAACATTCTGCCATGATGATCTCCAGATTTAAGGCCTCTTATAGCCTATTTCCATAACCGGATTCAAACTTTTAGCACCCCCCACCAGATCCCGCCTGTGCTATCCTTGGTGCCATAATTCGAGGAGGCGTCATAACTATGCATAAAATTGGGATACTGGGTGGTACCGGCTTTGTGGGCAGACATCTAGCGGAGCGTTTGAGTCAGGATGGTCACCATATTCGCATTTTGACGCGCAATCGCGAGCGCAATCGTGAAAATCTGCTGGTTTTACCCGGTGTCGAGGTGGTTGAGGCCAACGTCCACGACCCTATGGCTCTGGAAGAACAACTGAAAGATCGGGATGTGGTCATCAACCTAGTCGGTATCCTCAATGAGAATCGTCCGGGACGAACCGATTATCCACCCGAACGTCACGGCGATTTTGAAAAAAATCACATCGAACTCCCGCGTCTGGTGGCCAACACCTGCGCGCATCTAGGGATTCCGCGTTTGCTGCACATGAGTGCGCTGGGGGCTAATCCTATTGGTCCCAGTGCCTATCTGCGCTCCAAAGGTATCGGCGAAGAAATCATTCGCCAGTCCGGCGAAAACAGCGCCAAAAATGGGTACTTTAACTACCTGAATGGCCCCAAATTTGTCTGGGGACGGGGCTTGAAAGTCACCTCTTTCCGGCCATCGGTGATATTCGGTGAGGGAGATAGTTTTTTTAATCGTTTCGCGCAATTACTGCGAAGCATACCTTTTATGATACCGATGGCCGGTACTACGGCTAAAATGCAACCGGTATGGATTGAGGATGTAGTGAGTGCTTTTGTGCAGTCGATGGACGACGAAAAAACCTATGGTAAAGCCTACGATCTTTGCGGCCCCAAGGTGTACAGCCTCGGTGAACTGGTGGCTTATACCCAAAGCCTCATCGGTACACATCGCGCCATTGTCCCGCTCTGCCATTTTGTCGGGCAAATTCAGGCGAGCGTTATGGAAAAACTTCCGGGTAAAGTGCTCACCCGCGATAATCTAAGATCCTTATCGGTAGATAATATTTGCCAGCGCAAAGATCTGGAAACCATATTTGGTATTCAGCCCACCGCTATAGAAAGCATTGTACCCGGTTATTTAGGAAAAAAGGGCGTTCATACCGAACGACTCTCGGCCATCCGTAATCGTCGCGACAGCCATTAACCCCAGCATGGTTAGTGGCTGGTGATACCTTGGTCGCCCTGCCCATAGGTTTCAATGAGTTGTTGCGCAAGCTCTGGGGCGGCTTCGCTGAGGATGGCGGTCATGCCCGCCTGCGCGCGCTGGTCGCCTTGGGCGGCGGCGAGACTGAATAATTCATAAGCGCAAGCCATGTCCTTACGCAGTCCTAATCCCTGATAAAACATCAGCCCCAGATTGAATTGGGCGGGGGCGTCGCCTTGGTCGGCGGCCACACTATACCAACGTGCAGCCTCCGTATAGTCTTGTTCGACCTCACTCCCTTCTGCGTATTTCACGCCCATATTGAACTGGGCAATGGAGTCTCCGGCTTGTGCGCGCGCACGCAGATCTTCGAGATTATTACGAATACCCGCCAATGCCATGAGATCCAGTGATTCACCACCTTTTGCCATGATATGTTTCCCTTGGTTTAGAGGCTGTCGGTGCGCAGCGGCGCATCGACCAATGCCTGATCGTCGCTCTCTAGGCCCCAGTGGGTCAAGCGTGCACGGTCATCCATCGACCATACTGCACGATGCAGAGAGAGCATGGAATTCCGGTCGCTGAGCAGAATATTGCGCTCCCGGTTGCTCAAATACTGCGGCCCTTCTTCCAGCGCCTTGTGACAGAGTTTGGCAGCACGCGGCCAGAGTCCCGTGCGGTTACGTTGCAATGCCGTATGAATCGCATTAAAACGCGGGTCCACCACCACCTGCACAAAAGCATCTCCTTCGATATGCGGTAAGTAAGCAACACTATCTGTGTCCAGCGCCTGCAGTTCTTCCGGCACCTGCACTTCTTCGGGAATAACAAATAGACGATGCCTGCGTGCCCAGCGCCCCAGTCCGGGGCGGCTCGTCCAAGCAGCCAAGGGAACCGCTGCCGTCAGTCCACCTAAGATGGGAAGCAACCAGACAAAATGCCAGAAACCGAGAAAAGGATACAACAGTCCTGCCAGAATCAACCCTAAAGCTGAACACCAGCCAAAATAACGCAGCGCATCACCCCAAGCGGTTTCGGCATCGCTACGCACCTGCGCACCCCAACGTACCCCACGCCCCAACAGCGTCTGGATTACAAACTGGCTATGAAAAGCCATCCGGATGGGGGCCATCAATACCGAAAAAATACTTTCAAAAAACATGCTCAATAACAGACGGGGAATGCCGCCAAATAGTTTTTTACGGCCGGGCTGGGTAGCCACCCAGATAACCGCCATAAATTTCGGGGACAGCAGCAATAGAGCGGTAACGCCAAACAACCAGAACGGCATGGGATCTATGGAACTGCCCCAATGAAATGACGTTACCGCATCGTCACTGGCAGCGTTTACCCAGTGCAGAGAACCCAGCGCGCCCAAAATCAGAAACAGTCCCCATAAGGGTGCCGCCAGAAACGACATGGCACCGTTAATAAACAAAAAGCGATGGGCGGAGCGTAAACCTTCTCCCGCCAATAGTTGCAAATGCTGAAGGTTACCTTGCGCCCAGCGGCGATCCCGCTTGAGATCGTCAATCAGAGTCGGGGGTACTTCTTCATAACTGCCGGTGAGACTCGGTACAAACCAGACTTCCCAACCACTTTTCGCCATGAGCGCCGCTTCGACAAAATCATGACTGAGTAAGGGACCGCCCAAGGGGGGACGGCCGGGCAATACCGGCAAGGCACAGAATTCGGTAAAAGGTGCAGTTCGCAAAATGGCATTGTGACCAATGTAATGGCCATCACCAAGCTGCCAAAAACGCAGACCAGCGCTAAAAATGGGACCATACAGATGCTGGGCAAATTGCTGTAAACGTGCGTACAGAGTTTCCCGGTTTACCGCGACAGGCTGGGTTTGAATGATCCCTACCTGGGGGTTACCTTCCATCATTTCGAGCATGCGGTACAGAGTTTCGCCATTCATGACGCTGTCTGCGTCGAGCACTACCATATATTCGTAGCCAGCCCCCCAACGTCGGCAAAAATCCGCGACATTGCCGCTTTTCGCTTTATTGTTGATGGGGCGCCGCCGATAGTGAATTTTGCCGAAGGCATCTAGCGATTCGCACAGCGCCGACCAGACTAATTCTTCGCGCAGCCAGATTTCTGGATTGCGGGTGTCACTGAGCAGAAAAAACTCAAAATGCGTCAGGGCACCGGCGCGCTGCAGAGATTTATAGGTGGCCTGTAATCCAGCGGCTACGCGCTCGACTTCTTCGTTGTAGATCGGCATCAGAATGGCGACCCGACTTTGTGGACGCGGTTCGGCTAAACGCAGTTCCGGGCTGCCTGGTGCCGTGTCGGTACGCCCCCCCATAAGCAGGACAAAACCGACCAGCGCCGTCCAGAAGCCTGCGGAAATCCAGGCAAACAGCAGGGAAAAAATGCTGAGGGTGGCAATTTCCAACCACAGTGGCAGTCGGTCGGCCAGCACCTGATCAAGTACTAAACCGGCACTACAGGCCGGCAAAATAATAAAAGCACTCAGCCAGTAGCGCCGATACCGACCAATGGCTTCCCAAGGCCGGCGAGCACTACGGCTCATGCTTCTCCGGGTAATGCGCGGGACCGAGCGGTTATCGGTCGACGACTGAACAGGGCCTGCAACAACCGACCGGCAGCGGCCAACCAAGAGCGGTTCATGGGCCGCGAAGCCATACTCCGACGCTGAATGGCCGGAGCCATTTGCTGTTGCAGCCAGCGGCTGGACTTGCCGTCATGACTCTCGCCGACAGACAAACGCAAAGACAAGTCTAGACGGGCGTCAAGTTCATCGCCATCGGTCAAAGTGGCCAGCGCCATATGCAAGCTGGCGAAGGCGCGAGCATACAAGTCCCCGCCTTCCATTCCGATGCCGTGCAACTGACTGATAATCTGGCCACGCACCCACAAGCGCTGAGCGTCGGTAAGAGACAGTCGCGCTAGATAGCGTTCGACACGGGCTAGGACGGGTGCGTTGTTTGCGACAACCATGGCTTCGCCTGTCCAACCCGTCCGCCATTCTCCCGTTGGATGGATGCTATAGCTGGTTTCATCTTTAAACATTACATCTACTCCTTTGCCGCATGTAAGAGATATGTCCAGGTGTTACTCATCACCTGGTTGTTAAGTGTTAAATAGCAGCGCACATTACTGGGCACGGCAGACTGAGGCTGAATGACCGCGATGACGCGCCAAAAATGGTCTTTTTTGTCCCATTCGAGCTGCTGGCTAAGAACCTTGCCGCCATTTTGGGCATCCAGATGCATGTGAATAGGCATGTTTACGGGGAGCTTAGTGAGGGCTCCACCCCCAAAATCAATGACCACCGTACGTGCTCCCGGTACTTTGGCGTCATCCCCCAGATAAGTACCTACCGGGTGCGCGAGGGGAATCAAGCCGTGGTTATCGAGGAAGAAGCGCAGGGTATAGGCAAAATGCAGGGGGGTCTTAGGGGCAGGTTCTTGATCTGGCACCCAAAACACGTCGATATTGTCCATATCCCGATTATTGGTGGGTAATTCCACCAAACGCACTTCACCCTTCCCCCAATCCCCTACCGGCTGCACCCATACGCTGGGGCGACGCTGATAGTGAGTCTGGATGCCTTCATAGGCCGAAAAATGACGGTCTTCCTGAATCAATCCAAAACCCACAGGATGGTTCATAGCGTAGGTGGTGGTCTGGATTTGCAACGGGTTGTCGATGGGTCGGGTAATCCATTCGCCGTTACCATCAGCCATAACCAGATCACTGGAATCATGCTGCGCTGGATGCCAGTCACCGGCCGTAATACCTCGGCCATGACCGTGCCAGTACATGCTGGTGAGCGGCGCAAGTTCCAGTACCTGAACCGGTTTACGTAGGTAAATAGTAGATTCCACCTGCACGGTGGTACTGTCCCCCGTCTGAATCGTAAAACGATAAGCGCCCGTGGCCACAGGACTATCCAGCAGGGCATAAACTACGATGCTTTTGGCATCCGGCTTGGGCTGTTGGAGCCAGATTTCCTTAAAATACGGGAAAATTTCACCCGAAGGCTGCGCCGTATTGATGCCAAGACCGCGCGCGGATGTGCCATACACCGCATCTTTGCCCACCGCGCGAAAATAAGATGCCCCCAAAAATGAGATGAACTCGTTATAATAAGGTGGCGTATTCAGTGGTGCCAGCAGGCGGAAACCCGCATAACCGAGGTTATCAGGTAGATCAGTAGGTACTTTGAGATCACCGAAGCTGAAATTATCGAGCTTAAAGGGAATGCGCTGAACTTTGCCATTTACCACTTCACGAATCACTTCCGGCTGATGAAACCAGGAACCGGGCAGATAAAACTGCGCCTGAAACGGCAGACTATCGTTGCGCCAGAGGGGCTTCACATCCTGAATTTGCGCATACTGCGCCGGTGTCAGATTTTTCAGAAAAGCAGGAATCGGTAGGGGTTTAGCGTCGTAAGCTTTGTTTACCAGCGTTTTGGCCTTGGCCTCAACGCTCAGCATGCTAAAATCACCGGCAGAGGCGGAAGCACAAAAAGCCCAACCGGAAAAACCGAGCAGGGACATCAACAAAAGCTTTCGTGCGGGACGATGAGGTATAAAACGTATCATACTGGGGATTAAGCAAGGTACGTGCCATATTTTTATCGTATTGTTTTTTAACAATTAATGATTAATAAACCGTATTTTTTGTCGCTTATGCCCGACGCTTTTTCACGGGTTTCAGAACGTAGCCCATAGAAAAAATATAAGAGTTTCATGAATTTTTCAGAAAATATTTATAGCACGCTGAAAACATTAAATTATCGTAAAACGCTTATAGAGCGATACACTGATTTTGAAGGTTATCGGCTGACAGGCAGGAAGATTGCCTCGTCGCTGATTAACAACAACACAGGGGTTAAGCAGTAGCGCAACACCGATTTTTTATCGCCCGCTTCTGCCATAATTTCGCTACAAATCGGATAAACTACCTGATGCTTTGCAGGCATCTCATTGATAAAGAGGATGATATGGCAGAAAAAAATTTCGACATCACGATTATCGGCAGCGGCCCCGGCGGGTATCGCGCTGCCGTTTTAGCGGCGTTGCGTGGTCAGAAAGCCGCCGTCATCGAGCGCCAAACTTGGGGGGGTACTTGCCTCAACCGGGGCTGCGTGCCCAAAAAGGATTGGCACGAAACCGCCAAGTGGATTGACCAAAGTCGCTATTTTGCAAAGCGGGGCGTGGTCGGCTCTGCACTCAGCGGCGATATGCATCAGGCTTGGGAACATCAGCATAAAGTGGTCGAAACCGTGCGTAGCAGTTATGTAGATTATCTCAAACGCTTAGGTGTCCAGCTTTTTGAGGGTACGGGTCGTTTTATCGACGCCCACCACCTCCAAGTGCAGAGTAGCGACGGCAATCTTATAGAGATGCACACGGAAACCAGCATTATTGCCACCGGCTCCACACCTTCAGTGCCCTCGGGTATCCGCACGGAAACAGGTCGTGTGCTGACCAGTGACATGCTCTATGACGAAGGAGTACCCCAGGGTAAACGAGTGATTCTGGTTGGTGGTGGTGTCATTGGCACGGAGTTCGCCTATATATTCACGCAACTGGGCAAGACTGTGCAGTGGCTGGTCAACTCCCCTTCCCTCTCCCATACCCAGTTTTCACCCCAAGCGAAAGATACTCTAAAGGCCGCGCTCAAAGCACAGCATATTGAGGCACGAGAGCACTTCCGCATAGCGCGAATCGTCTCTAGCGCTGACGGCGTAACGGTGTTTGATGCCGCAGGTCAGTCGGTAGAAGGCGATTGGGTTTTGCTGGCTACGGGTCGGCACGCTTTTACCGAAGGTTTGGGTCTGGAAAACACCGGCGTTACCTTAGATGACCAAGGCTTCGTGGAGACGGACGCTTATCTCGAAACCCAGGAGCCGGGAATTTACGCACTGGGGGATGCCGTGGGTCCGGTGATGAATGCCAACCAAGCTTTGGCGGACGCCCAGATCATTATTCATAACCTACTCAACGAGGATCGGGAAGAACGCCAGCCCCTCTGGGTACCCGAGCTGGTCTATTCGGCGGTTGAGCTGGCGCGCATTGGTATGGATGACGATACCGCTGAGGATGAGGGCTTTGAACCCGCTGTGGGTTTTGCCGCCTTTGAAACCTCGCCACGCGCCTTGGGGCAAGACGATACGGCAGGTTTTGTGCGCCTGCTGGCAGATATGGATAGCGGCGAACTCCTCGGCGGCGAAATAGTCGGTCGGGACGCCGGTGAGCTCATCCATTTACTGGCTAACAACGGGAGTCGCGAGGAGGCGCTGCGTAAAATCGCTGAGATCCGGGTAAATCATCCATCTCGCGCCGAAGAGCTGGTGAACGCCACGGAAACGCTCGCTGCCCGCTGGGGGTTGGAAGCGCAGATTTTCGGAGAGACGGCTACGCCAGAATGACCTGAAGAAATTGCCGCAAGTCCACCAGTTCTGCTTCGCAGATCTGGTGATCCATGGGATAAATATGGGTGCTGAGGGTGTATCCCAGTGGTTCCATGATCTCTTGGGCGATTTCCATGTAAGCCAGCGGCAGAATCGAATCGCTCCGGCCATGCCCCCAAAATATCGGGGCAGCCTGCTGCACTTTGGGTAATTGTTGGCGCAACGGTAAATAGGCGCTCAAGGCCAGTACTGCCGCGCTCTGGTAACCGGCGTGAAAAGCGGTGTAGAGGGACATCGCCCCACCCTGAGAAAAACCGCCCAGAATCACTGGCACCCCTTGGGCGGCTTCATGGTCCAGCAAAGCCATAATTCGGGTCGCCATCGCCGCAAGGCCCACCGCATCTTCTGGCGAACGCGCGTCCAGACCAAATATATCAAACCAGGCGCGCATACGGCGTCCACCATTCAGGGTAACCGGACGCTCCGGTGCATTGGGGAATACCCAGCGCCACTGCGATTGGGGATCAATGAAGTCAGCCACCCCCGAAAAATCGTCATTAGCGGCACCCAATCCGTGCAGGATGACTATACATGGGGCATCGTCACGATGCGCGGAGCGAATCCGCAGGCCTTCTGGCCAAATATCAGGTATCAAGGACATGAGGATCTCTCAAGGCATCCAGTTTGCGGTACAAGGTGCGTTCGCTCACACCCAGACGTTGCGCGAGGCTGCGCCGGTCGCCGCTGTAACTGCTGCGGGCCCAGCGCAAATAGTGTTCTTCCAGTTCGGCCAAGGGAACAATGTCATCCATACCGGGTATTCGGCCAGCCACTCCCGGAATTTCTGCCGCCCGTCCAGATAGATTTTGTAGGTCAAGCGGCAGGTGCTCTGGAAAAATCCGATGGTCTTCTGCCAACAAGGCCGCTCGTTCGAGAATATTGCGCAGTTCACGAATATTCCCCGGATAGTTATACTGACCCAACAAAGCCAAGCTGTCGGGCTGTAATTGCAAGCCTTTGGCAGCGGGAATCCGCTGCAGAATCGCTTCGGCCAGAAGTGGAATATCTTCGAGTCGGTCGCGCAAAGGTGGAAGCGTTATCGGAAACGTATTCAGTCGATAATATAAATCCTGACGAAAGCGTTCTTCGGCGACCATTTTGTCGAGATCACGGTGCGTCGCCGAAATCAGCCGAAACTGGGAACGAATCGGCTCAACACCGCCCACCCGGCGAAAATAGCCGGTTTCCAACAAGCGTAGGAGCTTGACTTGCAGATTGAGCGGAATATCGCCCACTTCGTCCAGAAACAAGGTACCGCCACTAGCCGCCTCGACCAGCCCGATTTTACGCGAGTGGGCACCCGTAAAAGCGCCTTTTTCATGACCGAAAAGCTCGCTCTCAAACAGCGTTTCCGGCAAGCCCGAACAATCAACCGGGACAAATGGACCCTTACTAACATTACTCGTCTCATGAACAGCCGCCGCAGCGAGTTCTTTGCCGGTTCCCGATTCGCCCAGCAACAAAACAGCCGCGTTGCCCGGAGCGACCCGACGGATCAAACGGATCACTTCACGCCAGGGAGCCGATTGTCCGACCATGACCGGAGCAGCCTGAGCGGAATCCGCAGGGAGAATGGTCAACAATTCCAGAAAATACACCACTTCAGCGCGGTCATTCCGAATAGGATATAAATCAATCTGGGTGTTTCCGGAAATACGGCTATGCACCACATGCTGATCGCTGCCCGATTCCTGGCAGTCGTCCAGCGGGCAGTGATTACCCCGCTCATGACAGGCGTAACCGGCTGTCGCCATAATCTCCGCACAACGTCGCCCCTGGAGCGGCTTACCTGCCCCGAACACCCGTTGATAGGCCTGATTAGCAGCCAGCACCGTGTAATCGGCACACAACAGCACAGCCGGAGTGCTGAAGCAATCCAGCAACGCGGCCATTTCTGGTCGTATTTGTTTGAGTAAATCGGTCACAGCCACTCCTACATCCGGCAGATACTGCCAATTATAGCAGTGCCTGCCATTTCGTATATGTCAATTTTGGCAGTTGGTTGTCCGCAAAACCGTTCAGAGCGCAACAGGGTTATGAAAACTACTATAATAATTCTTTTTTTTCATATGGTTATAAAACTACTGAGCATTACTGGATTGTGGCACGGGGTTTGCTCTTATCTATCGTAATATCAGCAAATATTGAAAAAAATCCACCGCAAAGATCGGATGTTTAATCTTGGGCATGGCAACTGGGCATTTTAACGTTATGACGCTCCCGATTGTCCGCCAAGAAAGCATCGGTCAACCGTTCATAAAAATAGAAAGTTTAGAATGCGGCGCGCCTAAAAATAAAGTGCACCGTTATATGCCCGGCTGGAAGATTCCGGCTTCTTTGTAGGAGGATATTCATGGATATGTTGATCAATCCCACGGTGGTGGAGCTCTCGCGCCTGCAGTTTGCGCTGACGGCTCTGTATCACTTTTTATTTGTACCGCTGACTCTCGGCCTGACGTTTATTCTGGCCACCATGGAGTCCGTCTATGTGATTACCGGAAAGCCGATTTATAAAGAGATGACCCAGTTTTGGGGTAAACTTTTTGGTATCAACTTCGCGCTGGGGGTAGCTACAGGCTTGACCATGGAATTCGAGTTCGGCACCAACTGGTCCATGTACTCGCATTTCGTCGGAGATATTTTTGGAACGCCACTGGCTATTGAAGGGCTCATGGCCTTTTTTATGGAATCCACTTTCGTGGGTATCATGTTTTTCGGCTGGGATCGTATCAGCGCCAAGGCGCATCTGGTCGTCACGTATCTGGTAGCGCTGGGCTCCAACCTTTCGGCGCTGTGGATTCTGATCGCCAACGGTTTTATGCAGGACCCTCGGGGCGGCACTTTTGATCCCAATACTATGCGCCTCGAATTCAGCAGCTTTGTGCAGTTGATTTTCAATGAAGATGCCCAAGCGAAATTTGTACATACTTCGGTTGCCGGATTTGTCACCGGCTCCATGTTCGTCATGGGCATCAGCGCTTTTTACCTGCTCACCAACAAACGCAAAGATATCGCCCTGCGCTCTTTTCGTATTGCGGCGGTTTTCGGCGTAATTTCTACCATCGGGGTGGTTACGCTAGGAGATGCTCTGGGCTTTATTGATGCCAAGGCACAACCCATGAAAGTGGCGGCGATGGAGGCCATCTGGAATACCGATTATCACACGATGTCGGCCCCTTGGAATTTGGTGGCTTTCCCCGATAAAGCGGCTGGCAAGAATCTGTTTGAAATTGGTATACCCTATGTATTAACGCCATTGCTAACCCACTCTGAAGATACCGTTATCCCCGGTATTCATCAGTTGGTCGATGATGCCAAGCCCAAAGTGGTGAACGGCATCAAGGCGATGATTGCCCTGAAAGCGTATAATCTGGACCACAGTGATACGCAGGCTCTGGCCACCTTCAAACAGTATCAGGATGATATGGGTTATGGCTTTTTGGCCATGCAGTATGCACCCAATCAGGATCTCAAGCAGGTGAATGCCAGCAATCTCAGCAGTGTCGTGGACAAAACCGCGAAAGAAACCGTGCCGAATGTCTGGGTGGAATTCTGGGCCTTCCGGATCATGGTGGCTTTTGGCTTCATCATGCTCGCCATTTTTGCTTTCGCTGCCTATTACAGCTTGAAAGATGAAATCGAAAAACATCCCTTGTTGTTGAAACTAGCGATGTGGAGTATTCCCCTGCCTTGGTTTGCCTGTGAATTTGGCTGGATCACTGCAGAAAATGGCCGGCAACCCTGGACGGTATACAACATGCTGCCCACTTTTGTTTCAGCCTCTAGTCACAGCGTGGGTTACATGATTTTCTCCCTGATTGGCTTCGTATTGCTCTACAGCTCTTTTATCGCGGCGGAAATGTACCTGATGTTCAAGTACGCCCGCCTTGGGCCGCAGACTTCGCATCATGGTCATGATGCTGCACCAGCCGGTGGTGGTGGCATGGTTGGTCAGCCGGCTTTTGCCAAGCCCAGTCTCGACAAAAAATAAGGAGCATTACTCATGGATTTCTATATAGGACTCAAAGTGTTGTGGTGGGTATTGCTGGGCGTTCTGCTCATGGGACTCGCCATCATGGTGGGTATGGATATGGGCGTGGGCACCCTGCTCCGCTTTGTCGGCCGCAATGACGGCGAACGCCGGCAAGCCTTGAATGTAATCGGCCCGCACTGGGACGGTAACCAGGTGTGGTTCATTCTGGGTGGCGGAGCCATTTTTGCGGCTTGGCCTACCCTCTATGCCACCTCCTTCTCGGTGTTTTACATCGTAATGATTTTGCTACTGTTCAGCATGATTCTGCGGCCAGTGGCTTTTGAATATCGGTCTAAAGTAGCCGCCAGCAAGTGGCGGGAATCTTGGGACTGGGTTTTTCTGGTTTCGGGTGTTCTGCCCATGTTCATTTATGGTGCGGCCATGGGTAACATTCTCAGCGGCGTGGGTTTTCATTTCAGTTGGGACGGACAGTATTATCAGACGGAATCTTTTATCTGGTATTTGCTCAATCCCATAGCCATTCTGAGCGGTCTGCTGGCGGTTTCCATGTCGGTTTATCAGGGTGGAACCATGCTGATGTTACGCGGTACGGACCCTATTGCCTCCCGGGCCAAAAATTACGCCAGCGTCGCCGGCATTGTGGCCGCCATACTGTTTATTATTGGTGGATTCATGATCTCTGGAATGAAGGGCTATACCCTGATCAGCGGGGACCCGGGCATGTCAGCGAATCCGGTGAGTGGACAGGTTGTGGAAGCTGTGAGCGGTGGCTGGATGCATAACTATGGGGCACATCCCATTCTCTGGTTAATACCGATTCTGGCCATAGCGTGCATGTTACTCGGCGCTTTGTTCTTGCGTGCCAACAAGCCTATTTTGGGCTGGTGGCTGGGCGCGCTGGCGTGGATAGGCGTTCTAGGTACCGTAGCGGCTTCGATGTTCCCTTTTCTCATGCCGTCTTCAGACAATCTGAATCAAAGCCTGACCATCTGGAATGCTTCGGGAAGCCGTTACAATCTGATCTGGATGACCATTTTTACGGTAATTTTTGTACCGACAATTTTGGCTTACACGACTTGGTGTTTTCGAGTGATGCGCGGCAAGGTCGCCAAGCCCAGTGCTGCTGATGATCATGCTTACTAAAGGAGGCTTCCGATCATGAAAAATCTGTTCACTTTTATTGGGATGGCGCTTATTCTCGCACTTTCTCTGTTTCTGGCGGTTATTACGGGTGACTATGGTCCCTGGTATTTCGCCTGGCTCGTCGGTACCACCATGATCGTTCTGATTGCCGTAGCGGGTGCGGTCATGTTCGAAAAACAAGACGCGGAACGCGGCCAAAAGCGTGGCGACGTCCACTAAGCGGAGGATAAGTTTATGCATCTGGAAGATTACGTTTTCTTTTTACCTATTGTTTATTTTTTCATCACCGTGATCGCTTACTTTTACACCAGAAAGCGTTTCTGAAAAACCCTCTTGGAGATTTTCTCCCATAACAAAAGGCCCGGATTTCCGGGCCTTTTTAGTGGTCGATTTTTACTCAGATCAACGCAGGTAGATGTTTTTCCCGAGTCGTTTGAAATCCTCAGATTTTTCCTGCATCCCTTGCAGGCGCGCCGCCTCCAGATCTTCAGCGCCTTTTTCCTGCGCGTAGGCTTGCAGATCTTGGGAAATTTTCATGGAGCAGAAATGAGGTCCACACATCGAACAAAAATGGGCTGATTTGGCGCCTTCTTGGGGAAGGGTTTCATCGTGATATTCCCGGGCTTTTTCCGGGTCCAGCCCCAAATGAAACTGGTCTTCCCAACGAAATTCAAAGCGCGCTTTGGATAGGGCATTGTCACGCACCTGAGCTCCGGGATGGCCCTTGGCGAGATCGGCGGCGTGCGCGGCAATTTTGTACGTGATCGCCCCTTCTCGGACATCATTTTTGTCAGGCAGACCGAGGTGTTCTTTGGGCGTGACGTAGCACAACATGGCCGTACCATACCAGCCAATCTGGGCGGCGCCGATGGCGCTGGTAATGTGGTCGTAACCGGGAGCAATGTCCGTGGTCAGCGGTCCCAGCGTGTAAAAAGGGGCTTCGTAGCAATGCTGCAATTCTTCATCCATGTTGGCCCGGATCATTTGCATGGGGACATGGCCGGGGCCTTCAATCATCACCTGCACATCGTGCTTCCAGGCGATTTGGGTGAGTTCACCCAAGGTGTGTAATTCTGCAAACTGCGCCTCATCATTGGCATCGGCCAATGACCCTGGACGCAGCCCATCTCCCAGAGAAAAGCTGACATCATACGCTTTCATGATTTCGCAGATTTCCTCAAAATGGGTATAGAGGAAGCTTTCCTGATGATGCGCCAAGCACCATTTAGCCATAATGGAGCCACCCCGGGAGACAATACCGGTAAGGCGATTCGCGGTGAGCGGTACATAGCGCAGCAAGACTCCGGCGTGAATGGTGAAATAATCCACGCCCTGCTCCGCCTGCTCAATCAGAGTATCGCGGTACAAGTCCCAAGTGAGTTCTTCGGCCTTACCATCTACTTTTTCCAGCGCTTGATAAATGGGAACTGTACCAATAGGCACCGGGCTATTACGGATAATCCATTCTCGGGTTTCATGAATGTGTTTGCCGGTGGACAAATCCATCACCGTATCCGCACCCCAGCGAATTGACCAGACCATTTTTTCCACTTCTTCGGCAATAGAGGAAGTGACGGCTGAATTACCAATATTGGCATTAATTTTGACCAGAAAATTACGGCCGATAATCATCGGTTCCAGTTCTGGATGATTGATGTTGGCCGGAATAATAGCGCGGCCTCGGGCGATTTCATCGCGTACAAATTCGGGAGTCACGCGATCTGGAATCTGAGCTCCAAAGGATTCGCCGCGATGCGCGCGAAACAGGGCGGGATGACTGGCCCGTAGGGAATCCAAACCTTGGTTTTCGCGAATGGCGACGTATTCCATTTCGGGGGTGATGATGCCGCGCCGGGCATAATGCATCTGCGAAACATTGCCGCCCGCTGCAGCGCGGCGAATCTCCCGCCGATGGTGAAAACGCAAATCCGCCGTACGCACATCCGCAAGGCGAGCACGACCATAGGCCGAGCTGGGCTCGGGACGGTGTTCGATGGCGGTGTCTATGGGAGTCCACTGCCAGCGGGTGGCTGGCAAACCGGCATGAATGTCGATGTGCGCGGCCGGGTCGGTATAGGGACCACTACAATCATAAACGGGAATAGCCGGATTATGTTCGACACTGCCGTCCCGATTCCGGGAGTCGGTTTGCTGAATTTCACGAAGGGGAATCCGTAACTCGGGATACTGGTCACCCGCCGCATAGTTTTTGGTAGAACCCGGGATCGCTCCACAAGTTACCGTTGCTTCCTGCATACTATTTACTACATCCGTAGGACGGGTCGCCATGATTCACTCCTCCACAATGCGGCACTGCAACAGATCAGGAGGCGGAAGAAAGACGCGGGCAGAAAACCCTGTAAGCGCTTCCCTCCGCCGGCATGACCCGGATCAGGTTCCAAGGGTACCTCTCAGCCCGCCACTTGGCAGACGCCCCCAGCGTTCATAAAACTTGGGTTTCAAATTACGGGAAGGTGAGCAAATCTGTCAAGTGCGCTGAGGTGCTCACCATTCAATCTCTTGACGGTTTTTGCATCCCAGTGGCGACGTATCGGTTGGTTCAGTGCTATCATCGCGGCCAATCATTTCACTGGATGCACTCTGGAGTCCGTCGTGCTGAGCACCAATAATCTTACTATGCAGTTCGGGGCAAAACCGCTTTTTGAAAATGTCTCCGTGGAGTTCGGTAATGGCAACCGCTATGGCCTAATCGGTGCCAATGGCAGCGGCAAGACGACCCTGATGAAAATTCTGGGTGGTGATCTGGAGCCCAGTTCGGGACATGTGAGCTTGAGCAGCGGCGAGCGTCTTGGCAAATTACGTCAGGATCAGTTCGCCTTTGAAAACTTTACCGTACTGGATACGGTCATGATGGGCCATGCCGAGTTATGGCGCGTTAAGCAGGAGCGTGATCGTCTTTATGGCTTAACAGAAATGACCGAGGAAGAAGGCATGGCCGTCGCCCATATTGAAGGCGAGTTCGCTGAACTGGGTGGCTACTCGGCAGAAGCCAAGGCGGGCGAGCTACTGATCGGGGTCGGCATCCCTCTGGAGCAGCATGGCGGTCTGATGTCCGCCGTCGCGCCAGGCTGGAAGCTGCGCGTTTTGCTGGCCCAGGCCCTGTTTGCCGATCCCGACATTCTGTTGCTGGACGAGCCTACCAATAACCTCGATATTCATACGATTCAATGGCTGGAAGAACTCCTCAGTGGTATCAGCAGCACCATTGTCATCATCTCTCATGACCGACATTTTCTGAACAGCGTCTGTACCCATATGGCGGATCTGGATTATGGGGAAGTGCGTATTTATCCCGGTAATTACGATGAATACATGCGCGCTTCAACGCTGGTGCGCGATCAGTTACTGGCCGAAAATGATAAGAAAAAAGAAAAAATGGCCGAACTACAGGGTTTTGTCAGTCGCTTTTCAGCCAATGCTTCCAAAGCCAAACAAGCCACCTCCCGCGCCCGCCAACTCGAAAAAATTCAGCTTGAAGAAGTTAAACCTTCCAGCCGTCAAAATCCCTATCTGGTGTTCAATCAGGAGCGCAAGCTCTATCGTGCGGCTCTGGATGCCAAAGACATGAGCAAGTCTTTTGACGCTTTGCATCTGTTTCACAAAATGCGTCTCCATGTGGAAGCGGGGGAACGCATTGCCATTATCGGTTCCAATGGCTTGGGAAAAACCACCCTGCTGCGTTGCCTGACCGGTGAACTCACTTTGGATGCGGGCGTCATCAAATGGGCAGAAAACGCTAAGATCGGCTATTTCGCCCAAGATTATGCGCCCGAATTTGCGGACGAAATGACCCTTTTTGACTGGATGTGTCAGTGGCGCAATGAGAAAGATGACGACCAGGTAATTCGCGGTGTGCTCGGGCGTTTACTATTTGGTCAAGATCAGGTGAGCCGCTCCGTCAAAGTCCTGTCGGGTGGTGAAAAAGGGCGGATGCTCTTTGGTAAACTGACATTGGAAAAACCCAACGTTCTCATTCTGGATGAACCCACCAACCATCTGGATATGGAGTCCATTGAGTCACTCAATACTGCTCTGGAAAAATTTGACGGTACGCTGATTTTCGTCAGTCATGATCGAGAATTCGTTTCTTCATTGGCAACGCGTATTATCGAGTTTACGCCCCACGGTATCGAAGATTTTAAAGGTAGTTATGATGACTACCTGCGTAGTCAAGTTCAGGTTACGGCCGCCGTAAAAACGGCCGCCAAAAGCCGATAATCAACAAGACGACGCCCAGCAAAAAAACCTCGCCAATCCATTTCCAGCGCACCATATTTAATACATTGGCGAGGTGCAGCAGACTCTGTGCCTCGAAATCAACACCGTGATGCACGGCCAGAACGGCCACGGCGTTGGTTTTGAAAATCACGCCCAAATAACGCAACACCATCAATAACAAATCGGCAATAATCAGGCCCGTACCGACATAAACCCAGCAAATTTGGGGACAGCGCGGCATCTCTCAATTCCGCCAAGCGTTCATGATTTGCAGGGCAGCACGAAGCATGCGTTCCGCCTCTTCAGCCGAATCCGCTTCGCTGTAACAGCGCAATTCCGGGGCATTACCCGAAGGCCGCAAATGTAGGATGGCGCCGTTCTCCAGCGTCATGCGAATCCCATCGGTACGATCCATAGCCTTGGCCGCGCCCGCGATAGCGCCAAACACTGCGCTAAAAGCGGCCAAATTGCGCGGCAAATCCGGACCGCGAAACGCATCCAGATGCTGTTGACTCAGCGCCGTTGGAAAGTCCTGCAAGCGGTCACTCGCCGTGAAGCGGGGCGGGAGATCATCCAGTAGTGCTGAAAGCGCTACACCGCGCGCTTGCGCTGCAGTCAGTACCGTCAGCATAGGCAACAGTGCGTCGCGGGTTGGTAAGGGGCTCAAAATATGTCCGTGACGTTCCAATGGGCTACCAAGCAAAAATCCTCCGTTGGCTTCATAGCCTACGACGGTACCGGAGTCCGCTTGTAAGGCGGATTGCATGGCGGCGATGACGTAGGGAGAGCCAATTTGAGTGCGTACGGTTTTGGCGAAAAATCCAGACAATTCCAGCGCGGTATTACTGCTGATCGGGGTGACTACGGTATGCGCTCCTAGGGCGCGCGCCGTCAAAATACCCAGCACATCTCCGCGCCACCAGCGCCCTTCCTGATCGGCAATCATCGGCCGGTCGGCGTCGCCGTCGGTGGTCAGCAGCGCATCCAGATGATACTCGACCACGGCTTGCCGGGCCAATGCCGCATCCTCGGGACGCAAAGCTTCGGTATCCAGCGCGACAAACTGGGAAGAACGTCCCAGCGGCAGCACCTCGGCACCCAGAGACTGCAGGACTTCCGTCAGCAGGTCGCGGGCGACACCCGAATGCTGATAGACCCCCAAGCGTAATCCGGAAAGACTACCCGCGCCAAAAAAGTTCCGATACCGCTGATTATACTGACTCAGCCACTGCGGGTCGGGATCGGGCAAAGCAGGTATTTGCAGCAGCGAACCATCCGCCGCAAATAAACCCGCATCCACCGTCATGCCCTGACGCAAAATACCGGCTTCATCGGCTTTCATCAGTTCACCGTGAGGACGATTAAACTTGATGCCGTTGCGATCAAAAGGAATATGGCTACCCGTAATCATCAGCGCGGGCACTGCCGCGCTTAAACCGGCATAGGCCAACGCCGGCGAAGGTAAATAACCCGCAAACACGGGAACCCCCGCTTCGGCGAGAACCGCCGCCCAGCTTGCCGCGAGGATGCGCGGGGTACTGGGACGCAAATCGCCCCCCAAGATTACCCGATCACCCGCCCGAAATTCGTCAATTTCCGCCAGATAGCGTAAAAATGCCCGGACATGCACAAAAACCAGTTGATCCGTCAAATCGACGACCAATCCCCGCAAGCCACTGGTACCAAAAGCCGCCATAACCCTAGTCTCCGCCTGTTGTCTGACCCTGACATAATAACCACAAGGCGCGCCGCGCGATACTTCGCCCTTTCCCTGATACCCCGGCGCTGTGTATCATAAGCGGTTGGCGTGATGCATGCGCCGACCCATCCTTTTTAAGAACACTGAGCAAGGCTATGCCCACCAACAACGAATGGATGAACTGGCACAGTAACGCCGATACGCTACCGAGCCTGGACAACTATAGCTACGAAGACATCCGGCGCTGGCTGGGCGATCTGGAAATTCGCAAAGCCCAGTCCTATCAAAAATCGATCAGCCGCCTTGAACGTTTGGATGAAACTGATCTCAGCGCTTTTGTTCAGGGTACGGCGCGTGCGGCCTATCATGTGGACATTCATCTGAGCCAAGGGCACCTCATCAGCTTATGTACCTGCCCGGTCGCCAGCAACTGCAAGCATGTCACAGCGGTATTACTGGCTTTTCTGGCGCAACGTGGTCATGAAGCGCCCACGCACACACCGCGTCCGCACGTCATGCAATGGCTGAGCGATCTGCGCTCCCATCTCAATCCACCGCCACGCAAGCCACCCAGTACCACCTATTTGTTGCACTGGATACTGGAACCCCGGAGTCGCCGCCATCAGGGTCCGGTATTGAGTTGCCAGAAAGCGCGACTCAACAAACAAGGCATTTGTACAGAGCGGACGCCATGGCACAATTTTGAGGCGGCTTTGCGTCGTCCTCCCAGCTTTTTGGACGACGTCGACCAGCGGGCGCTGCGCCGCCTCCTGCTGGAAGATCCTTATGCTAATCAATCCGGTCTTTTTGAGCTGGGTCCCCGGCATGGGGCTGCAGCCCTAAGTATGCTCGCGCCGAGCGGTCGGCTGTTCATCAATGCTCCAGCGAGTTCGCCCCTGCGCCTCGGAGACACTCGCGCTGGCAAGCTGATCTGGAAAGTCAGTAAGGATGGAGAACAACATCCAGTACTGGAAACCACCACGCCAGCCCACGCTTTTCTGATACTCGATACTCCGTGGTATCTGGACAGTGAAAATCTAGAAATTGGTCCGGTAGATACTCTGGTACGGACCGATGTACTTCGCGACTTATTACAGGCGCCGCCGCTCAATACCCAAGAAGCGCTGCTGCTGCGCGACATGCTGGAACAAAGTGCGCCTGGACTGCCGGCCCCCGTGGCCGACCCCGAGAAGAATCTGCGGGTTATTGATGCACCCCTGCAGCCCATCCTCTGGTGCGACACGCTGTCGCTTCTGGGGCTACAGGTGCATCGCGCGTACAGCGGCCAGTGGAGCCCAACCAGCCGCTTCGATTATGGACAGCCCAGCTTCGTTTACGGTCAGGCACGCATAGCCGCCGACGATGACAGCGCCATCCAAACCTTGGGCAACGGAGAAATGGTCCGGGTACTGCGCGATCTGGCTCAAGAAAAAGAAGCCATGCGGGTACTCACTAAAACGGGCATGCAGTTCGCTAAGGCCAGTCTTTTCCATAGTCTTTCGCTGTTACCCCATCCCATTTTTGGACTCGCCCGTGAAGACGATTGGGCACAGTTCATGATCGAGGGCGTGGCGGATCTCCGTGAAGCAGGCTGGGAAGTACGCTGGCCGGAGCGTTTCCGCCATTATTTCCTGCAAGTCGACGAATGGGATATGCAGGTGGACGGCGACGAAGAAGGCTGGCTAGGTTTGGATGTCGGCATCGTCGTTGAAGGCAAGCGTTTAGCCCTTGCCCCCCTGCTCGGAGAGCTTTTTGGTCGTGATCCACGCTGGTTGAATCCCGGCGGCCTGAGCACGATTCCTGATGCTGAACACATTCTCCTGCATACCCCCGCCGGCGTTCCCATACAAACGGCAGCCCATCGCCTCAAACCTCTGGTTGGCACGCTGATTGATTTATTCAGCCTGGGGGCGAGCGGCCCCTTGCGGGTTTCGGCTTTTGACGCGCCGCGACTCACCGAATTGGTCGATAGCAGCCAATGGCGCAGCGAGGGGATGGAGGCGATTCGCGCACTGGCCCAGCGTTTGCCGAAAAATGGCGAGATAGTCGCTGTCGCTCCGCCCCAAGGCTTCGCCCTACCCTTGCGTGCTTATCAGCAAGAAGGCCTTTCCTGGCTGCAATTCCTCCGGGAGCATCGTCTTGGAGGAATCCTCGCCGACGACATGGGCCTTGGTAAAACGGCGCAAACACTCGCTCACCTGCTACTCGAAAAAGAAAGCGGGCGGATGCAAAATCCAGCACTGATCGTTATGCCGACTTCCCTCATTCACAATTGGCGGGAAGAAGCTGAACGCTTTGCCCCAGATTTACGCGTCCTCTCTCTTCACGGCAAAGAGCGCCTAAGCCATTTTACGGAAATGGTCGATCATGATTTGATTCTGACTACCTATCCGCTGGTATGGAGGGATATTGAACTTCTAAAGGCGCAAAAATTTCATCTGCTGATTCTCGATGAAGCACAAATGGTTAAGAATGCCCAGGGCCGCGCCGCCGAAGCCATTCGCGAAATTGCGACGGAGCACCGCCTTGCCCTGACCGGCACCCCTATGGAAAACCACTTGGGCGAACTCTGGGCGCAGTTCGATTTTTTGTTGCCCGGTTTTCTGGGCGATATCCGCACTTTTCAAAAAATCTGGCGCAATCCCATAGAAAAGCATGGCGATTCAGAACGTCTCGAATTACTGGCACGCCGGGTACGGCCTTTCATCCTGCGCCGTAAAAAAGAGGAAGTAGCCGAGGAGCTTCCGGAAAAAACCATCATCATCCGCTCCGTAGATATTGAAGGTGCGCAGCGCGATCTTTATGAAACGGTGCGCAGCGCCATGGACGAGCGCATCCGTCAGGAAATTGCGGCCAAAGGTTTTCAACGTAGCCAGATTGTCATCCTAGATGCCATGCTCAAATTGCGGCAAGTCTGCTGCGATCCACGCCTCTTAAAAAGCGAAAAAGCGCGCAAGGTACAAGAAAGCGCCAAACTCGCCCTGCTCACGGAGATGATTCCGGAACTGCTGGCCGAAGGACGACGAATTCTGTTGTTTTCACAATTCACCGAAATGCTGGCCCTAATCCGCGCCCGGCTGGACAAGATGCATATCGCTTATGTGGAACTCAATGGCAGCACCCAGGACCGTAAAACACCGATTGCGCAGTTTCAACACGGTGAAGTACCTCTGTTTCTGATCAGCCTCAAAGCCGGTGGAGTGGGACTGAATCTGACTGCCGCTGATACCGTCATCCATTATGATCCCTGGTGGAATCCAGCCGCTGAAAATCAGGCCACGGATCGCGCCCATCGTATTGGTCAAAAGCGCCGAGTGTTCGTTTATAAATTGATTGTGGCGGGAAGTATTGAAGAGAAAATCCTCGCTCTACAGGAGAAAAAAGCGATACTGGCTGCGGGAGTTTTGGAAAAGGCCCAGAAAGACAAACTGCAGTTTGGCGCGGATGATCTCGCCTCACTCCTCGCCCCCCTACCCGAAATTCGACGTTGAAGTGAGGTATAGGCTTCCCGACAAGGCCGCTTAATGGCACACTACCCGCAAGTTCGAGTTTCGCGCCGGAATGACTTCCGCAACACCGGGGCTCGCCAGCACCAGCCAGGAATCATGATCAATGAAAAGCACAGCACACCAAGAACATCGTCGCGATCGTTTTATCATTAGCGGAGCTTTGCACGGCATCACCGAATCGGCCATTTTAGAATTGAAGAATTTTGAGGCTATGGGCGGACATCTTGAGCTCCTCCCCGAAAAAAAATTGGCTTTGATTCAATATGATGGTCGCTGCGGAGCGGAAGCCGAAGCACAAATGGTCGCCATACTCCAGCGAGCGGGCGAAAATTGCGAATCCCACGGGGTGATCTGTCATGGCAAAGATCACTGCGAACCTCTCAATCTTCACGTGGGCCCGCTGGCAAAAGATCACCCCACGCGTACCCATTCCCTCGCGAAGCATCTCGGACGATGGCTGCACTTAAAAAAACAATCTTGAGATCCCCATTATTGCGGGTCATGGTGCGTGCCAGCGCATTGGCTCTGTTATTGATTGGACCGGCGGCGGAAGCAGCATCTGCCCCACTATCTCCGCAACAAAATGCGCTTCTCCTCAACGCCGCGACGGCTTTTGCCCAGGGCGATTATCAGCCCGCTGCAGAGGCCTTCCCGCAACTTCAAAGTACATACATGGGTTCCTGGGTCGGCTACTGGGCAATCCAGCCCCGCCTGAAAACGCTTTCCCAGGCACAATATCAACAATACAGCGGCCATTTTCCCGAAGGGGTTGCACACCATCTTCTGCGCCGCCAATGGTTACTGGAACTAGCCCGGCGTCAGGACTGGACCAACTTTACCAGCGTCTATCAAAGCGGTCCCGTTCCCGATCTCATCACGCTGCGATGCGATGCGGCACGCGATCCGGCACTCCGAGGCAGCAGTGTCGTCCAGCCTTATTTTTTATGGAGCGCGGCTCCGGCTAACAACCATGCCTGTAACGCCATGGCGCAAACCGCCTTGGCGCATGGTCAGATTGCTTCGACGCAATTATGGCAGCGACTTCGGCAGATGTTTGAGGCCTCGGCATTTCAGTCGGCTTTGCATTTTGCCTCTTATCTGGAGCCTTCGGCGGCCTTGCAACTAGACCGTATCGTGCGCCAACCGGCCGTATGGTTAAGTCAGCAGACCTCATCCTATGGTAACGCTCCGTGGCCACAGTCAGCGCAGAATTTGCGGGTTTTGGCCTTGTTGCGACTGGCGGCAGCGCATCCGAGCGCGGCGGTGCAGACGGTGCAGGGTTCCAGTACCCTGAGCGCAGCAGATCAAGCGCTGGTTTTATATAACGCTGCTTATCAGGGTACTCTGAAATTACGGCCAGAAGCCGGGCCGTGGTATGCATTGGCCTATCGTGCGGACCCCCAGTTTAGCCCGCGTCCGCAGATTTTAGCGTGGATGGTCCGTACGGCACTGCGTAATAGTCAGTGGAATATGGTTGTTGAAGCCACCGCACTCATGGATGCGGCCCAAAGCCAGCAAAAACAGTGGCAATTCTGGAATACCGTCGCCCGCTTGGAACTCGGCCATACCGCCAGCGCTCGTGCTCAATTTAAGGCATTAGCATCCCCTTGGAGCTACACCGGACAACTGGCCATGGCGGCACTGGGCCAGCCACTCACCCTCGACGCTTCTGCTACGCATCTTGAAGACGTGGTGGCGACCTCCACCATCAGCGAAACTACATCCGAGCGTGCAGCGCTCAAACTCTATCAACTGGGTTTGTATTATGACGCTCTGAGCGAATGGGATCATGATCTGCATCAACTGTCTGATCCAGCACAAATCAAGGCCGTTGCCCGGCTGGCTTTTCAGCAGCAAGCCTGGCTCCTCGGTATTCATGCCAGCAGTCTGGTTCAAGATAATGGTGACTGGCAGCAAGGCTATATACTGCCTTATGCTCAGGAAATTGCCCAAGCAGCGGCCGCCACCGGCCTGCATCGTGCCTTTCTGGCGGGACTCATCCGTCAGGAGTCGGGGTTTGCTTTTGGCATTCGTTCCGACGTAGGTGCCCAAGGCTTGATGCAGGTCATGCCCACCACCGCGCAGTGGTTACAAAATCATGTTCCTGCCGCAGCCAACGCCGATTTGCATAGCATTCGGGGTAATTTAGTACTGGGCTCTAACTATCTGAGTATGCAGCAGCAAAATTTCGGGGGTTCGGAACTCTTGGCCGCAGCCGCCTACAATGCCGGTCCCGGCGCACCAAAACATTGGTTAGCCCGCTGGAATGGACCGACTGAAGGCCCTTGGGCGGGGCCCATTTTTACCGCCAATATTCCCTACCAACAGACCCGCCGCTATGTAGAAAGCGTACTCACCAATACCGTGGTATATGCCGCGCTTTTGGATCAGCAACCGCAAAATATCTGGCCACACTGGCAATTGGGTTCCAGTCAGCAGCCCTGAATTTAGCGGTCTGAGCCCAAGATAGGCGAATAGTTCGCCACCCACGCGGCTACTTCTGTGGCGGGCATGGGTCGTGCGATGCTGTAACCTTGCAAGAAATTTACGCCCAAAGGCGCAAGTTTTTGAGCATGCGCCAAAGTCTCGACACCTTCGGCGACCACTTCGAGCCCCAATGCGAGCGCTGTCGAAGTCAGTCCAGTCACAATCGCGAGATCTTTATTGTCCACTAAAATATCGCGCACAAAACTCTGGTCCACCTTAATCGTATGGGCAGGAAGTTTTTGCAAATAAGTGAGCGAAGCATTACCCGTTCCAAAGTCATCCAGAGCAACATGAATTCCCAGCGAATTGATAGCATTTAACGTCGCTATCGCCGTCTGGAAATCCAGCATAGGTGCACTTTCCGTAACTTCGAGTTCAATCAGATCATGGCGAAGATCAGGATAAAGAGACAAGATATTGCGCGTATCGTTCAAAAACTCGGCATCCAACAAATGTCGGGCGCTGATATTAATACCCACACGCAATAATAGACCCTGCTTTTGCCAGAGCGCAGCCTGAGAGAAAGCCGTTTCCAAAACCCAGCGACCAATTTTGCGTGCCAACAGTGGATGATCCAGCGCGCTGGCAAAAGCGTCTGGGGTAAGGAGTTCCCCCCCTCCTCTATCCAGCCGCAACAGCGCTTCGACACCCCGCGCTCCTCCCCGCAAACTCACCAAGGGCTGATAGAGCAGCACGAAACGATTTTCTGCCAACGCTTGCTCCGCACGTTGTACCCCTTCAGCGATTTGTTGCTGTGCCGCCTCCAAAGTAGCGTTGTAAAACAAATGACCATTTCGTCCCGCTGACTTTGCAGCGTACATCGCAAGATCCGCTAGGCGCAGCAACAAGCTCGGGGCATCGGCATCCGAAGGATATGCAGCAAGACCGATGGTCGCGGATACCGTAACCATCCCCCCCTAAAATCTCTACGGGTTCGCTCACTGCAGCTAGAAACCGGCTCATGAAAGGATCTAGTTCACCGCGATGGACGGGTTTCATCAGGAGTAAGCCAAATTCATCGCCTCCGAGTCGGGCGATGATGTTTTCCTTACCCAAAAGCAATTGCATCCGTTTGGCCAGCTTACATAACAACGCATCGCCACTTTCATGACCGAACAAATCGTTAATTTGTTTGAATCCGTCCAGATCCAATATGGCTACATAGAAACTCGTAACACTTTCCGACTCGGGGCGACAGGCATCATTCAAGTATTGTTGAAATTGCAGACGATTGGGCAATTGCGTCAGCGCGTCATGATTCGCCTGATAAGCAAGCTGATCCGCGAGTTGGCGACGTTCGGTAACATCATGAAAAACCAGAACGACACCCAACACTTGACCGTCACGACTGCGGATGGGTGCCGCAGAATCCTCAATTGCATATTCTTGACCATCGGCACTGAGTAAGGTCGTGTGATTGGCCAGACCAATCACACGACCTTCTGCCAGAACCCGGCGTACTGGATTAGAAACGGGCTCACGCGTACTTTCATTAATAATGGGAAAAACTAGATCTAAAGGTTTTCCACGGACCTGCGCAAAGCTTCTTCCTAACAGATTTTCGGCAACACTGTTGACGCCAGTGACCCGCGCATCGGTGTCCGTAGTAATGACCGCGTCGCCAATGGAGGCCAAGGTTACTTCGGCTCTTTCCTTGGCTTCCCAGATGGCGCTGTCGGTTTCCATTTGCAGTACTTCACGCAGCGCATTCTGCCTTTGGATAAACCGAAATCCAAAAAACCCTATGATTAATAATAATATTTCAACCAAAGAGGGGGCCAGCATACTGTGCGCCCATATCGCCCAGACGGTGCGGCGCAAAATACTGGCGCCCGCCACTAAGGGGTAACCAGGAACCGCCTGAAAAGCGCCCAGACGCCATTGACCCATGGCCTTAGAGAAGCCCAGAAAACTGCCACCACGCAATTGCGGATGGATTTGCAGATAACGGGCCGCAATACCCGTCTGTTGGACCATAAAAGATGTCTTATCCGGTGGCGGATCGCGCGCTATCAGAAAACCATCCTTGCGCAATAAGAATAGTCCAGTGTGACGTTGGAGGGGATATTCTTTCCAGCCCGGCAACGCTCCGTCCTGCAGGGGTAACAAAGCCGAGAGAAATAGGACTTGACCATTCTTGAGCGTGACTTTTCGTAAAAAAGGAATGAACCAGGATTTTTTTTCTACTCCAGGGATGACAGAACCCACGCAAAATCCCGGGATGATATGTACATCGTGACTACGATCTGCGGTCAGTGGTAATGGACTGTGATATGGCCATTTCCCATACATGTACGAATTGGCAAAAACATGGCCGACAGCGTCAGCAATCGCTACATGGCGAATTTCCGGCTGTACCTTCAGGTAATCACTCAGTAATGTTCCAGCTTTCATTCCTTCAGGATCAGTAAGCGCTTGGATAGACTCTGTAAGAAGATCCAAAGAAGTTTGCACGCCCCTGAAGGTTTGCGCGGTACTATTGGCCAGTGCAACCGAAAGAATACGAAGATTACTGACTTGCTCACTACGTACCCGATGCCAAGTATAAAATCCGATCAATATCCAAGAAAACAAAAGCAACAAGAAAAATATAAGCTGAAAGATCCTCAGCAGCCTCGCACTATAAGTTTTTGCAGGTTTTAAAGGCTGACTACCGAAATCTTTGGGCATTTTATGCGCTTATTGAGAATGAACATTATGGTTGTAGTCAAATTTGCTGCGTTTTTCAAGCATATCCCGAAAAAATTAAAGCTCTGCCAAGCTATTACTAGCTGGACAGAGCCCTTAAAAACCGTCTGGTGACAGCGTTAGCTGGGCATCGCCGAAATAAAAGCAGCCGGCACCGGGAATTCCCCCAGAGCACTACGCAATACGGCAAAATGCATAGCCTCGTCGCCTTCTATATTAGCCGCAGCATGGGCCAGATCAGGGTTACTGAATTGGGGTACTGTACCCAAATACGCCTTGGCCGCCCCAACTTCTAGGCCCGCAGCAAAGTGCAGCACATCATCCTGAGTTTTCAATTTGTCCAGAGGGAATCCCCATTTCGCCGCCAGTTCAGTCATCGGCGACTTCAGAGGAATTTTTGGGGCCACCGCTGTTCCACCCAGTTTCTTAATGGTTTCGGCCAGAATAGCGGCATGTGCTTCATGATCCGCCTGAAAAGACAAGGCCACCTTGAGCAAAGCTGGGCTCAATAGTTTACTTTCGGCACCCACCTGATAAGCCGCAATTGCCTGATGTTCTGCATTCAACGCAAAATTGAGCAGATATAAATCGTGTTTTGGACCTTTGGACATGGTCGCGGCTTCCGCCATAACCGGCATCGACAAGGTACTCACTGCCGCCAATCCGAGACCAAACAAGGCACTTTTCTTGAAAAAATCACGACGATCCAAGGCCTGCGTTTCCACTTCGTTCATGATGTGCTCCTCAAAATGCGTCGGCAAAATTGCCGCCGTAATGGGTTTTACGTAATAAATCCGCGTCTGGATGCGCCTGAATTTCATGCCTCAGCTACTGAGTTGCGTAGATAACACGCTGGCTTTATAAAGAATAGCACTGGTTGGTTGCCCCGTCGGTGAACCGCCCGCAGGCTCCATGGTCACCGCAATCAAACTTACCGTCCGCATATCCAGATGATCCGGGGTAGACAATACCGGCGTCCTGCCAGGGCTGGTCGGCAGCAACCCCATGGAAATCGGTTTTTTGCCGGGGACAATGGCCCACAACTGTAGGGATTTGTCGGGAGGTAATGGCATCGCGTGCATGGTTACCAATGCCATATGATGGGTATTGGCACGCAACATCCAAACCGCCTGACCAGAACGATTATTAAGCACGGCCATATAAGGCATTTGGGGGGGGGTGGGCCAAAGCAGCAGTACGACCAAGGCGATACTGAGTCCGGCACTCAGGCTGCGCCAGACACCCAGTTTTTGCCACCAGACTAATTTGCCCTGAGCAGCGACAGAAGATTTTTTGGGCAATTCTGCCTGCACGCCCTGCCAGACCGAGCGCGGCGGCGGAATCGGCTGAGCGCGCAGGCTCAGCGGCATAAGAACATCTTCCCACTCGGCGACACGCGCTGCTAGCCAAGGCCGATTATGCAGCATTTGCGTGAAGCGTCGGCGCGCGCGCCCGCGCAAAGTTCCCAACACATAAGCGCCCGCAAGCATATCAGCGAGTTTTGGCGATTTATGCAGATTCATGATGCAAACAATCCCTTAATGTCAGGAGCCCTCGGCGAATCCAGCTTTTAACCGTGCCCAAAGCTTCGCCAGCGAAGCGGGCAACCTCTTCATAACTGGCAGCGCGATAAAAAGCCTGGGAAATGGCTTGGCGTTGCTCAGAAGGGAGTTGCTTCAGGCAATCCTGCAAGCGCTGTTTTTCAGATTCCAGAGCCCTTTCTGCGTGGCTATTAGGTTCACCCCAGCGATCCCAATCTTCATCCTCCCAACCCGGCTGATCTTTGGGAAGCCGTCGCAAATCATCAATTGCCTGGTAGCGAACAATGGCCGCCGCCCAAGCCAAGGGCGCACCCCGACCAGACTGATATTCACCGGCTTTTAACCAGATTTTCATAAACGCATCCTGCAGCGATTCGGCGGCACGGCCTTCTTCTCTGAGGATACGCAATGCGACCGGATATAGATGCGCAGAGGTGGCATCATAAAATTGCCGGAACGCCTCTTGATCAGCTTGGGCTACCCGGCGCAGGAGCTTTTCGAGGGCATCGACCTCAAGCATGGGATATAACCATCACCTGATAAACGACTCGTTACATTTTATTGCTCGATTCATAAGCTGATGCATCCTATTCTGTACCCGGCAGGAAAAAGCATAGCGCAAAAGCTTTCGTCTTGACTATGCACGCCCATAATCTTTATCGGAGAGGAGATTACCATGAAATTATTATCTGTCGCCGGGATTTTATCCGGTGCCCTAATCACTGCTTTGGGCCTGAGTGATGTGGCTCATGCCGGACCCGTGGATATTCAGTTGAATGTGGGCACTCAGCCCGTATATGCCGCACCGGGTTACCCTCCGGCAATTCTCAGCAGTCCACCCCTGATGGTCTGGCTCAGCAATCTTGGGGTATATGCCGCCTACGGCGCCTCTCAACCCATTTTTTACCAAGGTTCCAATTACTATTATTACTACGGTAATCGCTGGTGGGCGGGCCCCGGCTATCGAGGCCCTTGGCGCCCTATTGCTGCGCCACCACCGGCATTACGACGCTGGAACCATCGTGACTGGCCGAATGTACAGCGCAATGCAGGCCGCTATGCCCGAGATCCCCATTGGCGGCATTTTCGTCCCGCCGAACGACCTCATCCGCAGCCCTATCCGCAACGACCAAGTCCGCAAGTTCAGCGACCCCAGCCACCGCATTACGGCTCGGTAGGGCGTCCGGACAATCCTGGACGGCCCTCTGAATACGGGCGCCCCGGCCCACAAGGACCCGGTCATGACCAAAATCACGGTAAACCAGACCGTTGGCAGAACAACCGCGATCAAGGCCCACAGGGACCAGGGCGGGATAACCACTAGCCTAATTTTACACTGATCCAGTCGCGGGCGGCATCCAGAGCAGCATTCAACGCGGCTGGATTACCCGCCCCGGCTTGGGCCATATCCGGACGACCACCACCTTTGCCACCCAGAGGTTGTGCCACCTGGTTCACCAGCTCACCGGCATGCACGCGACCTGCCAGAGCTTTACCTACTCCAGCGATGAGCGACACTTTCTCACCCTCCACCCCCGCAAGCACAATCACCCCCTCGGGCAATTGCGTGCGCAAACGATCCAGAGCATCCCGTAAGGCTTTGCCATCCATGCCCTCCAGCCGACAAACCAGAACCGGCACCCCCGCCACATGTTGGGCCTGAGAAGCCAGATCAGCTCCGGCACGAGCCGCTTCCTCGCGCTTGGCTTTTTCCAGTTCTTTTTCTAGCTGACGTAATCGCTCTAAGGTTTGCGAAAGGCGTTGATCCAGCTCTGCGGGAGCGACTTTGAGTAATCCGGCTGCCACCTGCAAACGTTCTTCATCCCGTTGAATGGCTTCCAGAGCCGCCGCTCCGGCCACAGCCTCAATGCGCCGGATACCTGCCGCGACCCCGCTTTCGCTGAGAATTTTGAAAACCCCCATATCCCCCAGTGCGCTGACATGCGTCCCGCCACACAATTCCAGTGAAAAATCGCCCATACGCACCACCCGCACTTCGTCACCATATTTTTCGCCGAAAAGCGCCATCGCGCCCAATGCCTGCGCTTCGGCAATGGGCAGAATCTGGGTATCTGCGTGGACATTATTACGGATAGCGGCATTCACGTTGCGTTCAATTTCACGCAACTGGGCCATCGTAACCGGCTCGGGATGGCTGAAATCAAAACGCAGACGCTCGGGATTCACCAATGAGCCTTTTTGTTGCACATGGGTACCCAGAATTGTGCGGAGTGCGGCGTGTAATAGATGGGTCGCGGAATGATGCGTAGCGGTGGCACTTCGCGCAACCCCATCCACACTGCTCATGACCGTGTCGCCCACCTGCAAACGGCCCGACTGCAACTGACCCAGATGCACATGCAGGCTCCCCAAGGGTTTCTGCGTGTCGTGGACTGCGAATACCGCTTGTTGCGATTGCAGTTCACCACGGTCCCCCGCCTGCCCGCCGGATTCGCCATAAAATGGGGTCTGATCGAGAATGACCGCACCACTATCCCCGGCTTCGAGAAAAGCCACTTCCTCACCATCCCGAATCAGAGCCAGCACCTTGCCTTCATCAGCACTCAGGGTGTAACCGGTAAATTGCGTCGCTGGCAAACGCATGGCCAAATCGTGATAAATCCGTTCGGTTTTGACCGCACCACTGCCCGACCAAGCCGCACGGGAACGCTGGCGTTGTTCGGACATGGCGACTTCGTATCCGTCCATATCCATGACCAGTCCCTTTTCCCGGGCGATGTCAGCGGTCAGGTCCACCGGGAAACCATAGGTGTCGGCGAGCCTAAAGATAATCTCTCCGGGAATAGCGGCCTGCGCAGACAAGCCCGCAATCGCTTCTTCGAGGAGCGTTAAACCCCGTTCAAGGGTTTCTCGAAACCGGATTTCTTCCCGTTCGAGGGCCCGTTCTACCTCAGACTGGGCCCGCGCCAGTTCGGGGAAAGCAGAACCCATTTCCTGAACTAAGGGCGTTACCAGCTTATAAAAAAATACGTTTTCTATTCCCAGTTTGCGGCCATGACGCACCGCTCGACGAATAATTCGACGGAGAACATAACCGCGCCCCTCATTAGCAGGTAGTACGCCATCGGTAATGAGAAAACTGCAGGCCCGGATATGGTCAGACAGTACTCGCAGGCTGGTATCCGTGGCGCCATCTTGTCCGTAGCGCTTACCTGCCAGTTGGGCGGCGGCGGCAATCAGCGGTTTGAAAAGATCGGTGTCGTAATTGTTGTGAACGCCTTGCAATACGGCAGCGAGGCGCTCCAGTCCCATGCCCGTATCCACAGAAGGTTTGGGTAAAGGCGTCAGCTTGCCGTTACTGTCACGATCAAACTGCATGAACACCAGATTCCAGATTTCGATGTAACGGTCACCATCTTCGTCCGGACTGCCGGGAGGGCCTCCGGGAATCGCGGGGCCGTGGTCATAGAAAATTTCTGAACAAGGCCCGCAGGGACCCGTATCCCCCATGCTCCAGAAGTTATCTTTCATGCCACAACGAGAAATCCGAGCGGGATCAATACCTATATCCTCGATCCAAATTTGCGCCGCCTCATCGTCTTCTTCGTAGACCGTAATCCACAGTTTTTCGGCAGGCAAACCCAATCTTTCGGTCAAGAAGCGCCAGGCAAACCCAATCACTTCGCGTTTGAAGTAATCCCCAAAAGAAAAATTGCCCAGCATCTCGAAAAACGTGTGATGGCGTGCCGTATAACCGACATTTTCCAGATCATTGTGTTTCCCGCCTGCGCGCATACAGCGCTGGGAGGACACCGCTCGCTGGTAGGGTCGCTGCTCCAAGCCCAAAAAAACATCTTTAAAGGGCACCATTCCGGCATTGGTAAAAAGAAGCGTCGGATCGTTGCGTGGAATCAGCGCGCTGGAAGGAACTATTTGATGTCCCTGCTCCATGAAATAATCCAAAAAGGCTTGGCGAATGGCTTGCGCTTGCATAGGTCTTCCGTCAGTAATTAAAAAGTTAAAGTGCTATTCGCTGCAATCATCCTGATTTTTGCCGCATTCCGCCAGTACCTGGCGGACCTGATCGCCGGTGAATCCCCGCCCCATAAGAAACCGCGCGCGCCGCGCATAGTCCCGGGCGTCTGCGATAGCCACTAGACCAAAACGCTTTTGGTAAACGCTCCGCGCCTGAGCCAGCCAATCCACAGAGTCGTCGGAGGGCGCGTCTACCCCAGCACGGTGCAGATCCTGACGCAGGCGCAAGGGTCCATGCCCTTGCCGAATACGGGTGCGCGTCAGCATTTCTGCGTAGCGCTGATCATCCTGATAGCCAGAAGCAGCGAGCTTGTCGAGTGCTTCACGAATGTTGCCCGCTTCATAGCCCGCATGGAGCAGCTTGGCTTCTAATTCGCGACGCCCATATTCTCGCCGCGCCAGCAGCCGCAAAGCCAAGACCGTCGGGTCCAGCACTGGCCCGGCCATGTTCTATTCGACCGGGGCAGGCTCCGCTACCGCATCGGTAAAGGCCAAAGGATTACCGGATGCGGCGGCCCGCACCTGCTGTTCAATTTTAGCGGCCAGTTCCGGACGCTCCTTGAGATACTGGCGCGCATTATCCTTACCCTGACCAATACGTTCACCCTGATAGGAATACCAGGCCCCGCTTTTTTCGACGATCTCAAACTTCACGCCCAGATCCACCAGCTCGGAAAGACGAGAAATGCCTTCGCCGTAAAAAATAGCGAATTCTGCTTCGCGGAAAGGCGGAGCCACCTTGTTTTTGACCACTTTGACGCGCGTGTCATTACCTAAGACTTCATCACCCTTTTTAATGGCACCAATCCGGCGAATATCCAGGCGCACCGAGGCATAAAATTTTAGCGCATTACCCCCTGTGGTGGTTTCCGGGCTGCCATACATCACGCCGATTTTCATACGAATCTGGTTGATGAATATGACTAGGGTATTGGTTCGGGAAATATTTGCCGTCAACTTCCGTAAAGCCTGACTCATCAGTCGTGCTTGCAGACCGACGTGAGAATCGCCCATATCTCCTTCTATTTCCGCTTTGGGGGTGAGTGCCGCCACTGAATCTACGACGATGAGATCCACAGCCCCGGAACGAACCAGCATATCGGCGATTTCGAGAGCCTGCTCACCCGTATCAGGCTGGGAAACCAGCAAATTTTCGAGATCCACCCCCAGCTTGTGGGCATAACTTGGGTCCAGTGCATGCTCAGCATCAATAAAGGCTGCCGTTCCTCCGGCCTGCTGACAACTGGCGATCGCATGCAAAGTCAGTGTCGTCTTGCCGGAAGATTCCGGACCATAAATTTCCACCACTCTACCCCGGGGTAAACCGCCGACGCCAAGGGCTAAATCAAGCCCCAGCGAACCCGTGGAATAAACGGCAATATCTTTGATGGCATTATGATCCCCGAGGCGCATGACGGCGCCCTTGCCAAACTGCTTGTCAATTTGCGAAAGAGCGGCCACAAGAGCCTTACTGCGTTGTTCATCCATCATGCTGTCCTTTATCCTGTCCGCGCCATCTGCTCTAGCATTCTACCTGACCCAGAAGGATGGGCAAAGGCAACTTTTTCTGGGGCACACTTACGATGCGGAGGGAAGTAGTGTGAGGAGAGCGCCCAAGGCAACGGAGCCCGCTGCATACTGCACGGCCCAGCGATCTCCGGAAAAATGACCGGTTTTCACCTGCGCCTGAGCACCACGCTGCCCCCAAGCCCAGCAAACCGTTCCCACGGCTTTACCCGATACCGCACCACCCGGTCCGGCAATACCGGTAATAGCCACCGCCATATCGGCATTCACCAATGCGCCGGCCAGCATTTCCAGTGCGACTTCTTCAGAAACCGCTCCAAATCGCGCCAGCGTGTGCTCCTGCACCTGAAGCATTTGTTCTTTCGCCGCATTACTGTAGGTAACGTACCCTTGGCGAAGTAAAGCCGACGAACCTGGCAAGGCCGTCAAGCGCGCTGCCAGCCCCCCACCCGTACAGGATTCTGCAAGAGCGAGGCGCGGCCCTGCAGCTTTCGCACGCTGCAGTAACACCCATTCCGGCGGTGCCATATTCAGCAGTAGGGCGCCGGGTATAACGTGGTTCAACCAAAATTCACCAGGCAATATTTCATTATCTGGACCCTGATCACTGAACACGGTCGCGGGCGCCGGACAAACCGGCAAGCATTCTCGCGCCCAATCATTGATGGCCTGCCAGTCTCCTGCCGGCAGGACGCTACGCGCACGACGATCCGCCCAAGTCTTGTCATTAACAAACGCACCGATGGCCAGAGCGGGGCCCTCTAGGTCGGGTAATACGGCGCATAATTCGATCTGTGCAACGACACCGCTCCGCATGGCCCAAGCGCGCAATCGTTGGGCATCGGGCAAAGCGCTGGGTCGTAGTGGTAAAAAAATCCGCAGTGTTGCCTCAGCATTCATAACCAGCCCGCTCCCAGTAAAAGACGAAGGATAATCAATGCGGGAATTGCCGCAGCGATATCATCCAGCATGATGCCTGTACCGCCATGAATATGCCGGTCCAACCAAGAAATGGGCCAAGGCTTAAGCATGTCGAAAAAACGGAACCATAAAAATCCGACAAGTAAAGTCCAGCCACTAAAAGGCAGGCCCCACAAAGTCAGCAACAAACCGACCCATTCATCCCAGACAATAGCGGGAGGGTCCAAGGCTCTTTTGCCGGTACTGCCATTTTGCATATCCAAAGCGGTCTGACCACAGAGCCAAGGACCCACTGCGATCATCAGCAACAGTATCCCGCTATAAATCCATAGGTTATGCACGACGAGCGCCAGTACGCAATAAATCGGCACAGCGGCCAAGGTACCCATGGTACCCGGCAGCCACGGCGACAAACCGCTCCCGCCACCAAAAGCGAGCCAGTGATACCAAGGTCTAGAATACATGCTCATGCCCCCAAGACATGGGCAGATCTATCTGTTGGCCCTGCCAGGTCAACGCTACAGCGGGCGCATGCGGATCTGCAATGGCGAGAATTTTACCGACTGGAGTCAGCCGGAGCGCATGCGCTGCCGCCGTCTCTTGCAAGAAAGCAGAAAGCGCCGGTGGCGCACAAAGGATCAGCTCATAATCATCGCCGCCAGACAGCGGCCAACGTTGCCAGCGTTCGCGGTCAGAACCCAGGCATTCTGCCAACTCCGGACTGACCGGTAAGGTATCCAAGGCCACCTGGGCGCGCACGTCCGAAGCGTCGAGAATATGCTGAAGATCTGCCAGAAACCCGTCCGAGCAATCCAGCGCACAGGCAACCCCACCCGCCTGAGCAGCCAGCGCAAAATCCAGCCTTGGGGTCGGACGCAGCCGCCGCGCTTCCAAAGCGCGTTGATGTGTGGATGAACACACGCAGGTCCAGTCTGCCTGCCCCCGCTCGGCAAAAGCCCAGTCCAGAGCGGCGGCGGCGTCACCCAACGTGCCGGTGACCCAGATGATATCATCGGGACGGGCGGCATCACGACGCATAACCCCTTGACTAGCCAAACCTATGACCGTGATGGAGAGCGATAAGGGACCGTCCGTAGCCACGGTATCACCACCCACCAACACCACATTATGCTGGTCCGCCAGCGCACGCCAACCCTGTGCAAACCACTCTATCCAGTTTTCGTAACCCTCAGCTTTAGGGGGTAAAGCCAAATTCAGCAGGCACCAACGCGCTTCGCCACCCATTGCCGCGAGATCACTAAGGTTGACGGCCAGCGCTTTCCAAGCCAGATCTTGCGGGCTCACGTTCGCAAAAAAATGACGGCCCGCCACCAAGGTATCAGTACTGACTAACAGGGTGCGGCCGGCCGGGTCCAACCACGCGGCATCGTCACCTATGCCTAAACGCACGTCCTTGCCATTACTACCTAAGTGCCTTTTTAGCTGCTGAATGAGCGCAAATTCTGCACCCGCCATGTGTACTCCGTTTTTGGCCTTGCTCGCGCTACTATAGCAAGCTCCCACCATGAAGGAAGCTATGTCTCTAAGTTCTCCGGTTATAGGCCGCTTTGCGCCATCCCCCAGCGGCCCCCTTCATGCGGGGTCATTGATTGCGGCTATCGGCAGTTATCTCAGCGCGCGCAGCCAAGGTGGACGCTGGCTGCTCCGCATGGAAAATATTGATGAAAGCCGAACGCGCCCCGGTGCTGCCGAGCATATTCTGCGCCAGACTGATGCACTGGGGCTGGATTGGGATGGTCCGGTCTGGATACAGTCAACGCGCAAAGAGCACTATCAAAATGCCTTGACCTTGCTGATCGCGGCGCAAGAGGCCTACCCCTGTGGCTGCACCCGTCAGGAGATTCGTCGTGCGGGTAACCACTATCCGGGAACTTGCCGTGCGGGCCTTCGGCCAGGACGACCTGCGCGTTCTTGGCGACTGCGTTTACCCGAAACACTGGACGCCTGGACGGATCGCTTTCTCGGTCCGCAGGACAGCACCGAGATGTCGGGTAATCCGATCCTACTCCGCGCCGATGGTTATTTTGCGTACCTACTCGCGTGCGTGGTAGATGACGCTGAACAAGGCGTAACCGAAGTGCTTCGGGGACAAGACCTATTATCGCTGACGGCAATTCAGCGATATTTGCAACAAATTCTGGGCTATCCGCACCCAAGCTACGGCCATTTACCCTTGCTCTATAATGCAGAGGGCCACAAATTGTCCAAAAGTACGGACAGCCCTGCTTGGAGTAGTGATCCCGGACTCGCTTGGGAAGCCACATTACATTATCTCGGCTGGGCCACCCCAAAAGCACTGCACGGCGCCCCTGCAGTCTCATGGCGTGACTGGGCTTTAGCCCAACTCCGCGCTGGTGGTTCGGTATATTCTGGTCAGGTGCTGCCGCTTGCGTTACCCTCTGAGGCATGAAGCTTCCGCCGCTGACCCCCGCCATCCTCCTCCGCCGTTACAAACGCTTTTTGGCCGACTGTCGGCTCGAAAACGGAGAAGAAATCACTATTCACTGCCCCAACTCTGGAAGCATGCGGAGTTGTGCGGAACCCGGTCAACCTATTCTGATTTCTCGCAGCCAGAATCCCAAACGTAAACTGGCCTGGACTTGGGAACTCTACTGGAGCGGCACCAGCTGGGTTTGCGTGAACACCCAGCATCCGAACGCCATCGTCGCCGAAGCTATCAGCACGGGGATGATTCCAGAGTTGCAGGGATATTCTGAATTACGCCGAGAAGTGCCTTACGGGCAGCACGAACGGGTGGATATCCGGCTCGGCGCGGCGGCAAAACCGGCGTGCTATGTAGAGGTTAAATCTTGTACATTGCTGGACACAGATGGCGTCATCCGCTTTCCGGATGCGGTCAGCAGTCGTGCGCTGCGACATCTTCAAGCCCTGACCGCAGTCGTTGCACAAGGTGATCGAGCGGTGATGTTTTTTTTGATCGGGCGGGAAGATGGTCAAGGTTTTGCACCCGCCGATCTTATTGACCCCACCTACGGTAAAGCGCTGCGTCAAGCACGCAACGACGGCGTGGAAATTCTGGCCTATCGAACCCTAGTCAGTCCTGATAAAATAACGCTCAGCGCGGCAGAAACATGGCTCTTTTAGCCGCATCATGGAGAACAGCATGTTACAACGCAGCAAAAAATTACCCCAAGGCACTATCAAAACCCCAGCAGAAGTCGAAAAAATGCGGGTCGCCGGACATCTGACCGCTATGGTACTGAATATGATTCGTCCCCACGTCAAAGCGGGCATCACTACGGGTGAGCTGGATCGCCTCTGTCATGATTATATCGTGAATGACTTGCAGGGCATTCCGGCTCCTCTCAATTACCAACCCAGCCCCGAATATCCCCCATTTCCCAAGTCGGTATGCATTTCGTTGAACCATGTGATTTGTCATGGTATTCCGGGTGATCGCGTACTCAAAGACGGCGACATGCTCAACATTGATGTCACCGTCATTAAAGAGGGCTATCACGGCGACAGCAGCAAAATGTTCACGGTGGGGGAAGTGCCGCTACGCTCAAAACGCGTGATGGAAGTGGCTCACGAAGCGATGGTGCGCGGTATTCAACAGGTGAAGCCCGGCGCTACTCTCGGCGATGTTGGACACGCTATTCAAACCTATGCCGAATCCCAGCATTGCTCCATTGTTCGGGAGTTTTGCGGGCACGGCATTGGGCAGATCTTTCACGACGACCCGCAAGTGTTGCACTACGGGAATCCGGGCGAAGGCGTTGAACTGGTGCCAGGTATGACCTTTACCATTGAACCCATGGTGAATGCCGGCAAGCGCCACATTAAGGCCTTGCCGGATGGTTGGACCATTGTTACCAAAGACCATAGTGCTTCTGCACAGTGGGAGCACACAATTTTGGTAACCGATGACGGCTATGAAGTATTGACACAACTCCCCGGCGATCCCATTTAGTAATGTCCGGCACCACGGCGAACGCTGCGCCGCTGACGGAAGCGGCCAGCTTGCGAGCCAGTCAGCAGCTTTTGCAGGCGGGCTTTTCTTCGCAACAGAGCAGCAGCGAACTCCTGCACAAGCAGTGTCGCTTGGTGGACAAAGTGCTTCGCAAACTCTGGCAAGAGGCTTGCGCTCAGGACCCTACTCCTGTCAACGCCTTGGCATTAATCGCCGTGGGCGGCTATGGTCGTGGTACACTTTTTCCCGAATCGGACGTTGATTTACTGATTCTTACTCCGCCGACGCTTACCACTGCACAGAAAACATCCATAGAAGCTTTTTTGACCCACCTCTGGGATTTGCAATTACAGGTTGGGCACAGCGTCCGGAGTGTTCAGGAGTGTCTTGAGGCCGCGCAACAAGATTTGAGTATTGCGACCACCTTGCTGGAAGTCCGCTACCTCGCCGGATCACCGACTCTGCTTCCAGAACTCGAAAACGCCCTGCACGCAAATCCGCCATGGACACCCTCTGTATTTTTTTCGGCCAAGCTGGCCGAACAGGAAAACCGTCACGCCCGCTGCAGTGATACCGCCTTCCACCTCGAACCCAATCTCAAGGACGGACCGGGAGGGCTGCGGGATATTCATCAACTACAATGGCTGGCAGGGAGTCTTTTTGGTGAAAGTAGTCTACTACGTCTTTGTTCCGAAAAACTCATAACCTCCGAAGAGTATCGCCAGCTTCTCCGCGCCCAATCGCTGTTGAGCCGGTTAAGGATCGCCCTGCATTATGCGACGGGGCGTCATGAAGACCGTTTACGTCTGGATCAGCAACGGCAACTGGCAAAAGCGCTGGGTTACGCGGATCGCAGTGGGCGTAGCGCCGTCGAACAGCTCATGCAAAAACTTTACCGCGCCTTCGCAGAAATATTGCGTATTTCAGCCATTGCCCAAGAAAACATTGCGGAGTACCTCGCCATGAACGGCGGTGTATTGCACGATTTGCGCGCTACCCTGCCCTACCCGGCCTTGGATGCTGATGATCCTGCACTTTTATATAAAATACTGCGTTTATTCAGAGAACTGGCAGAAGATCCCCAGAAACGCACGCTGGACGCGTCGACCCAAAGACTCTTGTACGGACTCCGCGAGCAGGTTCATGCGCGCGACCTGGCATGGGACGCTCTCGCCAGACAGGAGTTGCTGGTCCTGCTCTCGCAACCCGATGGAGCTTACCGCAGCCTGAAAATGATGCAACAGTGTGGCATTCTGGGACGATTACTACCGGCTTTTGGGCGCATCACCGGACGTATTCAGCACGACTTGTTTCACGTTTACACCGTAGATCAACACACGCTTTTTTTGCTCCAGAACCTAGGACAACTCTGGAGCCGAGAGTTTCCACAGATGGCGGCTGCTCACCAGGCTTGGGAACATGTCGACAAGCCCGAAGTTCTGGTACTTGCCGGATTATTTCACGATATTGGCAAGGGGCGGGGCGGCGATCACTCCCAGATTGGGGCGCAAGAAGCGCGCCGTTTTGCCCGACGCCTGCATTTGTCAGAACGCGATACGGAGCTTCTGGTCTGGCTCGTGGAACAGCACTTACAAATGAGTAGCGTGTCGCAACGCCGCGATCTGGAAGATCCGCAAGTGATCAGAGACTTTGCCGCCGTTGCCGGTGATAGCCGGCACCTGGCCTACCTCCTCTTGCTCACCGTCGCCGATATGCGTGCCACCAACCCCGAACTCTGGAATGACTGGAAAGGCCTCCTGCTCAGTACACTCTATCGTGCCACGGAGGCCGAACTGCAGGCAAAGGAGAATGCACAGCAGGACTTCCCCCAGATTGTCCGGGATCGTCAGGAAAGCACCTTAAACACTTTCACCGAGTCGGACAAAATACGCGTCAAAGCCCTCTGGAAGCACCTGCCCGGAACCTATTTTTTACGTTACAGTGAAAATGAAATACGTTGGCATAGTGCAGAAATTCTCGCACATAACCGCCGTAACACTTTGGTGGCCGTGCGCCCACATACCCCAGAAGGGAGCGAGATACTGCTGTATGGACCTGATCGACCCGGTCTTTTTCAACAAATCACCGGCGCCCTCGACCGACAATCCTTAAATATTGTCGACGCTCGGATTGACACCACCGAGGATGGGCGCGCCATTGATACCTTTATTGTCATAGACAACAGTCATGCTTTTGCGCAGAGCGCACAGGCTGATACCGATCTCGCCATTCGTCTCCGTGCCATCATTGAGGGTGAAGCTAAAAGTTCACCGCATTTCGGCCCACGTCATCGGGACCCCCGACATCGTTTTTTTGCCAGTCTGCCGGCTGAAATTCGCGTCGATAATCGCGTCCTACCGCGCTATACCCTGCTGGAAGTTCGAGCGGCAGATCAGCTCGGTCTGCTATATCAGGTGGGTGAAGCTCTGCGCACGCTGCAACTGAATATCCACGGTGCCAAGGTTTCTACCTTTGGCGAACGCGTAGAAGACACTTTTTTCATTCTCAATGAACGCGGCCGTAAACTCACTGAATTACAGAGTCATCATTTGATTCAAACCCTCGACCAAATTTTGAACCATCGCGCCGCATGAATCTATGCACTTCTCTATATCCTGAGGCTGATTAACCATGTGGGCTTTTCTGATTCCGGACGTTGGACGACGTCGTGACCGCACACTGGCTCTTGCAGGGATTTTACGGAGCGCTCTGCTGGTGCAGAATATCGCCCGTAATGGCGAGCAGCCAGGATCACAGCTTCTGACCTGCATTCAGAGCATCCTCGACCTGAACAGTCGTGACAGCCTCCATGCGCTGGGCGATCCTCAGAGTCTGAAGCCCGCGCTGGAACTACTCTGCCCGCTTTTGCAAGGCGGCCCCCAAAATGCGCAGGACGCGGAAATTCTTCGCTATAGTATGGCTATCAGCAGCCTCAGCAAAAAGCTTCTCAAAAGTGCGGAGGCCAGCCGCAGAGTTCAGGACGGCATTGAGCAGGCGCAACGTCAGATCAACCATTTCGGCGACCCTCTACAGCGCAGCGTGATTGCCGGACTCGCGCAAACCTACACGGAAGCCATCGGCACCTTGCGGCCCCGTATTATCGTTAGCGGCGAAAGTCGTTTTCTCAGCGATCCTGATGATGCCGCACGCATTCGCACCTTACTGTTGAGCGGGATTCGTGCGGCCGTACTCTGGCGTCAGGCGGGTGGACAGATTCCCGGAACGCTCCTAGAACGACGTGGACTTTGTCTGGAAGCACAAAAACTGCTCAACGGGTCAGTCTGAGGCATTTTCTGCGTCCTGATGAGCAGAATTACCCGAGGAAATACCCGTCGTCACACTACTCAGCGGCGCAATAGGAAATGCCGGTACGGCCGTAGTGCGCTCTACAGCCAAAGGGGGTGGCAACCTTTTGTCTGAAAAACCCGACTTGGCATTGGAGTTCTCTACTCCGCGCGGAAGCGCCGCCGAGGTAGTGGATGATGTAGCCGACACCGTAGGAGCAGCAGATAGCTTAGGTGCAGCAGATACCGTTGAGGCAGTAGACTTCTTAGGATCGGCTGTAACCGAAGGTGCGGAGACCACCGCAGAATAACTGGATGCCGTCGCGCTGACTGCCTTGGATGCGGTGTGCGAACCTTGCTGATCCGCTACGTTCAGTAAGTGGGCGGGAGCGGGCGATGCAGGAGGCTGGTAACCCATCACATAAAGTTCTTTAACCAAGCTGTTGACCAAAGCCTGGGCACCGTCCCAAGTCAAATGCACCTGGTCAGCGACAAAGTAGTTGTATTGATTCTGGCTGATGCGATTCCAGTGTAATAAATACACATTGGGATACTTCGCATGAGCACGAATATATTGATCTCTGACTTCCTGCTCCCACACCCGTGGTACATTGGGAATAATCAGCAAAACTTTCCGGTCGCCGCATTCACGAATCACCTGATCCAGTGCTGGAGTAAACACGTCACCATTACTTCCCAATTCTAGGACGACATAGCGCACCTGAGCATTTTGCGGTTGGGCTAATTCTTCGCGTAAAACCGACGGCGCTCGTGAAAACTGCCGTCCTACTTTACCATCCAGAAGGGCATTGGGAATTTGATGAATCACATATCCCGACCAGCCCAGCAGAATGGAGTCCGTAATCACCAGAACCTGCTTATCCGGATAAGCCGGATTCTGACGAATCTCCTGACCATTATACTCAAAACCTGGTTGCGGATTAGGTTGCCATTGCGTCAGTATTTTATTGTTACTGATTTCCTGTTCCGCTTGGAGATCCGCGTTGCCCTTTTTTTGCGCTACATTGATATTCTGGGTTTTCGTAGCTGCGCGCAATTCTGCGGAAAGCTCGGCGATTTTGGTTTCCTGATAATGTTTATACAAGCTCAGATGCTCATTTTTTTCACGTTCACCGATGAACTGCCGGTTCATAACCACAGAACTATACCAACCACTAATACCTAAACTCAGCAATATCGCAGCGGTTATCGCGCTTTGCGTCGAAAATGTATGCCGAGACTGTTTGGAAAATGCTCTTTGTATCCGCACCTCCACTAAAGTGTAGGTAACCACCGAAAGCAGCAAAATAATCAAAACTGAAAGAATAGCCTGAATGTAAGGTTCTGTTTGGGAGTAAAAATAATGAACCATGGTAATGACGGGAACATTCCACAAATACAGAGAATAGGACATTTCTCCGAGGGTGCCACCCAGTCCCCACTTTAGTTGCGAAAAATAACAGGAGCGCTCCGCAGCAAAAAAGTACAGCGCGGTTACGCCAAGTGTAGCCAGAGAATAGATCACATAATCGTGATAAGGTGACCATAACATGAGCGCGACAAGCGCGAAGACCGCAACCGCAACCAGCACGTCAAACTGTACTTTGTGCTGCTTCACCACAAGCGACTGAAAAATATTGAATCCGAGGATTCCTGCAATGTAAGAAAATCCGTGCCACGGCAAAACATAAGACTGATTGAGGTGCCCATGTAAATCCAGCCAAAAAGCACCCGTCGCTGCTACTACCATCAATATCGCCATCAAAATCTGATAGGCCAGATTATTTTTTATGATTTTTCTAAGCAGAAAATGCGCAATATACAATTGCACTAAAAGCGATATAAACCACATACCCACAAAAGGATGCGGCAATGCAAAAGTCTGAAAATAGGGAATATGGTGAAACACCAGATAAAAATTATAAACAAAAATAGAGGCGTATAAAGCTGGTTCCCAGCCGCTCAGACCATAATAATGACTATACAAGGCTACCAGCCAGGTGATCACCAGCATGGGTATCATGATTCTGGACAAGCGCTTCTTGAAAAACCCAGAAGCACTGCCCGCAAATGTGGAATGTCCACTATTACGCAACGATCTTTCGATCAAATATCCAGATACAAAAAGAAATACATCTACACCCAGATATCCACCAGAGAACCAACTACTGGCATAAGTAACGGATTCGTGCAGATGAAAACCAATAACCCCAAAAATTGCAAGAAACTTCAAATAGTCCAGATAGAGCACGAGGAAATCCTAAAAGTAATATTCTATAGAAGAAAAAATCGTTTACAGAGAATTACTCTTCCGTTTTCTGGATATCATGACCGATTGCTCGGACCATCACCTGAATGCCCTCCCAATTAGGGTGCACCAAATCCGTCCAGAAGTAAGCGGGATGATTTTTGCTGAGCAGATCCCAGCGCACCAGGTGCACATTGGGGTGCGTGGCAGCAGTCTGTAAATAAAGCTGCTGCACTTCCTGCTCCCAAGAGCGCGGCATTTCTGGCATCACGAGGAAAACCTGGCGATTACCGACCAGCTTCAGAAGCGCATCCATGTCATCGGGAAAGACTTCGCCATTGGTGCCGAGTTCAATCACTACATCGCCCACACCATGGGTAAGCTGGGTTTGTTGCAAGGTTTTCCAAATCGGAATCGCGCTGTAAAACTGCCTGCCAACGCGCCCGTCAATCAGCGCATTGGGAAAAACATGGGCAAAATAGCCCGACCATCCGGTGAGGATGCTATCACCAATAATGATCACCCCCACAGGGCCTTTTTTTGGAAAACGCAGCACCGAATTGGCATCGAGAACGTAGTCCGGATTGGGGGATTGCGTAAAATCTTTTTGCGCATCGACAATGGCCATTCTATCCAGATAGCGTTCTGCTGGCTGGGCCGGTCTTTTGGTTGGTGCGGGTGCCGGTTGGGCCAGTTGCACCCCAGAACGGGTCAAGTAAGAGGGCGTTTCTTCTACACAAGCACTGAGGCTCAGTACACCGCAACATATAATGGCGCAACGAATAATTCGGGATGTTTTTAATCCTGCGACAGGACGTAACCTGTTGAAAAAAAATCTTCGCACTCTTCCTTCCCTACTATCCGCGCTAAACTGGCGAGCGAGTTTAACAATAAACAGCGCTACAAACCACGCTCAATTCGATAGACCCAAGCCAAAACCTCAGCCACCGCCTGATAAAGCTGTGGCGGAATTTGTTGATCCAAATCCAGTTGCATCAGCAGGCTAACCAGCTCCTTAGACTCATGCACAAAAACGCCCGCTTCGCGAGCGCGCGCAATAATTTGCTCCGCAACCAATCCTTGTCCTTTGGCGACAATAATCGGTGCCATTTCCGTATTTTCGTAACGGAGGGCTACGGCACTTTTCGGTTTATTCGCGCGTTGGCTCATTTCTGCTCCGGATTTGCGGTGCTGAAAGATGTAACCCCAGCTGCCGTAATGATTGTGCAAGATCTCGACCATGTTGACTGAGTAGCGTCGCCTGATCGGCTTCAATCACCAAGCGTAAAGAGTCATTCACCAATTGCAGTTGCGCTTTGACGTGGCCAAGGCGTGGCATCTGCAGCGTAAGCGTACTCTCCCATTGTTGAGCAGCAGAGTCGTCTGCCACAGGTTCGGATGGGTCCTGACGACCATCTCGACGCTGCAGTATCCAAGACACGTTCTGACCGGGCCATAGCGGACCACTCCAGATAATTTGTTGCTGATTGAGCATCTGGATTTGCTGATTCAGTACATGAGCCGTCGCCGAATTCAGTTCTCCATTCACGGTAGGTAGGACCGCTTTCGTCAAATCGGCGATTTGCGTATACGCTGCGGCACCCTGAGCTGACGAACCAACGGGCGTTGGCGAGGTTTTTAACACCGTAGATTCTGCAGCGGGCAGTGATGTAGGTGCAGGCGCAGGTATAGGCAAATCGGATGGCCACTTAGTTCCTTCGGCCGTAGCAACTGCACTCGGCGAAGTCATAGAATGTGCTTCCACCAAAGACGCATTTTGTGGCTCGGCAAGCAGACTTTGCAACGACCACTGACCTTGCGTCCACGCCGCCAAATGGCTCTCATAAAATAGGCCACTCTCACTCACACTCTTCTGAAGAACTGCCGCCAGAGTGGCAGCAGGAGCATCGGCAGTGGCTAAAGGCGCAATATTCTGCAATACATTAGAAGTCGTGCTGGTGAGCGCCAGCGCACGAAGCGACTGCGCCGTATCGGACAAGGCCAGTCTATCTGTTTGTGGACCATTGGGTGGACTAACCAGCAAAAAAGCAGGTTTTGTATCACCGCCCAGATAAGTCAATTGTACAGATTCACCCACTGACAAACGATTAGGCACATTAAAGGCCAGCGTTTTCCCAGCCACCGAAATGAGCGTTTGTTGATTGACCGTTTGCAACACCCGGCCACTCAGGGTGTTACCAGGTAGCCACATTTTGGATAATGCAGAAGCCGCCGTCGTACTGAGGGTGCTCTCGACCACCCGTAACGCATAGGCTGTTGCGAGGGTAGAAACGGTCATCGCCGAGATTCGCTACCATGCATGCGAATCAACAGCTCTGCTTCTTCTTCGCCAATTTGGCAGGCACTCGCAATAAAATGTGCATCGCGTCCAGACTGTGCCAGAAGGCGCGCACGTTGGTAGGCAGGACTTTCCATAGTCACTGCGGGTTGATCTTCGGAGATGCTGGGAAGCCCCGAAGTGGTCGGTTCCGGCGGGGCATCACTCAGCGAATCGACTTGCGCGCGAGGCGCTGACGCCGCGAACTTTTGCACCAAGTCTTCCAAGGCATTATTTCGCTGTCGATAGTCCCGCAGTTCGGTAAGCAAGCGGCTTTGCAAGCGCCAAGACCACAGCAGCGCGAGTAGAACCACCAAAGCTAACAGCAGAAAAAGCCACCACATCAGGATACGTCCTCGCTCGTCAGGATTTCCACCAACGCTTTACCTTGCCTTTCCAGGACGCCGGCTCCTGCCGCCCAGAGGAACTGCGTAAGCCAATACCCAGTACCCGTAAAATTTCACGATCCCGCGTTTGCACATACTGGGCAACCTTTTCCTGATCGCTCACAGGAGGAGTCTGAAACTCTACACCTAAAATTACTCCAGTCGCGTCGGCTACATGATTATCGACAAAGCGTACGATTGCCGGCATGTGCAAAGGATCACTATCGCGTATCTTAAAAATCAGTTGCGGAATTTGTTCTCCCGGCTGCAAGGGAAAGTCCTTGGGACAGCGACTCATAATCCGCATACCACTAGCACTGATGTCCTGCATACGACCAGAGATCATCAACGCGCCTTGCCGATAAATCTCGACTTCATCAGGATCTTGCACCGCCGGAGGAACTCGATAGAGCTGACGACGCTGTAACTGGTAGAGCGCATCGGGGTATCGCAATAAAACACTATCGCTGTCTATCGCCATGATCTCGGACTGCAGGCCGCTGATCACGCCATCCACGCGTGCCAGAAGAGTTACTGACAACCCCACAGTAGCGCTACTTGGAAAACGTACGGGCAAGTCAATCCGCAGACTTACATCGTTTTGGATCTCTAGAAGCAGGGTGTTAAAATTTCCCGAATGATCGTCCAACCATAACGTACAGAAGACATGGTTTCGAAGAATACTCTCCAGAATGCCCGATGCCTGAACGGAAGCGCTAACACGATAATGCTCAGAAAAGATATGCTGGCGAACCTCATGAATTTGTTCCGTCATTATTCTGCCTGCCCCTTGTTCCCAATGATATTTCTGATCGGAAATAAATGATAGCCACAATATTAACAGCACAATGCATGGCTGTCCTGCCAGCTACTGAAGACTCTCCCATAATTGCGACATATCTTGCAGACTGACGGCCTTTGCTGGACGCAAGGTGACGGGTAAAAGCCATTTTCGCCAAGTAAAAAAAGCGTTCTCTGGTAGCGGCGGCGCCAAAAGATAACCCTGAATATGACGCCCGCCAAGGAGAAGCCAAAGATGAAGCGCAGCAGGCGTCGCGATGCCCTCGGCAACCAAGTCACACTGAATCAAACCGCTGAGTAACTGACTCGCACCGGCCACACCAAAACTCGCGATATCCTGGCGAAAGGCCCGGATAAAACTCTGATCCAGCTTCAGCTCGTCGAAGCGCATCCGCGCCACGGATAACAGATATGAAACACGTATAAAAAGGTATACGGCACGGAATCTCAGAAACTTTAGAGATTACGCATATAACTTTTGCATTTTCTGAAAAGTCATCTATTTTCATAGGCAAAACGTAAACGCTGCGGGAACCACGAAACCACAAAGGCCCTTGCACCTACTCTTGAGGCGGCACGCTGATGCATTCAGAAGTTCACGATACTTTTCCAACCGACGGCTCCCAGGAGCTGGTCGCTCGTCAGGCTATCCTCGGTCGTCACGAAGAAATCATTGGTTATGAGCTACTCGCCCGCAACGAAAGCAGTGGCCCACTCGAAGATCCTTTTCTGTGCTCGGCTCGGGTACTCATCAAAACTTTCAGTGTTTACAATCTCGAGAGTCTACTGGGTGGAAAACCGGCTTTTATCAACTTCACCAATAGTAATTTTGACGAAAAGAGCTTGGAGCTTTTTCCGGCTCGACAAGTTATTCCAGAATTTACCATTACTGAAGCGCCAAGCCGTGACTTCATCGGACACCTTCTGCAGCTCCAAAAGCATGGATTTCGGCTGGCACTGGACCGCTTTGAGGCAACACCCTGGCACATGGCACTCCTCAAAATTGTCGATTTCGTAAAAATTGACTGCTATGCCCATGAACCCAGCGAATGGACGAAATGGATTCAATATATCCGTAACACCCAACTTCCCCGACAACCAGCCATCATAGCCACCCGCGTAGAAACCGCCGCATTAGCCCAACGCTGTTTCGAATCTGGTGTAGATTACAGTCAGGGCTTCTATTTCATGAAGCCAGAGATTGTTCGAGGAAAAGCGCTTACTACGAATCAGCACACCATTTTTAACTTGCTGAACTTATTAGCGGAAGAAAGCCCAGTGAGTGATATCGAAAATGCATTTCGGCGTGATCCGGCTCTCTCATTTCAATTATTGCGATACCTAAATTCAGCCGGATTAACCAGAGGTCAAGAAATAGACAGCATTCGTCAAGCATTGATATTACTCGGACGCCTTCCTTTGCAACGCTGGCTTACACTCCTGCTTTTTGCCAGCCAAGGCGCGCATAAGTCGCCACTATTGGTTATGGCGGCTACCCGGGCACGTTTTGCCGAGCTACTCCGAGAAAAATCCCATAACCTCGACAAACAGCCCCTCACATTACATCGCAGTTTTCTGGCGGGCATGCTTTCGTTACTAGATGTATATCTGCAGCAACCTCTACCTGAGCTGCTTGATGAACTCAAACTTTCCCCAGAAGTGCGTCATGCCATTTTACATCGCGAAGGAGAGGATGGGGTTCTGTTACGAATCATCGAGGCGGCCGAACTCAGCGATCTCAATACGGTTCGTGAACTGAGCAAGCCTCTGAATTTTTCTGTTGCTGATGTTACCTCCCTATCGCTAGAATCCATGGCTTGGGCAGCCAGCCTAAAGTAGTGCACTCCCCATGACCAAACGGAATTTTCACGATGCGTCTTGAAACCCTGCTCCAACAAATAGATAAGGGTGACTGTCCATCGCCATCACAAAGTACATTAGCGTTGATGGAGCTCCTGCAGCAGGACGATGCGGGGATGGACGATGCCATTAAGCTGATGAAGCTAGATCCCATTTTGACGGCAAAAATTATCAAATTAGCCAACTCGGCACTCTATCGAGGTAGTCGACCGGCAATAGCACTCGAAGATGCGGTTATGCGTATTGGTCTGCAAGTCGTCGTGCGCTTGACACTGGGTCTGACCTTGGCCAGCCAAAAACCTCCCTTAACATCTCACTTTGACCTGCAACGCTTTTGGTCCACCAGTGTCCTTCGTGCTGTTGCCATGCAAGCCTTAGCGCAGCAACTGGGGGGCTGGCCAGCAAGCGATATTTTCATTCTCGGGTTACTAAGCGAAATCGGTGCCTTGCTGATGGCATGTACGGCACCTGAAGCATGGGAGGCATCAGAAAACGAAAAAGCTTCTGTCCAGTCACAACTTGAGCAGGAGTCTCGCACTTTTGGCTTTAACAGACGCCAACTGAGTGCTGCCTTAATGCGCCAGTGGCGATTACCAGAATTTATGGTTATTGCCGTGGAGGCCCAACATGTCCCCACTAAACTGGATGATCAGGAAGATGGTAATAGTCGACTTCGTATACTGGCCACTATTCTCGAAGCCGGTCGAAGCATTTCAGAGTGGGCATTAACGCGGGTATCCACTCGTTCTATTGAGACACTTCAGGCTGAAGCCAAAGATTGGTGGCTCAATACACCGCATTTCGAACAGACCATATATGACATTCTCGCCGAGTGGGCGAATATGGCGGAAATCTTTGAGTTACCGATACCACCCAATGCTCTCGAAAATCTGGACACGCTACGCAACGCGCTGCTAAATATTCGTGTACATCCAGACCAATCCGAAACTGCACCGCTGTTACTCGTAGATGATATGGCCAGCGACCGCGCGCTCCTCCAGCGCGCCTTAGAGCCCGCAGGCTATCCTATTATTCAGGCGGGCAATGCCGATGAAGCCTTTACGCTCATTTACAAGCAGTCACCGCGCATCATTATACTCGATTGGATCATGCCGGGAATAAGCGGACTGGAATTATGCCGGAAATTGCGCAGGGAATTTGGACCTCGCCTTTATCTACTTATTTTGACCGCTCACTACGATCAAAATCATGCTGTCGAAGCGCTGGAAGCCAGGGCCAACGACTACCTCAGCAAGCCAGTATCGCGAAATATTTTGCTGGCAAAACTCGCCGTAGCCCAACAAATGGTGGCGTTCATCACGTCACTTGAAAACAATTGCGAGCAACTGATTCACCAAAATAACTCTTTGCAGTCCTTAGCCATGAAAGATGCGCTTACCGAACTCGCCAACCGTCGTGGCGCTGACGAATTTTTGAAAAATAACTGGCAACATGCTCGGCGATACGAAATCACACTGAGTTGTATCATGCTGGATATTGATCATTTTAAGCAGGTCAATGATCTTTATGGGCACGATAAAGGCGATCAGGTTCTACAGGCTTTAGGTAAACTACTCCTCGAAACCTCGCGCATAGGAGACCTCACTGCGCGCACGGGCGGCGAGGAGTTTCTGGTGATCTGCCCACAGTGCGGTCTGAATGATGCTCTGATACTTGCCGAGCGCTTACGGGAAAGCGCTGCACATCTTCATGGCGACTTCCCATCTATTACCATCAGTGCAGGAGTAGCCGAAATCCAACCCGACATGGAGAGTGCCGAAGCACTATTGCGCACTACCGATCAGGCTTTATTACAGGCAAAGCGCCAAGGTCGTAACCAGGTTGTTGCCGCCTCCCGTAGCGGCCACGCTCTGAAAAAGTAACGCATCTGATTGGACTCATTCAGAAACTGGTTTTGGATATGGTTGCAGAGGGCGTCGAAGCCTTGGAACAAGAGCAATACTTGCTAGATGCCGGGGTTACTTTTACCCAGGGTAATTTGCGGGGACGACCAATGCCGGCAACTTTGCTGGAAGCGTGGTTAAAGGAGCATTCGTAGTTATTGACTGGGCGATATGCCCACGAATTTCCGAGTTAGCCGCATTAGCACTAGCCACATTACTTTCGGCCTGCTGGTTATGCACGATACGCTGCGCAGCCCCCTGACTGAGTACCACAATACTCACCCTCCGATTTAACGGAGAATCTGGCTGCTTGGGTTTATATAATACGGCCGATCCCATACCGACTACACGAAGTATTTTTGCTTCATCGAGCCCATTCTGTACCAAAATTTGCCGAACAGAATTGGCGCGGCCAGCCGACAAATTAAAGTTGCTGTAGCCCTTGCCACCATTCGCGTAACGCAGGGCATCCGTATGGCCAGCGATGCTGATCTGATTGGGCAACTCATTCAGTGTCGGGGCAATAGCCTTGAATATTAACTGGGCATACGGTTCCAGTACCGTACTACCATTGGGAAACATAGAACGCTTGGCACTATCTACGACCTGAATGCGTAATCCTTCTGGCGTAATATTAATCAATAACTGATGACGAAAAGCGGCTAACGCAGGATTACTCGATATTTGAGCATCCAGAACCTGCTCAAGATGCTTCAGATTTGCCCGATCCACCTGCCGCGCATGGTTTGCCGGTGTTTCATTACTGGCAATAACTTGCCGCTTCTGACCACGCTGTTCCTCACCAACCGTTTTATTCAGGTTGCTACCGCCGCCGGGAAGAATGGAGTTCGAAGAACCGCTGCCGGGTCCTCCCATCAGCGACACTTGCTCAGGATTTTTGAACCATTGCGCAATGCCCTGTAACTGCGCCTTAGTAGTGGACCCCAATAACCACATAAGTAGAAAAAAAGCCATCATTGCTGTAATAAAATCGGCGTAGGCTATTTTCCAGGCTCCGCCGTGACCACCGCCGCCACTTTTTTTGACGCGTTTTATGACAATAGGCTTATTTTTTTCTTCTCCAGCCATCAGCCGCTACTTTCCTTTTAGGTCACGCAAGTGCGTGTCTAATTCTTGAAAACTGGGGCGCTCGGTGGAATAAAGTACTTTGCGCCCGAATTCTACGGCGACCTGTGGCGGATAGGCATTCATAGTAGCCAGCAGCGCCACCTTGATGCATTCAAACATTTTACTACCCTCAGCTGCACGATCTTCAAGGCGAGCCGCCAAGGGTGAAACCACCGCGTATCCCAGCAGAATACCGAGAAAGGTTCCCACCAAAGCAGCAGCAATCAGCTCCCCCAGTACTGAAGGCGGTTTATCAACCGATCCCATGGTATTAACCACACCCATTACGGCGGCAACAATACCAAAAGCAGGCATACCATCCGCCGTGCGTGTCAGGGCGTGAATGGGAATATCCATCTCTCGATGATGGGTGTCGATATCTACATCCATGAGATTTTCCATTTCAAAAGCACCGAGATTTCCGCCAATCATGAGGCGCAAATAATCAGTCAGAAACTCCAATACGTGATGATCGGCAAGAATACGCGGATATTTTTTGAACAGTTCACTCGCCGAAGGATCATCGACATCACCTTCAATGGACATCAATCCACCTTGTCGCACTTTGCCAAACAATTCATTCAGCAAACTCAACAGTTCCATATAAGCGGCTTTGTTGTACTTGGAGCCTTTGAATGCCAGCGGTAATGCCTTCAGTACGGATTTGAAGGTACGCGGGAAAGTCGCCGCAAAAAAGGCACCAAAAGCGCCTCCGCCGATCATCAGCAGTTCATAAGGCTGAATCAGCGCGCCGATTTTACCGCCTTCAAGCATAAAACCACCAAAGATGGCGCCCAAAGCAATGATATAACCAATAATAAGAAACATGTCCTAATTCCGCCTATTGAACAACAAAGCTGGCAAAATAAACAGCCGCAATAGGTGGAGACTTGATCGGAGCCGATTTTTTTAACGCGCCGCCATCAGAATCCAGTATTTGGTTCACCTTAAGCTTAATCTGCTGAAGAAGCTGATCCCGCACTGCAGGTTGACTCACCGTGCTAGCATTCTGAGCACTGAGTAGCAACAAAATACTGTTACGAATTTCTGGCATGAACGACTTGACGGAAGTTTCCACAGTAGGATCATAGGTTTTCAGCTGAATTTGCACTTGAATGTAGTGCGTATTACCGTCACCACTTTGGAGATTGGTAACAATTGAGCCGAGATCAATGAACTTGGTATTTTGCAGCTTTTCTTTAGCGACTTCTGCGGGCGTAGGCGCCGCTGTAGAACGCAGGAAAAACCACCAAACTCCCGCACCACCGAGTATAATCAGCAGGACAATCACCGCGATGAGCACCAAAATCCACTTACTTTTACCGGTTTTTTTTGCTTTTGTCATGGCATCCTTGCCTGTAGGGTTGCAGCGAATTGCGACGATTATCCGATAAGAATATTGTCAAAGTCTATTGACTGTTGTTGTTGATCGCCTAGTGTACTCGCTCGTTCATGAACCAGCGCCCACTCCAGTCGTAAATCCTGAATAATAAGATCACAGCGAGAAAGCGACGCCATATCGTCAAACATATGACAATGCGCCAGTTTCAGAAGCAGATAGCGGTACAACTGATCAAGTCGAAGTAAGTTTTCTGCCGCAAGATGCGCATCTAGGTGAAGCAATAGATGCTGAACCACTTGCTGGATTCGTTCCATAGCCGTTCTTTTAGCGTCATGATCATGGCGCTCTACGGCTCTGCGAATACGTGCAAGATACTTTTCCACGCCTTCCAGACCCAACAGACTCAACTGCTGCTCTGTAGCATGGGAATTATCCAGCTTCGGATTCACCAGAATCGGGTTTGATGAGCGTCGCATACCTAAGTTCTCCCATAAGTCATCATCAGGATTAACGACACATCACAGGAAAAACTGAAGTATGGTGCGCCACGTTTTCAGGAACCCTCAAAAATTCATTAGGCATGGTATTTGCTTTTAAGTCTTCAACGGAGGTGAGCCATGATCGCACGACCACAAAGTGAATTTTCTCCAGAGCCCAGCAACGCTGCATTGCCCGTAGATGGCGTGTATCTGGATGATCTCATTCATTTCTATGACGCTTGGAAAATATTCTGGCAACTCTGGCTTCGTGCGCACCTCCAAGGGGATGTACTTCCAAGACAAGCTGAACAACAGGTGCTGCAGGCATTACATATGCCCGAGTCAAGAATTCCACCTCAGCACCGAACTTTCTGGCAGCACTTGCAAGAGCGTTACCACGACATTCTCCAACAGCTCCAAAAACAAAATCCGGGTAAAGAACACTGCCCTGCTCCCGAACTGCTGCCGATCATGGAGGCTGCAGCGCTTCTGGAGCGGCAATGTTTTGACGAAATTATAGCTTTCAGCAAGAATTTGGGCGAGATTGACCCGCTTACCGGTTTGCCAAACCGTCGCCGCATGGAACAGGACCTCATCCGCGAACAATCACTGATAGACCGGGGGGGTACGGCATTTGTGGCCATGCTGGATGTCGACCACTTCAAAGGCTTCAATGACCGCTTTGGTCACATCGTAGGGGACGAGGTGCTCAAAGAACTCTCTCGACGTCTCCGTTTTCAGTTACGTCACTATGACGGCTTATACCGCTATGGGGGCGAGGAGTTTCTGATCATTTTCCCGCGTATGCACCGGGAATGTGGATTGATCACCGCCCAGCGACTGTGTCAAAAAATCGCCGCCGAACCTTTTCAAGTAACCACCGGCGAAAGCGTGACCATTTCTGTCTCTATCGGAATCACTCCGCTCATTCCACACATATCCCCTTCAGAACGCATAATTATCGCAGATGCAGCCCTTTATCAGGCCAAGCATGAAGGACGCAATCAGGCGCGTCTCTTACCATGATGTTTTCACTTTTTTTGTTACAAAATTACGGTATGATTTGAGAGGCATGGCGGAGAGGACTCAAACTACGTGGCGAACGACACCCCTGCAGACCTAGCACGTCAGACTCTTACGCGCCTGATGGAGCTTGGGCTCTCGCCCACACCGGAGCACTACTCGCGCCATTACCACGACATAGCGGGCATACCAGCAGCTCCTGAGCCCCGCTGGGGGGTAATGCTTCAGCGTTTTTTTCGTGAATGGGAGCGCTCTCAAGCGGGTCTCTCTCACCTGCAAAAATTACTGGCCAGAGACCAAATTCTCCAAGAGCGCGATTCTCAAGAAATAGCCAATAAGCTCCATGCGCTTTTGCAAAAATGGGAAAAGCTACCCTCAAGGCAGACCGAAAATGTCGTCGACATACCCCCACTTGCCACAAACTGTGAGGATTGGCGACAACTTTGCCGTAACAGCCTACGCCACAACGTCCACTTTAACGACGAAGATGCCAAAATCCTTTTAAACGATATCGAACAACTGCTGGACCAGAAAAATACCACCCCGCAGAATGTGTTGCCCGCTGCAAAAGTATTGTGGAAACATACGTTAGAGCAGACCGATAAAGCGGAAAAAATCCGCCAAGGGTTACAGCAACTCTTACATCTTCTTCTTCGCAACATCGCCGATCTGGTAGAAAACGATCAATTTCTTTCCGGGCAACTGGATGTGGTTCGCCAACTTACGCATCACGCTGAGAACCCACAAGAAATAGAGCAAGCCATAGCGGGTCTGAAGGAAATCATTTTTCAGCAAGGCAAAATCCAATCAGACGTGAGCGAAGCGCGAGATGCCATCCGTGATCTAGTCAACTTGGTGCTGGATACCATAGAAACCATGACCGGACAAAGTGGCCGGAATCATCAGCATCTGGAACAACTGGCGGGGGAACTCGAAACAACCAATGACTGGCAGCAAATTCGGCAAATTGTTGCCGCCGTTGTCGATACCAGCAAAATCATTACCGCGCAGTCTGTCGAGACACAAAAAGCACTCATTCATGCAAAAAATCGCTTACAATCGGCGCAAAGTAAAATCCGCAAACTTGAAGAAGAAATGGAGGTTGTCAGTCAGCTCGTCCATATCGACCCGCTCACCGGCACGCTGAATCGTCGCGGTTTGACCGCCACATTCATGCGAGAAACCGCCAGATCACAGCGCTTTCATCACCCTCTGACGGTCACCATTATTGATCTCGACCATTTCAAGAAAGTCAACGATGTCTACGGACATGATCTGGGCGATATAGTACTACAAAGTGTCGCACGGATTTTGCGCGATACGCTTCGAGGTAGCGATATCATCACCCGTTACGGTGGCGAAGAGTTTGTCATTTTGATGCCAGATACCTACCCTGAAACGGCTCTGGGCATTTTGGAACGCGTTCAGGAACGGCTTGCAGCGCACCCCTTCCAAACGCGGGATCAGTCCTTGTTCATCAGTTTTAGCGGCGGTATCAGTCTCTGGCAGGAGGGACAAACTATGGAGCACACTATCGCTACTGCCGACACTGCGCTATATCAAGCAAAAGATGCCGGACGGCGACGCATCCATCTCGCCTCTCAGGCAAACTCGTCAATCTGATGATCTGAATCTGGACCCTTTTTGGGTTTTTCAGGTGCGTTTTGATGGGATGATCGCTGATCTCGATGCTTTTCCCGTGCGGCGGGAGGTATCGGAAGAAGTGGTTGCGTTCCAGTTTCAATGGGTTTAAATGGGATGTCCGCCATCCTCTATACTCCCTGAGTATCTGCTGCAGCATTCAGGTGAGCCTACTCTATCATTTGTTTAAATTCTATTGCATTTATTTTGCATAGAAACTTTGCAGGCGGCCTTCAATCAGTTTGGGATTCTCTCCCTCTGCAATACTTACCAGCCCTTCAATAATCATTTCTCGCAGGTAATTCTGCTGATGAACAATAGTCTTGAGCTTATTGGATATAGGAAGAAAAAGCAGATTTGCTGAACCCACACCGTAAATAGTGGCAACAAAAGCGGTGGCAATCCCAGCACCCAGCTTGGCGGGATCAGCCAGGTTTTCCATCACGTGAATAAGCCCCAGCACGGCACCGAGAATACCGATAGTCGGTGCGTAACCGCCCGCAGATTCAAAAACCTTAGCAGCCTGGCGCTCAATTTCTGCACGCGCGTCCAGATCGACTTCGAGTGTAGTGCGGATTTTAGCGGGTTCTGAACCGTCGACTAACATTTGCAGTCCCTTCTGCAAAAAGGGATCTGACACATCATCCAGCAACCCTTCCAGAGCCAGCAAGCCATTTTTACGAGCGGTATTACTCCATTCCAGCAATTGCTCTATGATCGGTTGAGGTTCCGTTTTGGGTGGCAAAAAAATCCACGGCAACATTTTCAGCGAACGCACAAAAATCGGCAGCGTGTATTGCACCATGACCGCGCCGGTTGTACCACCAATCACAATAATGAAGGCCGTCAACTGCAAAATGGAGCTGAGTTTACCTCCCTCCAATAATTGACCCAAAAAAATACCGCCGAAAGCGATTATCAATCCGGCCAGAGTCAGAAAATCCATGCGGTATCCCCGTTAATGATCATCTTCCCAATCTCCGAGACTACTGCGCAAGCGCACAATAGCTTGCCGCATAATCTGGCTCACCCGAGACTCACTCACTTCCAGTACACTGCCAATTTCCTTGAGGGTCAGATCATCTTGATAATACAGCGCTAAAACCAACTGTTCCCGTTCCGGAAGATAACGAATACCGCTCTGCAGATCACGGGTAAATTGCGCCGAAGCCAACACCGATTGAATATCCGCAGCGCCATCGCATAAATAACGGCCAATAAAACTATCATTATCCGCGCTGAGATCCTCCAGATATAATATTTGCCCAGCCGTATCTTGAAGAGCAGATTGATAGGTTTTCAGATCCCAACCTAACTCCGCCGCTATTTCGTCCTCATCGGGAGGGCGTCCCAGACGCTGTTCGAGGTGGTTAATGGCTTTACGAATAGATTGCTCTTTAGCCCGCGCCCGCCGTGGGAGCCAATCTTGGTTGCGTAATTCATCCAGAATGCTGCCACGAATACGCATACTGGCATACGTAACAAAGGCGTCGCCTGCCGTGTTTCCTTGGCTGGCGATGGCATCCATTAAACCCAGCATACCGGCCTGAACTAAGTCAGCCACATCAATATGAGCGGGCAATTTTGCACGCAGGCGCTGGGCGATACGCTGAACCAATGGGGTGAAACGTGCGACTTCCGCACTCATCATCACCCTTTGATCCGTCGCCCGAAATGCGTTCACGTTCCACTCACCGCCGGATTGACCATGAGCAGACGCTCCATAAAAAATGCCATATGACCTGCCAAACGATTGGATTGAGGCCAGCGCTCCACCGCCAAGGCCACATCCTGCAATGCGCAAGCAGAAGAACTGTTTGGATAGAGTTCCACAACGGCCTTCTGAGCGCGTACCGCAGCTCGCAATGCGGCATCCAAAGGCACAATACCAATCCGGTTCAAGGTAACATCCAAATACTGATCAGCCACCGCAGCAATCCGTAAAAATAAGGCTTCTCCCTCTTTCTGATCCCGCACCATATTGGGTAAGATCTGAAAGCGACGGACATCGTAATCACGGCTCAGCACCTTGATGAGCGCATAGGCATCGGTAATAGAGGCCGGTTCATTAGATACCACCACAATGACTTCTTGCGCAGCCTGACTGAAGGTCAGAACATCTCCGGCAATACCCGCAGCCAGATCAATCAGTAAGTAATCCATATCTATGCTTAACGCACTGATTCCCTGAATGAGATTGGCCTGAGACTGAGCATCCAGAACGGCCATTTTGGCGATGCCGCTGGCGGCAGGAAGTATACGAATGCCCTGCGGCCCAGCAATCAGCACCTCTTCCATGCTTTTTTCACCGGAGATTACATGGGACAAGTTATAACGCGGGCTGAGTCCGAGCATGATATCGACATTACCCAAACCTAAATCCGCGTCGAACAATAAGGGTTTAGCCCCTTTTTGCGCCAAGGCGACAGCAAGATTGACGGCTACGTTGGTTTTGCCCACGCCCCCCTTACCGCTGGCAATGGCAATGACTTTGACCGGTTTTTTGTTGCGCAGGCGACGTAAACCCGACGCCTGATCCGACAGACTGTTGTCTTGCAAGCTTTCACTCATATTGAAGACCATGGTAACGATTCTCCCCCTGCTTCGCTACTCCTGCGTGACTCGTGTGCAGAATTTTCAGCAAGCTATCCCAGGGGGCCTCGTGCATATCCTCCGGTACTTTTTGACCATCACTATACCAAGCAATCGGCAGATGTTGCGCAGCCAACCATTCAATGACAGCGCCGAAAGCCGGAGTTTCATCGACTTTGGAAAGAATGGCGCCATTCAGAGGCACACCGGCATAAGGTGCGAGTACCGTTGACAGGCTTTGGCCACCCAAACTGGCGGGAATCATCAAAAAACGTTGGGCATCAGCACCCAGAGCTGCCAGCCATTGCAATTGTTCACCGAGTCGCGGGTCACGCGGGCTCATACCGATCGTATCAATAAATATCCACGGGCGTTCGCGATGCTTGTCGAGGGACTTCAATAAATCTTCCGGGCCCCGAATGACATCCAGAGGTACGCCCAGAATCCGTGCATAAATATCTAGCTGTTCAACACCCGCGATGCGATACGTGTCCGTGGTCAGCAAGGCTACCGAATGCGGACCATGACGCAGAACTTGGGCGGCCGCTAGTTTGGCAATACTGGTGGTTTTACCCGACCCGGTAGGTCCTAACAAAATAAAAATACCCCGTTTTTCGAGGGCCACCTGGCTGATGCCTATTTCTACTTCCAGTTTTTGACGCAGTTTTTTTTCCCAATCAGGGGTTTCACCTTGCCCTAAAAGGGCATTTATCCAGCCCGAAGAAAAGCCCATTTCCGCAAGGGACTCGCGAGCCGACTTACCCCGATTCTGGGAGCCCCAGCGTTTTTCCACTAATTGTTTAAGCGCCTGCAATTCGCTGCGTAAGGGCGGCGAGACGATTGGCGCCACAGCCGGCGAGTCAATATCTGATGGGTTAGCCGCTATTGCGGGTACCGGCTCATGCTCAGACAGCGGAATGGACTGCACTTGGGTCGTAGGCGCCACCTCGCTCACGTTTCGCAAAGATTCTGGCCATGCCGGTGCGGCTTGGCTTTCCTCCCATTGTTTTTCATCAAAATCGATGGCCGCGACAATTTCAACCTCACCCGCCACCTCTCGATTAGAGAGGATAACGGCATCGGGACCGAGTGCGACACGAATCTGCTGCAGAACATCTCTCGTATTTGTGCCATTGAATCTTTTAATTTTCATACAATTTCATCTCCAAATCTGTTCCATTACCCGAGCAGAACCGTCTAAGCACCCAAAGTTGCGACGACGCGAATTTTTTTGTTCTCTGGAATTTCGGCGTAGGAAAGTACCCGCATTCGCGGAGCGGTTCGAGCCAGAAAACGCGCTAAAAAGGCGCGCATCGGGGCCATAGCCAACAACACGGGTTGCATTCCTCCAGCTTCCATCTGTTGCATGAGTTCTCCCGCCTTTTCGAGTACTCGCTGTGCCAATCCCGGCTCCAACGCCTCACCATTACTGTTACGCAGACTCTCTTGCAATAAGTGTTCCAATTGTCCATCCAGCACCGCCACTGGAAGTTCCGCCTGACCGGGGAAAAGACCTTGTACAATGTATGGCCCCAGAGCATTCCTGACTGCCGCCGTCAATTCGTCAACATCCTGACTTTGCGGCGCATGCTCCGCCAAAATCTCGACGATTGTGCGCATATCCCGAATCGGTACACCTTCGTTCAGGAGATTCTGGAGCACTTTTTTGAGCTTATCGGGAGACAACATTTTGGGAATCACGTCCTCCACCAACTTGGGGGAACGACTGGCCAAATGCGAGAGTAATCCCTCCACTTCTTCACGACCGAGGAGTTCGGCACCATGCGACTGAAGTATCTGATGAAGCTGGGTGGCCACTACAGTAGCTGGATCAACAACCGTATAACCGAAGGCTACCCCCTTGTCCCGCTGCTCCTTGTTGATCCAAAGGGCTGGCAAACCAAAAGACGGATCGGTGGTCGGCGTCCCCTCTAATTTACCCATCACATTGCCCGGATCAATAGCCAGCAAGAGATCCGGAAACACCTCTCCACCCCCCACTTCGACGCCTTTCACCGTAATCCGGTAGGCAGTGGGGCGCAATTCCAGATTATCGCGAACATGGACGGCAGGCACTAAAAAACCGAAGTCCTGCGCGAATTTTTTACGGACTCCACGAATCCGTGCCAATAGCTCTCCCCCTTGGCTTTTATCGACTAATGGAATTAAACGGTACCCTACTTCGAGCCCCAAGGGATCAAGAGGCTCGACACTCGCCCAGGTAACCTCCTCTGGCTCATTACTGACCGGAGCCGGGGCAGAAACCTCTTCGGCGGAGGACTCTCGCTTGCGATACCAGACTATTGCCCCCAGTAGGGCACCCGCCCCTAAGAAAGGCAGATGCGGCATTCCAGGAATCAGCCCCAGAATGGTGAGGATTATCGCGACAATAACCAGCACATTCTGGTTTTTGAAAATCTGGGTGACGATTTGTTTGCCCAGATCTTGGCCCGTATTGACGGTACTCACCACGATGGCTGCGGCAATAGAGATCACTAAAGCCGGAATCTGGGCAACCAGAGCATCCCCAATGCTGAGTAGAGTGTAATCGTGAGCCGCCGTACTGAGGCTTAATCCATGCTGCCAGATGCCAATTACCAGACCACCAATCAAGTTGATGAATAAAATTAGAATGGCAGCTACGGCATCGCCGCGCACGAACTTGCTGGCACCATCCATTGATCCAAAAAAGTCGGCTTCTTGGGCAATTTCACCGCGTCGGCGATGCGCTTCCTCCTGATCAATAATCCCCGCGTTGAGATCCGCATCAATCGCCATTTGTTTACCTGGCATGGCATCTAAGGTGAAGCGGGCACTCACTTCGGCAATTCGTCCAGCACCCTTGGTAATCACTACGAAATTGATAATGACCAAAATAGCGAACACGATAATGCCTACCGCGTAGTCGCCGCCTACTACAAATTGCCCAAACGATTCGATGACTTGGCCAGCGGCCCCTGGTCCATTCTGACCATGCAGCAAAATAATGCGCGAGGCAGCCACATTCAGCGAAAGACGTAATAAAGTCGTCAGCAACAAGGCTGTCGGGAAAGCGGCAAACTCCAGTGGTCGAACCATATACAGGCTGACCAGCAAAATGATGAGTCCCAGCGTAATGTTGAACGTAAACAAAATATCGAGCAAAAACGTCGGCAATGGCACGATGAGCATGGCCAATACCATGATGACCAAAATCGGTGCAGCCATCGTGTGCCAGTTGATTTTTTGCAGCATGCGCGTGAAGGCATTCATAGGTTAATTTCGCTCATCCAGTTCGGGAGGTACTGACCAATTACTCGGCAACATGGGTTGCTGCAGCGGTGTAGCTAACCGAAGTTGATATAAATAGGCGAGTAACTCCGCTACCGCCCGATAGAGGCTCACCGGAATCTCCTGTTCCAGTTCGACATGATGGAAGAGCGCACGCGCCAGCGGTGGCGCTTCGACGATGGGAATGTGATGCTCGGCAGCGAGTTCACGAATTTTCGTCGCCACCAAGTCCGCGCCTTTAGCCAGCAGTACGGGCGCGCGGTGTTCGCCTTCACTATAGCGCAGCGCTACCGCATAATGCGTGGGATTAGTCACAATGACATCGGCTTTGGGAACTGCTGCCATCATCCGCCGCCGCGCCATTTCCCGCTGCATAGCGCGTACCTTGGATTTGATTTCGGGATTCCCTTCGGACTCCTTCATTTCGTCTTTGATTTCTTGACGCGACATTTTCAGCTTCTGATTCAATGTCCAGATCTGAAAGGGTACATCAAAAGCCACAATCAATAAGGTGGCGGCGGATAAAATAAGGAAGATCAACCCACTCATACGCATAAGATGCAACAGTGCTTGATCAGGAGGTTCCTGAATAAGCCCAAACAAGGCATCGCGCTGCGCCCATAGTAAAGTAATCCCGATGCTACCGATCACCAAAGTTTTCAAAAGTGCTTTCACTAACTCCAGAGCACCATGTTTAGAGATTATTTTTTGAACGCCACTGATGGGATCAAGGCGGGTAAAATCAGGCACCAGCGACTGCGCACTGAATATCCAACCGCCTACGATCAAACCCGAGGCCATTACTGCCACCACCAAAATCAACAAATACGGTACGGTGACTAGAGTGGCCATCACGCACATTTTTCCGAAGTGACGCAATAAATCACTGGAATCAGTCATCTCTGGCGTTGAAAGATGTAGGCCTGCATAAAGAAAATTGGTAAGACTCTGATAAATGTCGTCCGCAAAAATATAGAAAAGGCTGGCAGAAACCAACAACAGCGCGCTGGTGGAAAGCTCACGGGAGCGCGCAACCTGGCCTTTTTTCCGAGCATCTTCAATCCGCTTCGGCGTTGCCGCTTCTGTGCGCTCCTGGGCATTTTCTTCAGCCATCAGCACGCCCTCCCATTTCGGAAATCATGGCTGAACCGCTGTCAGCATGGTCTTGTCTGCCGTTGCCAGAGACAAACTCAGTAAATGCCCAACGATCATGTTCATTGCCGGCATAAACAGGTAAATCCCTAACAAACCAAGGCCCAGCAGTACGGGAAAACCAATCACAAAAATATTAAGCTGTGGTGCGAGCTTACCCAAGATACCCAAGGCAATATTCACCAGTACCAGAGTACCTAGTACGGGTGTTGAAATCGCCAAACCCAGGGAAAAAATCACCGCACCCTCCTGTACCAAAAAATGCCAGGCAGCCGGATTGACGACCAAGCTGGTCGTCACGGGGAGTATGGTGAAACTCCGCATGAGCGTCGCCAGAACCAGCAACTGTCCATTCATGGCCATAAATAACAATAGGACCAGCAGATTCAGAAAGTTCGACAAAGTGGGAATCTGTACGCCCGTAGTTGGGTCAAAAAAACTGCTAAATCCGAGTCCCATCTGGAGGCTGATCACCGATCCCGCAAACTGTACCACGCTAAAAATCAAGGTCACCGCAAAACCCAGAGCGAGACCAATAAGAAGTTGCTGAATCAGCAGGATAAAGCCACTGCCAGACAAAAAATGGACGGCGGGCATCGCTGGCAACGCGGGGGCGATAGCAATACTGATCAGGAGCGCGAGGCCTACCCGCACTTGAATGGGCACCTGAGAAGCACTAAATACAGGAGCCGTAGATAGGAGCGCCAAAATTCGAATGAACGGCCAGAAAACGAGGCCGATCCAGTGCTCCAGTTGCAGGCTGGTAAAGTGAATCATTGGTCGATGAGATGCGGAATGTCATGAAACAGATGGATGGTAAAATCCATCATCAGATGCAACATCCACGGCCCAAGAATCACCATGACTAAACCCATCGCCAATACTTTAGGCACGAAACTCAGGGTCATTTCATTAATCTGGGTGGCCGCCTGAAAAATGCTGACCAAAACGCCGACCAAAAGCGCGATCCCTAACAGGGGGGCGGAGAGCAGCAAAGTGGTCCACATGGCTTGCTGTCCGACAGAAATAATACTTTCGGGAGTCATACCAGACGCTCAGTGCACAAAACTTTGCACCAGTGAGCCAATGACTAAATCCCAGCCATTGACCAACACGAAGAGCATCAGTTTGAAAGGAAATGAAACCGTCACCGGCGAGAGCATCATCATACCCATGGACATCAATACCGCAGCAACCACCAAATCTATAATAACGAAGGGAATAAATATCAAAAACCCAATTTGAAAACCTGTTTTTAGCTCCGAGGTCACAAATGCCGGTATCAGCAAAGTCAGAGGCGTATCGGCAGGTGCCTGCAACGCCTTGTGTCCTGAAAGCTTGACGAACAAGGCCAGATCATCTGGTCGAGTTTGTGCGAGCATAAAATTACGCAGCGGTCCCTCCGCCCGAGACATGGCCTCGGTGATATTAATCTGATTGTTAGTGAGGGGCTGTAAGGCTTGGGTGTTGAGCTGTTGAAACACGGGTGCCATCACAAAAAATGTCAGAAACAATGAAAGACCGACGATAATCTGGCTGGGTGTAAGCGTCTAAGCAACCCACCTTCCCAAACTTTCTGACCTAACCGATCCTGACCCGCATACCGCGAGGAGGGATGGTTATGACGAAGGACGAGAAGGCTGCCTATTGGCGGCAACAGATA